>CWHF01000097.1_pt1 | contig 77660 bp, 97 predicted proteins | sample 674701 | NCBI WGS metagenome assembly CWHF01 (sample SAMEA3735881, study PRJEB9488) | human gut metagenome | biome: ENVO:mammalia-associated habitat; material: ENVO:feces | place: Malawi | collected 2009-02-27 | reverse complement strand
CAACGCACATGCAACTTGAAGTATGACGGGGATAAACCGTTTTTTGCTGCACATCATGTCGCCCAATATGATGATTGCCCGTACCAGGCCCCTGCCCATTAAACAGGGGCCTTTTTTTATGCTAAAAACGCGTCAACCGGCCCGCTTGTCGGCACGTTTTTTCGCTGCCAGAGACTGTTCCGTTTCCGGTTTGGTGGCAATAATCACCGCGCGCAGCGGGGCGGGATAGCCTTCGCGGGTTTTGCTACTGTCCTCGGGATCGAGGAAGTCGGCCAGCGACTCGGTGGTCATCCACTCGGTGCGGCGCTGCTCTTCGGTCGAGGTCACGCACGCATCGACGATGCGTACATCGACAAATCCGCACTTCTCCAGCCACTGCTTCAGCGCGGCGGCAGAGGGAATAAAGTAGACGTTGCGCATCTGCGCATAGCGATCGCCCGGCACCAGCACGGTATTTTCGTCGCCTTCAACGACCAGCGTCTCCAGCACCAGCTCGCCGCCGGGAACCAGCTGATCTTTTAGCTGCCAAAGGTGATCGAGCGGGGAACGACGATGGTACAGCACGCCCATCGAAAAAACGGTATCAAAGGCGTTCAGCGCCGGAAGCTGTTCAATTCCCAGCGGCAGCAGATGCGCCCGCTGGTCGTTGCCCAGCAGTTTACGTACGGCTTCAAACTGGCAAAGGAACAGTTGGGTGGGATCGATGCCTACCGCCAGATGAGCGCCGGCGCCAATCATCCGCCACATGTGATATCCGCTGCCGCAGCCGACATCAAGAATAGTCCGTCCGGTCAGGTCGGAAAGGTGCGGCAGTACGCGCTCCCACTTCCAGTCGGAACGCCATTCGGTATCGATATTCACGCCGTAAAGGGAGAAGGGCCCTTTACGCCAGGGCATCAGATTCTTCAGCAGGTTTTCAATGCGCAGGCGCTGGCCTTCACCGAGCGGCGTTTCGCTCTCGGCGGTGACGCTATGCAGCAGGTCGAGGCGGTAGGGCGCAAACTCGGGCAGAAACTCGACGGCCCGTTCCCACTCCCGGTATTTGCCGTGCAGCGCTTCACGTTGCCAGGCCGCGACCTGAGCGGGTAGCGTCTCCAGCCAGTGTGACAGCGGGCTTTTGGCAATCAATTGATAAAAGTTGCTGAAATCAATCATGCCGGTTCCCCGGATTTTACGGCGATTAACGATCCGAAGTTAAAGCACTGGAACCACAATTCGGCATGTTCGAAACCGGCCTTGCGCAGGCGGGCTTTGTGGGTTTCCACGGAATCGGTGAGCATGACGTTTTCCAGCATGCTGCGCTTCTGGCTGATTTCCAGCTCGCTGTAGCCGTTGGCGCGCTTGAAGTCGTGATGCATGTTGAACAGAAGTTCGCCGACGTTGTCATCCTCGAAGCTGAATTTTTCCGATAGCACCAGCGCACCGCCCGGATTCAGCCCCTGATAAACCTTATCAAGAATGGCCTGGCGTTCGCCCGGCTCGAGAAACTGAATGGTGAAATTCAGCACCACCATCGAAGCATTTTCGATAGTGACGTGACGGATATCGCCTTCAATAACTTCGACCGGCGTCGGCGCTTTATAGGCGTCAATATGGCGACGGCAGCGTTCGACCATCGCCGGTGAGTTATCAACGGCGATAATTTTACAGCCGGCATGGGCAATGTTGCGGCGCACGGACAGCGTGGCTGCGCCAAGCGAGCAGCCGAGATCGTAAACCTGGGTATCCGGCTGAACGAAACGTTCCGCCAGCATGCCGATCATTGAAATAATGTTGGAATAGCCGGGAACAGAGCGCTGGATCATATCCGGGAAGACTTCAGCAACCCGTTCATCAAAGGTCCAGTCGCCGAGACTGGCAATCGGCGCGGAAAAAAGCGTATCGCGGTGAGACATAACGTTAAACCCGAAAAATCGAAAACGGCGTATTGTGCGCTAACGGACGGAGAAAACCAACTCCCAGGGCATATACCAGAAGTTCGCCAGCACCATCAGCAACAATGAACACCACGTCGCGCTCATGCCGGAGCGGCGCCAGCGATACAGGCGATGATGGAAACCATAAGAGTGCATCAGGCGCCCGACAATCAGCAAAATACCGCAAACGTGGACCATCCAGGTTTGCGCGCCGTTCATTTCCATAAACAGCAGCAGTATCAGGCCAATGGGAACGTATTCCACCGCGTTGCCGTGCACGCGAATAGCAACCTGCAGCTCGCTAAAACCACCGTCGCCGTAGCCAACGCGATATTGCGTCCTCAGGCGTACGACATCGTAAGAAAACTTTATTAGCAATAACGCACCTAAAACCGCATACAGCGCGCTGACCATACTCAAAACTCCCTTTTATTCCATCCGGTGGCTCAGTTGAGGATAGCAGGATATCAGAAAAGAGAGGTTTGCTGCGGAATTGACGGCGCATCACCTATTTCCGGTAGGGCGGCGCGCAGATCGCTCCACAGGATGTCGACCAGCTGCGGAGCCTGGGCGATATCCGGTGTGTGGAGGAACAGGTAGGGCGTTGTGGTTTGCGCCCATTTTGGCAGCGTCCTTATCCACACGCTAAAAAGCTCGCGATTTTGCGCCATATCGTCGCTGCCAATAAAGCGCACCATCGGGTGCCGGGCCGTCACCAGCGCATGGACGGGGACTTTGGGCTTTTTGTTTTGTGCTTCGATCATTGCCTGACTGCGGGCGATGGCGCTGTGAACCGGGCGGCTATCGAGGATAACGCGGTTGACGTTTCGCTGATGCAAGCCGCGATTAAGCTGCTGTTCCGCTTCCCCCTTGGCGAAAAATTCCGCATGCCTTACTTCGACGCCGTAGCTGAATTCACGCGGCAGACTATCAAGAAAGTGCCAGAGGGCGGGAAGGTCTCGGGGGCCAAACGTCGCCGGCAGCTGTAGCCAGTATTGGCCGATGCGCGAAGACAGCGGCGCCAGACGAGTAAAAAACTCCTGGCTTAAGTCGTCGCAGTTGCGCAGCGCCGCCTGGTGCGAAATGGTGGCCGGAAACTTGAAGCAGAAGCGAAAATCGTCGTGGGTCTGTTCATACCATCGGCTGACAATCTCCGCTTTTGGTAACGCGTACAGGGTGGTGTTGCCCTCCACGCAATTAAAGTGGCGGGCATACTCTTCAAGGCTGGTGATACCCAGGCGCACCCACTTCGGGTGCGCCCATTGGGGAAGCCCAATATAGATCATAAGGCGGCAAGTACCTCCTCGGTACTGCGCACGCGAGCAATACGCGGGAAGATGTGCGTCATGCTGCCCTGATGCTGTTCGGCCGACGCCGCGCTGCAGGCATCTTCAACCAGAATCAGATTAAATCCCAGCTCCCAGGCGTTGCGCGCCGTGGATTCGACGCCGATGTTGGTGGATATTCCGCACAGAATGATGGTGTCGATGCCGCGACGGCGAAGCTGCAGCTCGAGGTCAGTGCCGTAAAAAGCGCCCCACTGACGTTTAGTAACTTCGATATCGCTTTCCTGTTTGTCCAGCGCGAGCGGGTAGGTCCACCAGTTTTCCGGTAGCGTATGGGCGCCAGCCTCGGCATCGACCGGCTGTTTCAGCGCTTCGGCGAAATCCGCTGACCAGCCGACGCGAACCATCACTACGGGGGCGCCCTGCTGGCGACACTTTTTCGCCATCTTCGCGGCCCGCTCAACCACTTCATCAGCGCGATGAGGGCCGCCAGCAAACGGTAAAATACCTTCCTGCAGGTCAATAATGACCAGCGCGGTGTTTTTTGCATTGAGTTCTAACATAATATCCCCGTATCTTCTCCAGGTGGTCAGGTCGCTACAATACCGTTGCCGATTCTGCCCAAGGGTAACAATTTTTGTTAATTTTTGTGAGTGCAGGCACTAAGCGCACAGCAAAGCAACGCTGCGCGCTGCGCCGGGCTTATCGTGCGGCATAATTTCCAGTATAATAGCCGCCTTTTTTCATTCAGTAGTGACATCAGCTAAAGCTGCGACCTCGTCGCCTGCAAGGCAGGCAACAATCCGCCTGCGGCTAAGTTAAGGGATATCTCATGCGTACAGAATATTGCGGACAGCTCGGTCTGTCCCACGTAGGGCAGCAAGTGACTCTGTGTGGTTGGGTCAACCGTCGTCGTGATCTTGGTAGCCTTATCTTTATTGATATGCGCGACCGCGAAGGCATCGTGCAGGTGTTTTTCGATCCGGATCGCGCGGATGCATTAAAGCTGGCCTCCGAACTGCGTAATGAGTTCTGCATTCAGGTCACCGGTACCGTGCGCGCGCGTGACGAAAAGAACGTCAATAATGATATGGCCACCGGCGCCATTGAAGTGCTGGCAACCGACCTGACGATCATCAACCGTGCTGAAGCGCTGCCGCTGGATTCCAACCACGTCAACACCGAAGAAGCGCGTCTGAAATACCGTTACCTGGACCTGCGTCGTCCGGAAATGGCGCAGCGCCTGAAAACCCGCGCGAAGATTACCAGCCTCGTTCGCCGTTTTATGGACGACCACGGTTTCCTCGATATCGAAACCCCGATGCTGACCAAAGCGACCCCGGAAGGCGCGCGCGACTATCTCGTGCCTTCTCGTGTGCATAAAGGCAAATTCTACGCGCTCCCGCAATCTCCGCAGCTGTTTAAACAGCTGCTGATGATGTCCGGTTTTGACCGCTACTATCAGATTGTTAAATGCTTCCGCGACGAAGATCTGCGCGCTGACCGCCAGCCGGAATTCACCCAAATCGACGTCGAGACTTCCTTTATGACCGCCCCGCAGGTGCGCGAAGTGATGGAAGCGCTGGTGCGTAATCTGTGGCAGGAAGTGAAGGGCGTGGATCTGGGTGATTTTCCGATCATGACCTTTGCCGAAGCTGAGCGCCGCTATGGTTCTGACAAACCGGACCTGCGTAACCCGATGGAGCTGGTGGACGTCGCCGATCTGGTGAAAGCGGTGGAATTCGCCGTCTTTGCGGGCCCGGCTAACGACGCCAAAGGCCGCGTTGCCGCGCTGCGCGTGCCTGGCGGCGCTGCGCTGAGCCGTAAGCAAATCGACGAATACGGTAAGTTTGTCCAAATCTACGGCGCCAAAGGTCTGGCATACATTAAAGTCAACGAACGGGCAAAAGGCCTTGAAGGTATTAACAGCCCGGTGGCTAAATTCCTCAACGCCGACATCGTTGAAGCGATCCTTGAGCGCACCGGCGCGCAGGATGGCGATATGATCTTCTTCGGCGCGGATAACAAAAAAGTGGTTGCCGATGCGCTGGGCGCGCTGCGTCTGAAGCTGGGTAAAGATCTGAACCTGACCGATGAAGAGAAATGGGCGCCGCTGTGGGTGATCGACTTCCCGATGTTTGAAGACGACGGTGAAGGCGGCCTGACCGCGATGCACCATCCGTTTACCTCGCCGAAAGATATGACCGCCGCAGAGCTAAAAGCCGCGCCGGAAGATGCGGTAGCTAACGCTTACGACATGGTGATTAACGGCTATGAAGTTGGCGGCGGTTCCGTGCGTATTCACAGCGGTGAGATGCAGCAGACCGTATTCGGTATTCTGGGAATTAACGAGCAGGAGCAGCGCGAGAAGTTTGGCTTCCTGCTGGATGCGCTAAAATACGGTACTCCACCGCATGCGGGTCTGGCTTTTGGCCTTGACCGTTTGACCATGCTGCTGACCGGCACCGATAATATCCGTGACGTTATCGCCTTCCCGAAAACGACGGCGGCGGCCTGCCTGATGACCGAAGCCCCGAGCTTTGCGAATCCTGCATCGCTGAGCGAGCTCGGTATTCAGGTGGTGGCGAAAGAGGCAAAAGAGTCTCCGGAGAATAAGTAAGATGTCATTCAAGCTCCCCGTTTCCGTTCTGGTGGTGATTTATGCCGAAGATACGAAGCGGGTGCTGATGTTGCAGCGTCGCGACGATCCCGCCTTCTGGCAGTCGGTTACCGGCAGCCTGGAGGAGGGGGAAACCGCGCCGCAAGCTGCCGCGCGTGAAGTAATGGAAGAGGTCGCCATTGACGTTGCCTGCGAGCAGCTGGCTTTGGTTGATTGTCAGCGAACGGTAGAGTTCGAGATATTTTCTCATTTACGTCATCGCTATGCGCCGGGCGTTGAGCGCAATACGGAGTTTTGGTTCCGTCTTGCGCTCCCCCATGAACGCCAGATTGTCTTTACGGAACATCTGGACTATCGCTGGGTTGATGCTACGGAAGCCGCCACGTTGACCAAGTCCTGGAGCAACCGGCAGGCGATTGAAGAATTTGTAATTAACGCCAACTAATTTCCCCCAGAATTTTAGTTATCAGGAAGGCGGCCAGTTGGGATATCACCCGGAGCTTACTTGCGTAGGTAATGGGTGTGAAACAACGCAGCCAGTGCTCCTGAGAGCTAAGAGGCGCCGGGAAAAGGCTTTTTTGGAGATATTATTTTATGGCAGGTCATAGTAAATGGGCCAACACCAAACACCGCAAAGCGGCACAGGATGCCAAACGCGGTAAGATCTTTACGAAAATTATTCGCGAGCTGGTCACCGCGGCCCGTCTTGGCGGCGGCGATGCGGGCTCAAACCCGCGTCTGCGCGCAGCGATTGACAAAGCGCTGAGCAACAACATGACCCGTGACACCCTGAACCGTGCTATTGCCCGCGGCGTCGGCGGCGATGATGATGCGAACATGGAAACCATCATTTATGAAGGTTACGGTCCTGGCGGTACGGCGGTAATGGTTGAATGTCTGTCCGACAACCGCAACCGTACCGTTGCTGAAGTACGTCACGCGTTCAGCAAAACCGGCGGTAACCTGGGCACCGACGGCTCCGTTTCCTACCTGTTCAGCAAAAAAGGCGTCATCTCCTTCGAGCAAGGCGATGAAGATGCGATCATGGAAGCGGCGCTGGAAGCGGGCGCGGAAGACGTGGTGACCTATGACGACGGCGCAATTGACGTCTACACCGCCTGGGAAGAGATGGGTGCGGTACGCGATGCGCTGGAAGCTGCCGGTCTGAAAGCGGACGCCGCTGAAGTCTCCATGATCCCCTCAACCAAAGCGGATATGGACGCGGAAACTGCGCCGAAACTGCTGCGTCTGATCGATATGCTGGAAGATTGCGACGACGTGCAGGAAGTTTATCATAACGGCGAGATCTCTGATGAGGTCGCCGCAACCCTGTGATACCCGTACACTTTCAGCCCACAGCGGTGTTGGCGCTCCTCGCTTACCCCGGTCACGTAGTGAATCTACGTGACCGGGGATGCGCTGCGTGGCCGCCTGGCTGTGAACTGAAATCTTTAGGGTCTCACGAGTTAGTTATGACCGGGGGCGCGTGATGGCTATTATTCTCGGTATTGACCCGGGGTCGCGCGTCACTGGTTATGGCGTTATCCGTCAGGTTGGACGCCAGTTGAGCTACCTCGGCAGCGGCTGTATACGCACGAAAGTGGATGATTTACCGTCCCGCCTGAAGCTTATCTATGCCGGTGTTACGGAAATTATCACCCAGTTCCAGCCGGACTACTTCGCCATCGAACAAGTTTTTATGGCCAAAAACGCCGACTCGGCGCTGAAGCTCGGCCAGGCGCGCGGAGTGGCCATCGTCGCGGCGACGAATCAGGACCTGCCGGTCTTTGAGTACGCCGCCAGGCAGGTGAAGCAGACCGTTGTCGGGATTGGCAGCGCGGAAAAGAGCCAGGTGCAGCATATGGTGCGCACGTTGCTCAAGCTTCCGGCCAACCCACAGGCGGATGCGGCGGATGCTTTAGCTATCGCCATCACTCATTGCCACGTCAGCCAGAACGCAGCTCAGATCAGTGAAAGTCGCCTGAACCTGGCGCGCGGACGCCTCCGCTAATCTACACCGCCCCGGCGCTTGTTGCCCGGGGCGTTTTACTTTCCTCACTGACATCGTTAACTAAAAAGAGTAAGGATGCAGATTATTCGGCATAGCGTTGGATAGTCAGTTGAATGATGAAAATCCGGGTGGTGGAATCTCTCTTTTTTATGCTGCTAATTATCGTCAGTGGATATTATTTACTGACCGAATATCAGTATTACCATCAGAGTTCGACGGTTTTCGGCACAGTCGTCAATACCCGCACTGTCAGCAGCGCAGAGCGGCGCCTGGCCGACGCCTGCACCACATTTCGCGGACGCGAAGATTGTTCCGCGCTCTTTGAGTATGATATTACCTGGCTGTCAGGCGGTCACTCCTACCGCTATCACGTTGCAAAGGCCTGGTCTCCGCCCGCAGACAGACTTTGTATGAATATCGTGCAGGGAAAACCCGCTATTGCCAAACCATGTGACGCTCTCTTTTTTAACGTCAGCCGACTCCCGGGTCTGATAGCAATCTGGGTTATCGTGGCTTTTATTACTTTGACGCTATTTTTATACCGTAAGCGTTACGCTATTTCTCGTCAGTGGCCTGCGCAGACGCTTTATCGGATTTATCACCGCAGGCACAGGCTGATGCTGGAAACCCCGGATGAACAAGAAGCGCTAAAGTTCATCAACAGCGGTTATCGAATAAGCGAAACTTTCCACCATCAGAAAGTCGTTGGGTCGGGTCGTCAAAGACGCGTCATTCACTACATCATCTACCTTGTGCGGGGTAAAAAGAGCGCATAAAAGCGCAAGCCAGGCTCGCGCTCCACCGATGTACGGGAATTACGTGTTTTTCATCTGGATATCTATCCAGCCTTTTTTTATGATACCGCATTAGACTTTCGGCCCTTAATCCAGGAGCTCCATGTGATAGGCAGACTCAGAGGCATTATTCTCGAAAAACAACCCCCGCTGGTTTTACTCGAAACGGGAGGCGTAGGCTATGAGGTTCATCTGCCGATGACCTGCTTCTATGAGCTGCCGGACGTGGGCAAAGAGGCGATCATTTTCACCCACTTTATCGTTCGTGAAGATGCGCAGCTGCTGTATGGCTTTAACAATAAGCAGGAGCGCACGCTGTTTAAAGAGCTGATTAAAACTAACGGCGTCGGTCCAAAACTGGCGCTGGCAATCCTTTCCGGCATGTCCGCTCAGCAGTTTGTCAATGCCGTTGAGCGTGAAGAGCTGGCGGCGCTGGTCAAACTGCCGGGGATCGGTAAGAAAACCGCGGAACGCCTGATTGTCGAGATGAAAGACCGCTTCAAAGGACTGCACGGCGATCTGTTCACTCCGGCAGCCGATCTGGTTCTGACGTCGCCGGCCGGGCCGTCTGACGATGATGCTGAACAGGAAGCGGTTGCTGCGCTGGTGGCGCTGGGCTATAAACCTCAGGAAGCCAGCCGGATGGTCAGCAAAATCGTGCGTCCGGATGCCAACAGTGAAACGCTAATTCGCGAAGCGCTCCGCGCCGCGTTGTGAGGTAAGGGATGATAGAAGCAGACAGGCTGGTATCGGCAGACAGCAGCGGCTTTGAAGAGGCGGCGGACCGCGCAATCCGCCCCAAACTGCTGGAAGAGTATGTAGGCCAGCCGCACGTCCGTTCGCAAATGGAGATCTTTATCCAGGCGGCGAAACTGCGCGGCGACGCGCTCGATCACCTGCTGATTTTTGGTCCTCCAGGGCTGGGAAAAACCACGCTGGCGAACATCGTCGCTAACGAAATGGGCGTTAACCTGCGCACGACCTCCGGCCCGGTGCTGGAGAAAGCGGGCGATCTGGCGGCGATGTTGACCAACCTTGAACCACACGACGTTCTGTTTATCGACGAGATTCATCGCCTTTCACCGGTTGTCGAAGAAGTCCTGTATCCGGCAATGGAAGATTACCAGCTGGATATCATGATTGGTGAAGGGCCTGCGGCGCGTTCAATCAAAATCGATCTTCCGCCGTTTACCCTGATTGGCGCGACAACTCGCGCCGGCTCGCTGACTTCGCCGCTGCGCGACCGCTTCGGTATCGTCCAGCGCCTGGAGTTCTACCAGATCCCTGACCTGCAGCATATCGTCAGCCGCAGCGCCCGCTATATGGGGCTGGAGATGAGCGAAGAGGGAGCGCTGGAAGTTGCGCGTCGCGCGCGCGGTACGCCGCGAATCGCTAACCGCCTGCTGCGCAGAGTGCGCGATTTTGCCGAAGTCCGCTACGATGGACGTATCTCAGAGGATATTGCCGCTCAGGCGCTGGATATGCTCAACGTGGATGCCGAAGGATTTGACTATATGGACCGTAAGCTGCTGCTGGCGGTCATCGATAAATTCTTTGGCGGGCCGGTTGGGCTCGATAACCTGGCGGCGGCAATAGGTGAAGAGCGTGAAACCATCGAGGACGTGCTGGAACCGTATCTGATTCAGCAAGGTTTTCTACAACGCACCCCGCGCGGACGTATGGCGACGGTACGGGCCTGGACCCACTTTGGCATTACGCCGCCTGAAATGCCTTAATCCTTGTCGGTGTTTAAAACAACAGACCGCAAGGGTCGGTAGCCCGGCTAAGCGCAGCGCAAGCCGGGGAAATCGTTGAAGCGGTATTGCGGTTGATGTCCCGGCTTGCGGCGTGAACGCCTCAGCCGGGCGACAAAGTCCGCAGACAGCTGTGACCCCATAGCAATCTGCCGAGTTTTGATGGCGGTTGAGGCGGGCGCATAAGCGTCAGGCGGCCGGCTTCTTGCTCATGCTGATGATAAACAGCACCGCAGCGCACAGCACCACGGAAGGCCCGGCTGGCGTGTCGTAAAACGCTGAAAAGGTCAGTCCGCCGGTGACGGCAATCATCCCCATTCCTACCGCAATACCCGCCATTTGCTCCGGCGTACGGGCAAAGCGACGCGCCGTGGCTGCGGGAATAATCAGCAAAGACGTAATGATCAGCGCCCCGACGAACTTCATCGCCACGCCGATGGTCAGCGCGGTGACCAGCATCAACAGCAGTTTAACCCTTTGTAGCTTAACGCCGTCAACGAAGGCCAGATCCGGACTAATGGTCATCGATAGCAGATTACGCCACTGCCAGAGCAGGATCGCCAGCACGATCGCTACGCCAATCGCGATGGATATTAAATCCTCCGGCGTAACCGCCAACAGGTCGCCAAACAGATAGGCCATCAGATCGACGCGCACGTTCGACATCAGACTGACTACCACCAGGCCCAAAGACAGCGCGCTGTGGGCCATGATACCGAGTAGCGTATCTACCGCCAGATGAGGACGTTTTTCCAGCCATACCAGCCCGCCCGCCAGCAGCAACGTCACCACGATGACCGCATAAAAAGGATTAACGTTCAGCAGCAAACCAAAAGCGACGCCGAGCAGAGAGGCATGGGCCAGGGTATCGCCAAAGTAGGACATGCGGCGCCAGACGACAAACGACCCCAGCGGACCCGCCGCACAGGCGAGCATTATCCCGGCCAGCCAGCCGGGGAGCAGTAATTCAATCATTAACGGTCATTTCCCCGACGCAGTACAATCCGCCCCTGCAGGTCGTGGCGGTGATTATGATGATGGCGATAAATACCCAGCTGTTCCGCGCCGCGCTGGCCGAACATTGAGATAAATTCCGGATGCATGGAGACCACTTCCGGCGCGCCGGAGCAGCAGATATGCTGATTGAGACACAGTACTTCATCGGTTTTCGCCATCACCAGGTGCAGGTCGTGGGAAACCATCAGAACGGCACAATCAAGCTCCTGGCGCAGCTGATTAATCAGATCGTACAGCGCCACCTGACCATTCACGTCAACGCCCTGCGTTGGCTCGTCGAGCACCAGCAGCTGCGGTTGATTGAGCAGCGCGCGCGCCAGAAGTACCCGCTGAGTCTCGCCGCCGGAAAGCTTTTGCATAGGCGCGTCAATCAGATGACCGGCCTGCACGCGCTTCAGCGCCGGCAGTATGTCGCGCTTGTGCGTTCCTGGCCGCAACAGCATAAAGCGGCTGACGGTGAGCGGCATCGTGGCATCAAGGTGCAGCTTTTGCGGGACATAGCCTATCCGCAGATGTCCCTCGCGTTTGATAACCCCTTCTGTAGGTGCTACCAGCCCAAGAACGACTCTGACGAGGGTCGATTTACCGGCGCCGTTGGGGCCCAGCAGAGTTAAAATTTTGCCCGGCTTAAGCGTGAGCGAAATGTCAGACAGCACGCGCCTTTGGCCATAAACGACCGCGACGTTTTCCAGAGTTACAAGATTTGTCATATCAAATTAGAGGTTGCACAAGCCAGTGAATGTTATAATATCACATCTTTCTCATTCATTACGATGATTAGACGCATTATGTTACATAAAAATACGCTTCTTTGCGCTGGACTAAGCGCCGCTTTTTTGTTCGCTCATGCACCGCTGGCAAGCGCCGCGGTCGTCACCTCGCTTAAACCGCTGGGCTTCATCGCATCAGCCATTGCTGATGGGGTAACCGAGACCCAGGTACTGCTGCCTGACGGGGCATCGGAGCATGATTATTCACTGCGTCCATCGGATGCAAAACGCTTACAGAACGCAGACTTAGTGGTCTGGATTGGTCCAGAGATGGAGGCGTTTATGGATAAGTCAACGCAAAGCATTGCGCCGAACAAAAAGGTGACGATTGCCGAGCTTGACGGCGTGAAACCGTTACTCATGAAAGGCGTCGACGACGACGATGACCATCACGGTCACGATCATGGCGCCGGGGAAAATAGTGACGACGATCACCATCATGGCATCTATAACATGCATCTATGGCTTTCCCCAGAGATAGCGCGCCTTTCGGCGGTTGCAATCCACGATAAATTATTGGAACTTATGCCGCAGAGTCGAGCCAAACTTGACGCCAACCTGAAGGATTTTGAGGCAAAATTAGCCGCAACCGACAAGCAGGTTGGGACCGAGCTGGCACCGCTGAAAGGGAAGGGGTATTTCGTTTTTCATGACGCCTACGGCTACTTTGAAAAACACTACGGTTTGACCTCCTTAGGTCATTTTACTGTCAACCCTGAAATCCAGCCTGGTGCGCAGCGTTTACACGAAATCAGAACACAGCTGGTTGAGCAAAAAGCAACTTGCGTTTTTGCTGAGCCACAGTTCAGGCCAGCGGTTATAGAAGCTGTTGCCAGGGGGACGTCCGTGCGCATGGGAACCCTGGATCCACTTGGAATCGGAATTAAGCTGGGTAAAGAGAGTTATCCGCAATTCCTGAGCCAGATGGCAAATCAGTATTCAAGCTGCCTGAAAGGAGAATAACGAGGAAGTGAATACGTGCAACAGATAGCCCGCGCTGTCACTCAGGCATTTAACAATCTGCCACGACCTCACCGCGTTATGCTGGGGTCGCTTAGCGTTCTTACCTTAGCGGTCGCCGTCTGGCGACCCTACATTTACCACCATCCCGAAACGGCTCCCATCTCCAGAACCATCGAGCTGGAACAAAGCGAAATTCGTTCTCTGCTGCCAGAGGCCTCGGAACCTATCGATCAGGCGCCTCAGGAAGAAGAAGCCATCCCTCAGGATGAGCTGGATGATAAAGCGGACAGCGATTCCGGCGGCCATGAATATGTGGTGTCGACCGGGGATACGCTCAGCAGCATTCTTAATCAGTACGGTATTGATATGGGCGATATCGCCCGGCTCTCCTCGGTGGATAAAGAGCTGCGTAATCTGAAAATCGGCCAACAGCTCTCCTGGACGCTGACGGCGGATGGCGATTTACAAAGCCTGACTTGGGAGATGTCGCGCCGCGAAACCCGTACCTACGACCGGGTGGCCAACGGTTTCAAAATGAGCAGCGAGCTGCAAAAAGGCGACTGGGTCAATAACGTACTGAAAGGTACCGTGGGCGGAAGCTTTGTCGCCAGCGCTCGTGATGCCGGCCTGACCAGCACTGAAATTAGCGCGGTGATCAAAGCCATGCAGTGGCAGATGGACTTCCGTAAGCTGAAAAAAGGCGATGAGTTTTCCGTACTGATGTCGCGTGAAATGCTGGACGGTAAGCGCGAGCAAAGCCAGCTGCTTGGCGTACGCCTGCGTTCGGATGGCAAAGACTATTACGCGATCCGCGCTGAGGATGGCAAATTCTACGATCGCAATGGTACAGGGCTTGCGAAGGGCTTCCTGCGCTTCCCGACCGCCCGCCAGTTCCGCGTCTCATCAAACTTTAACCCGCGTCGTTTGAACCCGGTCACCGGCCGCGTCGCTCCGCATCGTGGCGTCGATTTTGCGATGCCGCAGGGCACCCCAGTGCTCTCGGTTGGCGATGGCGAAGTGGTAGTGGCGAAACGTAGCGGTGCGGCAGGTTATTACGTTGCCGTCCGCCACGGTCGTACCTATACCACCCGCTATATGCACCTGCGTAAGCTGCTGGTCAAACCCGGGCAGAAGGTGAAACGCGGCGATCGCATCGCGCTGTCGGGCAATACCGGCCGTTCGACCGGTCCGCATCTGCATTATGAAGTGTGGATCAACCAGCAGGCGGTCAACCCGCTGACGGCGAAACTGCCGCGTACGGAAGGGCTCAGCGGTTCCGACCGTACCGATTTCCTGGCGCAGGCCAAACAGGTGATTCCGCAGCTGCGGTTTGACTAACCTCACGCCAGTTAAAGCCGGTGCCTTCTGCGCGCCGGCTTTTTCTTTTGTACGTTACTCCACGTATCGCTAAACTAACCCATTATCTTTACTGAGCGGAAATTCTGCGGATTGGGCATGGAAACGAAAAAAAATAATATTGAGTTTATTCCAAAATTTGAAAAATCCTTTTTACTGCCGCGCTACTGGGGCGCGTGGTTCGGCGTTTTTGCCTTCGGCGCAATTGCCCTGACGCCCGCGTCTTTCCGCGATCCGATCCTGGGTAAACTGGGGCGTCTTGTTGGTCGTCTGGCAAAGAGTTCGCGCCGCCGGGCGCAAATTAACCTGCTGTACTGCTTTCCGGAAAAAAGCGAGCAGGAACGTGAAGAAATAATTGATGCCATGTATGCCTCCGCGCCGCAGGCGATGGTGATGATGGCCGAGTTAGGCCTGCGCGATCCGCAGCGGATTCTTTCCCGCGTCGACTGGCAGGGCAAAGAAATCATCGATGAGATGCAGCGCAATAACGAGAAAGTGATCTTCCTGGTTCCTCATGCCTGGGGAGTGGACATCCCGGCGATGCTGATGGCGTCCGGCGGGCAAAAAATGGCGGCGATGTTTCATAACCAGGGCAACCCGGTATTCGATTACGTCTGGAATACCGTGCGTCGTCGTTTCGGCGGTCGTATGCACGCGCGCAACGACGGCATCAAACCCTTTATTCAGTCGGTACGTCAGGGATACTGGGGCTACTATCTGCCGGATCAGGATCACGGGGCCGAACACAGTGAATTTGTTGATTTCTTTGCCACCTACAAGGCGACGCTCCCGGCAATTGGTCGTTTAATGAAAGTATGTCGCGCCCGGGTTGTCCCGCTGTTCCCGGTTTACGATGGCGAAACGCATCGCCTGACGGTGCTGGTGCGCCCGCCGATGGACGATCTGCTGGAAGCGGACGACAATACCATTGCCCGACGGATGAATGAAGAGGTAGAGATTTTCGTTAAGCCGCATACCGAGCAGTATACGTGGATCCTTAAACTACTCAAAACGCGCAAACCCGGCGAAATCGAACCGTATAAGCGCAAAGAGCTGTATCCGAAAAAGAAATAGTCCGCGTAGACGCTGCGGGCAAAAAAAACCTGCCGACAACTGCCGGCAGGTTTTTTTATGGCGCAGCAAATTACTCGACGGTCAGAATACGGGTGGTATTGGTGCTGCCGATGGTGCTCATTACGTCGCCCTGAGTGACGATAACCAGGTCACCGGTCACCAGATAGCCTTTATCACGCAGCAGCGTTACCGCATCGTGCGCGGCGGCGACGCCGTCGCTTGCGCTATCGAAATAAACCGGAGTCACGCCGCGATACAGCGCAGTCAGGTTCAGCGTACGCTCGTGGCGAGACAGCGCGAAAATCGGCAGGCCGGAGCTGATACGGGAAGTCATCAGCGCGGTACGCCCGGATTCCGTCATGGTTATGATAGCGGTGACGCCCTTGAGGTGGTTCGCCGCGTACATAGCCGACATCGCAATGGCTTCTTCAACATTATCGAACTGAACGTCCAGACGGTGTTTGGAGACGTTGAGGCTGGGGATTTTTTCCGCGCCAAGGCAAACGCGCGCCATCGCGGCAACGGTCTCAGACGGATACTGGCCCGCGGCGGTTTCTGCAGACAGCATGACGGCGTCGGTACCATCCAGCACGGCGTTCGCCACGTCCATCACTTCGGCGCGGGTTGGCATCGGGTTGGTGATCATCGACTCCATCATCTGCGTCGCGGTAATGACCGAGCGGTTGAGCTGACGAGCGCGGCGGATTAATGCTTTCTGGATGCCGACCAGCTCCGGGTCGCCAATTTCTACGCCGAGGTCGCCGCGGGCTACCATGACAACGTCGGAGGCCAGGATCACGTCATCCATCGCGTCCTGATCGCATACCGCTTCCGCACGCTCTACTTTGGCCACGATTTTTGCATCGCAGCCCGCATCGCGCGCCAGACGACGCGCGTAGTTCAGGTCTTCGCCGCAGCGCGGGAAGGAGACGGCCAGATAGTCGACGCCGATTTTGGCGGCGGTGATGATGTCTGCTTTGTCTTTTTCAGTCAGCGCTTCGGCAGAGAGGCCACCGCCCAGCTTGTTGATACCTTTGTTGTTAGACAATGGTCCGCCGACGGTGACTTCGGTGAACACTTTCATGCCCTGAACTTCCAGGACTTTCAGCTGCACGCGCCCGTCGTCCAGCAGCAGGATATCGCCAGGAACCACGTCAGCCGGCAGGCCTTTATAATCGATGCCGACTTTTTCTTTATCGCCTTCGCCTTTACCCAGGTTCGCGTCGAGCAGGAATTTATCACCGATATTGAGGAAAATTTTGCCTTCTTTGAAGGTAGAGACGCGAATTTTCGGCCCCTGAAGGTCACCGAGAATAGCGACATGACGGCCCAGTTTTGCCGCAATCTCACGGACTTTATCCGCACGGAGCTGGTGATCTTCCGCGGTGCCGTGAGAGAAGTTCATACGTACCACGTTAGCGCCTGCGGCGATAACCTTTTCAAGGTTGTTATCGCGATCGGTAGCCGGGCCTAAGGTGGTAACGATTTTGGTTCTGCGAAGCCTTCTGGACATGTAATACTCCGTTGACTGAAACAACTTTGGTGTTGCGTGAACATGGATTCGGTAGCGCCAGCGAGCAAAGCCGCTATACCGGAACATTACCGACGTTGTAATAGGATACTGCTTTGTTTCTACTTTTATTGGTCATTACTGTGTAAGCTGAGCTCTTTATCAAAGCGCGATTCCTTCAGCGCTTCCTTGACCCTCTTCAAGTTATCTCTGAATTTCGCTCCCCGACGAAGGGTAAAGCCGGTTGCCAGTACGTCAATCACCGTCAGCTGCGCTAAGCGGGAAACCATTGGCATATAGATATCGGTATCTTCCGGGACATCCAGCGTAATGGCCAGCGTCGACTCGCGGGAAAGCGGGGTGCCCGGCGAAGTAATGGCGATCACCATCGCATCATTTTCGCGCGCCAGCTGCGCCAGCTCTACCAGGCTTTTGGTCCTGCCGGTATGCGAAATAATCACCACCACGTCATCGTCATTACAGTTCATACAGCTCATGCGTTGCAGGACGATGTCGTCGGAATAAATCACCGGCACATTAAAGCGGAAAAATTTGTTCATCGCATCGTGGGCGACGGCTGCCGATGAGCCCAGGCCGAAGAAGGCGATTTTCTTGGCCTGAGTGAGAAGGTCCACTGCCCGGTTGATCGCCGACATATCGAGAGAATGATGGACCTGATCTAAACTGGCCATAGCCGATTCAAATATCTTACCCGTATAGGACTCAACGCTGTCGTCTTCATCGACGTTGCGGTTAACATAGAGGGTACCGTGCGCCAGGCTTTGCGCCAGATGCAGTTTGAAATCCGGGAAACCGCGGGTTTCCAGACTGCGGCAGAAACGGTTGACCGTAGGCTCGCTGACGCCGGCTTCCAGCGCCAGGGCAGCAATACTTGAATGAATGGCCTGCGCGGGGGTTGCAAGAATGACTTCCGCCACTTTGCGTTCAGATTTGCTAAGGTGTTCCAGTCGGGACTGGATTTTTTCCAGCATATTCATGGGTAATCAGGCGCTCATCAATGGAAACGATTTCATTAATGGGTGAAATCATCAGGCGTTTTAGCAAGAATATACCCCTCCGTAGTCGGAAACGGTGAGGAATGACTTTAAAATATGTTGTTTTTTTTCATTACATGATCAGAGTCGTATTTTACTAACTGATAATCGGTCGAAACAACGAACAATACTAGCCGCATGCCCAAAAACTCAGCCCATATTTTCCTGCCTGTGCGATTTAGCCGCGGGAACGGGAGCGGAGGGTTTCGGGAAATTCGTAAACACAGTACGATGCAGTGAAAGAAAATTACAAATACAACTATAGCCTGGCATAAGCACCGGGCTATCAACTAAGGAGAATGACATGGCGGTAACGCAAACGGCCCAGGCATGCGATCTGGTCATTTTCGGCGCGAAGGGTGACCTGGCGCGACGTAAATTGCTGCCTTCCCTGTATCAGCTTGAAAAAGCTGGCCAGATCCACCCTGATACCCGCATCATCGGCGTCGGGCGTGCCGACTGGGATAAAGACGCTTACACCAAGGTAGTGCGTGAAGCGATGGAAACCTTCATGAAGGAGAAAATTGATGAAGGTTTGTGGGAGACCCTGAGCGGGCGTCTGGATTTTTGTAACCTGGATGTCAACGATACCAAAGCGTTTACTCGTCTGGGCAAAATGCTCGATCAGAAAGAGCGGGTGACGATCAACTATTTCGCCATGCCGCCAAGTACCTTCGGCGCGATTTGTAAAGGCCTGGGCGAAGCGAAGCTGAACGCCAAGCCGGCCCGCGTGGTGATGGAAAAACCGCTGGGTACCTCGCTTGAAACGTCCCGCGAGATTAACGATCGGGTGGGCGAGTTCTTCGAGGAGTGCCAGGTCTATCGCATCGACCATTATCTGGGTAAAGAGACGGTGCTGAACCTGCTGGCGCTGCGCTTTGCTAACTCGCTGTTCGTCAATAACTGGGATAGCCGCACCATCGATCACGTTGAGATCACCGTAGCGGAAGAGGTAGGCATTGAAGGTCGCTGGGGCTACTTCGATCAGGCCGGGCAGATGCGCGACATGATCCAGAACCACCTGCTGCAGATCCTGTGCATGATCGCCATGTCCCCGCCGTCGGATCTGAGCGCCGACAGCATTCGCGATGAAAAAGTGAAGGTGCTGAAATCTCTGCGCCGCATCGACCGCACCAACGTGCGTGAAAAAACGGTGCGTGGTCAGTACACCGCAGGCTTCGCGCAGGGCAAAAAAGTGCCTGGCTACCTCGAAGAAGAGGGGGCGAATAAATCCAGCCATACGGAAACTTTCGTGGCCATCCGCGTCGATATCGACAACTGGCGCTGGGCGGGCGTACCGTTCTACCTGCGCACCGGTAAACGTCTGCCGACCAAGTGTTCTGAAGTTGTGGTGTACTTTAAAACGCCGGAACTGAACCTGTTCAAAGAGACCTGGCAAGAGCTGCCGCAGAATAAGCTGACCATTCGTCTGCAGCCGGATGAAGGGGTGGATATTCAGGTACTTAATAAAGTTCCTGGCCTTGACCACAAGCACAATCTGCAAATCACCAAGCTGGATCTGAGCTACTCAGAAACCTTTAATCAAACCCATCTGGCGGATGCCTATGAGCGTCTGCTGCTGGAGACCATGCGCGGTATCCAGGCGCTGTTCGTCCGTCGCGACGAAGTGGAAGAGGCGTGGAAGTGGGTCGATTCTATCACCGAAGCCTGGGCTGCCGATCGCGATTCGCCGAAACCTTATCAGGCGGGCACCTGGGGGCCGGTTGCCTCCGTGGCGATGATCACCCGCGATGGTCGTTCGTGGAATGAATTTGAGTAATCGCCAGCTCCTCCGTCAGGGTTATTTTACCGGTAACATGATCTGACGCAGCAAGTCGCGTAATTTTTAATCTTTTAAGCCCCGGAGGATTCACCCCCGGGGCTTTTTTTATTACACTGGCTGCAGATATTTTGCCCCTGAGCCCCAGTACTTGTGCCTTGAGTCCCAAAAAGTACCGCTAAAGCGCTGCGGCCGGACAGATGAAATTTGAGGAGCCTTTATGAATTCTGAAATGTTACGGGTAACAAATCGCATCATCGAACGTTCGCGCGCTACCCGCGAAGCCTACCTCGCGCGGATTAACCAGGCCAAAACTGACACCGTTCATCGCGCCCAGCTGGCATGCGGTAACCTGGCCCACGGTTTCGCCGCCTGCCAGGCGGATGACAAAGCCTCGTTGAAAAGCATGCTGCGCAATAACATCGCTATCATCACCTCCTACAACGATATGCTTTCCGCCCACCAGCCCTATGAGCGCTATCCGGAGATTATTCGCAAAGCGCTGCACTCCGCGAACGCGGTAGGCCAGGTCGCAGGGGGCGTTCCGGCGATGTGTGATGGCGTTACGCAGGGACAGGACGGAATGGAGCTGTCGCTGCTCAGCCGCGAAGTGATTGCCATGTCCGCGGCGATTGGTCTGTCGCACAACATGTTTGACGGCGCGCTCTATCTCGGGGTCTGCGATAAAATTGTTCCCGGCCTGGCGATGGCTGCGCTCTCCTTCGGCCATCTGCCGTCTATCTTTATTCCTTCCGGTCCGATGGCCAGTGGCCTGGCAAATAAAGAAAAAGTGCGCATTCGCCAGCTGTATGCGGAAGGCAAAGTGGATCGTATGGCGCTGCTGGAGTCCGAAGCTGCGTCTTACCATGCGCCTGGCACCTGCACCTTCTACGGCACCGCCAATACCAACCAGATGGTGGTTGAGTTTATGGGGATGCAGCTGCCCGGATCGTCATTCGTGCATCCCGATGCGCCGCTGCGCGAAGCGCTGACCGCCGCCGCCGCCCGCCAGGTGACTCGTCTGACCGGCAACGGTAATGAGTGGATGCCGCTGGGCAAAATGTTTGATGAAAAAGTGGTGGTTAACGGGATTGTCGCGCTGCTGGCAACCGGCGGCTCCACCAACCACACCATGCACCTGGTGGCCATGGCGCGGGCGGCGGGGATCATCATCAATTGGGATGATTTCTCCGATCTCTCTGACGTGGTGCCGCTGCTGGCGCGTCTCTACCCGAACGGCCCGGCGGATATTAACCACTTCCAGGCGGCTGGCGGGGTACCGGTGCTGGTTCGCGAACTGCTGAAAGGCGGACTGCTGCATGAAGATGTTCACACCGTGGCCGGCTTCGGCCTCTCTCGCTACACCCTGGAGCCCTGGCTTAATAACGGCGAACTTGACTGGCGCGAAGGGGCGACCGCTCCGCTGGACGAACAGGTTATCGCCACCTTTGACAAACCGTTCTCTCGCCACGGCGGCACCAAAGTCCTGAGCGGCAATCTCGGCCGCGCGGTGATGAAAACTTCCGCCGTGCCGGTTGAAAACCAGATTATAGAAGCCCCGGCGGTCGTCTTCGAGAGCCAGCATGATGTGCTGCCTGCCTTTGAAGCGGGCCTGCTCGACAAAGATTGCGTGGTTGTCGTCCGCCATCAGGGGCCAAAAGCGAACGGCATGCCAGAATTACATAAACTTATGCCGCCACTTGGTGTATTATTGGACCGCCGTTTCAAAATCGCGCTGGTGACCGATGGTCGACTCTCCGGCGCGTCAGGCAAAGTACCATCGGCAATCCACGTGACGCCTGAGGCGTACGATGGTGGCCTGCTGGCGAAGGTACGCGATGGCGATATCATCCGCGTCAATGGTCAGACGGGCGAGCTAACGCTGATGGTCGATGACGCTGAGCTGGCCGCGCGTCAGCCCCATATTCCTGACCTGAGCGGTTCGCGTGTGGGAACCGGCCGGGAAATGTTCGGTGCGCTGCGTGAGAAACTCTCCGGAGCTGAACAGGGCGCAACCTGCATCAATTTTTAAGACGATTCGATTTATAGATCTGGCGAGAGAAAATCTGATGAAAAACTGGAAAACAACTGCAGAAGCAATCCTCACCTCCGGCCCGGTTGTACCGGTAATCGTGGTGAAAAAGCTGGAACACGCTGTGCCAATGGCGAAAGCGCTGGTTGCAGGCGGCGTACGCGTACTGGAAGTCACCCTGCGTACCGAGTGTGCGATGGACGCTATCCGCGCAATCGCCAAAGAAGTCCCGGAAGCGATCGTCGGTGCCGGGACCGTCACCAACGTTGAGCAGTTGAAAGAAGTGACCGAAGCGGGCGCGCAGTTTGCTATCAGCCCGGGCCTGACCGAATCTCTGCTGAAAGCGGCGACCGGTGAAGGCACCATTCCGCTGATCCCGGGGATCAGCACCGTATCCGAGCTGATGCTGGGTATGCAGTATGGCCTGAAAGAGTTCAAATTCTTCCCGGCTGAAGCGAACGGCGGCGTGAAAGCGCTGCAGGCGATTGGTGGCCCGTTCGCGCACATTCGTTTCTGCCCGACTGGCGGCATCTCTCCGGCAAACTATCGCGATTATCTGGCGCTGAACAGCGTACTGTGCATCGGCGGTTCCTGGCTGGTTCCGGCGGATGCGCTGGAAGCCGGTGATTACGACCGTATCACCAAACTGGCTCGTGAAGCGGTAGAAGGCGCGAAGTAATCTTCGCGCGCTTACCCGAGGCCCGGTCTGCAGTCCATGCGACCGGGCTTTTTTTATCCTTCGACGACGACCGCTGAAGCCGCCGCTTTAGCCCGCGCAACCGCTTCTTCGACGTTATCGGCTATCGCCAGCGTTACGCCCAGGCGACGTGAGCCGTCAATTTCCGGCTTACCGAACAAACGCAGCTGCAGACCCGCGCCGACCGCTGCCTGGAGGTTGCTGAAGGTGACGTTCTGGCTGCTCATCTGCGGCAGAATGACCGCAGAGGCCGCCGGGCCGTACTGGCGAATCGCGCCAATCGGCAGGCCGAGAAAGGCGCGGACGTGCAGGGCGAACTCGGATAAATCCTGCGAAATCAGTGTGACCATACCGGTATCGTGCGGGCGCGGCGAGACTTCGCTAAAAATCACCTCATCGCCGCAGACGAATAGCTCAACGCCGAACAGGCCGTAACCGCCCAGCGCCAGCACCACCTGACGGGCGATGTCCTGCGCGCGTTCCTGCGCCAGCGCGCTCATCTGCTGCGGCTGCCAGGATTCACGATAGTCGCCATCTTCCTGGCGGTGGCCGACCGGCGCGCAGAAGTGCACGCCGTCCACGGCGCTGACGGTGAGAAGGGTAATTTCAAAATCAAAATTCACCACGCCTTCAACGATAACGCGACCGGCCCCGGCACGGCCGCCCTGCTGCGCATACTGCCAGGCCTCAGCCAGCTGTTCGTGGGTACGAATAAAGCTCTGGCCCTTTCCCGAGGAGCTCATTACCGGCTTGACGATGCACGGCAGTCCTGTCTCGGCGACGGCCTCGCGGAAGGCGGATTCGCTGTCGGCAAAACGGTAGGCGGAGGTCGGCAGCTTCAGTTCCTCAGCGGCCAGGCGGCGGATCCCTTCACGGTTCATGGTGAGCTTCGCCGCGCGCGCGGTAGGGACGACTTTTTGCCCGGCCTGTTCCAGCGCCACCAGGGTATCGGTGGCGATGGCCTCGATTTCCGGCACGATAAAGTCAGGCTTTTCCTGCTCAATCAGCGCTTGTAAGGCTTCGCCGTGCAGCATATTAATGACGTGTGAGCGGTGCGCGACCTGCATGGCCGGCGCATCAGGGTAACGATCGACGGCGATGGTCTCAATTCCCAGGCGCTGGCATTCGATGGCCACTTCTTTACCCAGCTCGCCGGAACCTAACAGCATAACCTTTGTTGCCGCAGGGCGCAGCGCCGTACCTAATACAGTCATAACTCTCTTCCGCAGTAAAAAAACATGCGCCGCATTATAAACGAAAACGTTTGCGCATGTCTTTATGTGCATCATTTGAGTTCGCGGAAGAAATTTGATATACTGTATAAAAACACAGTACTGAGAGGCTGCATCATGGCGGTTGAAATTAAATATGTAGTGATTCGTGAAGGTGAGGAAAAAATGTCTTTTGCCAGCAAAAAAGAGGCCGATGCTTACGACAAAATGCTCGATCTGGCGGAAGTACTGAACGACTGGCTGGTTGAGTGCCCGCTTACGCTCGATGAAGAGCAGCGCGATAGCATGGCGATGTGGCTTGCCGAGCGCAAAGACACCCTCAACCATATTCTGCGTTCCGGTAAGCTGCCGGAAGCTGAGGGCAGCGCCGATGCGCCAGCCGCGCGCGCAGAAGAAGCAGAAGAGGGTGACAAACCCGAAGAGGTCGTCGAATCGGCAGCCTCGGCACCGGCCAGGCCGCGCAAAGCGAAAGCCGCCTGAGCCATGCTGCCGCCGCCACTCGTTCTGGCGGTTGGCTCCCGCGCCGAGCGCCCGGCGCGACATTTGCTCATCTTTAGCTGACGATAACGTTTCCTGACGCCGCGTCGTTTAGGCTGGTGGTATCGCTTATCGCGCAACGAGGAAATGTATGGCTAACTGGCTTAATCAACTACAGTCTTTGCTGGGTCAGCAAGGGCAATCTTCTTCATCTGACGATCGGTCACGCGGCAAAGACTTCCTGCTGCCCGGCGCGCTTGGCGGCCTGGCCGGGCTGCTGGTTGCCAGCAAATCATCGCGCAAGCTGTTAGCCAAATACGGCACCGGTGCGCTGCTGGTCGGCGGCGGCGCGGTTGCAGGCAGCGTATTGTGGAATAAATATCAGCAGAAATTGCGTACCAGCGGGCAGCAGACATCGGCGGCGCCCACGCCCGCAACTGCGGCGTCCTCCGCGCCAGCCGAACTTGATGCCCGCAGCGAAAGGCTGATTATGGCGCTGGTCTTCGCTGCTAAAAGCGATGGGCATATTGACGAACGCGAGCGGGCAAATATTGAAGCGCAGCTGCGCGCGGCGAACGTTGACGTGCAGGGGCGGGTGTTAATTGACCAGGCGCTGGCGCAGCCCCTCGACCCGCAGAGCCTGGCGCAGGGCATCAGCAGCGAGCAAGAGGCGCTGGAAGTTTACTATATCAGCTGCGCGGTCATTGATATTGACCACTTTATGGAACGCAGCTACCTGAACGCCCTCGGCGAAGCGCTGAAGCTCCCGCAGGAAGTGCGTGAAGATATCGAACGGGATATCCAGGCGCAAAAACAGGCCGTAACGCTCTAAATCCGCACGTTTCGCTTGCATCGCTGGCGACTTTTGCCACCCTTATATATTGTGTAGTCACGTCACCCTTCAGGCTGCTGTGAAGCAGCCTGAAAATTTTAGTACTCAATACAAGCCGCAGAAGAATAAGCAGATGCCACCAAAAGCGAAACGGATCCCCCATGCCATGACATTACATGGCGACACGCGAATCGATAATTACTACTGGCTGCGCGATGACGATCGCGCACAGCCGGAAGTGCTTGATTATCTGCGCCAGGAAAATGAGTACGGTAAAAAAGTGATGTCTTCGCAAAGTAGCCTGCAGGACAGGGTACTCAAGGAGATTATTGACCGTATTCCGCAGCGCGAAGTGTCGGCCCCCTATAGCAAAAATGGCTATCGTTACCGTCAGGTCTATGAGCCTGGCTGCGAGTATGCGATTTATCAACGCCAGCCGGTCGTAAAAGAAGAGTGGGATGAATGGGAGGTCCTGCTTGACGGTAACCAGCGCGCGGCCGGCAGCGAATTTTACACCCTCGGGGGGTTAGGGGTTTCTCCTGACAACAACATGATGGCGGTGGCGGAAGACTATCTCTCCCGCCGGCAATATAGCCTGCGCTTCTACCCTTTAAACGACGGCGATGAATTTGCGGAAGTTCTTGAGAACGTCTCGCCTGATTTTGCCTGGAGTAATGATTCGCAGACCCTGTGGTACGTGCGTAAACATCCCACCACGCTGCTGCCGTATCAAGTCTGGCGCCATCGCCTGGGCACGCCGGCCAGTGCGGATGTTCTGGTGTATGAAGAGCAGGACGATACTTTTTACGTCAGCGTACACAAGACGACTTCCCAGCAGTTTGTGGTGATTTATCTGGCCAGCGCGACCACCAGCGAAGTGCTGCTGCTTAACGCGGAAATGACCGACGCCGAGCCGGTCTGTTTTCTACCGCGGCGCAAAGACCATGAATATAGCCTCGATCACTATCAGCACGCTTTTTATCTGCGATCCAACCGTGAAGGGAAAAACTTCGGCCTTTATCGCACTACCCTGCGCGATGAGCAGCAGTGGGAGACCCTGATCGCGCCGCGTCAGGAAGTGATGCTGGAAGGATTTACTCTGTTTACCGACTGGCTGGTTGTGGAAGAGCGCCAGCGGGGGCTGACCAGCCTGCGGCAGATCAATCGTAAAACAAGAGAGTCCCAGGGCATTGCCTTTGACGATCCGGCCTATGTGACCTGGCTTGCCTATAATCCAGAGCCGGAAACCGCTCGTCTGCGCTACGGCTACTCCTCCATGACGACGCCGGATACGCTATTTGAACTGGATATGAATACCGGCGAGCGGCGGGTACTGAAACAGCAGGAAGTCAAAGGGTTTGATGCCAGCCATTATCGCAGCGAGCATTTGTGGATTAAAGCCCGCGACGGCGTCGAAGTCCCGGTCTCGCTGGTCTACCGTCATGAACATTTCCGTAAAGGCGCCAGTCCACTGCTGGTGTACGGCTACGGCTCCTATGGCGCAAGCATGGATGCGGATTTCAGCGCCAGCCGCCTGAGCTTGCTCGACCGCGGTTTTGTGTTCGCTATCGCCCATATTCGCGGCGGCGGCGAACTGGGCCAGCAGTGGTATGAAGACGGAAAGTTTTTGTGCAAAAAGAACACCTTCAACGATTATCTCGACGTCTGCGATGCGCTGCTGGCGCAGGGCTATGGCGATCCGCGCTTTTGCTACGGCATGGGCGGCAGCGCCGGCGGCATGCTGATGGGCGTCGCGGTGAACCAGCGGCCTGAGCTCTTTCACGGCGTGGTGGCCCAGGTTCCCTTTGTCGATGTCCTCACCACCATGCTCGATGAGTCGATTCCGCTAACCACCGGTGAGTTTGAGGAGTGGGGGAATCCGCAGGATGAAGAGTATTACCGCTATATGAAAAGCTACAGCCCGTACGACGGCGTGCAGGCTCAGGCGTATCCGCATCTGCTGGTTACCACGGGCCTGCATGATTCGCAGGTTCAATACTGGGAGCCGGCAAAATGGGTGGCAAAACTGCGCGAGCTAAAAACGGACGATAACCTGCTGCTGCTCTGTACCGATATGGATTCCGGCCACGGCGGTAAATCCGGACGCTTCAAAAGCTATGAAGGCGTGGCGCTGGAGTTTGCGTTTCTGATTGGCCTGGCGCAGGGGACGCTGCCGGGCCAGGCGGAGGTATAGCGCCGGTTACTCCCCGAGATAGTGCTTCAGCGTCAGGCGCAGCTCGGGGCTCATGCGCTCCAGGTTATTGAACAGCCAGCGTAAATAGCCGGGATCGTTTTCCGCAACCTCGGAAACCGGCTTGCCGCGATATTTGCCGAAGGTAAAGGTGGATAGTAGCGCCGGGCGGCCGGTAATGGTCGCCATTTCCTCAGGCGTCCAGCCGGAGGTGTTGATAATATCGAGCAGCAGGGCGGCGGTGATGTAGCAATCATAAAGCGCCCGGTGATGATGCAGTCCCGGTGGCGTCGTGACGCTGAGCTTGCGCGACTTATATAGCCCCATATTGCTGTACTTGATGCCTGGCCACAGGCGGCGCGCCAGCTTCATCGTGCAGATCCATTCGCCCTGCATCTCTGGCAACACCCGACGGTCAAAGCTGGCGTTATGGGCGACATACCACGGACTGCCCATATATAGCGGCACAATCTCCTCGATCCACGGCTTATCGGCGACCATCTCTTCGGTGATACGGTGAATCGCCATCGCCTGCGGACTGATGGGGCGGTCGGGGCGAACCAGATGACTCATGGGATTGGTAATTTGTCCGTCGACAATATCAACCGAGGCGATTTCAACAATGCCTCCCTGCAATCCGCAGGTTTCTGTATCGATTACGCGCAGCATGGCTCGCTCCAGGCCAAAGAAACCAGCGTAATGCAACACGCGGGTCTTGCCAACTCGGATGTCCACAGGGGACGGGAATTATTTCTGTTTCGGTTCATAGGGCAGGCGAGAGAGCGAAACGGAGGCCAGTCGATGGGCAATCAGACGTTCGCGAAACCAGCCGCGCAGATGTTCGGGCTGTTCTCTTTCGACTAAATCGGCAACCACCGGCATATTGTAGCGTTCTTTAAACGCAACGCCCGCCGCGGCGAGATCGACATTCACTTTGTCCATCTCCTCCTGGGATAGTTTAGCCAGGTTCTTTTCCATCGGTTTCTCCTCTGATAACGCCGCAAAAAGTACTAAGCACGCGGCAAAAAGGCAAGTCTCAGACGCTTAGCTCGACTGCGCCATTATACAGGGTTATTCTCTGTGCTACATACATAACAAAAAGGAATGACAACTATGCCAATCATCGCCGGACGCGCGCTGCGTCTGTCTCTGTTTCTCGCCGGTTGCCTCAGCGCAGCAGGCGCATTCGCCCACGCCCATTTGCAACAGCAGCTTCCGGCCGCCGGCGCGGTGGTGGCGGCTTCACCCCAGGCGCTGACCCTCAACTTCTCTGAAGGCATCGAAACGCAGTTTAGCGGCGTGACCCTCACCGGGCCGCAGCAGAAGACCATCACCCTTGGTAAACCTGTCCGCAGCGACAGCAATAAGGCCGAGCTGACGGTACCGGTTGAGCAGGCGCTGACGCCGGGCGAATATACCGTTGACTGGCACGTGGTCTCCGTTGATGGCCATAAGACGAAAGGACAATACCCCTTTACCGTGAAGTAAGCCGATGCTGAGTGGAGTCTATGTCAGCTTACGCTTTATCCATTTTATCTCGCTGATCGTCGCTTTCGGCTGTGTCCTCTATGGGACATGGTGGGCGCCGGTAACCTTGCGCCGCTTAATGATGCAGCGTTTCTACCCGCTAATGCGCCATTTATTGCTGGCGAGCGCGCTGTCGGCGCTGCTGATGCTGATGGCGCAGGGTGGGCTGATGGGCAGCGGCTGGCCGGACGTCTGGCAGCCGGCTATCTGGCAGGCGGTTGCCGGAACGCAGTTCGGTAGCGTGTGGATATGGCAGATTTTACTCGCCCTTGTGGCGCTGGCGGTGGTCTGGCTGAAGCCCCGACGATCGGGACGTTTGCTGCTGGTCCTGTTTTGCGCACAGCTTCTGCTGTTGGCCGGCGTCGGTCATGCCGCGATGAACGACGGCTGGCTGGGGATAGTGCAGCGGACCAACCATGCTATTCATCTGTTCTGTGTTGCCAGCTGGGTTGGCGGTCTGCTGCCGTTTATCTACTGTCTTCGCCTGGCGCACGGTCGCTGGCGGCAGGCGGCGATTGCCACCATGATGCGTTTTTCACGCTACGGGCATCTGGCGGTTGCTGGCGCTATCGCCAGCGGCGCAGTGAATGCGCTGTTGATCCAGGGCGGGCTCATCAGCGCCTCGCCCTGGGGGCGTATGCTGTTGCTCAAATGTGCGCTGGTGGCGGCAATGGTGGTAATTGCGCTGGTGAACCGGTATGTTCTGGTGCCACGCATGTCGGCAGGCGGAACGCGAGCGGAGCAGCTTATCGTGCGGACCACGCAGATAGAAATTGCGCTGGGGGCGCTGGCGCTATTTGCCGTCAGCCTGTTTGCCACCTGGGAACCTTTCTGAATAAACTGGTTAAATCATGAAAAAAATCGTTCTGACAATGTTGTTATTGGCAAGTTCTGGCGCTGCGCTGGCGGCGCCGCAGGTGATTACCGTGAGCCGCTTTGAAGTCGGTAAGGAGAGCTGGGCGTTTAATCGGGAAGAGGTGATGCTGACCTGCCGTCCGGGCAACGCGCTGTTTGCCATCAATCCGAGCACGCTGGTGCAGTACCCGTTAAACGACATCGCCGAGCAGCAGATGAAAGACGGTAAGACCAACGCGCAGCCGATTTCTGTGATCCAGATTGACGATCCGCAGCAGCCGGGACAAAAAATGAGCCTGGTGCCATTTATTGAGCGCGCGCAGAAACTCTGCTGATCGATATTTTCATCCTACTGTTTTTACATAAAAATAACCGCCATCTCCCCATTCCGGGGGCGGCGGTTTTTTGTAGGCATACGCAATCCTGAGAGGAATTATTGGTTCCCTTTTGTCACGGACTGGAAAACCTGACACGGTAAACTATTCTTATAAGGCAAGGCGACTTAGCCTGCATTAATGCCAACTTTTAGCGCACGGCTCTCTCCCAAGAGCCATTTCCCTGGACCGAATACAGGAATCGTGTTCGGTCTTTTTTTATCTATATGTTTTTACTGCTGTTTTTCATGCGTTTCACTAAAATACACGAAAAATACTCGAATATTCCGTATTCCGTCTAAACCATATCATAGTCAGCCCCGCGAGAGTCTAGGTATTTTTTGGTCATTGTTAAATTCTTGTGACCAAGTAATCGCTGAGCAAAATCCTCTCCGCGCTCATCCTTGTAGAGTCGGCTAGCCAGACTCCGTATCTCATGAAACGATGGCGGGTTAGGGCCAAATTTAATTCCCGTCATATCTCTAACATCTGAGAAAGCCTGAGTCAAACCATCAGGTGTTAAAGCTCCCGGCTTTCTGCCCCCTCTACGCACAGCAGAGTAAAGCATGAAGTCAGACGGGTTATTTTCCCTGCACCGTTCTATGACATCCTGCAATACTAACCCCGCAGCGTCCAGCCTTAAATCAACAGATATAGCCAGTTTATGCTCTGTCTTTCCCTGAGTTATATAAAGCCGGCCATCTTTCACATCTGAAAACCTGAATGCGGCGACATCCTCTCTTCGCTGTCCGGTTACCAGAGCCAGGTCCAGTGCATTGATCACCCATGGAGAATGTTTCTTTGATTCCTCTCTGATCGCCATGAACGTATCAATGAGCAATCTGTCTCGCTTCACCTCTGGTGAGGGCGTTCTGGTTGGTTCAACCGGATTCCTGTCTATATGCCCCTCTACCATCGCCTCCCTGAAGATATCCAGCAGGATTGACCTCATCCCTGACGCCATGCTTTTTTTACCGCAAGCGACATACGTTTCCAGAAACTCGGCAATATCCTTTGTTGTGACCTCTGCGAGCGCGTATTTACCAAACTCATCATCTATCGTCGCCATTTGATTACGACGCACCTTAAGTGTGTTTGGCTTGAGCTCTCGCCGTTCAAGAATCACTTGATAACGTTCAAGCCATGCCGACACAGTAAAGGTTGGTACGTTTTTGATACGGTCGAGGAGAGAGGAGGGGATGTAATTCTGATGGATAAAGTTGTTAGCCTCGATCGCCTGGCTGATTGCGTCCTTTCTGGAAATCCGGCCAAGTGATATTTCCTGACCGGTTATCGGATTGCGCCATGAGAAAATGTTGTCCCGCTTGCGAAAGGTGAGGTTACGTGGAAGGTTAGCGTCGTAACGTGCGGGCCTTTTCGCCATGAGTCAGTCTCTCCAGTAAGGTGCCGCCGGACGGCAGTTTGGTGTGTTTCGGTTTAGCGCGCATGTTCTTCTTGCGCGGATCCACGTAGATAGCGTCAGGCTGAACCTTATATTCCTTTCCGTGTAGCTCCGGCGCGGGATAAATTCGCCCCTCCCGCGTCCATCGACGCAGAGTAGAAAGGGAAGGGGGAGTCGTGTAGACCTCAGCAGCCCATTCCAGCAAGTTGAGAAGCTTAGCCATGAAAACTCCTTAGCTGCCAGGCATTATATGCGAGGCTGCGTTGACGTGTTGATTAATCGAAATCATGCAAAAACAAGCCCGGCGCGGGGCCGGGGCGAGTTATGCGGAAAATAATAAGAGGGAGCGGGAAAGTGGTTGTTATTTAACTTGATGGTCTATATATTGCTATTTTTTGTTAACTTGATTCATATAAAATTTTTTCACGTCCTTAAATTGAGATATTAAAGTTGGGTCATTATATGTAGTTGGCGTTGTATTGTTTTTTAAATCATTCCATATTGTGGAATGTAGTGAATCAAAGAAAAAATCTTTAAACCTCTCTTTTTTATCGAAGTTTTTCTCACCAATGTAAGGGATTTTTTGTAGAAATGAGAATCCCCTTTTAATTTGATCGTAATCCCTCATTGAAAGATGTATTATAGTGTAGATGCGTGAAGCATCGCCCATTTCACCATCTTTATAAGGGATTGTATGTCCGTTTTTCAATATGAGTTGATTGCACTCATCGGCTTTTTTCAGAAGACGATCCAAAATTTGTTTATCTAAAGCGTCTTGCCTGTTTTTAAAACCAATGTAAGCATTTATCGCGGCTGATAATGCTGCAAAAGTAGCTGCAATCGCTGAGTATGTGGCTGGCTCTGGCACTTTAATTTCCTCATTTCAAATAAAATTCTGTTAAGTCATTAGGAACAATCCAACTGGGCAAGCTAGTTGTTGACATCCATTTTTATGTGCTTGTTGCTAGTAAACTCTTTGATAGCTCGCGGTGCTTTTACCTTTGTTTTTAACTCTGAACATAATTGATCTTTCAATGAGAATTATCAAGTTACAACATTTCTACTGTACTGTTGCGGCGCCCTCATTATTCTCGGCTTCGACTGCCATCTGCTCAAGCCGCCGCGATAGCTCGGCAGACAGTGCCTGGAACTCTTCCACTGTCGCTACCGGGATCGGGCACAAAACGGATGCCGATATGCGCGAGGCTATGTGCGGCCTCAAGGCATTTCCTTAAATCAACGGGAGAGGCTCTGTTCATGCTGCACCACCTTCAACGCGCTTGAACTCGATAACCCAAACCCAGGGGTTAAACTTCCAGCTGTCAGCGCCATAGATTGATTCCCATAGCAGTTGAAACGCCCGTACAGGATGTTGCGCATTTACGACGCCAGGAATGCCGAAATCAGCGTGTGAACATGTCGTCAGGTTCTGTATTCCTTCTCGAATAGCATCGACATCGTGTATTGAGTTAAGACGCTCAACGCGCACGTCGGTGATTTCCAGCAGAATGCGGCTGGCCCAGCGCGGCATGTGTATAGATGGTCGCCATCCGTGACGCAAGTTGTCGTCAGCGTCTTGATATTCAGGTCGATGGCCGCCGTCAGCGGCATACTGACAAAACTCTGGCTTTTCGAATCTCGAGCTATCTTCGAGGTATGCCTCCATCTGTTCGTAATCGATTAACGGCCCCTGAAATGTTTCACGCACCCAGATACGGTCGCCTACATCACCGAATGGGCAGCGGTAATTCCGTTCGCTGGTATCAACCCAGGGTCCATTAGTTACTTTTGCCAGACCGTCTTCATCTGGCTGCAGTTTCACTATCCGACGTGTTTGCGTCTTCCGACCGTCGAGAATGGCCCGCACCATCTCAGCGTTAAAAATCATTCCACGTTCTTTCATGCAGCACCGCCTTGCCCGCCGACTAAAAATGAGCAGTCTTTTTTGTGCTCGTTACAAGACCAGACCACTTCGTCATCACCACGGAAAACATTTACTTCAACCGTGGTTTTAAACTTCGCAATCTCACCGCATTTGCATCTGGCAGAGGTATTTTTGCTTTTGGCGGCAACACTGCCGACTCTTGGGTATTTGCTCATGATTCCACTCCATACCGCCCATTCATGCGGCCAATGCTGCTAACGAATGCCGTAAGGCTTATGCCCATTGGCTTTATCTTTTCGTGATGTTTTTTGAGGATCGGCGGCACCACGTCATTCCATTTAGGTTTTGGTTTAGCTTTCAGAGCCCGGCGTATTTCCTCCGCGCATTGGCGCCCCTGATTGCGCATAACGTTTTCGATTTCTGGAGTCATGCTGCCTCCGTCTTCACAACGTCGATGGCGCAGCCGGGGATCAGTTCTACTGAAGCGGTGGCGCACTGGTTACCCCAGTGACTCCAGCCGGGCGCTGCGCTGCGGCTGAAAAGCTCAATTCGCGGCACGTCGCCGTAGAGCAGCTCCAGTCGATGGCGAACTTCCCACGGCTTTTCGCTGTGCGCGCCGAGTGGGCTGTAGACCACCTGCTTAATGCCGGCATGCTTGCGTTCCAGACCGGCGCCACAGGTGGCGATCAGCACGTCTTCTGTATTGGCGCGGGTATGATTGCCACCGTTCATGCGCGTCTCGGCGTTCAGCAGGGTGAGGAAGTCGTAAAAGTCGGTAATTTCCCCCTCGGCCAGAGCCTTGTTAATGCGAAGCTCGGCCAACTGGTTCAATTTCACCCAGGTAAAGCCCTTCATCGTGCGAACCGTGAAGCCCCAGGCTTCTGCCAGCTCGATCGCCTCCTGGTTATGGGTGCCGGTGTACCACATCGCCAGCACGGCGTTTTCCGCTGCAACCTCCCATATCGGGAGGCGTTTCAGGTCGATGAGTCGCATCGTCGAGTAGTGATCGGCAGCGGCGCCGTTGCTGATCGTATTGCCGTAAGCCCATGGCGGATCCGCATAGATAAGTGAGTACCGGTTCATAGGACTGACTCCATTTCGTCGATGTAGAGGCCCTGGACAATGAGGCGGCTACGGCGTGCTGCACGTTCAATGCACTCCTGTCGTCTACCTTCCTGCGATTGCTCTATGGCGCGCCGGGTGAACAGCCGCGATTTGCCCTGCGGTGTCACAACCTTCGGTTTCGTCACGAGGCTAAATGTCCGGTCACAGATGCCGTCCTTGTTGAGCCATTTCTCCGATTCAACTATCTGCGCTATCTGTCCGGTGCCGCGGGTGATGCCGTTGGCTACCCGGTTAAACTCGATGAGAGTTACGCCGAATTTCTCAGCGATTTCGCTGCCGGTTACTGGGCGGCCGCGCGTCTGAATCATCCAGATAACGCGCTCACGGAGGCCGGAGAATTGCCCGGTTCGCCCGGGCCGACGGTAGAAGGGTGTGCGTTTCATTTCCACTGCTCCCCGAACGTGAATCCGATCTCCGCCAGCGCCTCGTCCATCTTCTCGATGAACTCCGGCACCATTTCGTTGAAGTCGGACATATATTTGTCGTCGCGCTCAACAACCACGTGGTGAATGCCTTCTCGCTTCATGCGAGGGTCATAATTCGCGAAGTACCAGGCATCCATGCCGGTTACCCACATGCTGAATTGCACCTGGGCCATGTAGGCGGATTTGATAGCCTCGAAGCCGCCAAGCCGGAATTTCATGAAGTCGCGAGAGGTGAAAGGGCATTTCAGCTCAAGGCCGCGGCCATCGCTGCAGAGGCCGTCGGGAGAGCAGGCGGTACGCATGCCTTCGTCCCGGAACAGGATCGGTGACTCGGTGACCTTCAAGTCAGTGGTGAACTCAAACAGCGCCCTGGCGTCGTCCTCGTACTGCTTCCCCCAGGCCAGGGCTTTGGCGTTAACTTCCGGCGCAGCGCCGGTACACACTTCGGCAAGGAGCGTAAGGAAATAGGACATCTTCATATCAGTCCACTTTTTGCCAGATCTTGGCTTGGCAATGACGTTGTGCACTTCAGAGGCAGTAATAACGCCGAGCCTGAGTTTATGCCACGCCTCATCCCCCTGTTGGATAGTGGTTACGTCAATACCGGTCCGGGCCAGGATAATATCTGGTGTCATGCTGCCGCCTTTTGCCTGAGGAACCCGAGAGCCTTAATACCTTCCAGTTCTGTCAGGTCGGCTGGCTGCGAGATAGGGCGTTTGAAAATGCGTGAACAGAGAGGGAGAAGATCGGCATCCCATGTCTTATCCAAGGAGACAAGCAGGTCGTTAATCTCTTTCTGCGTGGTTTCGCTAAGCGGCGTTATATCGCGCTCAGGCTGACGCTCTGCTGTAAAGTTGATACCTTCTTCGCCCTCGGTGTTAACGTGGTCTATGGCGGCGTCCAGGCGCTCACGGCGAGGCCAGTATTTTGCTGCCTGCTTCACGACTGTTTTGAGGATCATCTGTTCTTCGTCAGTGACCCATGGACACTTTTTACTGTTGTCAGATTTGTACTTCTTCCATGCTTCAGACCGGTCACGGATGGAGTAGATGGCATCGATGCGCATCGTATGGGTGAGGTAATCACCATCGTCAGTTTTTACCGTTACATACGCGCCTACGATGTCCCCGCGCTGCTCTTCAGTATCGAAGTCGTTGTAGATGTGGATCGGCGGCTTATCGAGCCCCTCGCGGCGGAACTGGTCGTTTCTGCGAACAATTGCCGACTGGCACCACTTAATGGCGCCAGACTGCTGCGCAATGTGCATCAGGCCCATGTAACTGATGTCGAGGCAAATTGCCCCTTTACGCGGAACCAGGTAAGCCAGCTTCTGGGCTGGGTTTAGCGAAATGCCGATGGCCGCAACGTTGATGATCGCGTTCTGCGTGCTGGTCTGGTTCTGGAATGCAACTTTCGCGAGGTAGTCGTTGTTCTGAAATAGCTGGATGGCGAACTGACTTTCCTTCGCCCACACCATCCGCTCGTCAGTGGCCGCCTTAATGAAAAGCGGCTCCTGTTGTTTGACGAAATCAACAAGGGTTAAGCTCATAATCCCTCCTTAAAAAGGGCAGGTTGAATGAAGGCGGTCCCACTCTTCTTCTGCACGGTCATAGCAAAGGTGAGTGATATAGTCGTTGTAATGCTCTAGTGCTCTATCACCGGTTAGCACTAGAGTGGCTGCTGTTGGAAGGAAGAGGGAGCGCATTGAAAGCGGGTCTTTCGGGAACATGGCGATCAATTCTTTCGCCCGCTCGTCGATCCATTTCTCTTTCTCGTCGGTGAGCTGCTGCTCAACCCAGCGCCGATCTTCAATGCGGTCGTAAGTGAGGTATGCGTTCATGGCTGAACTCCTGAAATTTGGATGTACGAATCCCGCCCGCTTGAAGCCAGGCAGATCGGTTTAATTGGTTGGTTAGTTGCTTAAGCCGTTTCCGCGTCCATCAAGGTAGATTTCGATAAGCAGGGCTTTGGTGTAGGTACGCTCGCATCCGCGGTGAAGGTACAACTTGCCGCGCTTGTGAGCTGATGCCGTCCAGGTGCCATCGCGATGCTTAACCAGCATGCCTGGCTGAACGGCACCGCGGTTAACGGTCTGGGTACCGTAGTGCTGACTAATCATGGAGGGCCTCCATCACAAACAAGGAAAGCAGCAGGTATATGGCTATTAAGCCAATGCAGATGCGGGTCAGGTTTCGCCAGCACCGGCGCGACATACCGCAACGACCATCATCAAATTCATCGTGATTCATATCACCCTCGTTGCCTTATCGCCGGCCAGCGGAACAAGAAAGACTTCTGCGCTAATGGGCGGTGGATGGCCGCCGGTTGTCATAACTTGAGTCACTCGTAAATGACTCCAGGTATGAAAAAGCCGCTGGTTAGGCGGCTATTGATTCCAGTTGTCGAAATTAGAATTTCCAGCGGTGCAATGTTGGTCCCCACGAAAGGCCTCGATCGGCTTGTTTTCATCATTTTCAACACAGTAAACTCCATCAATTTCAAGGAGTTCGTAAACGTTACCAACCTGAAAACCATCACCGCCGTCTTTGGTACAAGTGACGTTTCTTTCAAAATACGTTGCCATCGCCTGACCCTCTGTCGTTATCCTGCAAAACCCAATTTAGTGAAAAACTGAAGTCCAGCTTCGTAGGCATCGATCAGCTCTATTGAGTCTGGTTGGGACCTCATCTCTTGCGGCCATTGCTTTTGCTCTTCAATCCCGCGCTTTAGCTTTCCGACTATGACCCGCTCGATGTATTCACGACGGTCTTGCAGAAGCTCTGGCGAAGCTTGCGTCATGTAGAATTTGAGTTGCTCAATCACACTCCACCTCTCTGTAGTTATCCGCTGATGCGGGAGAAATGCTTTGGCGATTTGATGGCCGGCGCTGATCTCCGGCTTACTGGTTAGAGCGCCCGCACTACCAGTGACTCTGTCTTGAGGCGCAGATTGGTTACTGCTTGCCATGAGCGCTGTGAATACATCGGTCGAGCATCAGCCTGCTCATTCATCCAATCCCAAAACATTCCCTGTTTTGGTCAGCGCCAACTCCCTGCCAGTGTTGCCCGTTCTCACGCCGTTCTCGCTCTCGCGCGGGGATACTCTCTCACCGACCGGATCGCACCCGGTGATACAGCACGTTTCTCGTGTAAGGGTCTAAACAGGTCATTGACGCTGTAAATCTGCATGTTGTTAAAAAGCAGGCGACTTGCTGTCCGCCGCTGGCTAACTTCGCTCAGCTGTCGATGTTTCGTTTCGATGAGCTAACAATAGCTAAAGCGATTATTTGAGTCAATCGCCAAAACGATATTTATCATCGAAAGGGTGATAATTGTATGAATGTTAAAGCGATTTTTATTGAAATTTATTTACGTGGTATGCTGATTTTTTTGGGGAGGTAGATAGGTATGGACCATAAAGAATGGGTTGATAAGCTCCGCTGGCTTAGTCCAGAGCAGATCGTTCAGGTTCATTTTGGACTTCAGGAGGATATCAAGAAATTTTACAAGCTGAGGGGAGAGGGCGATAACCTCGCAAGGGCCGAGCATTTATGCGAGCAGATGATTGCTCTATCTGAATTGGCGTTCCCGGCCTTGCGTCATGCTCATGACAAAAGGGTGGAAGAATACGAGTCGTTAACTGGAAATAAGTACCCCAGTGAATTTTATCCGCCGTCACATTATGGGTACTCTCAGCTGTCAGTCATCCTGAAAAAAAGAAAGGACTTTCAGCGCATAGAGGATATACGCGAGAAGCTGATTAAAGAGGGTTGGAGATGCTAGCCCGGCAACCGGGCTATGCGAAGCGCTTATAATCCACTGACTGTCTAAGCAGTACTTTGGCCATGACGTAGAACGCGTCCTCATCTTCTGGCTCAACATACCATTTTTCGTAAATCGGGTTATCGGATATTACCGCCAGGCGGTCTCGCTGCATCTGGAGGCGCTTAACGTGCAGTGTCTTTCCGAAGACGAAGACGTACACCCCATCACCATCAAAGTGGGTAACGCCGGTATCAACGAAGATCTGATCGCCAGGTGAAATAGTGCCGTCCATGCTGTCGCCATTTACTGTGATTACTTTGACGTGGGTAGCTGGACGATTTCCGAACAAGGCGCGCGCCTGCTCAGTGGTGTATTCAATAGCTCTGATAGTTTCAATGAAGTCGCTGGTGACAATAGCGCCCGGTCCAGCGCTGGCTTTAACGTCGAGTACATCCACGCGGTAAATCCCATTCAGTGCCGGCTTAACCTGGTATAGCGCAGTCGGTTCTCTTGCGCCACTGGAAGCCATTTCCCCTTCACCAGTAGACAGCCACTCCGGCCGCACACCCAGAACAGAGGCAATCTCAACAGTTTTACGAGAACCGTTCGCTTCCTTGAGTAGCTTATTAACGCTGGACTGAGCCATGCCGACATCTTTGGCTAATCGGCCCTGTGTATAACCAGCACGTTTCATTGCCTGCGCCAAACGCTCCGAGAATCCCATATTCACCTCTGTTAATGACTCCTTTAACTCTATCGCTCAAGCGATTATTTAGCAAAAAATCGCTTATGCGATTGACATTCGCTAAAGTGATAACCATAATCGCTTTAAACTGATAGCTGAGGTGATTATGAAGACCCCAACAGTAGAGAAGAACTCCGCAGTAGAGAAAGCGATCGCCATCGCTGGCAGCCAGAAAGAACTGGCAAAACGTTGCGGTAAAGCCCAGTCAACTATCTGCGACTGGCTTAACGGAAAGAAACGCATCTCCCCGATTCACGTTCCTGAACTGGTGAAAGCGGTCGGTGGTGAAATCCAGGCTCATGAATTCCGCCCGGACCTGCCATCCATCTTTCCACACCCTGACAACCATGCCGCTTAACGGCGGCCCTAAACACGAAAGGGAATGCACATGCAATCACTTGCGTATCAACACAATACCGGAATACACCCGGGAGCGATGATAAACCGCGCTCAAGCTAAAGCGGCGCCAGACCACGAAAAGATCCGCGATGCGGTCCGGGCATGGTCGTCGGCGCTGGACAATCAGGACGTCGTTTCAGCGCTGATTATCAACGAATACCGGGAGCAGGGTGGGAACGCCATCAGCTTCCCGGAGGACATCAGCCGGGCGCGGCAGAAGCTGTTTCGCTTCCTGGATAACCGGTTTGATTCGGAGCAGTACCGCGAGAACGTTCGCCAACTGACACCGGCAATCCTGGCTGTTCTGCCGCTGGAGTTTCGCAACCGCCTGGCGCCGCAGAACGACACGATGTCTCTGATTGCCTCTGCAATGAAAGAGTGTGCAGAAGCAAAGCAGGCCGTTCTGCTGGGCGCTCCAGAGCACCAGAAATTGAAAGAGGTAAGCGAGGGTATAGCTTCGCTGTTCCGCCTCATGCCGGAGCAGGTAGGGCCGCTGATGACGATGGTGACATCGATGCTGGGGGTTATGTGATGGGAAGTCTCAATAAAGGCGAAAGCCGCGCTGTTGGTAGCAGCTACGGCTTTCAAGACACTGTGTTACGCCAAGTAACGGGAGTAAGTATGTCAAATACCGCAAAAATTCTCAACTTTCCTGATGTAGTTTCGGGAATACAGGAGCTGCGAGTGGCAGATCTCGACGATGGGTTTACGCGCATCGCCAATGAGCTCCTTGAGGCTGTCATGCATGCAGGCTTGTCGCAGCATCAGCTTTTGGTGTTCATGGCTGTCATGCGTAAAACATACGGCTTCAATAAGAAATCTGACTGGGTCAGTAACGAGCAGATTTCGGAGCTGACCGGCATTCTCCCGCATAAGTGCTCAGCTGCAAAAAGCGTCCTGGTCAAGCGAGGGATATTAACTCAAACCGGTCGTGTTATCGGGATTAATAAAACGGTCAGCGAATGGTCATCTTTACCTGTAAAAGGTACAGAAAAAAAACCTTACCTGAAAAAGGTAAATTTACCTGAATCAGGTAAGAAAAGTTTACCCGAATCAGGTAACGGCTATTACCCAAATCAGGTAAACACAAAAGACAAACATACAAAAGACAATAAAGACAATATTAATAAACCCCCTAAATCCCCCCGGGCGGTTTCGTTCGATGCATCCAGTGTTCAGCTGCCTGACTGGTTGTCCGTGGTCACCTGGTCTTCATGGGTTGAATACCGTCGTGACCTGAAAAAGCCGATCAAGTCTCAGCAGACCGTGACGCAAGCCATCAATCTGCTCGACCGCTGCAGGCTGAACGGATACGCACCTGAAGAAATTATTAACCGAAGCATCGCCAATGGCTGGCAGGGTCTGTTTGAGCCTGACGGACAGGCGAAGCGCAGTCGCGATTCCGGGCAGGAAGGCCTCCACTGGAACAGCCCGGATGCATGGAGGGATTTCCTGTGAAACCTGAACTCTACCGCGCAATAAACAATCGGGATGGCGAAGCGATGGCAAGCATGGCCGGGGGCTACCCTGAGCATGGCCGGGTTGTGAACTCAGACGCTGAGCGCCTTGTTGACGCGCTGTTCATGCAGTTGAAGCAGATTTTCCCGGCAGCGACGCAAACCAACCTCAGGTCAGATGCTGACGAGCGAGTGGCCAAGCAGCAGTGGATAGCGGCATTTTCGGAAAATGGCATCCGTACCCGCGATCAGTTATCCGCCGGCGTGCGCCACGCGAGAGCCAGTGAGTCGCCGTTCTGGCCATCACCGGGCCAGTTCATCAAGTGGTGCAAGGACAGCGGCACAGTCCTCGGTATAAAGCTGGCTGACGTGATGGGTGAATTTCAACGATACAACCGCGAGAAGGGGCTCCACACCGGCGGCGCCGAGCGCTTCCCATGGTCTCATCCGGTCATGTACTGGATTGTCACCGATACCCGGCGGGCAATGTACCAGCGCCAGCTCAGCGAGGCAGAAACTGAAAAATATGCCGCCAAAAAGCTGGAAGACTGGGCGCTTAAAGTCGCCGCCGGAGAGCAAATACCGTCGCCGGTACTGGCGTTGGAGAACAGCCAGGAAGCAATTCCGACAAACCATGTCAGCCGTCAGCAGGGTTTTCACCCGGAAGGCAAAAGCTTTGGCTGCATGCCTGGCGCCGCATCGCTCGGCGCGCTAACCCCAGCTCAGTGGCTGCGGGACGAATACCTGATTGGCAAAGAAAAGGGGTTGATTCAATGAAACGTATATCCGGAACTCAAATCGTCATTAATTTTATCGGTAGTCATCCCGGTTGCACTTTTTCAGAGATTCGCACCGGAACGGGCCTGGACTCTTCTGTCGTCAACTCAGCCATTTGGGCAACGTTCAACGACGGACGGGTTTTGCGAGCAGGAGAGCGAAAAGGCTATCGGTACACCCTGGCCGATAAGACAACCGTAACCGAAAGCACGTCAGCGGATTTTCAGTTCAGCAATCGGCACTGCGGCGCCAACAAGCTGACCAACCTTTTTAACCAGTGCCTGGCGGGAGTAAGAAAATGAACATCGAAACAGTAAACGAGCTCATTCAGTCGCTGGAGAGTGCGGGCGAGCTGTCGATCAAAGAGCGTAAGTATCTGGAGTTGGCGAAGGCGTATCTGGATGTGGCTGCGGAGAATGTGGCCATTCGTGAACAGTCTGAGGAAGTTTACGCAGCAGGTTACAACCACGGGCACCTGAACACTGTTGACGGTATCGCATACGCTGTTTGCGTAAAAGACGACTTCTACAGCTTGGCTCTCCAGGTAATGGCTGAAGTCGAAACCCCCGCCACCGATCGCATTGTGGCAGAGACCGAGGCGCGCGGAGTTGAGAAAGCCATCGAATGCATAGTGCAAACAATCACGCCTAATCACGAAACGATACTCAAAGAATTCGCCCAGCAGTTGCGCGAGGGGGCCGACAAATGAGCAACGCCGCAATGATTATTGTGCCAACGGATATCAGCGTAAAGGTACGCGAAATTGAGGTTGCATACGCTCGCTATCTCGAAGAGTTCCGTATCCCTGACGACCATAAAATCGTTGTTAACTATTCGGCTGGCAAGGACAGCACCGCCGTTTCACGCGTGGCCCTCATAGATTTGGCCGCAACGGGCAGTGGGGCTATGCACAGATAATCCACTTGAACGGGGAAAGATAATCAACATCCTATTTTTTATTTTATGGTTTTTTATTTTAATTATTAAATCATGGGTATTGGAATGTTTTTTTATTTTTGGTTTTTTCAATTAAATCAATGCTAAATTTGATTATATATATGGGTTTACTGAGCGTGATTTTCGAAGTACAGTACAACTACTGTATGTATGTACAGTTGTATGAACTTTTAACAAGGAGAATAGTATGCCTGAAGAAACATTGACTGTTCTAGGTGGTGGTAATAACAGCTGTAATGTTAGTTGGGGTGGTGGCAATGGTAACAACGGTGGTGCTGGCAATTCTGGAAAAAACGGTGGTACTAGCTATGAAGGCGCAACTAGTATCTTGAAGTTGAATGACCGTGTTTTAATTCAACTTTATCTTTGCAATCCAGTTAACCCCGAATATACCGGAGCACCTTGGGGTAGTGATAAAAATGCAGCATCAATTATCAGAGCTAACAGGGATAAACCAGGAAAATTCAAGGCTAACATTCAGAACTGGAAAACAAGCGGTACAGGTTCTTTAGGTAGCCCTGCAATTGGGAAATCTTTTAGTTCAGGTGATGTAGATACTTATTTTGTTGGCTTCGGGAAAGAAAAATACAATGTCATGTATAACCGTAAAAGAGACTCTTTTACTACAGGTTATATAGATGGCGGCGCAAGTAAGCCTGAGCACAGCATGAAGGATCAGGCTATTGCCGTTGTTAAACTTTACCTTCTCAACGAAAGGCAGGCAGCTGTACTCGATACTGCATCGGGAATTATTACTGACACTGGTAAAACTCTCAGTGGAAAATTAGGTGATAAATACAACACCCTGGCGAATGAGGCTGCTAATAATATAAAAAACTTCCAGGGTAAGAAGCTCCGAAGTTTTAATGATACCATGAAAGCAGTTAATGAATTAGCTAATAATCCCAAGATGAAATTAAATCAAGCGGATAAAACAGCTGTTTCTAATGCTCTCAAACAAATGAATTTGGCAACACTGGCAGATCGATTCAAGGGATTGGAAAGGGCCTTTACCTGGGGAGACCGGCTTCTCAAAGCCGAGAAAATAAGAGACGGTATTGCCACAGGAATCGCCACGGGAGACTGGCAAAAGCTGGCGTTTGAGGTTGAAGCTATGTACCTCAGTGGTGTTGCTAGCAGTGTAGCGCTAGGGATTGTTACTGCTATGATTAGCGCAGCTGCAGTCGCGTTGTCGCTTCCATCTGTAGCTGTCACAGCGCTCACTGTTGTGGCCGTCATTGGTATAGCTATTCTCACATCTTATATCGATGCTGATAAGGCCAAATCACTGAATAATGCAGTGCTTGGTTTATTCAAATAAATCTTTGTATCTAGTGTAAAGCGGAGGTTATCTCCGCTTTTGAAAGTAAGGCAGACCTTTTAAAAGATACAGGTAAAGAAAAAACAACCAAATAAAAAAATAATTTGTCAGAAATAAAAGAATGTAATAAATCAATAGAAAGCACTCATTGCCAGCAATTACTCTTTTAGTACGGTACATACTATCAGACATATTTTCCACACCTATATATGTTAAATAGTATGCTCCTACCGTTAAAAGGAGCATGCCAGGTAGAAGTTTAAACCATCGCTTCAAATCGAGTTTGATGGTTTTTATATCAAGCTTGTTCCAGCAAATTATATACATTAATATGACGAAAAATGGTGCGGTTTTAGTATATGCCGAAGCTATAGTGCTTACGACTAAATATTGTTCTGAGAAATCCCATTGGTATCCATTTGCTATATCAAAAAGGCATGAAATAATGTATGAGTCTTCATTAGTGAAGTAAATGAAAAACATTAATATTATGGGGCTTATTCCTAACAATAATGATATTAATGAATATTTGAACAACCCCTTACCTTGCACGTTATCGTCCATTTTGTATCCTGTGCTTGTCTGAACATTTACACGTCATCTTAACTTTTTTAGAGCTATTCGCAAATGTGTTATGCACGAGATCTACCGGGCACAAGGCTTCCCAGAGTGGCAGGACTACCGCGGCGTGAAATACGTGAAGGATAAGCAAGTAGTGCGCTGCGGCAACGTAGTTCCTCCGCCGTTCGCTGAAGCACTGGTAAGGGCAAATTTGCCGAAAAAGGTGTCAGACGCGGGCAGCGGCTTAAACTATAATCGCCTCAACACCAGAGGGGATTTTTTATGTCGAAGTGGAACATTGCAGCAAAAAGCCAGGAGGAGCAGGACAAGGTAGCGTTGATCTGGCAGCCAGTGGTGTCGCCTATAAAGAGCGTCTGAACATGCCTGTCGTCGCTGAAGTCGTCGCCAGAGAACAGCCAGAGCATTTGCGCGAATACTTTATGGAGCGCGTGCGATACTACCGCGAGCAGAGCATTCAACTACCCCGCGCATCCGACCCACGATACATCGAAATGGCAGAATTAAATGCAAGAAAATGACACTAAGGATCAGCAGGAATCTGAAATACAGGCTTTCGATTTTTCGAAGGAATTTGACGCTCTGATAAATGCAAAAGGAAAGATTACTACTTCCATGCTAACGGCGGTTAATCGCTACTTTTTGTACTTTTCTTTCTTTGAGTCTTTGCTTCTTGGGTGCTCAGGAGGGCAAAAGAAAAGTTCTGACTATGCAAAGGCTCTCATGGATAGAGGGGTTTATGATGAAAGTATAATTAGATCAACATTTAGCGTGTTTGCTGATAGATACGTTACTGATCGGCGTAGGTATGAGAGTCTTTGTGGTGAAGATAGGCATACACGCCCAGATACCAAAGAAAAATATTACGGCGTTATATGTGCAAAAGCAGATGATCTTGTTACTCAGTTTGAATTATGTTTATTTGTCTGCTTCAGACTGAGGAACAATCTTTTCCATGGGCCAAAGTGGAGATATTTCCTTGATGGGCAAGAAGAACTACTCTTGACTGCCGGAACTTTTATACATTCGATTCTTGATAAAGCCCCTAGAAGTGAAGAAGGTTGGGAGTTTCAGGATATTTTGTCGCCAACCGAATAGTTTTGATTTTCCATTATCAACCAGCCATAATCATGTCATCGGAGCCTGAACAACTCTGGTGACTTCTGCGCATTTAAGGGGACTTAAATGCGAGCACAATCTGAACTCCTCACCTTGTCACAGATGCAGAAATGCACCTGCGATTTTCTGCATTCTGCGGTTTCCGTTAAGGAGGCCGTATGACACTTCCAGTAGACGGCATCAAACTCCATCGCGGCAACTTCGCGGCCATAGGTCAGCAGATTCAGCCGTTGCTGGATGCCGGGCAATGCTTCCGGCTGCAGGTTAAGCCATGGCGCGAGAAGCGCAGCCTGTCGCAGAACGCGCTCAGCCATATGTGGTACACGGAAATCAGCGACTACCTCATCGCCCGCGGTAAGGCCTTCGCTACGCCTGAGTGGGTCAAAGACGCGATGAAGCACACTTATCTCGGCTACGAAAGCAAAGACCGGGTAGACGTCGTGTCCGGAGAGGTGACTACGGTTCAGTCCCTCCGCCATACCGCCGATCTGGAAACCGGCGAGATGTACATCTTCCTGTGCAAAGTCGAAGCATGGGCGATGAATATCGGCTGCCACCTGACCATTCCGAAGAGCTGCGAGTACCAGCAGCTGCGCGATAAGCAGGAGGCCTGATGTCCACTCCACTTTCCCGCGTTATCAGTAACGAAATCTTCCGCGTTCCGACGCGCCGCAAGCGTAAGCCAGCGGTTAAGCCGTCCGACATCCCGACACTGAAAGGCTACACCGCCCGCCTGGTGGATCAGAAATGGCTGCGTCTCGCGGCAAGGAGAGCGCATGGCTAAGTTACCGCGCCGCAAGTGCGCCCATAAAGCCTGTCGACAGTGGTTCCATCCGGTGCGAGACGGACAGGTGGTTTGCAGCTTCGATTGCGCCAGCGCGATCGGCAAAGAACAGACCGCAAAAACTCGAGAAGCCGCCAAGCAGAAGGAAGCGCAGCGCCAGCGCACTGAAGAGAAGGCAGGCCGCCAGCGGCGCAAGGCCAAGCGCGAATCATTCAAGACAAAGGCCCAGTGGGATAAAGAGGCGCAATCGGCTTTCAACCGCTACATCCGGATCCGTGATGAGGGAAAGCTGTGCGTCAGCTGTGGCAATCCACTTATCGGCAAGAGCAACTACCTCACCGGCAGTGCCATTGATGCCAGTCATTACCGTTCCCGCGGCGCAGCGTCGCACCTGAAATTCAATGTGTTCAACGTCCACTCTGCCTGTACCCGCTGCAACCGGCAATTGAGTGGAAATGCAGTTGAGTATCGGATCCGCCTTATTGATCGCATCGGGCTTGAGAGAGTGGAGCGGCTTGAGGCTGATAACGAGCCCCGCCGGTTCGATATCCCATACCTGCAGCGCATCAAATCCATATTCACCCGCCGAGCCCGAGCGCTGGTGAAGCGCCGCGCCCGCCATCAGGAGGCTGCATGAGCCGTTACGCTATTGAGCGGATCCGCGACCGCTGGCAAAAGCTCCGTCTGTTCCGGGCCCGCGGCACGGTATTAGTTGACTACCGCATTTTGAAGAATTTCGTTCGCATTTATCAGACCCTGGGAGAGACAGCATGACAGCGCAATATTTAGAATTTGTTCGCCAGCAGCTGATAGTGGCCACCGCCGATCTGAGTGGCGCGACGAAAGGGCAGTTGGTAGCCTTTGCGGAAAACGCGATGTTTGAGGCGACGGCGCGCAGCAGTATGCGGATGAAGGTAGTCGACCCGGCAACCGGGAGAATGGTTAAGCCGAGCAATCCGCCGGTACCGGGGAAACAGTCCCGCGCCAAAGGCTCAGCAATCGCCCTGGTTCAGCCCGTGGAATATTCAACGGCATCATGGCGGCGCGCACTGCTGTCGCTGGAAGAGCATCAGAAATCCTGGTTGCTCTGGAACTACAGCGACAATATCCGCTGGGAGCACCAGGAGACGATTACCCGGTGGGCGTGGGAGCAATTCAGCCAGCAGTTGGCCGGCGTTCGCATTGCAAAGAAAACTGTCGATCGCCTGCGTCAGCTTATCTGGCTGGCGGCGCAGGACGTGAAAGCAGAGCTGGCGGGCCGTGATACTTACGAATATCAGAAGATGGCGGAACTGGTCGGTGTAACGCCAAAGAACTGGTCTGAGACGTTTACGGAGCGCTGGATTGAGATGCGCCACATCTTCCTGCGCCTAGACAGCGGTGCTTTGTTGCAGGTTACGCGATCACGTTCACAACAAAAGGCGACAAATTTCGATAGAAGTCTTGCAAAACTGGATTGAAACGCATATATTTCATGTAAATCTGATATCGTCGCCATAGCTTCGATTGTCGACACAAAGAATTCAAGCCCGAGGTTAACACCTTGGGCTTTTTGCTTTCCGGCGATACGACAGGGGTATTCGCGAGATACATTGCATCAGTACCCCTGTCACATCGTCGTATGGCATTGAAAAAAAATTGGTCGGATGTAAAATTTCCGGCGTGGTGAATCCTCCGGTGCGGAGGGGCGGAAGTGACAAGGCGGCATCATGATGATAATGCCATATGAAAAATTGACCGCGAGCAATGGTTGGTCAGCCAAAGGCTCACCGGGAGGCATCCGGCACCACAATCACCTCAAAATTAGAAACAGCAGTGGCAGGCTCGCTTTGGCGGGCCTTTTCTTTAGGCAAAAAAAAGCCCGCATGGTTTCATGCAGGCAAGGCAGTTACATTTAGATTTTGTCCCGGTATATGTTTTTTTGTCCGGAAATCGAAAGATACTTTCTCGAATTCATTTTGTAAATAACGGATTCAAATCACAGGGCCATGCATTTGCATGGCTTTTTTATTATCAGGTCCCGCGGGAATCATCATCGACATGCTTCGTTGTTAAATCCAGCCTGACGGGCCTGACCCCTTTTAAACACACACAGCGCCAACCGGATATACCGGAGGTGAGAGATATGCGTATGCCCTACAAACAAGATTTCATCGCCGCTCTGCTGGCAGCTAAGGAGCAGGGCATTGGCGCAATACTTGCCTTCATGATGGCGTACCTGCGAGGCCGCTATAACGGTGGCGCCATGACGAAGACGCTAATTGATGCGCTTATGTGCGCAATGATTGCCTGGTTCGTCCGTGACCTTCTCGACTTTACTGGGCTTAGTAGCAATCTCGCCTACATCGCCAGCGTGTTCATTGGCTATATCGGTACGGACTCGATCGGCAGCCTGATTAAGAAATTTGCCGCCAGAAAGGCAGGGGTAGACGATGCAAACCAGTCCTGAAGGAATTGCACTGATTAAAGGGGTTGAGGGCTGCCGGCTGACCGCATACCCCGACCCCGGAACGGGTGGAGCGCCGTGGACAATTGGCTATGGCTGGACCCTCCCCGTCGACGGTAAACCGGTAAGGCCGGGAATGACTATTGACCAGGCAACAGCGGATCGTCTGCTTAAAGCCGGACTGGTGAGCTATGAGAGCGATGTGCTGAAGCTCGTCAAAGTGAAGCTGACTCAGAATCAATTCGATGCCCTGGTATCATTCGCCTATAACGTCGGCTCCCGCGCGCTTTCAACATCCACTCTGCTGAAAAAGCTCAATGCTGGCGATAACAAAGGCGCTGCCGATGAGTTCCTTCGCTGGAATAAATCAGGCGGCAAAGTCCTGAATGGCCTGACCCGTCGCCGTGAGGCAGAGCGCGCTCTGTTCCTGTCGTGATTGGAGCACTGGCAAAGCGTTACTGGCTGCAGCTGATTGTGGTAACGGTAATCGGTGGGCTGGCGTTCTTCGCAAACCACTACCGCGACAACGCCATCACCTACAAAGACCAGCGTGATAAAGCCACTGATAAGCTTAACCTGGCGAACGACACCATCAAAGACATGCATACCCGCCAGCGTGATGTCGCTGCATTGGATGCTAAATACACGAAGGAGTTAGCAGATGCTAAAGCTGAAAATGACGCTCTGCAGCGCAAGCTTGATGTTGGTGGTCGGGTGCTCGTCAAAGGAAAATGTCCAGTGCGAGCCACAATCAAAACCCCCGGCACCTCCAGCATGGGCGATGATGCCACCGTCGAACTCTCTTCAGTTGCTGGAAGAAACGTTCTTAGTATCAGGGCCGGCATCCAGCGAGATCAGACGGCCCTGAAGATTCTGCAGCAGTACATTAGCACTCAATGCAACTGAGAATAGTAAATGAAGCCAAAATCGCTTTTCTTATCGTTGATTGCATTGTAATCAGAAATGAAAAAAGCTAACCGATTCATTTATTTTAATCTTGATTTCAATAGGTTACGCATTTCTTTTTTTGCTCTATGAGTAAATTCGTCTTCATTCTCATTGGCTTGAGGGGGGCCAATTTTATCTTGAAGCTCGTCAAGAAATTCTTCATTTGTCACCAGTTCAGCGGCTTGATTGGCAAAATCAGATTGCTTATCTCCACCAATACCTAACACTTTGGGACCTATGCAAGAGATTTTGGTGTAAATCTCAGTTGCTAGGGCAGTAGACGCCGTAGGTTGTGTTGTCGAGTGGTCTGGAAGCTGTTTATTCGCTCCGGAGATGACATTGCGCAGTACATCTTTAAGCTTCACCATGCTTCACCTCATTTTTGCTATCGCGATAATACTTGCGAAAAATGACTTCAAATGCATCAACAAGGATGTTGATGATTCTATCTTTCTGCTCGTTGCTTAGACCTGCCCATATGGAGGCAAAAAAACTAAAAATTCTCAGAAAAATGTTTATCACTGCAATACCTCGTGGCTGGATGGTGGGAACATCATTAATAAGTATCTTACATGCCATTGCTTTGAATAAACACGACATTACTTCACAGATACAGATAGCGAATAACTATAACAAGTGTTTTTCGTAGATTATTTGATATCACAAAGGCCGCAGTTGGTGGCTGCCGCTCTATCTCAAAACGCTGACGTTATTCTGCCAGATGGTTCAGCGAGAGCCTGATTACGAAAAGGTATCAGCATTCATCGCGAAGTATGGCATCAGCCAGAAGTTGAAGCATGAGCATGTAAATAGATAACGGAGTAACCCATGGCTAACGATGACGAGCGCAGGCCATACCCGCCAGTTAACTTCATCGCCTCCGACAACTGGCAGCCATACACCCGACTCATTCCCGCCAATGAAGTGCATGAGTGGGTAAGCCGCCAAATCCTCAGTGATACCGGAAGCATCCACAACCCAGACCATGAGCACCTTCTTGATGCTGACCTCTGCTTTATGTGGGCGTCTGACTCTTTCGCGAAGAAAGGACGGTATGTCCTCGGCCAGGCCGAGCAGGTAATGCTACGCGCCGGTGGCTGGCAGAAAGCCAGAATGGAACAGCAGATGTATGAGTGGTTCGGGCGCATCCCGAAGTTCATCATCACGCTGGCGGCTGAATACTGCTCACAATGCAGCGACCTCGAATTCTGCGCGCTGGTAGAGCATGAGCTTTACCATATCGCCCAGGCTACCGATGACTACGGAGCGCCGAAGTTCAACAAAGAAACCGGGATGCCGGTGCTCACACTTCGCGGCCACGACGTCGAAGAGTTCGTTGGAGTGGTCCGGCGTTACGGCGCCAGCAAAGACGTGCAGGAAATGGTGGATGCGGCGAACAGGCCGGCGGAGGTTGCTCATATCGATGTTGCCAGGGCTTGCGGGACTTGCATGCTGAAACTGGCTTAATTCTGGAATGCTTTGGAAGGATGGTGATTTATGGCTGCACTAAAACCAGAGGTGAAAGCCGCCATCGTTCAAATGCTTGCGTGCTATGACACCCTGTCGATTGTGGTCGATGCCATCCAAAAGGATTACGGGATAAAAGTCACCCCGCAGCAAGTCGAGTCGCACGATCCGACGAAGGTCAGCGGCAAAGGACTGGCGAAAAAATGGGTCGACATGTTCAATACCACCCGCGACCGATTCCTCAACGAAATCTCCGACATCCCGATTGCCAATAAAGCTTACCGTTTGCGCGTCCTGCAGCGAATGTCGACGACTGCCGAGAACATGAAGAACATCGGCATGACCGCGCAGCTGCTTGAGCAGGCTGCGAAAGAGGTCGGCGAAGCGTACAGCAATAAGCAAAAGGTCGAGCACACCAGCCCTGACGGAAGCATGTCGCCGCGGCCAACGACGATCAGACTGGTAGGAGTCGAGCCAAATAATGGAAAGTCAGGTTGACCTGCAAATCCCGGCGAAGCTCGTACCTGTATTCGCTACTGAAGGTATTCGTTACCGTGGCGCGCATGGCGGACGTGGTTCCGCAAAAACGCGCACATTTGCGCTGATGAGCGCGGTTAAAGCGTACCAGGCAGCTGAAAGTGGATTAAGTGGCGTCATTCTCTGCGCGCGCGAGTTTATGAACTCTCTCGAAGAGTCGTCGATGGAAGAAGTGAAGCAGGCGATCCGGTCTGTTCCGTGGCTTGATGATTACTTCGATATTGGCGAAAAGTACATCCGCACCAAAAACCGCAACGTCAGCTATGTGTTCTGCGGCCTGCGGCACAACCTCGACAGCATTAAATCCAAGGCGCGCATTCTGGTTGCATGGGTCGATGAGGCTGAGTCGGTATCGGCGACGGCCTGGAAGAAGCTGCGCCCGACGGTGCGAGAAAATGGCTCTGAAATCTGGGTGACATGGAACCCAGAGAAAGACGGCAGCGCCACTGACAAGCTATTCAGGAAGAACCCGCCGAAAAGCTCGATGATTGTCGAGATGAACTACAGCGACAATCCGTGGTTTCCGGAAGTGCTCGAAGAGGAACGCCTCGAAGACCTGGAAAACCTCGATTACGCCGATTATGCGTGGATTTGGGAAGGTGCTTATCTGGAGAACTCCGATAAGCAGGTGCTGGCGAATAAATACGTCGTGCAGAGCTTCGAAGATGATCTCTGGAAGAAATCAGAGCGCCTGCTGTTCGGTGCTGACTTCGGATTCGCAAAAGACCCAAGTACGCTAATTCGCATGTTCATTCTGGACAGCAATCTCTATATCGAATACGAGGCGTACGGTAATGGCGTAGAGCTCGACGACATGTGGAAGTTCTACGCTGGCAGGGAGGATGCCACGTCGCGGCAGGTGGACGAATGGAAAGTCACTGACGAAGCGAAATTCCCCGGCATACCTGAGGCGCGTAAATGGCCTATCAAAGCCGATAACTCCCGACCGGAAACCATCAGCCATATCAAGGGGCAGGGCTTCAATATCTCAGCCGCGCAGAAGTGGCAAGGCAGCGTTGAGGACGGCATAACCTGCCTACGCGGCTTCAAGAAAATCATCATTCACCCTCGCTGCAAAGAGACGGCGAAAGAGGCTCGGCTTTACTCGTACAAAACGGACCGGATCACCGGTGAAGTTCTGCCGGTTATCGAAGACAAGAATAACCACTGCTGGGATGGCGTCCGCTACGGTCTTGACGGGTATATCAAACGCAAGCCTCAGTCGATGGGGATGATGATTCCCAAGCGCTTGAGATAAAGTAAAGTATTTTTTAATGGAATTGGTAAGATAGACGCTCAATCAATAAGGGATGAATTTATGAATCAATGGTTTATGTCATATAAGATTTATTTTTCTAATGGCGGAGTATTGGAAAACTTCGACTTTTACAGTGCTGATTCATCGAAATCAGGCTCTGAGGTTGCACAGGAGTGTGCAAAAAAATAGCTCAACAGCACAATACCCTTCCAGAACAAATAATGTTTATATCTTTCAATAGAGTTTGAATGGTTTAAATAATTGTTAAAGGTCGCCTAAGCGACCTTTTTTATTGCCTCAATCCCACCACCGGACAAAACATGACTGACAAATTAACTCTCGCCGTCAACCATGCGTTGAACGATGCGCGGATGGCGCGCGCCCGTATGGGGCTTATGGCGCCAACAATGGGGCTAGATAATAAGCGCCATTCCGCATGGTGCGAATATGGATTCCCTGAGCAGGTAACCTACGAAAACCTCTATGCCCTGTACCGACGCGGTGGTATTGCCCACGGCGCAGTAGAGAAGCTGGTGGGCAAATGCTGGCAGACTAACCCGGAAATCATCGAGGGTGACGACGCCGACGAGAGCAAGGATGAAACCTCTTGGGAGAAGAGCGCCAAAAAGGTTTTCACTAAGCGACTCTGGCGCGCTTTTGCTGAAGCAGACCGCCGCCGTTTAGTCGGTCGCTATGCTGGCATCCTGCTGCACATCAATGACTCCAGAAAGTGGGACCAGCCGGTTGTTCGTGGGAAGTCACTAAAAAAGGTTACGATCGCATGGGCCGGTTCGTTAACTGTCAGTCAATGGGTAACTGACGAGAATTCGGCAGACTACGGTCAGCCAAAGCAGTGGAAATACGTTGAGAGTCTGCCAAACGGAGGGACCAATCAGCGATTCGTGCATCCCGATCGCGTCTTTATCCTGGGTGACTACTCGAATGATGCCATTGGTTTCCTTGAGCCTGGCTATAACGCCTGCGTCAGCCTGGAGAAGGTTGAAGGTGGGTCAGGTGAGGCATTCCTGAAGAACGCCGCTAATAAGCAGAGCATTAATTTCGACAAAGACGTTGATTTCAACAACCTTGCTTCTTTGTACGGCGTATCTGTTGATGAGCTTCAGGAGAGATATAACGATGCTGCGAGAGAGTTAAACATCGGTAATGACGTTCTTCTGATTACTCAGGGTGCCCAGGTAACGTCGATGGTGTCGGCAGTTTCAGATCCTGACCCGACCTATAACGTCAACCTGCAAACCTTCGCTGCATCTGTTGATATACCTGTGAAAGTTCTGGTTGGGATGCAGACTGGTGAAAGGGCAAGTACCGAGGATCAGAAATATTTCAACGCTCGCTGTCAATCACGCCGTGGCGATCTGTCATTCGAAATTGAAGACTTCAGTGACAAGCTCATTGATCTGAAAATCATTGATGCTGTCAGCGAGAAGACGGTTATCTGGGATGACCTCAACGAGCAGACTGGAACTGAGAAACTAGCCAATGCCAAAACCATGGCAGAGATTAACCAGACGTTCCAGGGCAGCGGAGAAAATCCGGCATTCAGTCGTGAAGAAATTCGCACAGCTGCCGGTTATGAAAACGTCGATGAATTCCCGTTAGGAGAAGAGGATGGCGACGAAGAAGACGAAGCCGCCGATTCTACCGCGTAACTATCAGGATCCGACCGGGGCCGATGCGCTGGAACGCCGGGCAATGAAAGACTTCGCCAGGCGGATGAATAAGATTGGCAAAGCGTACAAATCAGCACTCGACAAAATACCTTCCTCCCTCGCAGTAAACGCCAGATACGAATACCAGCTAAACCCAACGCTGCTCTCCATCATCCTGAATGACGCCAGTTACCTGGTGGATCAGGTGCTGCTTGAGGGTGGCGATTATGACCTGTGGTTTTATGAGTATGTTGACTTAGCAGCTGAGAAAGGAACTGGTCAGGCATACGCAAACCTGAGTCAGCAATCGCCGGTGTACGCGGCTGGTAGAGAATCACTATCTGCAATCCTTATTAGCGAGCCATATCAACGCAGAATGGCCTTGGTTAACGCGCGAATGTTCGAAGAGATGAAAGGCCTATCTGCTGAGGTTAAGCGTGATATGGCAAGGGTGCTTACTGAGGGCATCGGTAGAGGACTCAATCCGCGTGAAGTATCCCGCAATCTCACCGAGCAGATTGGCATAGAAAAGCGACGTGCTAATCGCATAGCCAGAACAGAAATCACTACAGCTCTGCGCCGTGCTAAATGGGAAGAGGACCAGGAAGCCAGTGAGCTCTACGGGCTTAAAACAAAACTTCTTCATATCTCTGCACTGTCACCGACAACCAGGCACACACATGCCGCCAGGCACGCACATCTCTACACAAATGAGGAGGTTCGCGACTGGTATGCGAAGGATGCCAACAGCATTAACTGCAAGTGTACTCAGCAGTCAGTGTTGGTCGATGAAGAGGGCAAGCCGATTTATCCGGACACCATCACCAAACTTAAACAGGAATACAAAACGATGCAGGCGCGGGGTTACGCCTGGGCGGAGAAATAACTATGCCTATGCAGGTCAATATCACCACCAAGGTGAACAGCCAGTCTATCCGGCGCGAAACATATAACGGCCGTGAGCATCTTGTGCTGCCGAGTTACACGCTTCCGGCGAACGTCGTCATGAATGGCGGACTGTACACGCAGGAAGAAATAGATGCCCACTACCAAGGGCTTGAAGGCACTCTGGCGCCGCTGGGACATCCGCAGGTTAACGGCCAGTTTGTATCCGCTTTCTCACCGGAGGGCATCAATGCCGGCCATATCGGCGCGTGGAACCGTAACGTTAAGAAGTCCGGCAATCGTATCTACGTAGAAAAATGGGTGGATGTGGCTCGAGCTGAAGAGTCGGAAGGCGGGCGAGAACTACTTGAGCGCGTCGCAGCTATTGAGCGTGGCGATGACGTTCCGCCCATTCATACCAGTGTCGCCGCTTTCCTCGATCAGCTTGAGCCTAACGAGCAGCAGAGAGCTACGGGCGCCGAGTGGGTGGCGAAGATTCAGAGCATGGACCACGACGCCATTCTGCTGCATGAGGTGGGCGCAGCGACGCCGGAGCAGGGAGTGGGTCTGATGGTTAACGCTGACCTCGCGCAACCGCTGAAGGCTAATTCAGGAGCATTGGTTGGCGAGTCCTACCGGGAGCGTGAGCAGCGCCTTGATCGCGCAGCCAAAGCAAAGTTTGCAACGGGCCCGGATGAATATGCCTGGGTAGCTGACTTCACTGACTCGCAAGCAGTAATCATCCGCAACGGCGGAAGCGCGGAAGTGTTTGGCTACAGGTCAGAGGGCGGGGTTATCACCTTCGACGATGCCGGCACCGCAGTGGCTAGGCAGGAGTCATGGGTGGCTGTCGTCGCCAACAAATTCAAATCTCTTTTCACACCGCAGGAGCAGCCTGCAACAAACCACAAAACGGAGGGCGACATGCCTTTAACCAAAGAAGAACTGGAACAAATCGGCAGCATGATCGGCCAGGCTGTTGCGACCAATACCGAAGCGGCTATTAAGCCTCTTGCTGAAAAGGTTGATGCGCTGCAGGCCAATCAACAGCAGCTCGCTGAAACCCTGACCGCCAACTCTCGCGCTGAAGAAAAAACTAAGCGTGAAGCAGTTGCGAAAGTTCACGGCGAGATCGTGGCTAACGCTCTTTCAGGCGAAGCGCTGGATGCGATGTTTAAAACAATCGGTGAATCCGCGCCGCTGGGCATCAACTCTGCGCAACAGCAGAAAGAAACCGGTGCGCCGAACCCTGACGAATATTTCAAATAAGGAGCCAGCATAATGGCACGTTATCGTCGCGTTAATATTGACGGTCAGTCTCTGTACAAGACCGAAACCCGTAAAGTGGCTGTCGCGTCATTGCCGGGAACTTTCGTTACCATCAACGGTGACGATGAGTTTGCAGTAGCCGCAGCAACGGTTGGTCGCCTGTATGTGCTCGACCCAGCATTCAGCGAAGGACTGGGTATTACTGACTCTATCCCTGCCGGTCACTCCACATCTGGTAACTACGTGGAAGAAGGCCGAGAACTGGCAATCCTGTGTCCTGCGGGAACCTACGCTAAAGACACCCCGATTAAGTTGGGCGCAAATGGTCAGGGGGCGATTGCCGACTCTGACACCGACACCGTTCTCGGCTACAGCCAGGACGATGCAACTATCGCTGCCGGTGCTACCGATTTTATCCGCGTGCGCTTCCGCGTAGGCACTGTGGCCCCGGCAACTGGCGGCGGCGAGTAAAAGGAGAATATGAATGTACTTCACTAAAGAAACGCTTGCCACGAATAGCCGCCTGCGCCTTCACTGGAACTCTCTGTGGGCTCAGCGCAACATCTGGGATACCGCGCATAACCTCATGGTTAATCAGTACCGTGGCGCAATGGATGCAGAAACTCTGGCAGCCAATGCGCTGGCAGGTGATGGGCTGGGTCGTGATTTCTGGGCTGAAATTGACCGCGAAATCGTCCAGTCTCGCGATCAGGTGATCGGCATGGAAATTGTCAACGACCTGATGGCTGTGCAGACCGTTCTGCCGATCGGCAAGACTGCCAAACTTTACAACACGATTGGCGATATTGCTGATGATGTCTCTGTGAGTCTTGACGGTCAGGCGCCGTATTCCTTTGACCACACTGATTACGGTAGCGATGGTGACCCAGTTCCGATTTATACCGCTGGCTTCGGTGTTAACTGGCGTCTTGCCGCAGGACTGAACACCGTCGGCATTGATCTGGTGCTGGATTCGCAGACAGCAAAAACCCGTAAGTTCCATAAACGCCGAGTGACTGGTTATCTGGATGGTAATCCGACCATTCAGGTTCAGAATTACCCGGCACAGGGCCTTCGCAACCACCGCAACACCGCCAAAATCAACCTTGGATCTGGCGCAGGTGGCGCTAACATCGACCTGACCACTGCAACCCCGGCGCAGGCGCTGGCATTCTTCGGTCCAACCGGTGCATTTGGTGTGACTGCCCGCGCCAACCAGGTCACGGCCTATGACGTTTTGTGGCTGTCTCCTGAGATCACGGCGAACCTCTCCAAGCCATATACTATTGAGGTGGGTGACGGTACAAACGCGATCATCAGCGGTTCTGTGCTGGATGCTATTCGCAAGTTTATTCCGGTGAAAGACATCCGCCAGACTTATGCGCTGAGCGGTAACGAGTTCCTAGCTTATGAGCGCCGCAAAGATGTGATCTCCCCGCTTGTTGGCATGGCCGTTGGTGTTGTTCCGCTGCCGCGTCCTATGCCTCAGAGCAACTACAACTTCCAGATCATGTCTGCGGAAGGTTTGCAGATTAAACGTGATGAGGAAGGTCGTTCTGGCGTGCTGTACGGCGCAAATCTGGCATAAGGAGAACAGCATGGCTAAATACCAAGTAACCAGGGCGTGGCATGGAGTGAAGGTCGGTGATGTGGTTGAAATTGAGAAACTTCATCCTGCGCTGAAGCCTCATGTTATGAAACTCTCTGACGCTGTGCTAACCCCGGCGACGCCAGAGGCTGGCACGGATGTGAAATCCCGAAAAGAGATTATCGCATTACGCCTCACTGAGTTGGGTATCGAGTTTAAAGGCAATCTCGGAGCTGAAAAGCTTGGTGAGCTGTTGCCGGATGGCGAACTCGAAAAGCTTTTCCCTGCTGAATAACAGCCGCCGCGAAGGCGGTTTTTTTACGCCCTCTTCGGAGGGCCTTTCAGAGGCTCGCATGATTACCACAGCACAGGCTAAGGAATATCTGGACTCAGTCGGTATCAAGCTGCCTGATTTCATTCTCGCCGCACTAGTTGAGCAGGTGAACAGCATTCAGGAGTGTCTGGATGCGCATTACTCACCGGCAACTGCATTACTGATTCAGTCTTATCTGCTGGGGCTTATGGCTCTGGGGCAGGGTGACAAATATATATCCAGCCATACGGCGCCTAGTGGCGCTTCTGAGTCGTTCCGCTATCAGTCATTCGCTGACCGGTGGAAAGGCACGCTAAATCTCCTGCGTGGTCTGGACAAATACGGATGCGCGACGTCACTTATTCCTCCCGACCCAACCAATACTGCATTTGCTGGTATCAGGATAGGTCGTGGCGACTGCATGTGCGGTAGTAAGTGATGGCCTGGATTTCAGTTCAGCAACGGCTGCCGCGGACGTTTACCCGGGTATGGGTGATGACCGATACCGGCCAGCAAACGACGGCATACGTGAAAAGCGACGGCGAATGGTTCATTAACTGCGCCCGCATACGGGCCACAGGCGCCGCTGTGCTGCGATGGAGGGAATAGGATATGTCATCTGTAGCCAGGTGGTCTTACAACAAGCCGTGCACATTCTGGAAGAGTCTAGGGATTGATGAATATGGCGATCCTTTAGGATATGAACCACCAGTCATCATTATGTGCGATTACATTGGCGGAATGTCCGCGAAACTAGGCCAGATGGGAAAAGAGGTGGTTGTAAAAAATACTTTTTTTACAGCTTTCGCTCTTGCTGAGGAGGGTGATTACATCCTCATCGGTTCCACCACTGAACCTAACCCTTTAAATACCAAAGCCGATGAAATCCGCGCATCTACCCGCTGGAATGACACGCTTTATGGACAGGAAGATGACTGGGCAATCATCACGGGAGTCTGAGCATGGGCGTTAAGATCCGCGGCATCGAACAAGCAAAGAGAAATCTCGACCGTATCATTGGCGATATCCAAGGCAGGAAGGTAGTCAGGGCTATCAAATCAGCCTTGTTAATCGTCGCACCAGAGGCTGCAAGAATGACGCCTGTAGCCGCCACATCTAACCTGATTAATTCGCAATTTCAGGAAATGATGGTAAATGGCACCCGCATTACCGGGCGAGTGGGGTATTCGGCTAATTACGCAGTATATGTTCATGAGGCCAAAGGGACACTCAAGGGTAAGCCGCGCCCAGCATCACAGGGCGGTGGTAATTACTGGGACCCGTCTGGTGAACCTCAGTTCCTGAAGAAAGCAGGTGATGAAACGCGTTCTGCCGTTGATGCCGCAATCAAAAAGGAGCTAGCCCTGTGAACCCTCCGATGCATAAGCGCGTTCGTAACTTCCTCGTTGATGCCGGCTTAACCTCCGGGTACACCGTTCAGTCACTGACATGGACAGATACCGGAAAGCTGGCGGAGCGATTCATCGTATTCCGGCCCAACGGCGGAACGGCAGTAGACCGCGATATGGCTGCTGATTATTACGTCCTGGTCGATGTGATAACTGGTAAATCTGCCGGTGACTATGCCAAATCAGAGGCTGATGTGCAGGCCATCATTGATTATGTGAAGCAAAACCCGATGACGAATCCCTGCCTCGGACAGATATCAAACCTTGGCGGAATTCCGTCGCCGGTAATGACTGAAGAAGGGCGCATGGTGTGGCGCTTACAGTTCGCCTGTCTTTTTGGCGGGTAACACCAAATAAAATCACACAAGGTCGCCTGGAGCGGCCTTTTTTATTATCTGAAGTGAGGTAAGCAACGATGCAAGGCTGCTCCAATAACGAACAACTTATCGGTCGCGCGAAGACGCTGGAACTGGCTTACGGCTGTTCTGACCAGATGCCGGCAGAAGGCGACTGGAAACTCATGGGTCTGCCGACTTCTGCAACCTGGGACATGAGCCCGGAGGCGCTGACGTCTGATGCAGACAATGGCGGTTTCAGTTCGAACCTGATTGCCAGCCTGGACCCGACCTATTCCATTGAGGGAGAAGTGCGCGTTCAGGACCGTACTGATGAATTCGGCATTCAGCAGTTCGTGAAGTATATCGCCGATGAAGTCCGAGCCCGACGCCAGCCTGCGGTATGGATGCGTTTCCATTGGGGTGATTTCTATCACATTGGCTACATGGTCCCGACCGGCGCCAGTGATGGCGGTGGTGTGAAGGAAATCGTGACATACAGCTTTGAGTTCAAACTGGCTGACGGTAACACCTTCCAGATCATCGAAGCTGATGACGGAATTCCGGTAACAGGTGTCACTGTCGCTCCGACTACCAGCACTGTAGTGGCAGGTTCAAGTACCACCCTTACTGTCAATGTAGCTCCGGATGATGCTGACAATAAACTGTTCACTGTTACCTCTTCTGTGCCGTCGCGCGCGACCGTAGCCTTTACCGGCAATACCGTAACTGTCTCCGCCCCGTCTGGTGCAACGGCCGGCACTGCGGTAATCACCCTTAAGACCGTGGATGGCGAATTTACAGCCACTCACACAGTAACCGTCACCGCGTAAGCAAAACAAAGGGCAGGATTTCTGCCCTTGATTTTGTTTATGGGGGAAAGATGACACCAGTTAAAGAGTTTGGCGAATGCCTGATTACTGCCGGAGACAGGGATTATTTCTTCCGTCCGTCACTGCTGGCCATGTCGCGAATTGGCGAGCCTGATCACATCGTTAGAGTGTTTCATACACTCTTCACCGTTAACGATGCACTGGTGGCAATGGTCCGCTCAGCAGCAGAAATACACAGCGAAATACCGGAGCATCAGAGGCTATTTTACGCCCAATACTTCGGAAGTTATGAGTTGCCTGAATGGGCGATCAAGGCGGCGTCTTCGCCAGGATTCATACGAGCAGCATTGCTCTCAGCTATCAACGTCCTGCAATCATGCTGTGATGATGACATTTCTGAGTTGGTTGGCTGGTTCTCTCCAGCAAAGGCTGGTCATAGGACGTTTATCTGGCGACCAGGAGCAATGCCGGTACAGAATCTGATACTGATAGCCCAAAGTCTGCTGATGCACGGCATCATAGGTAAAGCGAAAGTTAGAAAGCTCCAGCGGCACGGATCCAGCGATACCACATCTGAATTCAGGGCATCAGATTACATTATCGCAGCGCGTAACCACTTCGGTATCAGCAAGGAAGAGGCCGGCCAACTGACGATGACTGAGTTTCAACTAATGCTCATCGCTAAATACCCTGAGCAGAAAGGGTACACCCGCGAAGAGTACGATCACGCAGCTGATGACTACTTTGCGCGCCGTAAGCGCAGACAGGATAAAGCCAACCAATAAACCAGCCTCGGCATAGTCCGGGGCTTTTTTATACCCGCAATAAATCTCCCGCGCGTCGCAGCGCATACAAAACCCGAGTCTTTCAGAAAGCTGAGCCTGAGGAACGCCGTATAGGTGCGGACCTTCTCGGGGCGGCGTTTCTGTGCGAACAGGCTCATCTTTCTAAAGGAAATACCGCTATGTCATACCCAACAGTAATTAACGGACTTGATTTTCGTGATCTGATTTTTGTGGCCGATAACGACCCGGTAACTGACTCGTTTATGGTGGCGAAGGCATTTGGAAAGTTGCCTAAAAACGTAATTCGCGACATTGAGCGAACTATTGAGGCCTGCCCGCCGGAGTTTGATACAAAACTCAATTTTGAGCTTTGCTATAAAAACAATGAGTTGCAGAACGGTAAGCCGCAGAAGTTCTATCGACTCCGCAAAGATGGGTTGATGCTTCTGGTCATGTCCTACACCAAAAAAGAGGCGATGCGCATCAAGATCGCCTACATCAACGCCTTTAACTGGATGTACGCAATGCTTCAGGTTGACCGGCGCCAGTTTGAAGAGGAGCGTAATGCTGTGATGCTTGAGTTCATGAAGGAAAAGGATGTCGCCAGTATGTCTGGTCGCCTGCTGCGTCGCTGGGGGAAAGAGAAGAAACCGCAGTTACTTTCACGCATTGAGCAACTGGACAAACAAGGTCAGTTGGCATTGCCCAGCTTTCCTAGCGCGCTTACCGAAGCATGAAACCCATCAATTCGTGGTTTTGGGTGGCCCACTCAGGTGGGCTTTTCTTATGAGGCTATGATGAAAATTCATTCTGCTGTATTTCACCCTAATGGGTGTTTTATTGATGCACTGAACCAGTCTGATTTCTGGGTGCTGCTTAGCCGCACTTTGGGGTGGGCAGGTTCTCGCTGGTGTGCGAATCTGATGAATTTACCCCAGATGGAGGAATTTTTGAATTAGTGGAAGTGCTACCGGCAGGCTCAGAGCCCCCTTCACCACTAATTCCTTCGTCAAATGTTCTATGGCGTTTGCCGGAAGCTGCCGAAGCTTTGAAACGATACTCTCCTTCTCAGATTCGGGAATGTTTGCCAGAGAGATAAAATCCTCAATGGCTGTAAGTGTTTCTCGGTGCAATTTGATGGTTTGAACTTTCAAAATCGCACCTAGTCCGCCATCCTGAAGTAAGAAATCAATTCCATCTTTTGTGGCGAGCATCCCTCCAAGCGCCACGCTTGTTGTTGCCAAGTGATTGTGGGAAAACATCCTAATTAAGCCATGCTCAACAAGGTAGCTTATATTTGCCAGGACTTTTTGCGAGTGTTCTTCAGAGTAAAATTCTATATGCTTACGAAATTGCTCATGTGAAGTTGTTTTGGGGTATGCATCCACAGCGGCCTTAAGTATAAGCAGCTGTAATTCTCTGTCGAACTTATCCATGTTGATTCCTTGTTTTTGGTTTACCATCCAACCACCCTGGAAGCTCACCGCCGAACATCCTGATAAACGATCAGGTGGGCTTTTTGTATGTACCATCAGGACTGCGGATTTCGAATAAAGCTTTCAGGCGAGAGGTTTCACGTTCTAACCTATTTGAAATTTCACCCACTAATTGGGTGAGCATTCGATCTCTAACGCGCCATTCTTCTTCATCGCATGGATATTCTGAAACGACAAATTCATACATTTGATCAAATTCATCATCTAGTTGGTTAACTCCATAAAGTGTATCACCCAAGATCTGCACTATCTCCGAATTCATCGACCTGCCGTTAGCTTTGGCGCGTTCGGCTATGGCATCGCGCATGCCATCTGGGAAACGGAGCATGAATTTATCGTATTCACGGACTGGTTTTTCTGACATAAGTACCTCGAATTTTTCTTGATGCTATCACATTGACATTATCCGTAAAGTGAGTCACAGTGATATCATGTCACCGTGACATAATGCATAAGAGTTGATATGGATACTTTATACACAGAAAGAAAAAGCTACAGCTTCCAACTGCGTTTGCCTGAAAGCATGAAGGAGGAAATCCGTCGCATGGCAGAAATGGATGGGATTTCGATTAACTCTGCAATTGTGCAGCGTTTGGCAAAAAGCCTGCGTGAGGAGCGTATGAATGGTCAGTAAAAACGGCGAAGCCCGGAAGTGCGCTAACACTATCCGGGCCTCTATCGAAAATAACCGCAAAGGAAATATCGACATGAATATTGTACAGAACAAAGAGCTAACTTTCCACAATACCAATTTTGCTTACATGGAAATGGGTGGTCATATCTGGCTTACGGCTGCGGAGGTTGGTCAGGCTCTGGAGTACGCTGACGATAAAGCAGTGCAGCGCATCTACTCTCGTCATGCTGATGAGTTTACAGCGCAAATGACAGGGGTGGTCAAAGTGACCACCCGTCGTGGGATGCAAGAAGCGCGCGTATTCTCTTTGCGTGGCGCTCACCTTGTTGCGATGTTTGCTCGCACGCCAAAGGCCAAAGAGTTCCGCCGCTGGGTGCTGGATATTCTGGATCGCGAAGTGGCACATTCGCCGATTGCGAAGCAGTTTACTGACGACGAACTTTCATCCCTTGCCTGGTTGTGGCGCGCGAGTGACATCATGCTGACAGCCTGTGAGAGCGTTACTCCATTACTGAAGGTAGCCGAGCATCGACAGGCCGGGCACTTTCACACGATCGGTCAGGAGTTGCCACGGACAATTAACAAGGCCAGGGAGATCATTAAGCGCGAGACAGCGCATATCGAATTTCACCCATGGAAGGATGATAACTGGAGCAGGGTATTACCTCACCTGCGTCAGGAGATGTTGCAATGATGCATAAAGAAAAACCGCCAGCTGTAACTGGCGGCTCACAGAGGTCTATTAACGTGTAGGAACGTATATGACTAAGATGAATTTAGCAGTTAACGGTTCAGTTGTCACCGAGAAAAGCATTGACAGTCAGTATTTATTGGAGATGGTTAATGCCGCTCGCAAACAGTGCGGGGAGCCGACTGTCCGCAATAACAAGTTCATTGAAAAGGTGGTTGATGAGCTTGATGGGGAGACCTACACAAAAAGTGTAGGTCGAAAAAATGGTCAGGATATTGAAGTTATTACGATGTCCATCAAGCAGGCTCTACGTGTAGCTGCCCGCGAGTCTAAAGCCGTCCGCCGCTCCTTGGTTGATAAGCTGGAAGACATGCAGGCTATCCAGGTTCCTACTAAAAGCACTTCGGGACTTACTGAATATCGGCTTGCCAAAGCTGAGCAACTCAAAGCTCAGGCGCTGGAGAAAAACATCGCATCGGCCCGCGAGCTGATGTCAATGTTCCCTCGGCTTGGTGAATCGGCTAACCAGGTGATCGTGGCGACTCTCGTTAATCCGCTTCTTGGTCATGAAGTTGTACCTCTGCCAGTGATCGAGGAACATTACTCAACGGCGGGTGAGGTGGCGGCGCAGCTCGGTTGCACTGCGAATAAGATCGGTCGCGTGGCTAATAAACACAACCTGAAAACTGAACAGTACGGCAAATTCTTTCTGGATAAGTCGAGGCACTCAGACAAGCAGGTCGAAGCGTTCCGCTATAACGCCGAAGGGGTTCAGGCACTTCGCCACCTGATTCATGGCGCTGACGTGGCATAAGTAACTGAAAATATTTCAAAGCTCAAAATTGAGCTTTGCTATTCAAACCCGCTTAGCTGCGGGTTTTGTCGTATCGCTTCCCCTCTGCTACGATTGCCGCATCATTTACTGAGGGGATAGGGATATGAAAAAAGTATTGTTTGCTTTGATTGCGGTTGTTTCCTTTGGTGCAGGCGCATCGCAAGAAATGAGAATACCTACAGATCCAAAAGCCACGTATACCATTCTTGAAAAGGACATGAATGGCAGCATGGCCACGATTGTCACAAAAAGAGAAGGCCCGGCAGGAACTACTTATTCAAAGCGTCTATATGATTGCTCTTCATGGACGGTTAAGTATTTAGGAACAGGCGAATCTTTGGAGCAGATGAACTCTTCGGCACCGGATCCAGGGATGTCGCCAATAGGTGATGAGACAATAGCTTATTATGTTGGGCGAAAAGCCTGCAATTAATACAACCCGCTCCGGCGGGTTTTTTATTGCCCGGAGTGAATGATGGCTGAAAAAGCTGGTGAAATTTATTATGACATTGAGGCTGATGTATCTGGTCTGATCCAGGCACAACAGCAAGTTAATAAACGTCTTGACCAAATGGACGCCAAGTTTGAACAATCAGCAAGATCTGCTGGTCGGTTCGAAGGAGCTTTAAACAAGGTTGGCGTTGCCATTGCGGCAGCTTTCACCATTGATGCAGCAAAGAAGCTTATTGCTATTGGTGATGAGATGGTCACGCTTCAGGCGCGCGTGGCTCGCTTAAGCCCCAGCATTGATGTGGCAAAAGAAAACCTTGCAGCCTTGTCTGCCATCGCATCTCAAACAGGGAATAGCCTATCTGAGACCGAAAGGTTATGGGAGTCATTAACCACTGCATTAAAAGAAACTGGAGCTACGAATTCACAGATTCTCGGCCTTACCTCTACGCTTCAGAAAATAGGCACTATCGGCTCTTCCTCCTCCGAAGAAATGGCCAATGCTTTACGCCAGTTTGGACAGTCTATCTCCGGTGGGATCGTGCGAGCAGAAGAGTTCAACTCGATTCTTGAGCAGATGCCTGAGCTTGCCCGCCAGATTGCGGCTGGCATGGGAATCTCAATAGGTGATCTCCGCAAAAGGATGCTCGAAGGTAAATTGACTGCCCAAGATGCACTGAATGCAATTCAGCGCCAGTCGCAGTCGGTAAATGAAGAGTTTGATAAAATGCCGGTCAGCATTGACCGAGCCAAGAACAGCCTTGATGTAGCATTCAAAAATGCCATAAATGACCTAAACCAAGCTATTGGCCTCACGTCTACCCTTGCCGGGTTAATGCAGAGCGTCGCAGACAACCTTAATTACTACAACAATAATGTCGGCGATTCATCGAGAATGCCGAAGCTGATTAAGCTACAGCAGGATTTAAATAGCGAACTCAAGGACAGCCAGCGTTGGTATGAGTCGGATTCTGTTTTCCAGGCTCGCCGAGCGCAAGCGGCAGTCCAACTTAAGCAGGTAGAAGGCGAAATTGCTCACATTAGAGCTAAGGCACAAAAAGACGCAGGGAATAATCAGTTCAGTGCCCCGCCAACTAAAGGTGACGATGCTGCGACTAAAAAGCTTGTTCAGAATTCAGAGCGCCGACTGGCTCTTGCCAAACTTGAGGGCGAAGCCCGAGCCCGTTTACAAGCACAGTATGATGCAGCCGATGCAGGAGTAAATGACCCAAAACGAGTAAAGGCCTTGCAGGACGAATACGCCGAAACCTACCGGGTTACAGAGGCGCGGAAAGAAAGCGACAAAGCAGGCAGGCAGTCAGCTTCAACAGCTGAATCTATCGCGCAGAAGCTTGAGCAACTTCGACAGGAATCGGTGCTTGCAGCTGATTCGACAGAGGGGCTAACAAGAGAGCAGCAATTACTCAGGGCTGAGCAATCCCTTGGCGCGCATGCTACGGATGAGCAAAAGCGTCAAGCCAGAGAGTATAAGGCAGCTGCCATTGACGCGGCCGCAGCGGCAAGGGGCGTAACCGAAGCGCTCAAGGCCATTCCGGAGAAGGCGGAGAATAAATCCTACGCAGAATCCATGCAGAACCTGAAAGCCGCTCTGAATGCCGGGAAGATTGACCTTCAGGAGTACAACGCTGCTACCGAGAAAATGGCGCTGGAGCACCAGAATAACCTCGCCAAAATTAACGCGCAGAAAACGCTAAACCCGGTAGCTACGTCCCGCGCCGAAGTTGACCCTGTGCAGCAACTGGTGAACGAGAATAACCAGAAGCTGGCCCTGATGCAGCAGTACCAGCAGCAGGAACAGGCAATACTCCAGCAGAGCTATCAGCAGGGGAAAATCAGTTACGACCAGTTCATCGCTGCCAAATCAGCCACGGATGCTCAGTATCTGGCGCTGAGAACGGCGCAGGAGAATCAATATAACCAACAGATGACAGAGGCCCAATGGCAGCTACTCAGCCAGCAGAGCCTCGGCTATAACATGCTGACGAGTGCAGTGGACGCCTTTAGCGGGAATGCCTCAAACGCAATTACTGGACTGCTTACTGGCACAATGTCAGCTCAGGAGGCGATGCGGTCACTTGGGAATACCATCCTGAACAGTGTGATCAACAGCATCGTGCAGGTTGGCGTCGAAGCGCTGAAAAATTACATTCTCGGCCAGACGCTCGGGGCTGCATCTGTCGCTTCTTCTGTTGGAATGGCGGCAACGACGGCTTCGGCATGGGCGCCTGCTGCTGCACTGGCATCGCTCGCAACACTGGGAACAAACGCCGCACCGGCATCTGCAGGCATCACATCAACTGTCGGACTGGCTAGCGGTCTTGCCCTGGCGGGCGCGCGCTATAACGGCGGTCCGGTATCAGCTAACAGCATGTATCAGGTAGGTGAAAAAGGAAAACCGGAGATTTACCAAGCCAGCACAGGCAAGCAGTACATGATCCCCGGCGATAATGGAAAGGTTATCAGTAATAAGGATATGCAGTCAGGAAGTGGCGTCAGCGTACAGGTGAACGTTATCAACCAGTCAACCGGCGCCACCGTTCAGAGTGCCGACGGCTACATGCAGGACGGTAGTGCAGTGGTGGACTTACTGATCATCGATATGGAAAGAGGCGGCCCGGTCTCCTCTCAGATGCAGCAGACTTTCGGGCTGAGCCGTAAAGCATCAGGCGCTTACTGATATCTGGTAAAGACAATTACTATGCCATCTCACAAAGCATGGTTTATTAAGTGATTGTTAATGATTAGTTTTGATAAATTGATAACGCCAAAAATCTTATCGTGGGTTTATGGGGTTACATTGGTGCTTCTCGCTGTCTTTGCTGTACTGTCTGCCATCGGCGGTGATTATGCAAAGGCTATAACTGCGGTAGTTATGGCTTTATTTAGCCGGATATTTTTTGAGTGGTTGATGGTAGTCTTCAAAAATAACGAGTACTTACGGCGAATTGCTGAGGCACTTGAGAAACAGCAAGCAAAATAACCAAACCCGCTTCGGCGGGTTTTTTAATGCCCGGAGGAAACGTGGCAACAATTCAATACCCTCCGTTCCTGCCGCTTCCCCAACGCGCCGATCAGAACATGACGCAGGATACAGCCTGGCAGACGACGCAGACGGCAGTGGGTCCTGCGATATTTACCCCAATCACAACGGACCTGAAAGCGACCTGGACGCTGCAGTGGATATTCACGCTGGCGCAGGCCGAGCGGTTTAAGTCATGGCTGCGGTCACCGACCTATTGCGACCGTGGGCGTAACTGGTTCCAGATGCCGATCGACCTTGGGGATACACAAGGCGTGCAGCAACAGACGCTTCACTTCGTCAGTATGCCGGTGCAGACCAGCAAAAACGGCAGCGTTGTAACCTGGACGGCGACGGTTATCAGCAACGGTATCGAGGATATGACCGAGGACTACGACGACTGGATTGTTGAGGCGCAGCCTGGTTATGGCTACTGGCTGGATTATCTGGTGACAGAAGTTATGCCGAGGGCCGACTGATGCCGACATTGAGAGAATGGAAGGAGCGGCGGCCGGCCAGTGATATCAAGCAGACTGTGGAGTTTTACCATCCTGCGTTTGGTTATTACCGAGTGGTCAATAACCTGTTCCGCCCGGCGACGTTCGGTGGAAACTCCTTCGAGCCAGCGCGATTCAGTGTGACCGAGCCAGCGCAGGACGGAACGGCAGTTATATCAATGACCATAACGTTTGTCGCCGCGACGGAGCACGTCAGACAGACGCTTAAAAGCTGGCGTGGGGCTGCGCGCATGACGCCGATAAAATGCCTGTATCAGCAGTGGAATGCGATCGGTGACGCATCATCGCTGAAAGACTGGACGCTGTATGTGAACGACATTTCCGCCGACGCTAGCAACGTCACCGTGACCGCCGGAAAAACTAACCCGCTAACGCTGGCCAACTCCATCATTTACACCACGAAAGACTATCCCGGGCTGATCACCGTATGACACAGAGTGAATTTATCGGGCTTGTTAACGGCAAGCCCTGGGCTAACCGCGCCTGCAGTTTTGAGCAAGTGGACTGCTGGGGCTTGGTGGTTCTCTATTACCGCCATGTGCTGGGCCTGGAGTTACATCACATCGCCGGCTACGAATCGGGGGCGGATTTCATCACCTGCTACGAACAGGAGCACGCCCACTGGCGGATTGTGCCGGTGGCGGCCACCGGATGCATCGCCGTTTTTTACCGCGGCGACGTGCCGGCGCATATCGGTGTGATGACCAGTCCGGTTAAGTGCCTGCACGCCCGCGGCGAATTTGGTTTCGTACGCTGCGACAGCCCGCTGGCATTACTGAAGGTTTACAGCAAAGTGGAGTACATGGTGCATGGTTCGATATGAGTTACAGAGGCTGCCTGGCGCGCCGCTGCAGCGGGGGACGGTAGATTCCGGCACCACACTGATTAGCCTGCTGGATTCTCTACAGTTACACCGCGATCTGGTCGTTAAACTGAATGGTCGCGCGCTGCCGGACGACTACGATATCAGTCGGCCACTATGTACCGGTGACGTCGTGGCTGTGTTCGATCAGCCGGAGGGTGGGGTCGGAAAACTGGTAACGACGATATTACGTCCGGTCTCGAAAATCCTGTCCGGTGCGCTGAAGGTGTTCGGACTGTCAAACAAGCCGAGTGCCTCTGTATCGGTTGCGACGGGAGAATCGCCGAATAATGACTTAACTGGCCAGACGAACCGCGCGCGACTCTACAAGGGGCGCCCGAACATTTACGGCCAGTGCCGGGTGTTTCCAGATTTGATTCAAGAAGCGCTATTCGAGTTCGTCGACAATAACAAACAACTTACTGAGTGGTTTGAAGTTGGTTACGGCCGGTACACCATTTCCTCGATCCGCTACTCGGAATCGAACCTCGGCAGCCTGGCGGGCGCCAGTTCTGCGATTTATAACCCGGGTGACGTGATCGGCACGATTGAAGTCGGCTATCAGTTCGATGACGTCGATAACGAGACAGTCCCCGGCCTGAACGAAAGTCAGGACTTCCCGGCCCAGACAGCAACCACGACGGCGCCGACATCGGTGGCGATCGAAAGTAATCAGCTCAAGGCTGTTGTTCTGTCGAACGACCATAACTTTGCCTACTTTGCAGCACTGGCGGTGCCGCACCCGGTTACGTTCGTCATCAATGCCACATGGAACGACGGCGGCACAAGCGTTACTCGAAACGTCACCGGCGCCGGGAATATCATCTCATCAGAGAGCTTTATCGGCGACGACACGCTGTCGTACACGACGTTTTATATCGGCGAACTGTCGGGAGAAATTACGTCGCTGCCGGGTGACGCGGTTATCAACCCTACACTGTTCACGCTTAATGATCAGACTCCGCTTGTTATCGGACCATCTGTGTCGCCTATCGTCTCCACTCAGGTGTGGGTGCATGTGCTTGTACAGCTCGGCGCGACCGCCGGCACAACGCAATACCGGATTAGCTTCTGGATGGTTGATGACGATAACAACCAGGTGCCAGGGACGTCAGAACAGTACGATTATTTCTTCGACAACGATTTTCAAGTCACCACACGTTACTTCCGCACGACGCATAAATTCACACCGGCGGCCGGGTCCGGGCGCTATGCGGTTACCATCGAACGCCTCGATAACAGCAACGATGCCAACGTCGTGACACTGATGGCAATCCACGCGGTGAACGTGCGGGAAAACGTCGTATATCCGGAAGACACGATTGCCCGTATCACGATAAAGGGGGCGAACGACAGCAACAGCAACAGAGAGCAGAAGTACAACATGCTGGCGCAGCGTCACACAATTAGCTACGACCGGACAACCGGAGCGGTCGATTACACGCTGCGGCCGAGTCGTTCTTTTGCCGACGCTATCCTGCACGAGTGGGTTGTCGTAAGTAAGCAGGACATTGGCAGCCTGGATATCGTCGCGCTCTACGCGATTGCTGATTCGCTGTCAGATGAGGCGCTAGGATATTTCGATTACACCTTTTCTGATGAGAAACAGCCGCTGGGTGAGCGCATAGCAACGATCGCTAATGTCGCTCGCGTCGACGGCAATAACATCGGAGATGTTCTGACGTTCTGGCGTGATGAGAAAGTGACAAACCCGGATGCGGTTTTTGCGCGCTCAAACATGTTCTGGGACGAGTATAAAGTGGCATGGCAGATGTCTCTCCCCGGTGGTTATGACGGCGTCGCACTGGACTACGTAGACCCGCTGACGAACAAGAAGGCTTACATCTATCTGCAGATCGACAGCAGCGGCATCACCGAGGTTGAGGACGCTACCGTTAACGCGATGCAGATCAGCCTGGACGGGTGTCGCAACTCCGCTCAGGCGACGGACCGGGCCTGGCTCGAAGCGAGAAAGCTCCTCTACTCGCGTATGACAATGACTGTGAAAGTGCTGGAAGAAACGCAGGTAGTGCGAGGTACGGTGGTTCAGTGTCCGGACTTGTACGACAACGCGCAGCAGACCGGATACATCACCGGGCGATCCGGTGACGTGTTCTCGACGTCAGAGCGTATCGACTTCTCATTCGGGGATATGTGGGTGGTGATGACCGACAGTTTGGGGAATTATCGCGGTCGCTGGAGGGCTTACCCGGTAAGCGGCAAAGCCAAGGAATTCCAGGCTGCAGCCGATACCTTCGATCTGAACATTTATGACCGCAGCACGGTGCAAAACCCCAGCCGGTATTTCATCGCTACTGACTCGGAACTGAACTCCACAATCTGGCGCGTCGATAGCGCCAAACCGAACGGTGACGATACTCAAACCCTCTCACTCACTGAGTATTCAGACTCGATTTATCCGTAATACATAGCAGTAATTACCAACCTTCGCGCACACCATCAGATTCGCTTCTGAGGGCTTCGTGCGCCTTTTATATAGGGCGACATGCACAATGGCAGAAGTTCCACTCCCGACACCGACGCAGGTTCCGGTACCAAGCACCGATATCCGCAATGCGGTATTTGCAGGCGCGAAGCTTGATGAAGAGGTTACCGGCACTGGTGAATTCTATACCGATCGCCTCGGCGTGCAGCGCCTGACCAATACGGGGCGCACAAATCTATTTAATTTATCCCAACAGGACAGAGAAAGCCGGTTCAATGCATTTATCCAGAACTCGGGGTATGAAGTAATCGGTGATTACACTGCCGGTCCGTTGACGCTCACCGAGTATAACCAGCTAATTCGCTATAACAACGAGTTGTATAAACTCACCGCAGCGACAGATATCCCGTTTACCACGGCTGGTAATACTGACGATACATGGACCAGTACTGACGCTGCGCATTTTGTATCTGTCGGTGATGCAGCGCTTCGCCAAAACCTGGGTTCAGACGAAGAGGGTATGGGTACCTGGCTGAGCACTCACGTGCAGGATGGTGTTGTTACGCAAAATCTGCATGATTTTCTTAATTCCTCAATAAACTTTGTTACTCCTCAAATGTTCTCCAGCTTTCAGGCGGCGGCAACTTTTGCAAGTGAGAACAAAGTGAAATTACATATCGGCCCTTACCAGTACGATATTAACGAGCCGATAGAGGTGTGGGGGTCACTATGTATTGAAGGTGATGGAGAAGATTTTTCTAAACTCATCCAGAAAGCGGGGGCGACAGGTGATGCCGTTATTATCCAGCACCTGCAGGATGTGAACGACACCGTCCAGTTTTCGGGATTTTCTGTCGAGACCGAGAAACGCTTCATTCTGAATAACACAGCGATTACCGTCGATGGAACAACTCTTATACCGTCACCAGGCGGGCAAATTCCACGGCGCACAAAGGGGCGTGGTATTTTCCGCAATCTGCGCGTGTGCGGTACGGCTGAAAACCGAAGTGAAAATATCGGGTTCGGCGTGGGGTTCGATTTGCGTTCGCTCGGCTGGTACGACATGGAGAGCATTAACGTATCTGGCTGTGCAGAGCTGGGTACAGAATTTAAATCGCTCGGTATTGGTGTTCTCCAGCGCGGCGGCGGCTGGGTGGTAGAGATTAATCAGAGCCGACTCCGGTTTTATAACCTCGAATATGCCTGGTACTGCCCGGACTATGTTGAAGGGCTGTTCCTGGATAAATACCAGTTTGTGAATGTCCGTAACGGCATTGTCGGCGGGGTGCATGATGATGTCTGGTCGCTCGACCCGGCGGGTAAGCTGGGCATGTACCAGCCCTTTATCGGACCGGGGCACATTAATGCGTCCGATGTGGCAATTTACATCAATAACGTCAGTTACGGCACGGTAACGGACGTGTTTGCCATGATGAACGATAAAGGCGTGGCGACGTCAGTGAATGCCGCGCATCTGCGCGGTGGCATCAGAAACAGCGTACATAACCTGAATATCCTGCACTACAGCACGAACACCGGGTTAAGCCGTAAATCACTCATTCTGAATAATATCTCTGACAGTTTCATCTCGAATATGAACTCAGAAACCAAAAGCGATGAGTACGAAAAACACGATGTTGCGATTCAGTTTGTGAGCTCAAGTTTCCGCAACCAGGTGGACGGGCTGAAAGTTGCCCGTGCAAATACCGCCGTACTGAACGGCGAGGGGTGTGGCAATAACGTCATCAACGGCTACCGTGCTGATGGTGTCGCCACCCCGGTTATGGATAACGCCGGGGATATGGTCAGAGGGAATACAGAGGGACGGAATGTGGTGTTCAGTCCCGCCGGCGCGGCGGAATATGTCATTACCGTCACACCTCGTCAGTACCTGAGTCGCCGCCCCCTGGGCGTGTCTTGCGATGTTATCCGTCCAACAACGGTACCAATGAATATTTTTTATGACCGTGACTCGTCATCGCCGTCAGCCATTGTACTGAAAGTAAGACCCATCACCACATCGGCATTACCCACTATTGAGTGTGAAATCAGCCTTATTATTCATGATTAAGGAGTAAACAGCATGGCGTTAATTCAGGATACGGTGATTAAAGGCCTGAAAGTCGAAAATTGTTATATCGCCGTGGGGAGCATTACCCTTGCCGCAGACAGAACGGAGATATATTTCAACCTGAATTTCTCAGTAACAAAAGAGCACCCGCCTTTATTCACGGATTATTTCACCTGCCCATACGACATTGATGGCGGAGAAATCGTTGAGCAGGCCTATACCTATCTGAAAAGCCTTTCCCGGTTTTCCGGCGCTGCTGACGTATAGTTAATAGCCCGCCAGTTATCGCGGGCTAATGTCAAAACAGGGAAGGAGAGACAAAACGCCAGATAAATACCGGCTCTGACACGCCGACAAGCGTAATCAAATCCGCATCCAGTATTTTCTCAACCTGGTACTCCTTTCCTGCCGTCAGAATATCTTTCATATCGGAATTGTTATAGCAAATTACGGTACTGCCTTCTGATAACTCCATGTTTCCACCTTAATATGTGAACATTTTCAGCGATTCAATAATGAAGCTCGTACCCGTGGTCAGATTTGCCACGTTAAAATCGAGCCTGAGAAAAGCGGCCTGTCTGGGGATATCAAAGAGCGTCACCGACCCACCAGCTATACCAGCAGCGCTGGATGGCCATGATGCCGTCCCTGATGTCGAGATGTCGGATATCTGCCGTTTACTCAAAGTAAGCAGCGATTTGTTCAGGGATATAGCACCCAGTGAGGATGTATTTGACGCAACTAATTTGAAACCAACCTTTGTATTACCCATAACGGGTATATCGATATACAGATGTGAAGTGGTGCCGCCGGTAACAGCCGTCACTGTCAGTTTACCATCTGTCACTGATACCGTATGGTTTGCCGCTGCCGATAACGAGAAATCAACAACGGCATTATTGCTGGTCAGCAGGCTTTCATCAGATGAATTATAAGCAATGCTTTTGGCTGCATCGTTAGGGAATGTCAGATTGCTTTTCACCACCTCAAGATTAGATATCAAACCCTTACTTACATTCACACCGTCAGTAATAAAAACCGTATCTTTCAGTGTCACCTGTCGTTTCTGATATTGTTGAAACATATAGTATTGAGTATCAGTATTACCCCGCACAAAAATTGCCCCGGAGACAGTCACTGATGCATTCGACCCCGTGATTTCTACCAGGGGTTTCACTCTGCCATTCCATTCATTATGTCCGTTAGCTTCTATATGACCTGAGTTAATCTGTGCCAGTCCGTCAGAATAATCAACTGAGCCACTGTGCCAGTATATTTTACCGTCAGGGTTATTCATTTTGAATGCATAACCTCCATTCGCCCACAGACACCCAAAAAAGCTGTGGCGTTCAAATGTATCTCCGGCGGTGATGATGTCCATCAGGTTAGTATTCCCGCTGAACAGGCACCCGGTGAAATTCCAGCCCCAGCCTCCTGCGCCGTGTGTGAAAATCGTTCTGAACCCACGGGCGGCTATGTTGCTTACGTTATGGAGACACGCACCGTTATCATTACTGGCTGTGCTGTCACGAACTGCATGAAAAAGGTCAAGTTTCTTTTCACCACTGGTGAGAAACAAAACACCATCAAACAACGCTCCCACCTTGCTGGCCGCCACGGCGGCATTCGGCCCGCTGCCCGTAATGTTGAATACTTTGTTATCTGTATACGTTCCATCAGGGTCAACATACACTCCACAACCCGATATAGCGTTAAGCCTCACTCGGGAAGCATCAATCGTTATGGTTCTGGTTATCCGGTACGGCTTGTTGAGTTGTACGACCACCGGAGTATAAACGCCAACGGACATAAGACTGGTCGCTACCGCTTTGTTTATCGCATCTTCCAGAGCGTCAGAATCATCCTGAACAGTATCCCCCTTTGCACCGTACTGCTCAGGGGTAATAAAGAATACGGTTGCAAGGTAAAGATCTAAATATTCAGCGACGCTTTTCCCGGTATGGTGCATGAGCAATGCACTGCCCATACCCTCTTCGTCTGAACCCAGGTTT
>CWHF01000002.1_pt1 | contig 100760 bp, 94 predicted proteins | sample 674701 | NCBI WGS metagenome assembly CWHF01 (sample SAMEA3735881, study PRJEB9488) | human gut metagenome | biome: ENVO:mammalia-associated habitat; material: ENVO:feces | place: Malawi | collected 2009-02-27 | reverse complement strand
CAACCGGCTGTTTGTGTGAAGTGATTCACATCTGCCGTGTCAGTGGGAGCGCATTATAGGGAGCTGCCGGGATATAGCAACCCTAAAAATACAAAAAACTTATCAAGCGCTCATAATTTAAACTTTTCACGATTAACCTTTGCTACGAAAAACCGTAAGAACCCAGGAACTACAAGGCCTGCAGCGCATTTTAGCCAAAAATGAGATTTTGCAAAAAACGGCGTTACCCACTTCAGGTTTTCCCTCTTTTATGGTGCCGTTAGTTCAGATGATGAATTAAGCATCAGCCTTGACCCATGACAAAGCGGCTTGAGGGTGCATATTTCTATAATCAGGCCCGTTTCTTCTTATTGGTATAAACCTATGGCTTATCAACTCAACATTAACTGGCCCGAGTTTTTAGAAAAGTACTGGCAAAAGCAGCCGGTGGTATTAAAGAAGGCTTTCGCGAATTTCGTCGATCCGATTACCCCGGATGAACTGGCCGGGCTGGCCATGGAACCGGAAGTCGATAGTCGACTGGTGAGCCTTAAGAATGGTCAATGGCAGGCCAGCAACGGGCCGTTTGAACATTTTGATGGCCTGGGCGAAACCGGCTGGTCGCTATTGGCTCAGGCGGTAAACCACTGGCACATGCCCGCCGCTGAGCTGGTGCGCCCTTTCCGCGTACTGCCGGACTGGCGTTTAGACGACCTGATGATCTCCTTTTCCGTACCGGGCGGCGGCGTGGGCCCGCACATCGACCAGTACGATGTCTTTATTATTCAGGGCATGGGTAGCCGCCGCTGGCGCGTGGGCGATAAGCTGCCGATGCGTCAGTTCTGCCCGCATCCCGCGCTGCTGCACGTCGACCCGTTCCCGCCGATTATTGATGAGGATCTGGAGCCCGGCGATATTTTGTACATTCCGCCGGGATTCCCGCACGACGGAATCACTCACGAAACGGCGCTGAACTACTCCGTTGGCTTCCGCGGGCCAAACGGCCGCGATTTGATCAGCAGCTTTGCCGATTACGCGCTGGAAAACGATCTCGGCGGCGAGCACTACAGCGATCCGGATTTAACCTGCCGTGAACATCCAGGCCGGGTTGAAGAGTATGAACTGGAACGTCTGCGCGGCATGATGATCGAGATGATTAGCCAGCCGGAAGATTTCCGCCAGTGGTTTGGACGTTTTGCTACCACGCCGCGCCACGAGCTGGATATTGCGCCAGCTGAACCGCCTTATGCAGAAGAAGAGATTGTCGACGCACTCGAGGGAGGCGAAATGCTGACTCGCCTGAGCGGCCTGCGGGTACTGCACATTGGCGATGACTTTTTTGTGAATAGTGAACAGCTTGAGCCAACCGAGCCTGCGGCACTGGACGCGCTTTGCCGCTATACCCTGCTGGGTAAAGATGAGTTAGGTGAGGCCGCACTGCGCAATCCGGCCTTTATCGCCGAGCTGACCCGTTTGATTAACCAGGGCTATTGGTTCTTCGACGAATAGCGCTTCATCATCTGTTCATATAAAGAAGGCGCGAATAGCGCCTTCTTCTTTTATATCACTACGACGTTATTTTCCGAGCAGCGTCTCATACTGCGCCTGGAACTGCGGCGCGTTCCATGAACCATCAAACAGGGTGTAAGTAATATATCCTTTGTTGAGCCAGCCCGAGTCATTATCCCCTTCCGCCGGTTTTATCGCTTCCGGATTCATCGTCTGTTTTGCAGTGCCGTCCGCCAGCAGTTCATAACCAATCTGCGGCGCGGGGAACTGTTCATTCTCAATATAATGAACGCCCTTAATTTCAGCCGACGGCAGCGGCGGATAGTTAATGCTCAAACCGGACCCTTGCGGCAAAATCGGGCTTCCCGGTTTATGCGCGGCGTTAAGTTTATCAACCAGCGAGACAACGTAATCCACCGAGTCAGGCCAGTACTTATGCGTGCTCGGCCATTTGTTCTTCATCTCTTCTTCCGTGAATCGGTAGCCAATACTGGCGGCAATCGCCGGGAAGCCATAGCGAATGGCGCGGGCTGCAGCGCTAACGGTACCGGAGTTAACCTGCGCCATACCGGTATTGGGGCCGTCGTTAACGCCCGAGATCACCAGATCCGGCGGCGCGTCTTTCAGCACGCCCCACAGGCCGAAATCCAGCGCGTCGGCCGGCGTTCCCGGGAAGCAGTAGCGTTTGTCAGCGGCTTTTTTGACATCAAAGACCTTACCCGTCTTAAAGGTGATTGCCGACCCGATCCCGCTCTGATTCGTTGCCGGCGCCACCATCCAGACGTCATATCCTTTGGCCGCCAGTTTTTCCTGCAGCGATGTGGTTCCCACAGACTGGCAGCCATCGTCGTTAACCAACAGTATTTTCAGCGGTTTTTCAGCAGCCTGTACGCCAGCGGCAGATAACGCCAGAATGGCGGCAGTCAGAATTTTCGTTCTCATCATCACTCCTTGTTAGGTAGCAGAGGTATTTATCAGGCGCAAAAAAAAACCTAAGACTCCTGCCGCACGCCAAATTGGCGGACAGGAGTCTTAGGTTTTGCCTGTGGTCAGTAACAATCCCAGAGTGAAGCGAAAATAACGCCAGTGCGCGGCAGAGTCCAGAGCGGACATCATTATTTTGTGACGGAGATCAATCCCCAATAATTATTTAAGTCAAAAACTGCCAATTATTCTGAAAATTAAACTTAAGATACATCTCAACCAGCAAAATTACCTTCATGAAGACGATCACATTTATTGACAATAACAATAAATAGAGGGTGTCTTTTTGCATAATTAGTGCTAACGTCACCGCTGTTGGATTGTTACTGTCAAGAACAGGCGAAACCTACGTCATAGAGTTCGAGCGAACATAACTTTATTTATGCTTCGCGTCGAATATCTGACGTAGGTTTTTTTTTGCTTATAAAAAGACCATTCAGGTGGAGCGTTATATGAAGAAGTGGCTAATAGCATTAATGATGGCGGCAGGTGCGGCAACCTGCTCGGCAGCGGAAGTTAAAAACGACGATGGCGTGAATATCTATTTCGCTCGTCACGGCAAAACGCTGCTGAATACGTTTGACCGCGTACAGGGTTGGGCTGACTCCCCGCTTACTGAAGACGGCATTTGCGTCGCACGTTATCTCGGCGAGGGACTAAAAGGCATTCCATTTGATAGCTTCTATTCCAGCGATGCCGGACGTCAGCGTGAAACCATGCAGGTGATACTTAAGCAAGCCGGAGTAAGTGATTACAAACTTACTGAGCTAAGCGGCCTGCGGGAAGCCTTCTTCGGCGGTTTTGAAGGCGGCTATAACAAAGATATGGCCGACGCCGGCGCCAAACAGCTGGGGCTTAAAGATGGCGCTGCGCTGTTCAGCCAAATGAAAGCGGGCACCCTGGCCGTTGATACCAACCAGAATGCGCTGGCTGCAGCCGATCCCAAAGGCATGGCGGAAAACTATCAGCAGGTAAAAACCCGCACCCAGGCAGCGCTGCATACCATCATTGAAAACGCGCAGGCCCGGGGCGATAAAAACGTGCTGGCGATTTCATCCGGTACCGCAATGCAGATCATGATTTCCGACTTAACGGACGATAACGCGAAAAACAAACCGCTTGCCAATGCCGCGGTGGTTAAAATTGTTTATAAAGACGGCAAATATACCGTTCCTGAAATCGGCACTATGAAATATGTCGAAGCCGGAAAACAGGCTCTCGATAAAAAATAATACCCACGCTTAATTATTTATTACGGCAGACTTCATGCGAAAACACCTCGCCTGGATCGCTGCGTCCCTACTCTGGGGTTTATTATGAAAATCAATACTACAACAGTCGCCATTATGCTGCTGGCTATTCCCGCCAGCGCCTGGTCAGCTTCGACCACTAACAGCCTGAAGGAGCGCGATTATATCGATACCGTGCTCGACGATCCGTTATTCAGCCAGTCTCATCTGAATTTATCCTTTAAAAACTACTGGAAATATCTTAAGGAAGAAGAGACCGAGCCGAAGAAAGTCCATAATGCCTGGGGTCAGGGCGTCGCCGTCGATTATCAGTCCGGCTATTTTGCCGATATTATTGGCTTTGATGCCACATACTACGGGGCGGTAAAGCTCGGCGCCAGCGATTACTTTAACTCCCGCGGCGTACTCTATAACAACGGCAGCGGAAATAACAAAAGCAACGCTGAAGGCTTTTCCAAATTTGGTCAACGCAATATCAAGCTGCAGTATCGCCTGGCGGACACTCATCTGAACGCCCGCTGGGGCTGGCAGACGATGAAAAACTTTGGCGTCATCTCCAACTCGACCCGCCTCTCTCCAACCACCTACCTGGGCTGGACCGGCGCGGTGAACTACGGTCCCTTCACGCTGCGCGGCGCGTACATCGAAAGCGCGATGGATCGTAACTCGCCGGATAAGAAACGCTTCCAGACCAACAGCGGACAGTACATTAACCATATCGCCAGCGGCGATATTCTGTGGCAAAGCGAGCACCTGAACATGCAGTACGGCTATGGTGAAAGCGACAACTATCTGCGCCGCCATATTCTGTTTACCAATATTAAGCCGATAAAAGCGCTGAACATCGGTACTCAGGTCTACGCCACTCACGCGCTGGACGAGTATAAAGCGATGCCGGCAAATAAGCGTGACTTTGACGATGATGCCTGGCACATCGCCATGGATGTGAAGTGGCAGGCGGACAACTGGAGCACCAAGTGGGGTCTGGGCTATACCGATGCGAATAAGGCCAATGAAGTGGGCTTCTACCCGCGCCATATGAGTAAAAACTCGCGCGGGACCTTTATCTCAATGGCTTACGCCGGCAACGACTATATGCGCGACGGTGAACTGGTTCTCTCTAATATGTCGGACTATAACCTGACGCCGGAGCTGGCTATCGGTCTCGCCGGCAACATCGCCCAGTTTAACTACCGCGGCAACCACGTCCGTACCGGGGAAATTAACGCCTTCAGCCGCTGGGTGCCGACGCACCCGAGACTGAAAAATCTCACCGTCTGGGCGATGTTCGGGCCGGGCTGGTCCTATAAGATGAATGGCAAAACGCCGGTGCTTACCGACGGCCATTACAGCCGGGCCAACTCGCTCTCTTCGGAAGTGATTATCGAATATAAATTTAATCTGTTCTGATACGCCCGCCCCGCCGGTCATGGCGGGGCAACCCTCCCCGGCTACTTCTTCACCTCATTAAGCTCATCGTTATAGCTTTCCCGCGTCACGCAGACGCACAGGATGGTAATTAGCGCCATGCAGGCGAGAAACAGCGAGATGGGCCACGATGCGCCACCGGACCACACCAGCAGTAAGGTACCGATCATCGGCGTTAAGCCGCCGACGATATTCGCCAACTGGAAGCCGAGCGACACGCCGGTGTAGCGCACGCTGGTGTCAAAAAGCTCCGAAAAGAAGGCGGGCTGGACGCTGAACATCATGCCCAGCCCCACGGAATAGCAGAAGGTGGTGGCGAACATAAACATCTTCACCGAGCCGGAGTCGATCATCCAGAACAGCGGGAAGGCAAAGATCAGCGTGATCGCGGCGCCGGCCAGATAGACCGGTCGGCGGCCAATTTTATCGGACAGCCAGCCGAAGAAAGGAAAGGTAAAAATGCCGACAAAACTGGCCAGCAGCAGCCCGTTCAGCGCCGTTTCGCGAGTAAAGTTGAGTTCCCGGGTCACGTAGGACATAAAGAACGCCACCGTCAGCCAGCCCAGAACAATCTCCCCCATGCGCATACCCATCGCCAGGAATACCGCTTTACGGTGATGTTTGAGCACGGTGAGAACAGGAAACTTCTGCTCGGCCGTTTTCGGCGCGTTCTGCTGCTGCTTCTGATTCTCCTGAAACACCGGCGTCTCTTCGATCCTTGAGCGGATAAACATCCCGACGAACAGCAGCGCGATGCTTAACAGGAAAGGCACGCGCCAGCCCCAGGACATCAGGTCATCCTCCGGCAGCATCACCACCAGCGCAAAAACGCCGGTGGCGATAAACAGGCCAAGCACGTTGCCCAACTGAACAAAGGTGCCAAAAAAGCCCCGGCGATGGCGCGGCGCATACTCGGTGATCAGCGTCGTCGCCCCGCCCCATTCGCCGCCGATGGCAAAGCCCTGGCAGAGGCGCAAAAAGATAAGTATCAACGGCGCGGCGTTGCCTATGGTGTCGTAGCTGGGGATTAACCCTATGAAAAACGTCGAAATCCCCATAATCATCAGCGACAGAACCAGCGATTTCTTGCGGCCGATCTTATCGCCATAGTGACCAAATACGATGGCACCGATGGGCCGGCTAACGAAGGTAATCGACAGCGTCAGGAAGGATACCAGCAGCGCCATCAGCGGCGAGAGGTTAGGAAAAAACAGCGACGGAAACACCAGCGCGGCGGCGGTGCCGTAGATAAAAAAGTCATAGAACTCAATCGTTGTGCCAGAAAGACCGGAGCCCAGCACGGTGAGCAGCTTTCTTCTTTCATGGGTTTGTTGCGATGTTTGTTCATTTTTTGCAGGGGCAATGGCGGGCGAGGTAAGCAGGGTCATCATTAAATCCTCTGTCCTGAATCATTATTGTTTAGTCGGGCAGCGCCTGGCTAACATCGTTGGCGAGGGAAAATCACCAACAAGCTAACTCGAATTAGCTAATTATAACAAGATACAGAAATTCACAACGTAAATGCTAAAAGAGTGTGACCAGGATCGGTTAAATTTTAACACTCCTGTCAATCACCCCAGACAAAATGCTCAAACGGAAAAATAAATAATTCAATAATTTCAATTCATTAAATATCAAACCTGAATTTACCGTCCTCGCTGCGCTTCCCGCCCGCCTTTCTGCCCGCCTTTAAACCGCCTCAGCAAACTTTCCTCGTCACTTCACCCCACCTTTTAAAATAATGTTTTTAAAATTAATTAGTTAAAAATTTCACATTGATAGCCATCACAAATCCCCGGCAAAGGGTTTGTCCCTGTCTTTTTTTTATCCTAATTTGCTAATTCGAGTTAGCCATAGAAGTCAGTCTGCCTGAAGCGGCTGATGCGGCGCTAATCCCTGCGCAGAACGATCAACGATAACTAAGCGACCTACCCCCTACAGGAGAAATTCACATGTTGAATTTAACGTTACCCGCCGAAGCCGGGCTTATTACCCCACAGCCAGGCGAAGTCTTGATGGTCACCAATGCGGATCTCCGCGAACCGGCTAACGTCACCTGCTGGCCCACGCAGAAGCTGTTTGAACAGCGTCTGGAAACGGCGCTGGAAACATTAGGCTACCGCCTGCGCCGCGCCCATCCGGTCAACGAACGCCGCGGCCACGGGTTTATCAGCAGCCAGAAAGAGGGTAGCGAGCTGTTCGCCGGGATCGATCCGGATGCGCCGATTATTGTCCTGCTTACCGCCTGGCAATACTCCCATCACCTTGCGCCTTCGCTGGTACATCATCGCGGCCCTATTTTGCTGCTCGCCAATTTTGACGGCACCTGGCCGGGCCTCGTCGGCATGCTCTGTATGGCAGGCTGCCTCACCAGCCTGGAGCGCAACTACTCGCGGCTGTGGTCGGAAACCTTCGCCGACGAGGCGTTTATTCGTGGCCTGGACACCTGGCTGCGCGACGGCCATCTCAGCCATAAGCTCGGCTATCTGCATCCGGTTGCGCCCAGCGCGCCGCTGCTGGCCAGCGAAGCCGGACAGATCGGCGTGAAGGTTGGGCAGTCGATCCTCAAACACAAGGCCATTGTCGGCCTGTTCGATACCTTCTGTATGGGGATGATCAACGGCGTGTTCCCGCAAAAAGCGATGATCGACGTAGGGATTCCGGTGGAGTCGCTGTCGCAATCGGCGCTGCTGGTTGAAATGAACAAAGTGCCGACCGACCTGCGCGAAGCCTGTCTCGACTGGTATGAGACCCGCGGCATGCGCTTCCGGTTCGGCGCCGACGGGACGAAGGAACTGACCCGGGAGCAGGTGCTGGAACAGTGCGCGATGATGATCGCCATGGCGCGCTTCGTGAAGCGCTTCGGCCTGACGGCGGTGGGCGTGCAGTATCAGCAGGGGCTCAAAGACAGCTGCGCCGCCTCGGATTTTGCCGAAGGCGCCATCGGCAACGCGGAACGTTTCCCGATCCCGGATGAGAACGGCGAGATCGTCTGCCCGGACGCGCCGATCCCCTGCATCAACGAGGTGGATATGGGCAGCGCCATCCCACAGGTGATGCTGGCGAAGCTGCTCGGCGCACTGGGCATGGCGAGCGAAACCACCCTTCACGATATCCGCTGGGGTAGCGAATACAACGGCACGTTCTACTGGGATCTGGAGATCTCCGGCGCGGTGCCGTTCGCCCATCTGAAGGGCGGGATCGCCGGGGCCACCGGCTATCGCCAGCCGGCGATGTTCTTCCCCTACGGCGGCTCGACCATTGCCGGTCAGGGCAAAGCCGGACGCTTTATCTGGGCGCGAGCGCATTACGAAGGTACCCAGGTGATCCTGCATATCGGCACCGGCACCGCCGTCGAACTGCCGCATGACGAATTCGAACGCCGCCGCCGGGCAACCAACTACGAGTGGCCATTACTCAACGCCGTTCTCGACGGGGTTTCGCGCGACGATTTAATGGCGGGCCACCAGAGCAACCATCTCAGTCTGGCTTATGTAGAAGAGGAGGTATTATCCGAAGTGCTGAACGCCTTTATTGCCCAGGCGCTGACGCAAAATATGAAAGTCTTTATCGCAGGCGATGCGCATTTATTAATGAAATAACAACTGATTCGCTTATGTAATTTTTACGTTGTTAGCGATCCTGGCAAACATCCGCTTCATTCGTCTCTTTATCGCCCATAAAGAGCGGATTAACGCGCATCTGTCCGGGCGGGCCCTCCGCCTGCCCGGATAAGAGAGGATTATATGTATCAGCAGCAACATATTGAATTTATTATCCAGAAGGCAAAGAAACGGCTCGATCAGCAGGAGGCCCCCGGCTGCACCAAAGCGGGATGGCTAATGATCACCGCATTATTAATTGAGTCATGGGATATTTATTCCATGGCGTTTATTTTATTCGCCCTGAAAGATATTTATGAGCCCAGCAGCTGGCTGCTTGGTTTTACCGCCGCCGGCACCCAGCTTGGCGCGGTGGTCGGCGCGCTGCTCGGCGGCTGGCTGACCGATAAGCTCGGACGGCGTAAAATTTTCCTCTGGTCGATGATCCTGTTCGCGATCTTCGCCGTTCTTCAGGGCCTGGCGCCCAATATGTACTGGCTGGCGATTATTCGCTGCCTCGCCGGGATCCCGGTGGGCGCGGACGTGGCTAACGGCTTTACCTACATCATGGAGGTGATGCCGAAGGGCAAGCGCGAAGTGATGGCTAACCGCTGGCAGTTTATGTTCGCGCTGGGGATTATCGCCGCCATTCTGCTGGTCACCACGCTGGTGGCGCTTGATGTTCACCCGGATATGATTTGGCGCATCGTGCTGGCGGTCCCGGCGATCCCGGCCTGCCTGCTGCTGTTTATGCGTCGGGAGCTGCCGGAGACGCCGGCGTGGTTCGTCGAACGCGGCCGCTTTATCGAAGCGAAACAAGCCTCCCGTGACTATTACGGCGAACAGGATGGCCGTCTGCTGGACGACATTCTGCCCAACGAAAACGTCACCATCGCCGACCCGACGCTCAAAGAGACGCTGCACGATCTGTTCCGTCGTCCCTTTACCCGCCGCACCACCCTGTTCGGCTGGTTCTCCTGCGCCGTACAGTCGTTTGAAAACTACGCCTTCTCCTTCTTCCTGCCGCTGATCCTCGTCACCATCGGGATTTCCGGGCAGATCCAGAATAACCTCGCCCTGCTGGCGGTGAACTGTATCGCCGCGCTCTCGGCGTTTGTCGGCCCGCTGCTGTTGCCGAAGCTCGGGCATAAGGGGCTGAGCAAATACGGCTTCCTGCTGGTCACCATCGGCATCTCAATTTCGGCGTGGGGCGTCTACAGCAGCAGCTTTGGTTTTATCATTTTCGGCGCGGCGCTGATGCTGTGGGGCCATTACTGGGATTCCGAAAGCGGCATGACGGTGATCTCGCTGGTGGCAAAACCGCGCTATCGCGGCGTGGCCTCCGGTATCGGCTACACCATCGTCAAGGTCACCGCCTTCGTCACCACTCTGGTCTTCCCTGCCCTGTTTGAAGCGGTCGGCGTACCGGTCGCCTCAATGATTATCGCGATCGCGCCGTTCTGCGCCTTCCTCGCCTCGATCTTCCTGCTGCCGGAAGTCTTCGGTCATGCGGTGGGCGACGAGAACGATCGAGAACATGATGCCAGCCCGGCAATCGCCCTGGAGGGGCATGAATCCCCGGCCTCCAAACATTAACCGCCCGGGCCGCAGGGGCGGCCCCCGCTGAACCCATAAAGGAAGGAATCAGATGAACAGCACAAAAATGCCCGTGATTGAAAATATCGAACTGATGACCGCCCGCGTTCCGCTGCCGGAAGGCCCGTGGGGAGATCAAATTCACCACGTCACCGATATCGAAGTGGCGATAGTTGACGTCTACGGTTCTAACGGCCACGTCGGCACCGGCTTTAGTCACACTTCCGGCTGGTGCGGGAAAACCATCTCTGCGTTGATTGCCGAGATTATCCCGGACGTTATTGGCCAGCCGCTCTCCCCGCGCGGCCTGTGGCATCGCTCGTATAAACACGTACACGACGTCGGCGGCGCGGGCGTCACCACCCATGCCCTGGCGGCGCTGGATATTGCCTACTGGGATCTGTTAGGTAAAACCCTCAACGCGCCGATTATCGACATTCTTGGCCGCGTGCGCGATCGCGTTCCGCTGTACGGCAGCGGCATCAACCTACATCTGTCCATTGAGGAAGTGATCGACCAGGTCAAGCGCTGGAAAAGCACCGGCTATCTGGCGGCGAAAGTGAAAGTGGGCAAACCGACGCTGGAAGAGGACGTGGAGCGGCTGCGTAAGATTCAGGAGGCGGTGCCGGGCTTCCCGCTGGCGGTGGACGCCAACCAGGGCTGGAACTTCCCGCAGGCGCTGCGCGCGTTCAAGCTGTTCGAACCGCTTAACCTGCTGTGGATTGAGGAGCCGCTGCCCTCCGACGATATCGCCGGCCACCTGCGGCTGCGCGAACGCAGCGCCACGCCTATCGCGCTGGGAGAAAACGTCTATAACTTAAACCAGTTTACGCAGTACATCGAGAGCGGCAGCGCGGATTACATCCAGGCAGATCTCGGCCGCGTCGGCGGGATCACCGGCTATCTGGATATCGCCGCCGTCGCCCGCGCGCACAACCTGCCGATGACGCCGCATTTTGTCATGGAGCTCAGCGCCAGCCTGCTGGCTACGGTGCCGAATATCTCATACGCCGAGATGACCGACGGCGGGCGCTGGAAAGATCTGCGCATCATCGCCGAAGCGGGCGAAGAGGTGGACGGCTACTACGTGCCGAGCGAAAGGCCGGGCCACGGCATTATTCTCGATCGTGATTACCTCGCAACCCACAAAATCTAACCACGCAGTGAGGGGAAAGGACAATGGAAGACACGTTATTCTCGGTTAAAGACAAGGTCATCATTGTGACCGGCGGCCTTGGACAGCTGGGGGCGCAGTACGTGAAGACGTTACACGAACGCGGCGCGAAGGTGGCGGCGCTGGCTACCCGCGTCGATGCCGCGCGCGTCGACCGCGTGCTGGGGGCGATTAAGGACTCCGACCGCCTGCTGTGCGCGGAAGTGAATATTACCGATAAAGCCAGCATTAACCGGGTGCTGGACAGCATTGAAGCGAAGTGGGGCGTGCCGGATGGCCTGGTCAACAACGCGGGCGTCGATACCCAGCCCAGCGCGCCGCCGGAAGTCTCCGGGCCGTTTGAGGAGTTCCCGGAAGAGGTGTTCCGCGAGGTGGTGGAAGTGAACCTGGTCGGCACCTTCCTGATGACCCAGCAGGTCGGCAAACGCATGAAGCAGGCCGGCAAAGGCGGCTCGATCATCAACGTCGGTTCGATCTACGGCGTGGTCTCTCCGGTGCAGGATATCTACAGCTACAAAAAAGAGGACACCGGCATTCCGTTCGTCAAACCGGTGGCCTATTCGGCGGCAAAGTCCGGGCTGTATAACTTTACCCGCTACTGCGCCACCTACTGGGGGCGCGACGGCATTCGCGTCAATACCCTGACCCTCTCCGGCGTCGAGCGCAGCGATCAGGACCCGCGCTTTCAGAAAAACTACACCCACCGTATTCCCATCGGGCGGATGGCGAAAGCCCACGAGTACAACGGCGCGGTGGTGTTTTTGCTCTCCGACGCCTCGGTCTATATGACCGGTTCCAACGTGGTGGTGGATGGAGGCTGGACCGCATGGTAAGCGATAAATGGCAGCGTTTTCGCGGCATTATCTCCGCGGTGGTGACGCCGATGCACGCCGATGAGTCGGTGAACTACGCGGCGCTGGACGCGCTCGCCCGCGCCCAGCTGGCGCGCGGGGTTGAAGGCTTTTACTGCTGCGGCTCCTCCGGGGAGGGACCGTTGCTGCGTTTCGATGAGCGCAGGCAGGTGCTGGCGACGCTGGTGCAGTCGGCGGGCGGTCAGGTGCCGGTGATCGCCCACGTCGGGACGCCACGCACCCGGGACGCCGTCGAGCTGGCGAAGCACGCCGAGCAGGACGGCGCCAGCGCGGTGTCGCTGGTGCCGCCCTACTACTACAAATATAGCCGCGAGGAGATTATCGCCTACTACCGTCGGGTGCTGGACGCCATTTCGATTCCGGTGATTTTGTATAATATTCCGCAGTTTACCGGCGTCGAGCTGGATGCCCAGAGCGCCGACGCGCTGCTCGGCGAAGAGCAGGTTCTGGGGGTGAAGCATACTTCGCATAACCTCTATTCGCTGGAACGCATGATCGCCCGCTACCCGGAGAAAGTCTTTTTTAACGGTTTCGATGAGATCTTCCTTCCAGCCTCGCGGCGGGCGCGACGGCCACGGTTGGCACCACGGTTAACCTGCAGCCGGAGCTGTTTCTCGCCCTGCGCAGCGCTTTTCAGCAGGGCGACATCGCCCGGGCGCAGCGCCTGCAGCAGCAGATCAACGAGGTGGTGGAGCAACTGGTCGCGCGCGGCGTGTTCCAGTCGGCGAAGTATCTTACCGCGAAAGAGACCGTCGATACCGGCCCCACCCGCGAGCCGTTTGTGGCGCTGACGGCGGCGCAGAAAGGCGAGCTGGATGACCTCTATCTGCGCTTACGGAGGTATATCGCCGATGCCGGACAATGACGCGTTCTGTCCCCAGGTCCGTCTGAACGATAGCGTTATATGCCAGCAGGTCGCGCGGTTTTTACAAGAGACGGAAAGCGATGCGCGAACCCGGGGGCTGGCAGTGGCGGTTGTCGGGCCGGAGGGCGAGCTCATCGCCTTTGGCGCGCACGCTCGCTGCCCGCCGCTACCGCGCCAGCTGGCGCAGCGCAAGGCCTGGAGCGCCCTGCGCTTTCGCCGTCCGACGGCAACGCTGGCGCAAGAGGTCAGCGACGGCGCCCTGCAGCTGGCGGTATTTAACGACCCGCAGCTGCTGGCGATGCCGGGCGGTGAGCCTGTGATAGTTGAAGGGCTGGCTATTGGCGGCGTCGGGATCAGCGGCCTGCCACCGGAGCTGGACGCCGGGCTGGCGGCGCGGTTTGTTCAGCGATTGACTTGATGAGGGATCGTTAAGGGTTCCCGGATTGCGGCGCCCGCGCCTTATCCGGGCTACCTGCGCGCGCAGGATGCGGTATTTGTAGCCCCGGCCAGCATAGCGCGGCCGGGGATTGACGTGTTCACACAAGCCGTGTCATTTACTGGCTCCGCTGCTTCTCTACCGACAGCGGGCGATGAATCAGGGTCATCGGCACAGTGATCTTCACATCGGCATTTTCCCCCTGCAGCTTCTGCTGCATCAGATGAAACGCGTGCTGCGCCCAGGCGTCCTCATCCTGGCGCATCGACCACACCGCGTTCGGCAGAAATCCCAGCATCTGGTGTTCATCGAAGGTGCCGATGGGAATATCCGACGGAATAAAGCCGTAGGTTTCCCGCAGCGCGCTCAGCGTCCCTTCCAGAATGGGCAGGGAGGAGGCGATAAACGCCTTCGGCGGCTCGCGATGCTGACGGAGAAAATCGAGCATCAGCTGCTTGCCCTCTTCCTGGCGGTTATGGCTGGCGGACAATATCCACTCCTTCCCCGCGGGCAGCTCGCTCAGGTAGCCCTGCAGACGACGCTGGATCGACGGCTGCTGGGTATCTCCGGCGATAAAAAAAATCGGCGAGACGTCCACCGCCTGGGTCATCGCCTGCACCAGCTTTTTGCTGCCGTTATAGTTATCACTCACCACCAGCGACACGTCGCTCTCGCCAAAATCGCGGTCGAGCAGCACCAGCGGCCGCTTGCGCGCCACCTTCTGGTGATGCAGCTGCGTTTCCCGGGTAGAGGGCACCACGAAGAGCCCGTCAACGTTGCGCGCCAGCAGTCCTTCAACCAGACTGTTTTCATGCTCGCTGTCGCTGTAGGTGCAGGCAATCATTAGCTGATACCCCGCCTGACGGCAGCAGGCTTCGAGCTTTTCCGCCAGGGTGGAGAAAAACAGGTTGGATAAACGCGGGATCACCAGCCCTAAGGTCTCGGTTTTATTGAGCTTCAGGCTGCGGGCGATATGGTTAACGACCAGCCCGTTTTCGGCGATGTAATCATTAATACGCTGCTGCGTTTTGGCGCTGATGCGATACTGCTCAGCTTTGCCACCCAGCACCAGGCGCACGGTGGTAATCGAGATTTCCAGCGCCCTGGCGACTTGCTCAACGGTTTTGGCCATAAACTCATTTTCCATAACGAACAGAACGGCTTAATCATAAACTAATTCGAGTTAGCAATACATTAGCCGCGCTGTTATTTTGAACAAGGCGTCAGTTTTCTGCCGCCTCTGCCGCTCTCGATCGCGATCCTGCTACGCTGACGATCGTTAAGATCCTTCTCCGCCCTCTCTGTCGACGTCTGTGCCGGGAGAGATTCTGGCCGTGCTATTTCACTTTACCGGTTTAACCTCGGTCACCCAGGTGGGGAGATCCCATGTCCCGCCGAGGCGAAGATAGCGGCACATCCCGGTGGTCGCTTCACGGCTTTTGCGGAACGTTGTGCCATCCCAGAGCCAGCTTGCCGTCCCCCAGCAATCGCCGAGCCCTCGCCCTTTCTGGCTCATAAAAATCTCGCCGTCACCATACTCAGAACCGGAGACCGTGATAAGCGTCGGATTGCCCTCAAGTTTGCTATCCACAACCCAATAGCCATATCCCTCGTTATAGGCCGCCCGCCAGCACAAGGTCGAAGTCAGGGAATGGGCGTGATCCAGCGGCGTCAGGCTAATAGTTTCAGCCTTCTCACCCTCCTCAGGCTGGAGGCGATCGCACCAATCATCGTTCTTTAGCGTGGCCAGAAGCTTCGGCTTGAGCACCGCCAGCTCAGGCGCGGTTAACGCTCTCTCCTGCGTTTTCTCAGGAATGACCCGGTGAATAACCGGGGCGGGAATCGCTGCCCGGACGCTGCTTTCCGGCCTGTCGCCTTTTTTGGTCAACGCCCCTGGCGTGCCGATTCGCCCCTGAACATCGTCCATTTTCAGCAGTACCGCGTAAGCGCCTTCGCCGGAAAGCACAAACGGCGCCTCCGCGCCTGTAAATTCGACCTTCCCGCTGCCTTTGATAGCGTTAACGATCGCCCGGGCCTGTTTCTCCGACAGCGGCCAGCTCTCTTTTACGGGCTTCACATCGCCTGCCGGCTGGCCGTTGATCCACAGCGTCAGTTTGCCCGGCAGAACGTCGCCGTCGGTCACCTCCGCCAGCATCAGCTCTCCCGAGACGGCAGTGCCCGCTCCGGCCTGGCGGGTCAGCAGCACCGAACCTCCGCTTCCTTCTTCAGCGCTGTATCCCGCCGCCCGGCAGGTCAGCGTGTTATCACACACCACTTCCCAGTCTTTGTGGCTGAATGAAACGCCTGTTTCCGCCAGCGCAGGGAGACTAAGTATGGCCAGTGCCAGCACGCCTCTCCAGCGTTCCTTTTTCATAACTTCTCTCCTTAATCGGTCATTCGTGTAGTCTGAGTAATCCACCTCGCCGAGAGAAGCGTTTTCCCTTGCCACGACTTTTTTTCAGACAACGACATGGATGCCGCACCGCTTTACGCTTCGCTGGACATATTCCCGCCCGTTCAGCTCGGCTGAAAATAGCGGGCAGCGAGTCTGATTACCTCATTCAACATCATTTCTGAGATCACAAAATAACATCCGCCGTGATGTTAAATCATCTTGTGATATTCCGCGCGGCTGCGACCGGCTAACTCTTTTTACGCTCTCACTTCATCTTTGCGATTCATAGGTGAATTCCGCTCTGATTATTCAGGGGGTTCTTTTATGCATCGATTCATCTTCTCTGTGACGTCATCAACAACATGAAGCTATTCAGAATATTCAGCGTATTACCGTCGTTATTTTTTACCGCCGCGTGCGCTGCCGGGTTATCCCACGTAGATAATTGTGAAGTGGGCTGTCCGACCGGTGGAAGCGACCAGACGCTGGTTCGCGAAGCCTATACGCTCAATAACAACAGCCACCGCAAATTCGCCAATTGGGTGGCGTATAAAATCACCAAAGCCAGCCTGGCCAGCGGGCGTTCGCGCAGCTGGAAGCGCGATCCGGATTTACCCGCGGCGGATACCCTTGCCCCCGCGGCATACAAAGGGGCCAGCGCAGCATTGGCGGTCGATCGCGGGCATCAGGCGCCGCTCGCCGGGCTCGGCGCCAGCGCAGACTGGCAGGCGTTAAACTATCTTTCCAATATCACCCCGCAGGCCTCCGCCCTGAATCAGGGGGCGTGGGCGCGGCTGGAGGATAAGGAGCGCGCCCTCGCCGAGCGCAGCGACGTGGCGGCGGTGTGGTCCGTTACCGGGCCGCTGTTCGAACGGCATATCGCCACCCTGCCCGCCGCGCCCGAGGTGGAGCTTCCCAGCGGCTACTGGAAGATTATTTTTATCGGCTCCAGTCCGGATAAGGGCGAATACGCGGCGTTTTTGCTGGATCAGGCGACGCCCAAAAGCGCCAGTTTTTGTGATTATCAAGTGACGGTGGAGGAGATTGAGCGGCGGACTCATCCGGCGCTCTCGTTCTGGTCCACCCTGCCGGCAGGTATCGCCCGCCGCCTGAAGTCCCGGAAGGGGACGCTGGCAAAAGAGATGGGGTGCCCGTAATTAGGTATGGGCATCCTGTTGCGCGCATTATCTCGCTTTTATTTTTTTGAATCTGCTTTGCGGTTATTTCAGCAATATCAGGAAAGTCATTTTCAACAGGCGCTAATTAATAGCATCACGTATTCTGTTAATTCTTAATTTGCGGTTAAAGGCGTTTATTATGTCCGATTAAAGTCTGGACTTTATTTTTATTACTGGTTAGGTTTACAGGTGTTATTTAGCGCGGTGCGAATGTGCGCCAACACACCCGCACCGCTGATCACAATTACTATTTCGCGAGAATAGCAACCATGACTAGTGCTGATTGTATTGTAGATTCTTTTGATCCAGAAGTGTCGCCGAAAAATAAGCGTCAGTTGACGGTGAGTTATGTGAGACATTTGCCAGATCGTCGTCTTATTCCGGCGCTGATCATGAAGGGCGAGTGGCTGGCGGCGGCAGGGTTTTCGACCGGCACCCGGGTGGAGGTGCGGGTGATGGAGGGCTGTATTGTGCTGGCGGCGGTTGAGCCGGAACCGGAGCTGGAAGCCGCGATGCGTAGGGTGGTGAAGCTGTCGGCCAGGAAGCAGAAGCAGGTCAGAGAGTTTATCGGGGTGATTGGGGGACGAGGTTGAGAGGTCAGGATTGCGGTGACAGACTGGATTTGTATGTCATGCTCTGTTGACTGAGATTCATCGTCATCCCGGGCCTGTACTCATCCATCAAATCCGTACAACGTTCCTTTTAGATAACGGATAAATACCTGTTAATACGACTGAATGAGGAAACCATCATGGAGACTTACCGATTACATCGCGGCAGGCTTATCGACCATATCCAGCTTGTGGTAAATGATTTCGAGGCCAGCAAAGCGTTTTATACAGCCGTGCTGGCGGTCCTTGAGATCCCTGTCGTGAATACCTACGATGATTATTTTTGGGCTGATGAGCTTGTTGTTTCATCCATTAATAGCCCCGGTTCCACAGGTAAGCCGACAGGACGGCATCACCTGGCTTTCCAGGCCAGGGATCGTGAGACGGTGGATGCTTTTTACCAGGCGGCGCTGGCACACGGCGGCAGTGATAACGGCGCCCCCGGTGAGCGAACTTATCACCCGGGGTACTACGCGGCCTTTGTACTCGATCCCGATGGTAACAACATCGAAGCGGTTTACCATGGCGAGGGGGAACGCAGTGCGGCATCGGTGGAGATTGGCTTCAGTCTTTAAGTATAACGGCCTCCGGGCAGGGGCCGTATTGGGCGGTTGGCATTAAGTCAGACCAGGAATTAGCCATATCGAAGCCCTCATAATAATGAGGGCTACATAAAATAAATTCAGTGTTGTAAATTCATTGCGTATTCATTTTATAAAGGAATAACGATGGGAGCTATTAACGAGATAGATATTGCAAAGCTGGTTTTGCTACCCGCGATTTTATATGTGGCTAAAAAGATCATCGACTGGGCGGGAAAAGTGATGTCCAGCCCGCAAACGAAGCGAAAAATTCGCTTTGAAAAGGTACCTATTGAAACCAAAATAGAGGTGCTGAATAAAATCGCTGAGATAGCGAACGCTGACATACCCGACACCAAACTCTCGAGGACGCATCAGACCGTACAAATAAAGTTTTTGTATGAGCAGATCGGGATTACCCTCCCTGTCTGGCACGCCCATCAGTTGATCGCGTTTATCGCTGATAAAAATATTGGCTCATATGATGTACGATTAATAAGTTTCCTTAAAAACCCATCCTTATATCGTTGTGAAGAAAATCATTTTTCTGTAGATGCTAAAAAAATTAAAACTTTTCACCTCGTTAGCGGGGGTTTCTGGCTATTTTCAATAGTTATTTTCGCTTGCGCCTGGTGGACGACAATACAATCGTTACTGGCCAGCGGGGGCGTAAATTCAGCTATCGCATTTTCACTGTTTTACTTTATTTCCGCTATTGTAGTCACTGGCTTTATCTTGAGCCAGGTTGGAGAAACCTGGCAAAGCGCCAGATTCGCCAGGCTGTTTGAAAGGTGGTGTGAGGATGAAGCGGGGGTGGAAAGTGGGGAGAGTGCTGTGCTAGCCGCATCGGAGCCAGAAGAACAGAGGCCTCAATAGGAGGTTTTCAAATGATGAAATGCAGATACAAAAAAGTATTTTAGTGGACTGATTGGGGGATTTGGTGCGAAGGCCGGACTCGCCTTTTAGTTTAATTTATTGAAAATTAATGGATTGTGAGGTTTTAGTTTGGGGATTTGCCCCCAGAATGGGCACTTTACGTCCTTACTTGGAAGAAGATCACAGATTTTATAATGTAAGTAAATTAGATCAATCCTGGCAGCCACTGCTTGTTTATAAATAATATCTGCATACTCTGAGCTGATATAGTTAATTCGTCAACATACGGGAAAACTGGTTGAGATCGGAGACCTCTAACCAGTTCAACCGCAAAGGCTCTGAGCTTTTTTTCGTCCATAAATTGCCTGTCTTTGTTGTTGGAGTATGCATATCAACAGACAGTTACACAACTTAAACATCAGACTCAAAGCCAGCTTCAGTAATTCACTACAAACAAATTCGATACTGCTTCCAGCAAAATACCACTGCTATTTACTCTCCGATCATTCGTTGCATACTTTGCGTCCAAGATGCTTTGAATGCAGAGTCCCCTGCAAACAGCTTATAAAGCTCCAGCTCATCCTTACGTCGTTGTAACATGATCTCCTTTAGCATTTTCTCAAAAGCTAAGTTTCTGTTATGTGGATCAGGATTATTTTTATACTTAGACTCAAAATCTGGGTGATTACGAATACTCTCAGCAATGTTTATAAACTTAACTTTCTGCTCTTCAGGCGTAGCACTCCATCCTTGGAACCATCTTTCATTGAAGGTGCGGATTATTTCGTCTAATGGGTCTGTTTCCTTTTCACCGCCATGTGCTCCACGTGGATTTGGGTTTTGCGGATCAAGCTCAGCTTCCTCATCACTCAACTTGATTGTATGATTGAGCTTCACACGCTGCAACCCATAGGAACTCAAATCAACAGAGTCTAAAAGCTCATCAATAGCATCCGCATCAGGATCTTCAACTTTCAGCTTAGGTATGAGGAATTTCAAGAACCAGAATAGTTTCTCCCAAACCACTATCTCATAAGGCATGATAGAGGCCATTTGCCCGTAAATTTTCACGAACTGTTTGGCTTTAATTTTGAAATCAACTTTAGCTTCAGGTTCGAGTTCTAACTCACAGTCAAAACGAGCTGCTGCAACATCGATTATAGGACTAAGAGTTTGGGCATCCTCGTTATTAAAATAACGGGTAACAAAGTCTTCAACTTCATGCCACTCATAAACCCCCACATCGTCCATTTCATCTTTTAACTCATGCAATATGTTAATATCGGTGGCTTGCGACAAAGATGTGGCAGTATAAAATGGATCGAATGCTGACTGAATGTCTTCAACAGAATTGAAGAAATCCAGTACAAACAAATCTTCTGTTTTCTTTCCCAACTTAGGTGCACTACGATTGAGGCGCGACAATGCCTGCACACACAAGACGCTCGCTAGCTTTTTATCCACATACATCGCACAAAGCTTTGGCTGGTCGAATCCGGTAAGATATTTGTTGGCGACAACTAAAAGTCGATATTCATCAGTATCAAACATATCTTTAGTATCAGTTTCGGCAAAGCCATTGATATCGGCTTCAGTGTACTCAATGCCGTCAACCTCTTTCGTGCCAGAGAATGCAATCAGAACTTTAAATGGGTTGCTTTGTTCCTCAAGTATACGTTTGATGGCTTTGTAGTAACGAATGGCCGTCTCAATGTTTTGAGTCACCACCATCCCTTTTCCTTTCCCCTTGAGCTTTTTCGCATTCACCACGTGAGGCACAAAATGCTCCAGCATGATCTCCGCCTTCGTATCAATAGTCTGCTGACTACGTTCAACATAGGCTCTAAGTTTTTTCTGGGCTTTTTTAGTATCGAATTCGGGGTTATCAGCTATCGATTTTTCAATCTCATAATAGCTTTTGTAGGTCGTATAATTGGCAAGCACGTCCAGAATAAAGCCTTCCTCTATCGCTTGCTTCATCGAGTAAAGATGGAAGGGTTTAAAAGAACCATCCTCCTGGCGCTCTCCAAACTTTTCTAACGTGCTGTTTTTCGGTGTTGCCGTAAATGCCAGATACGATGCATTACCTCGCATTTTACGTGACTTCATTGCCTGAAGAATTTTATCCTGAGCATCTTCAGCCTCTTCCACTTCAGCCTTACCCATCGCTCGGTTCATATTGTCATGTGCTGAACCAGACTGAGAACTGTGAGCCTCATCGATGATCACGGCAAAACGCTTATCACTCAGATCGGCAATGCCATCTATGATGAATGGGAATTTTTGAATCGTTGTAATAATGATTTTCTTGCCGTTTTCAAGCGCTTGCTTAAGTTCGGAAGACTTATTCGCAGGAGCAATAATATTCTTAACCTCTGAGAACTCTTTAATATTGTCCCGTAATTGCTTATCCAGCAGGCGTCTGTCAGTCACAACAATCACAGAGTCGAATAAAGGCTGCTCCAGGCTTTTACCACCTGCCACAGCTTCGGTAGCAGGATAGGTCTCAATAAGCTGATAGGCAGCCCACGTAATCGAATTAGACTTACCAGAACCGGCCGAGTGTTGAATTAAATATGTTTGACCAACGCCATAAGTAGCGGCGTGATCTACCAATTTTCTGACAACGTCTAACTGGTGGTATCGAGGGAAAAACAAGGTTCGCTTCGGTAATGGCTCTTTGCTTGTGCCATCCAGACGGACAAAATGCTGAATGATGTTGGCCAGGCTTTCTTTGGTGAATATTTCTTGCCATAGATATGCCGTTTTATGGCCATCCGGGTTAGGGGGATTACCCTGGCCAAGATTGTGTCCTTTATTGAACGGCAAGAAAAATGTATTGCTTCCCGCCAACTTCGTGGTCATATAGACCTCGTCCGTATCCACTGCCATATGCACCAGACAACGACCAAAGGTCAGTAATGGCTGAGTAGCATCACGATCGTCACGATATTGCTTTTGCCCATGGTAGCGAGCCGTTTGTCCCGTCCAGGCATTTTTTAACTCCAGGGTGATCAACGGTATACCGTTGATGAACAACACCATGTCTATTTCTTGTAAAGGATTCGCTACCGAGTAACGTACCTGCCTGGTACAACTAAAAACGTTATCAGCAAAGTTTTGCTTTACCTTCTCGCTACTGCTCGCCAGTGGTGCCGGATAGAGCAAAATAAAATGGGCATCATCTATACTCAATCCTCTCTTAAGTAAGTGCAAAATACCGTGCTTTTTGATGAGCCGATCAAACCGTTCCAATAACTTGCGTTGCCAATCTGCTGGATTATTTTTTTGTAACTTAGTTAGTTCAGCTTTCTGTGTCTTTTCTAGAAATTGCCAGAAAAAACGCTCATCGATGGCATATTGCATATTAAAGTCACTAGAAGCACCAATGACATACTCTGAACCGAAGAACTGGGGGCTTAGACCCTCTTTGAGCTCTTCAGTACTGATACCTACCAAACATTTTTCAATGGTTGACTCTAATGCTTGTTCATTGGTTTGACTAACCATAGATGTAAAATTCCTTCTTTAAAACATTTTTATCAAGCGCCAGTAAATCCAAGCAGTTACGGCTATCATCAAAACAATTGGATACCTTTTAATAATCAACAGTTCTGCACTTGATGCATCCGGTTGGTGCACCAGCGACTCCTTATGGTAAAGCCTGATCGCTAAACTTCTTGGCTTTAACCGAACTAACCTATTGATTTGATGATTCACCGTGAACATATTTCATGTGTCCTATTGCTCGACCATGCTTGGTGTAATTTTTATTTTTCCAGTCACAGCGCTGTTAATTAAGGTTGCTTTGTATTCTTTTAATTTTTCCATTTGATTTTTAAGCAAGTTAATTGCACAATCTATTTCAAGAGATTTTTTTTCAATTTCCAATACGACACTGTCTTGAGTTTCTTTATCTGGCATAGGTAAAAATAACTCTGCAAAATCATTGTATCTGAAGTCTGTTGATCTTTCACGAATTCCTTTTGCTAAAGATTCAATAAAACCACCTAGTGCAAGGTTTCTTAGATACAAAGCATAATATTTTACATTTATATCAACATCTTGGAATGGTGTACATACAGAATAAACCGGACTTGATTTTCCATCAGAATCTGAAACACCTATCGCTCCAGCGAAAGCATCCATCGCATGAATAACAAGATCCCCCTTCCTAATCCCTTGGTAACCATGTTCTTTTGCCGCAAACGTGAAACCTTCAGTTCGTCTATTTTTCCTCAATGTAACTTGTCCATCCCTGAAACAAGTAATAACATCATCTTCCGAACGTACAGAGCGGCCCTCTTTTTTAAAAATGTATTTTGCTCTTTTAATTTCCCAATTTTCTGGAATCTTACCAACCCAATCCACACCGGATTCCTTCAGTGTCACATTCGGATCAAGCCCTTGCGTTACTGCCTTTTGAATGATGATTTGTTTACGCTCTTTCAACAAATTAATTTCCTGCTCTTTTATCGCAATCGCGTCATCAATTTGTGTTGTTTTTTTATCCAGATAAGATGCAATCAAATATTGCTGTTCATAACGGGGAACAAATGTCTTTAAACCCATAAAGGATTCTTTTGGAATTGTGTTTCTAAGTCCACGGTATAATGGCTTCAGCCGTTTATTTGAGTCTAGGTTCAAATAAAAGTAATAAAGAAATTTATTGTTAAAATCCTTTGTGGTTTCGAATACTGTATAAGCACCAGTAATCATTCCGTCGTATAAAGATAGACCAACTGTTCTGGGGGTCTCTTCAACATCAAAGAGACAAAAAACAAAATCATCTTTTTTAACTTCCTGATACGTATTAAAGTCCGCGGGGAACTTACCCTCAGGATTATTCATATCTCTTTTGATAATACCTTTTAGGGTTAGTGACAAAAGTTCGTAATCATCAGATTTTTTTCCGACAAGGCTTTTCTTGAGTTTGAATATATATTTATTCGCCAGTAAACTCCATGAATCAGGAATATCTCCTAACCATTCTACACCTGAGTTCTGATATGCCTCATATTTATGCATTAGAGTCACATTCTTCATCAGGCCTCTCCCTTTATTACAGCCATTTTTATTCCTAAAATCTGCGAAATCAACCCATCCGCTTTTTGTTCCAGATTAATAATATCTGCTGCCACCTCTTCCAGACTTCGCAGAGGTTTATAACGGTAGAAATATTTGTTAAAGCTGATTTCATAACCAATTTTCACCGAATCCAAGTTGATCCATGCCTCATTGACATGTGGTTTTACTTCGTCAAGAAAGTACTGATAAATACTTTGTTTCAAAGGAACGGACTCAGTGTCACGAATGTCTGAGTTGGTCTCGTAAGTAATGTATTCACCTTTTTTCCCGCTTGGGTAGTAGCCAAAATCAGGTAAATCGCCCACTTCGCATTCGTAGCGATCAAGCAGGTCATCTAATTTATCACTGCTTAGTTTAACGACTTTTTTAACTACTTTCTTTGCTGATTCGTCATACCAACTGACGGCATTCAAGATGGCATTTTTCTCAGATGCAGATAACTTCACACCACTCGCTTTAAGTGATTTATCAACAAGGCTCGTAAACTCATTAAAATCATCAAATTCATTATCGCCAATGTCAGACATTAATTTTTGAGCGGTTTCCAGAACGGTTCTAAGTGCCAACCAATGCTTGACATCAAGTAGTTTGGTCCTGGCTTTTGCATTTAAGCTAATTTCGTTCTCTTCACACCAGGCGAAGATTTCTTTCTCAATGAATTTCAGGAAACTCTTTTTCTGATCACTGCCGAAACCTGTGCTTTTATAGACATCATCACCATATTCGGCATACAAGTGCGTCATGACGTCGCTAAACTGCTTATCAAAACGCAATTGTGCAATAGCGTCATGAGTAAAGCGTGCTTTACGTCGGTCTGGACGTTCAATAGTGACTTTATAGTAACCAAAGTCATCATTGCTAAATACCTTGCTGGCAATACCAATAGGGTCGTTGTTTGTATCTAGCTGCCTTTCAACATCCATGCAGGAAAGGTAGGTATTGCTGATCTCAGTGATATGTTCAGGTGCAAATTCGCAGTTTTTATTGCCTAAATTTTTGCGCAGTTTACGATAGAGTAAGCTGGCATCAATCAATTGTACCTTGCCTTTTCGCGAGGCTGGCTTATTGTTGTTGAGAATCCAAATGTAAGTGGTAATACCTGTATTATAGAAGAGGTTATTCGGTAACTGAACGATAGCGTCTAGCATATCGTTTTCGATAATAAACCGGCGAATATTACTCTCACCACCGCCCGCATCCCCTGTAAACAAGGATGAGCCATTGTGAACAGATGCGATCCGGCTACCAAGCGGACTGACGTTGGGATCTTTCATCTTGTTGACCATTTCCATTAAGAACAGTAACTGGCCATCACTTGAGCGCGGTGTGGCATCGACTACTTCAACGTTACCCCAATAGTCTTTCAAACTCACTTTAAAGCGAGGATCAATCACATCGCTACCATCTTTGATGTGTTTCTGTTCGGACGCCCAACTCTTGCCGTAAGGCGGGTTGGACAGCATAAAGTCAAACCGCGAGGACGCAAACTCGTCTGTAGATAATGTAGAGCCTACTTTGATGTTCTCAGGGTTATTACCCTTGATCATCATGTCTGATTTACAGATAGCGTAGGTTTCATCATTAATCTCTTTGCCGTATAAATAGATATCCCGGCTGTCATTAGGATACTTCTCTTCAATGAAATTCTGAGATTCAGTCAACATACCGCCGCTTCCACAAGCCGGGTCGTAAACAGTCATGGTGAGTGGAAGTTGATCCTTGACCGGGTCAAAAACCAAGTGCGTCATCAGCTCGATCACTTCCCTGGGCGTAAAGTGTTCACCGGCTTCTTCGTTGTTTTCTTCATTAAACTTGCGGATTAACTCTTCGAACACATAGCCCATACCCAAGTTAGAGAGGGCTGGCATCTTATTGCCATCAGGATCTTCAACAACTTCTGGCGTTAAGTTGATGTAAGGAGAGACAAACTTTTCAACCACATCCAACAGAACTTGCTTCGAAGCCATGTGGCGAATTTGTGATTTAAGGCTGAAGCATTCAATGATTTCTTTAACGTTATCACTAAAGCCAAGTAAATACTCTTCAAAGTTTGACAAGAGTATTTGCTGATTGTTAGTTGCGGTGTTAAACAGTGACTTCAATGTCCACTTTGACGTGTTATAAAACACATAACCACTGGCTGCCTTTAAAGGCTCATCATCCAGCTCTGTAGCTTGCATCTCTTCTTTTTGGAACTTAACTTCCGCCAACACAGCTTCCTTGGTTGGCTCTAACAAAGTATCCAAACGGCGCAATACCACCATAGGCAAAATCACATCGCGATACTTACCGCGAACGTATACATCGCGTAAGCAATCGTCAGCAATGTTCCAAATAAAAGAGATAAGCTTGTTGTGAACACTATGATCCATTTCTTTTCCTAATCACTACTCTTAATTTTTATCTAAATGAAGTACTAAATTTGGCCTGGTTAAAGGTTGGTATGCCCATAACAAGATGCAAATGGCCAAAGATAGGTTTGAGTCAGCCAGTTTAACCAAGTAAGCTCCATAGTCCAGTCATAAGCTGATGGGTTGTTCGCGGCGCTGCCGAACAACCGTAACATCTGAAAGCAGACTCAATCGCTGATGCACACGCTGCGCTGAATGAAAAAGCTCTGCAGGAGCACCCTGATCGTTCATCCAGCCGAAACGGGGATAAAACAAATCATAAGCCTCTTTCCATTTCAGAACACCCAGTCCCACAGGTGGTTGAGATTTACCGTACTTCGACAAATACCACGCCACTTCAAGCAAATCGTCTTCAGTGCTATTCAATGTTACGTCCTGTTTTTCCAGCGTAATTCATCACCAGATTATGTCTGAAAAGATCGTTAACTAAACTGATCAGGTTAGTTGTTTTAGCAAAAACATCTCACACCGGTTTTCACAATCAACAAGCACTACACGCAACCAACAACACAAAAAGGAACACGCCATGTCCCCACACAAAATCCGCCAGGAGTGGCTGACGCTGGACGAGGCCGCAGAAGTCATCAGGCAGCACAACATCACGTTGCTGCCTGCAGACCTGATCCGTCATGCCCTGCACGGCGATCTGCCTCTCTCAGTCTACTTCCCCTCGCCCGTACTTCTGAGACCACTCAATCCTCCTTGCCGCTTTGCCTGCCGATTCAGCAAGCCGCCCTTTCCGCCTTCGCAATGCAACAAACCCGGCAACCGTAAAGTGATGGCGAACTCTCCGCCATGCAGACGCGACCCGACTTTGCAACTGACCACCAGCCATCTGTGGAATTTGCCGTTAATCGGCCTTGAGCGCCTGCTGCTCCACCAGCAACTGGCGAAAACGTTGAATCGTCCTTGCCCCAAAGATACCCACTGCTGCAACCAGATTGGCATCGTGGTCTGCGATGAGAACGACAGCTACTACCAACTCTGTTGCCGCAAATCGTTGCGGGAGCTTTTACTGGAACTGCTCGCCACGCAAAACAACCTTCAGGAAGAACTACATCTGCTGATTGGCCAGCTGTATGGCAATGGCCGCAATAACCTGAAATCCCGGCTCAGTCTGTCCGTCTGCTACCTGCAGGACACGCTGCCTCCTGACGCACTGTTCGTCATCCGTCGCACTCATCTTGAAGCCTTCCTGATCCGTCATCAGCCGGAATCAAAGGAGCGGATCACCTCCGCGCTTTCGCGTTTGCTGTGGCTGGCCTGCAAGCACAACCCGCAACTGGACGATGAAATGCTGGAGCATCCCTACAAACTGCTGAACATTTTCGAATGCTGGGCGCGTGAGGAAGGTATGCACCTGCCGCTGAGCGCCGAGACGTTGAAAACTGCACTCCAGCGCGGCGCACCGCCGTAACGCGGTCAACTAACCCTTTCAACTAACAACTCTCACTAACCCAGATAAGGATTTTTACTGCCTGGCAGGGACGCTGCTGCTTTGATAACCACGCCCATCGTGCTGATGTGAACGACTCTGGACACAGGAGGAATGGTTATGAATAGCGACAGATTTTTACGCTTACGCCAGGTGGAAGACAAAATCGGATTCGGTAAATCGTGGATTTACCGGCAAATCCAGCTACAACAGTTTCCGCCGTCCATCCGACTCAATAGCCGCCACGTAGCATGGCTGGAAAGCGAGGTGGATGCCTGGATCCACCAGCGCATCCGGCTTACCCGCGATGTCTGAATGCCGGAGGAAGATTATGTGCGCTTCACACCTGCTCAACCGCTGGCTTCACGGTGCCAGCAATACCGGAGAACAGGAGATGGTCCAGGTCAGTCTGGAACAAATCCAGCCGTTCTCTCTCAATCCCCGCGTCACCCGCAACCCCGGCTATGACGTACTGAAAGCGTCAATTCTCGCCCGCGGGCTGGATAACCCGCCGGTACTGACCCGTCGTCCCGGTGATGAAAAATATATGCTCGCCAGCGGCGGGAATACGCGCCTCGCCATCCTCAATGAACTGTGGCAGGAGACGCAGGATGAGCGTTACCACCGCGTCTGCTGGCCGTTCAGACCGTGGCCGGAAACGCTGTCACCGCAGCAGGGCGAAGTCCAGTGCCTGATCGGCCATCTGGCGGAAAGCGACCTGCATAACGGATTGATGTTTATCGAACGCGCGGAAGGCATTCTGCACCTGCGCGATCTTTACCTCGAGGCAGGCATTGAATGCCCGACGCAGCTAGCGCTGGCGGAGCAACTCACCCGCGACGGCTATCCCGTCAGCCAGTCGCAAATCAGCCGGATGCTACAGACCGTCGACTGGCTGCTGCCCTGCATCCCTAACGCGCTATATGGCGGCCTTACCCGAAAGATTATCGTTCGTCTGCTGGCGCTACGCAGCGCGGCGGAACAGGTCTGGGCAAAGCTGATGCCACTGGAACGCCAGCCCGAATTTGCCGACCTGTTCAGCACCGCCCTCGCCACCTTCAACGGCGAGCCGGAAGCCGTGGTACCGCAACTGGTGCAGGACGAACTGCTCGGCGAGATGAGCTGTCGTAGCGGCATAAGCTGGAATACGTTGCTGGCGGAACTGACCGATGGACAGAGCAAGCGGCAGGCGCTGCTGGGGCCCCCCGCCGAAAAGGTCCTCTGGCCGCCACCGCCGGAAGCGGAAAAAGCACCACTACCAGAGCCTGAACCGCCAACTGAACCCGCAGCGCCCGGCGAGACAAAGCCCTCGCCGTTGGTGCATACGGCACGGTCGCTGTGTGCCTGCTGGGGACTGGATGCCTGTATCCAGCCGGACGACAGCGCTCCGGCGGGTTTCACCCTCGCGCCCTGCCACGATTTTCCCCACCCGGCGGCACAGCGCTGCTATCAGGTGCTGGCGGCCCTGAATGGCGACACCAGTACGCCGATGCCCGCCCTCGAATTGTTGCTGTCGCCGGACTACAACAACGCTCAGATCCAGCAACTGATGCAGCTTATCAGCCTGTGCCGCCAGCGACGGCTGCAGGAGGTGTACCATGACACCCTCAGTTAACCAGGCAGTACTCACCCACATCGTCCAGACGCTGAAGGAGGGGCAGATCCGCTACTGCGAATCGCTCGGCTTCAGCCCGCAGGAGCTGTGCGAGCTGACGCGCCTTACCGCCGACGACATCCTGTTTCTCAGCAACAGCGCGGTGCAGTTCATCACCACCCACATTGATCACGAGATGCTGGGCCGGATGCTGGCGAGGATGGAGCAGGAGCGGCTGTTCCAGCAGCGTCTGGAGGAAGCCATATCGCTGGGCGCGTCCATCGAGTTCATCAACCACTACTTTGGTCTTTCCACGCCGGAAGTTTGTGCCCGGCGGCGGCTGATTGGCCTGTTTGTCCGGCAAGGGCGCAACAATGCTCCGGATGAGCAGGTGGAAACGCTGGTATGGAATGAGTGGCAGAAAACGGGCGTGAACAAGCTCGACTCACCCGAAGCGCTGACCGCCATGATGGCAATGGCCCGCGAACACGATCTGTCGCTGACGGTCATCTGGAACCTGCTGCGCCAGTGGACTCAGGAGAAGTTGCTGCATGAAGAGTGACGATCGGCTGCTGTTTCTCGGCAACCCGCAGCAGAGCGTGCCGAAGCGCCTGCTGCTGGCGCGCAACCTCTCCCCGCGCGACAAGTTCGCATGGCAACTGTTGCGCCTGCACGCCCGCGACGACGGCAGCGGCATCTTCCCCTCCTACAACGAACTGCAGGGCTGGCTCTCTGACCAGCCCGAGGGCGAGAAGGCCTCGCGCAGCACTGTCAGCAATGCGCTGATGATGCTGCGGATCACCCGCTGGCTGAGCCTGTGCCAGCGACTGCGCGACGAGCAAAGCGGCAGGATCACCGGCAACCTCTACGCCCTGCATGATGCGCCACTGACTCATGCTGATGCCTGCCGGATGGACAGCGAATATCTGGCGCTGCTTACGGCCTGTTCCCGCCACCGCAACCGGCGTATCCGCAACATCGCCATCGGGCTGCTGCTCACCCTGCAACAACCTGTGGATAGTGGACGAACCTGCACTGAGTCTCCATTGAAGACCGCCCCTGGTCTTAATCGAAGACTCAGTAAAAAACGCCCGAGTCTTCAATTAAGACTCAGTGATGTGGCGGGGGCTGGCGGGCAGCCGGAGCCGCATTGCGTACATACTGGTACAGATTTAAACAATAAACATCAAAAGCGTACGCAACTGCTGCACTGGCCTGTGGATAATCCCTTCAGCGCCAGCGAGCGCCGCGCCGCCGAACGCGCGATGCGCAATCTGGATCCCGACCTCTGCCAACAGGTGCTGGACGACTGTCTGTGGCGGATCGCCGCCCACGATATCCACCGCCCCCTCGCCTATCTGCTGGCAACGCTGGAGAAAGCCAGACGGGGCGAGTTCAATCAGTTACGGCGCAGGCGGAGATAGTCCCTATTTTATGCGCGCCGCATAAAGCCGGTATACCAGCTATCAATCAAACATCATTCATCGGCGAAATTAACTTTCTGTGAACCAGATGGGTTTCCTGTCGCCTGGCTCATTGCGCGGACCGACACTGCGGGCATCTGAATCCATGGAGAATTTCCGATGCCTGGCACAACCCTGTTCAGCGATATCCGCATCACCCTGCACACCCGCGTCGCCGCCCGGCTGTGGCAGGCGCATCCCACTGGCATGCTGCTCTGTCTGGCGTTACTCAGGCGTCTGCTGCGCGCCGAAGAGGCCGACGATCCGTGGGCCGCCCACTGGCTGAAGCAACTGCGCATCCGCCTGAACCTGATCGCGCACCTGCTGAAGCAAAAAAACCGTCGGCTGGACCAAGCCTTCGCCAGCCTGCCGGGCGCTATCCACACCACGCAGGTCAGTAACCCGTCCCCGACCGAATTCATCCTGCCGCTGGCGCTGTTCTCACCGCCCGGTTCACGCCTGCTGCAGCAGTTGATTGATTACGATCTGCTGGTCCGCCGAACTCTGCTTGCCTGGCACCTCGGCCTTATCACCCAGGCGGAGAAGCGCGATTTCATTGCCACCATCCCACGCCTGATGCTCCAGGTGTTCAGCTTCGTGAACCGCTTTCGCACCACCGGTGTGACCCGCGCTGACGTGCGCGCGAACAGTCCGCTGGCGCAGACGATGGCGCATAAGCTCGGGAATTTGCCCAAAAAGATGCTTGCGGAGATCCTGCGTGATGATCGGTGAAGACGACGAAGAAAGCGCCGCCCGCAAAAGCTCGCTAAAGGGCCTTTTAAAGGCCTTTAAGGGTAAGGGAGAGCTGCGAGCGCTGGTGCAGGAATTACAGACGCTGCGCGCGCAACTGCAACAACGTCAGCCGATGCTGAAACAGGCGGTGTATGAATTGCCGGGGCGTAACGTACCGCTGATCCTGTGCAGCAACCCGGCGCGCTCCGGCATCAACTATCTGCGCTGGCGTAATCTGGACAACAACTGTTCGGGAAGCGTGGCGTTGCAGGAAGCCATTCAACAGCCGGATGCGAGCGATGAACTGCGCGACGCGCTGATGGCGCTCGAATGGCGGCGGCAGGTGCTGAATACACAGCTTTCAGTGGTGATGTTTATGCTGCGGCGGATACAGCCCTTAACCACGCGGGTTTAAAATTTTGCGCAAAGTTAAACCCTGAGTGTCACTTTAGTGAAAATTTTAAACCCATCTCATGCACCTAAAAGCAGGCACTATCCGCTTAATGCGCGTTTTAAGGTGCAATTTTTACCTTCTCCCTCCAGTTTCCCCTGTCGCCTCATCCCTCCGGCACACCATGCTGAACTCCCTTTCACCGGAGACAGCCCATGCAACTTTACCTGTGCGAAAAACCCTCTCAGGCGCGCGATATCGCCCGCATTCTTGACGCCCGTAACCGCAGCGACGGCTACCTGCATAACGATACCGTGACTATCACCTGGTGCTTCGGCCATCTGCTGAGCATGGCCGCGCCGGAGGATTATGATCCGGCGCTGAAACACTGGCGGGCAGAGCATCTGCCGTTTATTCCCCCGGCATGGCGGATGGTGATCCGCCCGGAGGTGCGCAAGCAGTTCCGTATCATCGAAAAGCTGCTGAAACAGGCGGATGCAGTGGTGATTGCCACCGACGCCGACCGCGAAGGCGAAACCATCGCCCGTGAAATTCTGGAGCAATGTCGCTGGCGCGGTCCGGTCCAGCGGCTGTGGCTGTCGGCGCTGGATGACGCCAGTATCCACAAGGCGCTTGCTGCGATGCGATCCGGTGACAGTACGTATCCGCTGTATCAGGCTGGACTGGCGCGCGCCCGCGCCGACTGGCTGGTCGGCATCAACATGACCCGTGCCTGCACGCTGATGAACCCGCGGCACAAGGGCGTGCTCTCCGTGGGCCGGGTGCAGACGCCGACCCTGCGTCTGGTGGTGGAACGCGATCGGGAGATCGCCCGTTTCACGCCCCGCCCCTGGTGGCGGGTGGACGCCCGGCTGCATGCTGAGAGCACTACCTTTCTGGCGCAGTGGCAACCCGATGGGGCGTACTGTGACGACGAAGGCCGCTGTATCCGCGAATCCGCCGCCCGCGAGGCCACCGCGCACCTGCAACAGGCCGGAACCGCGCTGGTAATGGACGTGACAACCCGACGGGAGAAAACGCCGCCACCGCAGGCCTTCACCCTCAGCGCCCTGCAGCAGGTCTGCTCAAAACAATGGGGCATGGGCGCGCAGGAGGTACTGGATATCGCCCAGCGCCTGTATGAGACCCATAAGGCCACCACCTACCCGCGCACCGACTGCGGTTATCTGCCGCTTTCCATGCACGATGAAGCACCGCAGGTGCTGGCCGCGCTGGTTGCCAGCGACGCATCACTCCAGCCCCTCGCCACGCAACTGAATCTGCAGCAACGCTCCCGGTTGTGGGACAACAGTAAAATCACCGCCCACCACGGCATCATCCCGACCCGTAAAACGGTAGATCTGACACAGATGAATGACTGCGAGCGCAAGGTCTACGGCCTGGTACGCAGCCATTTTCTGGCGCAGTTTCTGCCGGACCATGAAGTGGATAAAACGGAGCTGCGTCTGAACTGCGCCGGGGAAACGCTGACTGCCCGTGGCTCAGTGGTGATTGTCAGCGGCTGGCGACAACTGTTTTTACGCGAGATGGCAACGCACTCACCGGAAGAAACGCAGGCACTTCCCGCTCTGCAACAGGGACAGACCTGCGAGGTGGAACAGGTGGACGTTCGTGCCCGTCAGACGCAACCGCCGGAGCACTACACGGAAGGGACGCTGATTGCCGCGATGAAAAATTCCGCCCGTTTTGTCAGCGATGAGCGTCTGAAGCAGCGGCTGAAAGAGAACGCAGGCATCGGCACCGAAGCCACCCGCGCCGGGATTATCCAGACTCTCCTTAAGCGCGGTTATCTGATTAAGCAACGCCGCTTTCTGCTGGCCACGGATACCGCCAGCACACTGATTGACGCCCTGCCGGAAACGCTGAAAGATCCGGGCACCACTGCGCTGTGGGAGCAAATGCTGGATGACATCGCGACGGGGAAAATGGGGCTGGAGCCCTTCCTGGTGCAGCAGCAAGAGGCCCTTACAGCGCTCACGGCTCAAATAGTCAGAGGCCAGAAAAACGCCTCATCAGGTTAGCAAAACGCCCGGCGTTTGCCGGGCGTGAAAACAACGTCAGTCAACGATTACGGCTTATGTTCAATCGCCGGGTTGTTGTTGATGGCGATGCGCTGCGGTTTCTCTTCTTCCGGGATGTCCTGATGTAATTCAATCGCCAGCAAGCCGTTTTCCAGCGAAGCGCCGGTCACTTTCACATGCTCCGGCAGACTATAGCTGGCCCGGAAGTCGCTGCGGCTGATACCCCGATGGATCCACCCTTCTTCGCCGTTTTCGGTTTTCTCCTCTTCACGTTTACCGCTGATGTTCAACTGACCGCCGACGGTTTCAATTTCCAGTTCACTCTCTTTCCAGCCCGGCACGCTGAGCGTCAGTTCATAGCGGTTATCGCCCAGCCGCCGGATATTGTAAGAAGGCGTGGAGGGCAACGGCGTACTGCCGGTTAGCTGGCTAAAAAGGCGATCGATACGGTTAAAACGGTCCGCAAACAGAGAGTCGGAGAGATCGTGTAATACAGGAAAAGTTCTGAGAGTCATCATGTACCTCCTGAACAGTAAAAAAGAATATTCAAAAAGTTCATGTCTTATGGGCAGGTGTTCCTTACCCGCTTTCTATGTAAGGTTACTGGGCTACTTTTCAACTCACCGAAGCGCAATTTTGTGATTAAAATCACATATCTTCCGCTCAGCCTGTCACGGAAATTATTCAGCCGCCGGTAACAAATCTCGCTGTCCTCTCACCCCGAAAGCTGTTGCTGTAATGCCGTTATCAGCAAAACCCGCCATGCATTCCTGAAACGCGGAGGCGCACAGCGCGGAATGCCCGTACTGCCAGTAACTCAGAGGCCTTGCAGCCGATGAGCCAAACCCGAAGCGGGGCATCCCCGCGCATGGGGCGCTCCGCACCTTCAACACGGAGACACCACCATGAACGATACCCATTACTTCAACCTGTACACCAGCGGTCTGGGCTACCTCAACCGAATCCGGGAAGTGACCCCGAAAAAAGGCGAACCGTTCCTGTGCTGCGACATTGCCGCACTACGGGGCGAAGCCAGCAACGCGGAACACACCTGGTTTGACTGCCGCGTCAGCGGCAAGGAAGCGCAGAAACTGGTGCGCCGCTGTATCGACGCCTGTGAGCAGAAGCGCAAGGTACTGATCCAGTTCCGCCTCGGCGATCTGTATGCCGACACCTTTGTCTACAGCAAAGGCGACCGTAAAGGCGAAACCGGCGTCAGCCTGAAGGCCCATCTGCTGCACATCGGGCTCATCAAAATTGACGGTGAAGAAGTTTACCGGTCAGAGCGCGAAGCTGATTCACAGCCAGCGCCAGCCACACCGCCAGCAGAGCCTGTAGCGCAGTTCTGACGCACAGCATTCACCCTGCCGGGGAAATTCCCCGTCGGGGCGTTTCCCTGGTCTTTTACCGGAGAAACGCATGATGAATACCGTATTGAACTCACGTGAAGAAGCCCTTGACCGGGGCAAACTGATTAACCTTGATGACGAGGCGCTGGACGCAGGCTTGCCGCTGGATCTGGCCATTACTCTTCCAGCCCACAAGCACTGTCTTGAAGACCGGAATGACAACGCCATCAGGGACTTGCTGAAAGGTGTTGAAATGGCAGCAGTAGTGGCCTTTATCTCCCACCAACCGCCGCAGCGCACCATTCGTATCGATTACCGCTCGGTGCTGTCGCAAAAAACTAACGGCAGCACGCAGCAACAAAACGTCAGGCTAACGTTACGCGTTCATTTTTCTGAGCAAGGCATCCCCATCGCCGCCACGCTGGGGCTGATGGGGGAAAGATTCCCTTATTGATCTGATTTTGCGCCCGGAGTAACGGGCGCTATTTTTTGACGCCGCAAACAGTTGTCGGTAGTCCCCAGCCCTCTCATCCGGCACGCTCCTGTAAAAGCCCTGTGGAGGATGCGATGAAACGACTGCTGACAGCTCTGCTCCTGTTTATTTTCAACGGCGTGGCCGCCGCCTCCCCTGCAACGCCAGAAGTCGTCCGCTACGATCGCTATCTGCTGGTCAGCACGTCACCGCAACAGCCACTTCTGGAGCAGCTTACCACCCTGTCCGTTCCGCCTGGTTTTCACCCGACGGTCGGGGAAGCGCTGCAGTACCTGCTGCGCGACAGCAGCTGGTCCTTGTGTCTCGCCGATGCGCGCCGGGCGCAGCTTTATGGCCTCCCGTTACCGCTGAGCCAGTACCACACCGGCCCGCTGCGCCTGAAGGCCGCTCTGCAACTGCTGGCAGGCCCGGCGTGGCGAATAACCACCGACGAAAACCGCCGTGAAGTCTGTTTCGCCAGCGACCATTCCCTCCCCCCGACGGTGGCTTACCGTCATCCCGTGTCCCTCCGCCCTTTGGGGCCGTTAACGGCCCCGTTTTTTCTCGCCGGGACCATACAACGTGGCGATATCCGACTGGCCGTAATTGTGCCGCCGGAGGCCGTTTACCTCCATCAGGTAGTGTGGCTGCGCAGGGGAGAACAGTGGCACGGCTGGCGGCTGGAGCGGTTTGATGAGCGCCGGGCGGTGTTCCGTCACGACAAACGCCAGTTGACGCTGAAAGTACCGGAGTAAGCGATGAAACGCCTGGTTCCTCTGTTACTCTTCACCACCAGCGTGTGGGCGCAACCGCTTCAGGTGCAGACCAGCCAGAACGCGGACTCAGCTCTAAGACCGCTAACCACGCAACAGCAGGCCACCGTCTGGGGCGTCACGCCAGAGGAGTGGCAGCGCTATCTCACGCTGAAACAGCAGGCGCGCGGCGTCTGGTCGCCGGGGCTCGATCCGCTGACCACGCTGGGCGTCGAAGCCGACACAGACCACGAACGTCAGCGCTTCGCCGAACTGCTGGTCAGGCAGGAATACCAGCGGCTGGAGAAAGAACTCGCCTTTCAGCGCGCCTATGACGCGGCCTGGCAACGCCTGTATCCGGGCCTGACGCCGCTGAAAACCACCTCTGCCAGCACTTCCCGCGTTTCGCTGTTCGTCAAAGATGACTGCCCGCCCTGCGACAGCCTGCTGCGTACCCTGCTGGCACAACAGCGCCCGCTGGATATCTGGCTAATCAACAGCGAAGGCGATGATAGCCGGGTGCGCCGCTGGGCGATGGCGCATGGCATTGACGCAAAGCTGGTGAGTGAACACAGCATCACGCTTAACCACGACGCGGGCCGTTGGCTCCTGCTGGGGCAGAGCAAAATCCCGGTGGCGCTGGAACGTAAGGGGGAGCAATGGCGCGAGGTTCTGCCCTGATCCTGCTGCTGCCCTGTCTGGCACTGGCGCAGCCGCTGCCGGAAGCGTACCTGCGCGCCGCGGAGCATTTCCGCGTGCCGCCGGAACTGTTGTGGGCCGTCACACAGACCGAAAGCGGGGCGAACCTGAGCGGCAGGCATCTCCCGTGGCCGTGGACGCTCAATATCAAAGGCACCGGCTACCGCTACGCCAGCCGGGAGCAGGCCTGCCAGGCGCTGCTGGCCGCTATCCGCCGTACCAGCCCGAAGCGCATTGACGTGGGACTCGGGCAGATCAATATCGGCTGGCACCGGGCGTATTTTGACTCTCCCTGCGACGCCCTGCATCCCCTGCAAAACCTGTCGCTCACCGCGCAGTTGCTGCGTCAGCGCTACGATGAACGTCCCGGAAGCTGGCTCAGTGCCGCCGCCCGCTATCACCGTCCTGCTGGCGGCGCGCCTGCCACACGCTACCGCAAGCTGGTCAGCCACCATCTGCAACAGGCCGCACCGCCATGAGCCGCTACGCGCTGGAGGCGCTGCTGCGCCCGCCCGTGGAGTTTTACAGCACCGTCACCGCCAGTTGTGGCGCGCTCGTCTGCCTGACACAGGCACCATTACTGATGCTCACGCCGTGGCAGGCCCGCCTGATGGCCGGTGCCCTGATACTGCTGGCCCTGCGGCGCGGCTGGCAGGGCTGGCACATCGTACGCTATCAGCGTAACCTCCTGCGCCTGCCTCGCTATGCGCTGACCAGCCGCAAAATCCCGGTCAGCCGCCAGCGGCTGTTTCTCGGCAAAGGCTTTCGCTGGCAGCCCATCCACACCCAACGACTATACGATTGCCTGCAACCGGAAGCCGCACACTGGCTACGTCCGGGATGGTGTTACCGTCTGGCAAGGCACATCGAAAAACGCAGCGAACATACTCTGCCCAGTCTTACCCGCCTGCTCAGCGCCGATCGCTGGCTGAATCCGGTACGTCCGCTACCACCCGTTGGCGGTACCCCGTGGCTGCACGGCGTGGAGCTGAAAGAAATTGATGTCACCCTGCCACTCAGCGAGCGCCCCGGCCACACGCTGGTGCTCGGCACCACCCGCGTCGGCAAAACCCGGCTGGCGGAACTGCTTGCGACTCAGGACATCCGCCGTGGCGAGGTGGTGATCGTTTTCGATCCAAAAGGCGACGCAGATCTGCTGAAGCGTCTGTGGACGGAAGCGCAGCGCGCCGGACGCGGCGACCGCTTTATCCTGTTCCATCTGGCATATCCGGAGATCTCCGCCCGCTATAACGCCATCGGGCGCTTTGGCCGCATCTCGGAAGTGGCATCGCGCCTCACCGGACAGCTTTCCGGCGAAGGTAACTCGGCAGCCTTCCGCGAGTTCGCCTGGCGCTTTGTCAACATCATCGCCCGCGCCCTGGTGGCTCTCGGACAGCGTCCTGACTATCAGCTGATTTCCCGCCACGTCGTCAATATCGACGCCCTGTTTATCAACTATGCCCGCATCGTGCTGCCACGCCACAACGCGCGGGCGTGGGAAGTGGTGGCGCAACTGGCGGAGCGTGTAAACGACAAAAACACGCCACGACATATGCTGGGCCGCGATCCCCACGTGGTGGCGCTGGAGCAGTACCTCAACGCGGAGAAATTCTACGATCCGATCCTCGACGGCCTGCTCTCGGCAGTGCGCTATGACAAGACCTACTTCGACAAAATTGTCGCCTCGCTGCTGCCGCTGCTGGAAAAGCTGACCACCGGCACGCTCGCCGCCCTGCTAGCCCCCGACTATCAAGATCTGGATGATGCGCGCCCGATCCTCGACTGGCAGCAGGCGATCCGCCAGAAGGCGGTGGTCTATGTCGGGCTGGATGCGCTCTCCGATGCGGTGGTCGCTACCGCTGTCGGCAACTCGATGTTTGCCGATCTGGTGAGCGTCGCCGGGCATCTCTACAAGTTTGGCCTCAATGAAGGACTGCCCGGCAATAGTGAAAAACCGCTGCCCATCAACCTGCACTGCGATGAGTTTAACGAACTGATGGGCGAAGAGTTTATCCCGCTGGTCAACAAGGGCGGCGGCGCGGGTATTCAGGTCACCGCTTATACCCAGACGCTGAGCGATATTCAGGCCCGCATCGGCAGTGCGTCCAAGGCAGGCCAAGTGGTCGGCAACTTCAACAACCTGATTATGCTGCGGGTACGCGAAACCGCCACCGCCGAGCAGCTGACGAAGCAACTACCGCAGGTTGAAGTCCGTAGCCGCCAGGTCAGTTCCGGCGTTACCGATACGCCGGGCGGCATCAACGGCTTTACCAGCAACACCCGCGAACAGGTGACCACCCGCAATGTACCGCTGCTGGATACCGCCGCGCTGATCCAGCTTCCCAAAGGCCAAGCCTTTGCCCTGCTCGAAGGCGGGCAGTTGTGGAAAATCCGCCTGCCGCTGCCCGTAGCGGATAAGCACTGCCCACTACCAGAGTCCATCGCGCAACTGGCGGCCTGGATGCAGGCGCGCCAACAGGGGCAGATGGAATGAGCGAACAACGGGCCCCACCTTCGCCTCCACCACAAGGGCCGGTCGGATGGCTATTGTCACTGGCTGGACGGATTATCGGACTGGTTATCGGTGCGCTGGTGCTGCGTGTATTACTGGAACTGGCGGGGCTCTATTTCTGGTGGCCGCAGGAGGGGAGCAGACATGTTTTTCAGGTGATGAGACAAGAGCGGGCGGAACTGGTTATTGCGTTACAACCGCATCCGCTGGGGAATGAAATTCTGGTGCTGCTGGAAAAAGGGGCAAATCGCGGGATTATGGTAAACAAACTTCTGCAGAAACCGCTCACCGCCCTGGCTTATACACTGTTGAGTTTTATGCAGCGCCTTGTATGGCTTGCCGCCATGCTCCCCCTGGTCTGTCTGTGTGCATTAATCGGACTGACAGACGGACTGGTCCGGCGGGATTTAAGACGGTTTGGCTCCGGGCTGGAATCCTTTTTTTTCCATCGCTACATCATTAAATATGGCTGTTCAGTAGCTATAACGCTTTGGGTGGTTTATCTGGCGCAGCCTCTGTTTCTGCCTGTTACTCTGGTTTTACTACCTGCCGCGTTATGGTTTGGGATAACGATCTGGATGGCTGCAGGGAGTTTTAAGCGGTGGTTGTAAGGCACTCAATGCTAAATGCCTATTTTTACAACAGGCCATCACTTCATAGATTGACTTAAAAACGATACTTACATTAATAGAAGTCGCTGTAACACTATCACTTGGATGAGATGAGATCTGCGTTAAGCGGAAAGGTAGGTTCTAGTCAAAGGCATAAACCACAAAAACAATGTGGTTAACCAATGTAGGTCAGGATAAGTTCTTTGATGGCAATACGGAAAGTGAGGGAAAACCGGGTTTCGATATCCTAAAAATGAAAAAGGGCATCCTTACGGATGCCCTTTTTCATAACAATTTACTGCAAATTCGAATTTGCATTGTTTTACAACCTTGCGTGGTTGCCTTCTCCGCTCCCGAAGGGTGCATACATTTTGATCCTTACGATCTGGCCGTATACAGGCGCAGCGCGGGCGACGTTATATAATTTATAGAGCTAGGCCGCTCATACCAGCTCTAGAACTAAACCTAGTTGTTTAAGTTCTTGCCATGAATACTAGCCATTACTAACGCACTAATCAAGAGATTTTGACACTTAAATTGTCACATACTCACTTGTCATTTTGATACTTACTTTGAAGTACCAAATAGTGTCAGAGCTTCAATTTGTACATTTGGGTACCGCGCTTTAATCGTACTTGCGGCACAAACGATAGAGGTTCCTGACGTGACCATATCGTCAATCAAAAGCACTTTTCGTGGTGGTGCAGTGCCCGCGGGAATGAAACCCCACATTAAAGGGTTAATGTGCTGGCGTAGATGAGTCTTCGCGTACTTGATTTGGAACGGTGCCTGTGGACCATGGTCACTTATGAAACGACGCACATCAGCACGTAACACAGCTTTATCCTTAGTCACAATCCGCAACCCATCGATATTTCTCATAACTTGGTCAGCAGTAATCTTTGCCAATGCGGTTGGTTGACACACACCCACCTTGCTCCGTTGATGTACCTTATCTGCAAACCGAGAGCACACCGAGCTGCTGGAAGGTAGAGGGACCAACCAATCCCAGGAAAAACCAGTTTCCAGAAAAATAGGCAAAATATCCCGAAAGCTAACACACAACATCCCTACATCACGTCGGCGAGTTCTGAGGTCATGCAGACCTTTAATCACATACAGCATCGGGCTGTTATCGCCTAGTGCTGGATCGCCACGTTTGGCCTTTTTACCTTTTGTTCGGGAGAAGATTGATGTGACTTTTAGACCATTTGCCAAGGTTATGGTTGTCGGGTTCCCTTCCGGGGTAGTTACGCTGTAGTTATTATGCGAGTGATCAACAGTAACTAACCGATTTTCCGTATCAACCGTAAAGCCCACGTATCGCCTCTGATCATAAGAATATTCCGGCGCATATACTTCCATATATTGTGTGAGTTAACCAGACCAGCAATGTGAGAAACGATGACTATGTGATTCAGTTGTGGCCAAAGCGGTTAAATAATGATCCAAAAATACAATGATTGTCTATATAAATGACCCTCCCAATGAGATCGCTGATCGTCAACACGTTAGTGCAGCTCTTTTTCGCGGCAGCATAAAGACGGCATAAACGCACTTCACACCGAACCTGAACACCGAGTTGGTATCATGTAAATATGTGGCGAATGCCGAAACAGTACTGAAGCTAAAAGTGAACAAATCGGACAACTATCTTACAATTCAGAATTTGACGTAAACCGTTCTCGTTAGTTGGGAGAAAACTGATTATTCATTGCAGCTAATTAAAAGGTATCGCATATCAGGGCAATATCGCTAAGTAGTAAGGAGACATCTTTGTGGTACTTTCATCGTAACAGAGAGGATATGTCCCCGGCTGTGGCCAACTTTCGCAACTCATTCATAGTTGACGGTCAGGTTTTATCTTGTGCTAACAGAGAAGACAACTAGTTGAAACCTGAGCCTATACTCATCACAAAGAATATTAGCCACTTTAGGAGTGGCGTTAATAACCTAGCCACTTCTGAAAATTTATACTCGATATAAATAATTCTTCGCAGATCCTTCCTCGTGGCTCATCTACCCTGCCTGAAACACGCTTCCGGAGAAAGCAGCCATGCGCCATAGTTTATTATTTCTGTTACTGCTCACAGGACAACAGGCTTGGGCCTCCCTGGAATCCACCCAACTCACCCTAGCGCTCAAACAACTCGACGGCGTGAAAACCTCGCTAGAACGCGCTCAAACTAGCGCCAGCACCGATCCGCATTCGCGCTACTACTTCGACTACTTACAGGCGCAGCAGGACATCTCCACCGTTGAACAGGGCATTCGCCACTACCTTACCCCGGCAAGGGCACAACCTCGCGCAGTCCAACCCCTGAGCGCCAGTTACCAGCGGGAGAAACCCGATGACTGATTCGCAACTCGCCGCCTTCCAGGCTGCTAGCCTGAGCAAACCAGAGACCGTCAGCCTGCTGGTGCTTGGTCTGTTTACCAGCGTCCTGCTGCTGTGGTGCGCCTGGACTCTAATGGTCGCCTGGCAGGGCGTCTGCCGCCAGCGCCTGAGCTGGCAGAGTTTTGGCGCAGTGGCGGCTCGTTCACTGTTACTGGTGCTGGTCAGTTTCTGGCTGATATTGAGCTAAGGAGGAATCATGCGCTGGCTGTTGTTACTGTTATTTGCTGCGTTCAACACCTTCGCCGACCTGCCAACGATGGAAGATCCGTCGCGCGGTCAGGGCCAGGGCATTATGGAGACGCTGCAAAACTACGGTTTTGACATCGTGGTGCTGCTGGCGCTGGCCATCTGCGCCGTCGGTTTTCTGGTGGTGGCGAACAACTGCATTGCTACCTACTCGGAGATCCAGAGCGGGCGCAAGCAGTGGAAAGATCTGGGCTCGATGGCGGGCGTCGGCAGCATTCTTCTGGTGGTCATCATCTGGCTGCTCAACCAGGCTTCGGACGTCCTGTAATATGGCGAACATCCCCTTTATCCCCGACCGCCTCAACCGCGAGCCCGTGGTCTGGCGCGGCCTGACCACCAGTGAGCTGTTTCTGGCGCTGGCGAGCGGTCTTGGCGGCGGCTGCGCGTTCGGCATAATGCTGGCCCTGATAACCCACAACTGGCCGTTGATCCCCGGTTCGGCGCTGACAGGTGCGGCGTTACTGATTCAGGGCGGCGGACGCATCCTGGCCCGCGCCAAACGTGGCAAGCCCGACAGTTGGCTACCGCAGGCGATTCTTGCCTGGCTGGAACGTCATCATCTTCGCGGCGCACAACTGGTGCAGCACAGTACCGTATGGGTAGTGCGCAGGAGTCCGCGATGAGCCGCTTTCGCCACGCGCTGGCCGAGCGCGATAACCATATCCTGACGCTGCGGGCAGTGATTGTTCTGCTGTGCCTGTGCCTGACGGGCGTCGGCTACGGCTGGTACAGCGCGCCGCAAAAGCTCACCCTCTGGTTCCCACCGGACCTGCGCAGCGGCAGCACCCGCCCGTGGTGGGAAGTGCCGCCCGCCAGCGTCTACGCCTTCACCTTTTATATCTTCCAGCAGTTGAATCGCTGGCCGGACAACGGTGAGGAAGACTATTCCCGCAACCTGCGCTCGCTGCGCGCCTACCTGACGCCCGCCTGCTACACCCGGCTGGAGCACGATTTTCAGGTACGGCGCAACGGTGGTGAACTGCGTGAGCGCACGCGCGGCGTGTATGAACTTCCCGGCCACGGTTACAGCAGCCTGGTGCATGACGGTGATAAACCCCCTCTTCCTCGCGTCGAGGCATTAAGCCGGGACGCCTGGCAAGTGACGCTGGACGTGGCAGTTGAAGAGTATTACCAGAACGAACCGGTGAAAAAAGCGCTGGTGCGCTACCCGTTGCAGGTGGTGCGTTACGCCATTGATGCGGAGAAAAACCCGTGGGGGCTGGCAATCGACTGTACCGACGCCGCGCCGCAGCGTCTGGTGGCGGAGGAGAAACCATGAAGACCGTCTTCCTGGCTTTGCTCTTCAGCCTACCGGCCTTCGCCACGGAAGTGGTGCAGTGGGAAAACATCCCACTCCCCGTTACGCTGCATGTCGGGCAGGAGCGGATTGTCGACGTGGGGAAAGCGGTGCGCATCGGCTATCCCGCCACGCTGGAAAGCAAAGTGCGTCTGCAAAGCGCGGGTGGCAAGGTCTTCCTGCTGGCAAATACGGCGTTCCCGTCCACCCGCATTCAACTACGAGATACCGGCAGTGGCGAGCTGATCCTGCTGGATATTCAGGCAACCCAAAGCACTTCGCCACTTGAACCCATGCAAATCAGCTACACACCGCAGACGTCCCCCACAACAAAAACGCCCGTCCCGGTGACAGCATCAACCGAGCCTCTGCCCGTCCTGCTGGTGCGCTATGCCGCGCAAAACCTGTATGCCCCGCTGCGTACCGTCGAAGCCCTGCCCGGCGTGACGCCTGCCCCCGTTCGACTGGCAAAACACATCACCACCTTACTACCACAGCAGCCTGTTACCGCCATCCCGCTGGCGTCATGGCAGGTTAACGCCACCACCGTCACCGCTATCCGCCTGCAAAACCGTAGCGGGCAGCGCATCACGCTCGATCCGCGCGAACTTCAGGGACAGTTCACCGCCGCCGCGTTCCAGCATGACTGGCTCGGCCCGCGTGGTCTGGCAGAAGATACCACCGTGGTGTACCTGGTGACGGAAGGCACGGTTTCCCGCGCCCTGCTGCCGGAGCCGAAACTATGATGCCGCGCCAGAGCCTCCTGCTGAAAATCCTGCTGCCTGTGATTGTCTTTCTCACTGTCTGGTTACTGCTGCGCCCGGCCAACAAAAACACCACTGAGAGATCCCCGTCCCGCAGCGTGGCAGCATTAACACCGGAGGAACTGCGCGATCTGGGCATTGATGGCGACACGCCTGCCGATACCGTCGCCACGCTGGTCGGCCAGATGAAGCAGTACCGCCGGGAGCTTCAGTCAATCCAGAGTGATAATGAAAGCCAGCAGGCCCGCGAAAAGCGGCTGAAAGCACAACAGGCGACGCTGGTATCGGAATTACGCGGCGATATGCGCAGGCAGCAGGATCAGATGCGCGACGAGCTACTGAAAAGCCAGCGGGGGCTGCTGGATAAGCTCGACCGCCTGATAGCGAAACGCCCGGACGATATCCCGCCAGGTCTGGGGCTGACGCCCGGCGAACTACCTGCCGACGTTCAACCCGATATCCGCTGGCTGGAGCCGCTGGATGCGCCTCCACCCGTGGATGAAAAGCTGCTGCGCGTTCCCTTGAAGGCAGCCGACAAACCAGCGCCAAAACCTGACGTAAAGATCTATACCCTGCCACAGAACGCCACGCTGACCGGATCGGTGGCGATGACGGCGCTGATTGGCCGCGTGCCGCTTAATGGCACCGTCAGCGATCCCTACCCGTTTAAGCTGCTGATTGGCGAGGACAACCTCACCTCCAATGGCATCGAACTGCCGGACGTGGCGGGTGCGGTGGTCTCCGGCATCGCCTCGGGTGACTGGACGCTCTCCTGCGTGCGCGGGCAAATCACCTCCATGACCTTTGTGTTCCACGACGGCACCATTCGCACCGTGCCTCAGGGCAGCAAATCCGGCAACAAACAGCAGGAGATTGGCTGGCTCTCGGATAATCAGGGGCTGCCGTGTATTCCCGGCGAGCGTAAAAGCAATGCGAAGGAGTACCTGACCTCGCAGTTCCTGCTGGCGGGTTCCGGCGCGGCGGCACAGGCCTTCGCCAATGGGGAAAGCACCACCGTGGCGGAGGACGGCAGCATCACCAGCGCGGTGACAGGCAACAACGGCCAGTACGTGCTCGGCCAGGCCATCGGCGGCGGATTAAAAGAGTCCGCCGACTGGATGAAACAGCACTACGGCCAGATGTTCGACGCCGTGTACGTGCCGCCGGGCCATAAGGTGGCGGTACATCTCACCGAACCGCTGGCCATCGACTACGAGCTGGAGAGCCGCAAAGTGAAATACCAGCAGGCCAGCACGCCGGGAGGTCTGGAATGATACGCACCCTGCTCATACTTCTGTTTTTGCTGGCCGGATGCAGCACCTCGCAGGAGGAACTGATGCCGGTCGACCCCGATGCCAATATGCTCACCCTGTGGCAGCAGCAAAGCGGCGGCAGCGCGGCTCTGCTGGATGCCCGCGCCCAGCTACGCCGCCCACCGGATGCTCCGGCGGCACAACCTGCGGCAGACACCATCCGCAGCCAGTTCCCGCGCCTACCCAACCCGGATATGGTGTTGTACGTCTTCCCGCACCTTAACGGCAACACGCCGGTGCCTGGTTACAGCACCGTCTTCCCCTTCTATACCCGTCCGCAGTATGCATTGCCGGGCGAACGCCTGACGCCGCCATGAATGAACGTCGCGGCCTGACCGGACAGGCGCTGAATACCAGCTACCACAAGGGCCCGTCATTTGTCGACTGGCTGCCGTGGGTGGAATTTTTGCCGGAGTCGCAGACGCTACTGCTGGAAGATGGCCACTCGGTAGGTGCCGTATTTGAGCTAAATCCCGTGGGCACCGAAGGCCGCTCGACGGCGTTTCTGGAACAGGTGCGCGATACCGTCACTGAAGCATTGCAGGATGCCTTTGATGAGCACGAGCGCGCGCCGTGGGTGGTACAGTTTTTCTGTCAGGATGAGGACGACAGCGAGGCATGGCTGGAGACTCTTGCCGCTTACGCCGCACCAGAAATCCGCGATTCCGCCTTTACCCGGGAATGGCTCACACAGATGACAAACCATATGGCGAACCTCACCCGCGATGAGGGGCTGTTTCTCGATAACACCGTCACCCGTACCCGCTGGCGGGCAACGTGGCGGCGCACGCGGATGGTGGTGTACCGCTGGCTTCCTGGACTCTCACCGGATGAACCGTCACCGGAAGAGACGCTGAATAATATCTGCGAACGCCTCACCGCCGGGCTGAAGGCGGCAGACATCAGCGCGGTCCGCCAGAATGAACAGGCCATTCACCGCTGGCTGATGCGCTGGTTTAACCCTGCGCCGCCCGTTGAAGATAAAAAAGCCTTCTGGCAACAACTGGATTTACCGGAAGCTGAATCTCTGCCCGTCATCACCGATTTTGCCGAACGACTGCTGACGAGCGAACCCCGCTCGGATGCGGAGAACGGCGTCTGGTGGCTGGATAACCGTCCGCATAAAGTCGTGGTGGTCGACCGCCTGCGCAAAGCGCCGCCGCCCGGCCTGCTGACCGGGGAAACTGCGCGCGGCGACGGCATCAACGCCCTGTTCGACCTGCTGCCTGCGGGAACCATCATGAATCTGACCGTAGTGGTGTATCCGCAGGACAAGCTGGAGCAGCATATCAGCCACCTCGCCGACCGGGCGATTGGCGACAATACCGATTCGGAATACACCCGCCGCGACTGCAGCGAGGTGCGCAGCTACCTGAAGGACGGCCATAAGCTCTACCGCAGCACGCTGGCGTTTTACCTGCATGCGCCCGACACCGATACCCTGTTTCGCCAACAGCGCCAGTTGCACAGCCTGTTGCTGAATGCCGGGCTGGTGCCAGTGCAGGAGCAACACGAAGTGGCTCCACTCAGCCACTGGCTGCGCTGGCTACCGATGTGTTTCGATCCCCTGCACGATCCGCGTGGGTTGTATACCCGACTCAACTTCGTCCAGCATATCGCGGGGCTGCTGCCGGTGTACGGACGGGAAACCGGCACCGGACATCCGGGGATTTGCTACTTCAACCGGGGCGGCGCGCCGCTGTGCTTCGATCCGCTAAACAAGCTGGATCGTGCGCAGAATGGCCATCTACTGCTACTCGGCCCGACCGGAGCGGGCAAGTCCGCCACGCTGAACGCCAAAATCGCGCAACTGATGGCGCTGCACCGCCCGCGCCTGTTTATCATCGAAGCCGGAAACTCATTTGGCCTGATGGCCGACTATGCCGCTGCTCACGGCCTGACGGTGAATAAAATCAGTCTGCGCCCCGGTTCCGGCGTCACCCTGCCCCTGTTCAGTGACGCGTGGCGACTGGTGGAACAGGCCATCATCGACGCCGAACCACCGGAGGAAGAAGACAGTGACAGCGACGATCAGCGCGACGTGCTGGGCGAAATGGAGATCACCGCCCGGCTGATGATTACCGGGGGCGAGGCGAAAGAAGATGCACGTCTCACCCGACCGGACCGGGCGATGATCCGCCAGGCGATTATTGCCGCTGCGCACACCTGCTATGAGGAAAAACGCCAGACGCTGACCCAGGATATCCGCGATGCACTGTTCGACCTTTCCCGCGACAGCAGTCTGCCGGAATCCCGCCGCCAGCGGGCCTACGAGATGGCGGAATCCATCAACCTGTTCTGCGCCGGGTTTGAAGGCGAGTTATTTAACCGTGAAGGCCAGATGTGGCCGGAGGCTGATATCACTCTGGTGGACCTCGCCACCTTCGCTCGCGAAGGTTATGAAGCGCAGCTTGCCATCAGCTATATCTCGCTGATTAATCATATTAATAACCTCGGCGAGCGCGACCAGCATCTGGCGCGGCCCATCGTTAACATCACCGATGAAGCGCATATCATTACCGTTAACCCATTACTGACGCGGTTTCTGACTAAGGGCTCGAAGATGTGGCGCAAACTCGGCATCTGGCTGTGGCTCGCCACCCAGAACCTGGCAGATTTTCCTGACGAAGCGAAGAAACTGCTCAATATGATCGAATGGTGGGAACTGCTGGTGATGCCGCCTGAAGAGATCGATCAGGTATGTCGGTTTAAGGCGCTGACCGAGGAACAGCGGCAACTCTTGCGCTCGGCGGTTAAATCACCGGGGCAGTATACTGAGGGTGTGGTGCTGTCACCCCGCGTAGAGGCGCTGTTTCGGGTGGTGCCGCCCGCACTGTATCTGGCGCTGGCGATGACCGAGAAGCATGAAAAGGCGGAAAGGATGCGGATTATGCGGGAGATGGGGTGTAGTGAAATAGAAGCGGCAGAAATCCTAGCTGAAATGTTTGTTTCTAATGAACGGGGGTGATTCTGCCAAATCAAGGCTCATAATAATTCAATGATTGAACAAAAGAGCTGATTCACATATATTCACCTTTCGGCCTACTGATACGTTTCAGAGCTAAATGCATCCATATTTTGCGTATAAATAAAAAATCTAACGTAATTTAAAACCATGGTTAACCTATAAAATAACTAATTGTGCTTACCCTTGTTTTTATATCTATTTCTGCATTGTCAAATCTTACAAAGCAAAATAAGAATTGTTAATTATTGCATACACCAACCGGTTAGTGTAAAATATATACAATTTATTTTATATTACTGAGACATCTATGACTCAAGGTATTAATAAAAACTCTGCAGTTATAATTGCAGGCAAGAAATACAAAGTTAATCAAAAGCATAGGACAAACAAACCTAAAGTGGATTGTACGCAGTGGATTGTTAGTGAAACTGATGAAAGGTCTTTTTTTGGCAACGCAATCAAATCACAGTACATATGTTCCAAAAACTGTTATTGGTGGGTAGAAGCAACAGCAGTCACTATAAAACCAATTGAGATCGGAAAAACAGATTTAAATTATGCATTCATCGCAAAATTTAGATCTGATAATAACGATGAATGGCATGGTTACCCTGTTACAGGCGAAAGAGCCCCCCATGACATTCCTCCTACATCTGTATTAGCTAAATGGCGTGAACTGAAAATCTTCTCAAAAAAAGAAATTAACGACATCGAAAGAGGAAGAGGTTATGTCAAAAATTGCGCTTAACCTAAGAATAAAAGGTGATTATATAGATTCCTTTATTTATTCTGGGGTTTTATATCTCCTTGATACTAACTTCCACTTTACCTCATATTCTTGGAATGATATTTGCAATTTCATTTTAAAAAGAAATGGATTTAAAAAAATTGATGCCAATGCAGTATTGAATTATGCCAAAGATAATAGAAAATTTAATAATAGCATTGATAATATAGACACTGATATAAATGAAATTGAATTATCAACATTAAAAAAAGATTCAATTAATATTGAATACTGGCCTTCAGATATAAATTTATTCTCCAATAAATTATATTATTCAGGTGATGATGGAGTTTACTACATCCAAACAGATCATCTAACTGCGCAATTTGATAAATCAAATAAGATAAATAAAATTTTTGGAGTGAAGAGTTTCTCCATCTCTCCAAATTCTCATATGCGTGTAGCTCTAGCTGCTGGGAATGAAGGTGTATTTACATCATGTTCTTATTTCACTCCCAAAAACCCAAGGGAACAACAAATTTCAAGAAGTAGTTGCATTGATATTGACTGGATGAATGATTTGTTATTTATCAATTCTCAGGAATTTGTAATTAAGAAATTTCAAAACGTTATTAGTCAAAATGATATAAACTCAGACAAACAACATGAAGCCCTAAAAATTAACCTATTTAACAACTTCGACGAAGACAATAAAGATCAAGATAGTATTTCAAAGTCAATCTATAGGAAATACATTACTCAAATTCTAAATGAAAAGCCAACATCTTTAAACTTAGAGAATACATATAAATATGGCTGGTCGAGTGGTGATTGTGACTTTCTGATTAAAGGTGATAATCATTTATTAATCCACAACAAGATATCAGGCAATAAAAAAGAATTAAATTTCGACATAGATGCTCTCACTTTATTAAAAGTCAGAACATCTGGTTGTGGAACGATTATGGAAATAAATGATGGCTCTTTGTACTTTTTAACTGAAAATGGAAGCAATAAAATATCTAATGATTTTGTATCATGGCGGGTATATCCACGAGCAAAAAATCATGCGAATCACTTGCATATAATTAATGATGACAATATTAACATTCAGGTCTATAACAACGACACAGAGACCTCTGGACTTAATACATTCTATTCAAAAAGTAAGAATGATCAGTACAAATACAGACTCGAAGATTTATTAAGGTAATCAAGGGGAAAGAGTGGTTTTTATTTATAAAGCCACTCTTTTCATTTAATCGTGTTGACCTGTTAATTAATAAGAATCGCTTCAGATTAAAGTTATAATAACTTTGTTAGAACATTTTATTGTTGCATAAGCTATGCCGCTTACAAACCTCTTTTGGATTAAAAAATCAGTTCAAACATACGCGCCAAACAAAAATATAAGCAAACAGCCCTAGTTAAGCCCATTCAACTATTACATAATAACTTTAATTTATACGTATACATTCTTTTGATACTGATTGATACACATACTACCACTTACTCATCAATAATAACTAAAACTCTTAATAACTCTCAGATTTTCCTAAGTGAATTGCAACTATCCATACAATTGGTACCCCAATGGCCGGCAGGTTTTCACAACTTACCCAAAATACTGCCTGGTTCAATATTTACCGTTCTACAAAAAAGCACAAATTCAACGACATCTAGTCGTCTCTCTCCACTCTCTACCTTTGCGATAAATGACTGCGGCCTTCCGAAAGCACTGGCAACCTCCTGCTGAGTAAGGCCACAAGCAATCCGCGCATCCCGAAGAGCTTTAATCACCATCTGGTAGTCATTTGAGTAGATAGAAGTCATCCCGGCAGCCTCAACTCTATGTTAAGACTGACTATCCGGTGGCCTTGTCATTATCCCAAAACAGGATAATAATCCAAGCAAATTACTTCATAACTGCATTCAGTATTTCTGCGGGATCAAGCGAAAGCAGGCGAGCAATAGCTGCAAATTCAATCACATCCAAACGACGTTCGCCATTCTCCACCTTTGCAACGAATGACTGGGGTTTGCCCAGCGATTTAGCCAGTTGAGATTGAGTAATCCCCCGACCAATTCTTGCAGAGCGCAGTAACTTTATAACTAACTGATATTCATCAGAATAAATAGATGACATTCATAAAACTCGATTAATATCCCAAAATCGAATATCAGCCATTTACAAAAATATCCCAAAATGGGATATTTAATCAGCTTTGTAACACAAGAAGGTAAACGAAATGACTAAAAAAGACTGGCACCCCGCCGACATCGTTGCCGCCTTACACAAGCGCGGTACCAGTCTGGCAAAACTGTCGCGGGAAGCGGGACTGGCCTCATCAACGCTGTCGAATACCCTGACGCGCCCGTGGCCAAAAGGCGAGTGGCTGATTGCCATCGCGCTAGACGTGCATCCGTCAGAGATCTGGCCCGGCCGTTACCTCAACTCCAGTAACAAACGTGAACCCCGAAAACCGCTTCACCCCATGACAACAACCGACAACTCCGGGACATAACGACCCGCGCTGTGAGTGGCAGGACGCATTAACCAACGACACCTGACAGGAGAGTTGTTTATGCACACCGAACCACAACCATGCACCATCGCACTGAGTACAGGAGGCCGCCATGTTTCTGGTCTCCCTGGCTGAAGGCTTTATCCACCTGTTCCAGGCCGCAGGCAAAATCTTCCTCGACATGATGACCGGGCTTATCCCGATGCTCATCTGCCTGCTGCTGGCCATCAACTTCCTGATGAAGCTGGTCGGCACCGTACGGATAGAGAAAATCGCCGCCCTGCTCGGCCGCTCGCGCATCCTCACCTACGGCGTGCTGCCGGTGCTCGGCTGGTTTTTTATGAGCAGCCCCGGTGCGCTCACTTTAGGCAAACTCCTGCCCGAAAAGAGCAAGCCCGGCTATGAGGATGCGCTCGGCACCACTGCCCATCCCCTCACCAGCCTGTTTCCCCACGTGGTGCCGTCGGAGCTGTTCGTCTGGCTCGGCGTGGCCGCCGGGGTTAAGGCGCTCGGCCTGCCCGTCACCTCGCTGGCGCTGCGCTATATCGCCGCCGCCATGCTGATTGGCCTGATACGCGGGATTATCACCGAGTACCTGTTCCTGCGGCTCAGCAAACGGGGGAATGCGCCATGATGATTTACTGCGCACGTATTACTGCTATCGGGCTGTTCGTCGCTGATGGTCTCACCGACAAGATGCTCATCACCTTCGACAGCAACGGGCCGAAGGACTGCCTCGATTACTCGCTGTCGCTGGAGCCGTCGTTCCGGGAAGAGAGCCTGATGATACTGCCTGGCGACCGCCTGCTGCTGGCGGGCCATGATTATCTGGTGACCAGTGTTGGCAAAGGTGCACAGCAGGCGCTGTTTGAACTCGGCCACCTGACGCTGGTGTTCAACGGCGACCTGAATCCCTGCCACGTCGGTGCGGTTCATCTCTCCGGCCCGGTGCCGAAACTCCATGACCTGCACGGCAATCTGGTGATTGAGGAGGGACGGCCATGAACACGGTACTGATTCCTCCCGGCCCCGGCGGCTACGGTAAAGGGCTGTGGCTGCCCGTGGGCAGTGGCAAAAAGGTGCTGTCGCTGACCGGGCGCGAAATCCATCCGGTTGCGATAGAAATTGGCGCGCTCACCGAATCGGAAATCGTCAACGGCTTCTCTGACATTCCGCCGGATAACGACATCCTGTGCGTGGTGATTAACTGCGCCGGGTCCCTGCGCTGCGGCCTGTATCCGCAGAAGGGCATCCCGACCATCAACGTGCTCCCCACCTGGCGCGCCGGGCCGCTGGCGCAGTTTATTAGCGAGGATAACTACGTTTCCGGCGTGACGATGGAGCAGCTGGTTCTGGTGGATACCGCCGAAGCGCCGGACAGCGGGCCTGAGCCAGTTCCAGCTCCGAAGCCAGTCATTACCACCGCTCCGCCACCTCCCCATGGCGCGGAGAAACTGGTGCGCATGGTCGAGCAGACCGGCACCGCCGTCGGCCACGTTATCGCCCTGCTGTTCGCCGCCAGCCGTGAGGCGGTGGATGTCTCCCTGCGTAACGTTATCCCGTTTATGGCCTTTGTCTCGCTGCTGATAGCCCTGGTGCAGGAGACCGCACTCGGCAGCCTGATTGCCCACGCCCTGACGCCGCTGGCGAACTCGCTGTGGGGGCTGGTGCTGCTGTCGCTCATCTGTGGCATTCCGTTCCTCTCCCCGGTGCTCGGACCGGGCGCGGCCATCTCGCAGGTGATTGGCGTGATGATAGGCACACAGATTGGCGCAGGGGCGATATCTCCGGCCTTCGCCCTGCCCGCCCTGTTTGCCATCAACGTGCAGGTCGGCTGCGACTTTGTCCCGGTAGGACTCTCCATGCAGGAGGCAAAGCCGGAGACCATCGCGAAGGGCGTCCCTGCCTTTCTGCTCTCGCGTCAGTTAACCGGGCCGCTGGCGGTAATAGTCGGCTGGCTGTTTTCCCTGGGCTTATTCTGAGGACTCAATGATGAACAAAATCAGAGCCGCCGTGGTCGGCGCAGGTATCTACGGCAAACACCATATGAACGCATGCCGCCATAACCCGGATACGGTGCTGGTCGCCATCTGCGACACCAATACAGAGCGCTGCGATGACCTTGCCATGGCCTACGGCGTGATGGGCTACACCCGGCTGGATGTCCTGCTACAGGAGGAAGCCGTCGACGTGGTCTCAGTGGCGACGCCGGACCCGTACCACACCGAATCCATCCTCACCGCCCTGCGCCACGGCAAACATGTGCTGGCAGAGAAACCGCTCGCCACCTCGGTACACGAGTGCGAGCTTATCGTGGAGATGGCGCGGCAGCGCGGCCTGCTGGTCGGCGTCGATTTCCACAAGCGCTGGGACCCGGCGGTGATGCGCATCAAAACCGAACTGGAGAAACCGGAGACCGGGCGAATCCTGCGCGGGCATATCAGCATGGATGATGTGATAAGTGTGCCGACGGAGTGGCTGGACTGGGCGGGCGCAAGCTCCCCGGTGTGGTTTCTCGGTTCCCACTGCTTCGACCTGGTACGCCATCTTTCCGGCCAGGAGGTGGTGTCGGTGTATGCCGTCGGACAGAAGCGGCTGATGGTCGAATGCGGCCTCGACACCTTCGACAGCGTGCAGAGCCTGCTGACAATGGCCGACGGCAGTTCGTGGGTGGTGGAAAACTCTTGGGTACTGCCGGAGGGCTTTCCGAAGGACAACGACGGGCGTATTGATATCCTCTGCGAGGCAACCTATATCCGCAGTTCCTCACAGCATCGCGGGCTGGAAATCACCACGCCGGGCATGACGCTCACGCCTAACAGCTATTTCATCAACTACCGCAACGGCGTCGCCAGTGGTTTCGGTATCGACCCGATCAATGACTTTGTGCGGGCGATCATACATAAAGCGCCTTACCCGGTCACCGCGGTGGACGGACTGGCGGTCAGCCGTATTTGTGAGGCGGTACACCAGAGTCTCGAGAGTCAAAAACCAGTGTCATTAAGATAGTCGCCAGCAGGGATGCTGGTATCCGCAAGCCCGTTTAATCACGCTTAATTTGTTTATTCTGAGAATAAACATACCGGAATCTGTCCCCGTATATTGATTCAATATCCAGGACAAAATCCAGGCGGGCAGAGTCTAAAGCCGCAGACCGAAGGATAAGTGAATCGCCTGAGCAGCGCTCGTCAGTCCCCCTTGCTTCAATTAAGAAAATCTCCTCACCAACTTTAAATGAATCATTAGGTCTGGGTCCGCCAATCACAAAGCACTGGATATCTAGGCCTAGCGCCTGCACTGCTCCGACAAAAATATTCCCGGCAACAGGTTCAACTTTTTTGCCATTGACCGTTGCAGATATAGCAGAGACAAATGCAGTTCCCATTCCATTATTGATGATGTAAATACCCGATTTGTTCGCCCGCCCGTCATTTGAAAAATAAGCGTTCATCCGCGGCTCAACAGAAATATGGTTATGCTTTATTTGCTCCTGGCTTTGCGACCAGGTAAACCACAGGGAAAGCAGCGCGATAATAATTCCAGTAAAGGCGAGAAGGGTATCTCTGTATTCCCTAAAGAATGCCGCCATTTGTTATCCTTAATTCAACATTCATCGTTAACACCATTAAGTATCCTGTCCCGATAGTCTTCCAACTGAAGCCGTTGCAGATAGCTTTCCACCTCAAGTGCCCAACGCGTTCCTTCGCCAAGCGTCGCGCGGCTATGGGTTGAGGCATAAAGATAGCGTGTATCATAAAGATTAATCAGCGTCTGATTTACACCATCGATTTTGCACTTAGGATTTTTGAGCTGCTGTTCTAAAGCCCGGACAATACGGGTCCGATGGTCTTGATCGGTAGCAAAATCCCGTTCCTGCAATTCGCTGAGCACCAGAAATGAAGGTGGGATTTCTTCTGCAATCGCTGCCTGTAAACGATAATGACCATCAAGAATAACAAATGATCCCAGCCCTGCTATATACCAGACAAGTACTGGAGGCAGCGCACCCTCACGGCATTTTTTACGCCACCATTTCAACCTTCCGGCATCAGGTTGTATCGGATATCGCCCAAGTAGCAGGCTACCTCCCCACCACCAATCCACTAATCTGATTTTGTCAGGATTGACCAAATCAGGAAAATCTTCGCCGTAGAGCGTCCAGCTACAGCCGATATTCCCGCTGCTTTCTGGGGCATCAAAACGCCAGCTATTTACAGGAACACGCTGTCCAGATAATTTTGGTAATGAATATTTGGCCTCCATCGGCCTTATCAACCATCGGCGAGGAGACAGAAGAGGCACTGGCGCATTCATTAATTGCCGGGAAAAATAGCGACACCATTCACCTGTCCAGGCCCGTTCGCCTTTGCTTTTAATCCCCTCAATATCTTCAGATGTGACAGCCGGTAATAATGTCTGGCAAGCGGAATGATCGGCATTAAACACCAACCAGACTCCGGAATGGTCTTTCAACATTGATGCCCAGAATAATGTCTTCCCGGAGACCTGTAGCGCCATCCGCCCATAACGACCACTTAGCATTTCCATTGCCACGTCGGTCCTCTGGCTGCTCTTGAGTGTCAGCTCCAGACCCTGCCAGTTATTATTGCGATCAAAAAGATCTTTCCACCAATATTGGGTCATCATCATCTTCCCTGATAAACAGAGGGTTAGTCTAAAACCTTTAAAATTGTTCAGGTAACTATTTATACGTCAGCGTAAACGTCGCCGTCGCATTGGCGGGCCCTGCCGTCACAACTGAAGCCGTCTGGTAATAACGCGCCTTGAGCTGAACGGTCTCCATCCCGCCATTGGGCGAAGTATAATAATCCTTTACCTGCCCGAACTGCGCCGCGCTGTTGTCCGGTGCGAAGTAAAGCTGAACCCCAACGCCCGTCGCCGCGGTACTGCCGCTTTCGGAATCAATGGCCATCACGCCTGGCGCGTTCGACGCATCTTTTGTGGCATCAATTTGCACATAAATATGCGCGCTTTTATTGCAGTCCAGCACGATATTAAACGCCTTCCACTCCGTGGTGTAGCCCACACCGCTGAACTCCTGCCTGTTGTGATCGCCAAGCTGGACCGGCTCATCCACCGAGGTCACCGAGCAGGAGGCTGCAGTGACAGTGTTGGTGCCGTTAAGCGTGACGTTAGCAAAATAAAACTGGTTCACTACCGAGGCGCGCGCCAGCATACCGTCGGTTAACGTGCCGCTGGTAATATCTCCCGTTTTGATAAGCTCCCCTTTGATGCCATCGCCAGGAATAGATGCCCATGAGCCTCCGGCGTTGTAGGGGTAACTGCCTTCATAGGGCAGTACTTTGCCCGTTTGTGCTGCACTCAGACGTAAACCGACACCATCGAGGTTGGTATTGTAGACGCCATTGCCATAGCCACTGAGCGTCCCCCATTGCGTCAGCTCCCAGCGAGCGGTCCATGCTTCCCGCTTGCATCCCGCAATGGCATTACCGTTGTTATAAGCGCCTGTTATTGCGGTGGCGAGTACACTGCCTATCGGTGCATCACGCTGGACAACCACATTGCCGAAATTCAGATAACCCGGCACTTCTCCGGACACGCCGCTGTAAAATGAACAACTGGCTCGGGCGATCGGAGAAACCACCAGCATCAACAGCAAGAAACATATAACTTTTCTCATGTCATTGCTCCGGTGATTTACTTGTAGCTCAGCGTGAATGTCGCTGTGGCGTTCGCCTTCCCGGCCGTGATGCTCTGCGTAGTCTGATAATAGCGCGCCTGAAGCTGAACATATTCGTTACCACCTGATGGCGAGGTGTAGTAATACCGCTCCTGGCCGAACTGTACCGGGCTGTCTTCATAGCGATACCAGACCTGAACGCCGACACCGCTGGCATTAACGGGATCGCTGTCGAGTTTAATGACGCCGGGTACGCCTGCGTCATTATCTGCTGTGGCGTCAATACGCACATTAATTCGCGCGCCCTGAACACAACTCAGATTGATATTGAATGTCTGCCAGGCCGTTCCGCTACCCGGACCACTGAACTCACTTTTATCATGGTCGCCCAGAGGGACATTAACCGGGTTAGTGGTAACGGAGCAGGATTCAGAGGTAATGGTATTTGTGCCATTCAACGTGACATTGGCAAAATAAAACTGGTTTGCCACCGAGGCCCGCGCCAGCATACCGGTATCCAGGGTTCCGCCCGTAATATCGCCCGTTTTGATTAATTCAGCTTTAATACCATCAGCATTAATAATGACGCTGCCCGTTCCCATACTCTGGTCATAAGGAAGCAACTTTCCGGATGCAGTGTTTGTTAGCCGGATCCCCACTCCTGCAATATTGGTGTTATAGACTTTGTTGCCTTGAGAACTCAACGAGCTCCATTTGCTCAGTTCCCAGCGATAAGTCCAGGGTTCAGAACATCCGGCAATCGCCTGCCCACCGTTATAAGTCCCGGTTGTCGACGTAGCAAGCACGCTGCCTATCGGCGCATCGCGTTGAACAGACACATTGCCAAATGTGACATAGCCGCTAATTTCTGAGGTTGCACCGCCCGTAAAGGCGCATGACGCCCAGACCATCACTGGCAGAGAAAACATGATGACACTCGTAAGGGCCACAATGTAGCGAATAAGTTTCATTCCCGACACTCCTGCTCAGTTTCCGTTACCGGCGCGTTTGCGGCACTCTCCGGTAGCCGATAATGCACCACGCACTGCTGCTTTCCGTTCCAGTTCACCGTGATATCACCTTCATCCGGGACGCCCGTCAGGTATACCTGTCCGTCATCGCCAACGATGCCGCTGCCGCCTTCCTTCATTTTCGCCTGAGCGCCGAACGGCACCGGCAACCCACGGTAAAGCAGCGTCATCAGTACGCGCCGTCCGACGCGGGTGTTGAAGTCCGCCATTACCACTGCGCCCTGCGTTGGCGTCACCGTCTGCACGGCGGTGTCGATATCGACTCCATCACCGAGCGTGCTGGTGTCCAGTGCGATGCGGTTTTTCCGGTAGGCGTTGACGTACGGTACTACCGCATAGCCGCGCCAGTCGGTATAGACCCCGGTGTTGTTCTGCACCTTCGCGTCATCCGCACCGGGCGCTTTAACGATCGCAAGCGAGTCACCGAGCGGCTGGGAAAGCGTGATGCCATGCGGATGGACGACAATCCCCCCTTTCAGGCCATAGTTCACCTGCTGCGTGTCGTCGTCATAGTTGTAGCCGCCGGTGATTTCCCCCTGCCCGCCTTTATAGTCGGCGTTGATATTGCCGGAGCCGCCCGTACCGTGGTTGGTGTAGCTCTGCTGGAGGCTGTAGCTAAGGTTGTTATCGGCAAGCGCCGTCCCATTGAGGCCCACCTGCTGACGGGTGTCACCGTGCTTCGCAGTGTTGACGCTGTAGCTGGCCCACGCGTTCGGCATAAAGCGGCTGAGAGGAACCTGGATGCTGAACGCCAACTGCTGGTCGGCAGGTTGGGTGCTGTCAGGATAATCACTGTAGCTGTAGGAAACGCTGTAGCTGATACCGTTGATATTGCCGTTCCAGCCGGTACTGAGGGTGCGCTCGTAACCGTCCTCATGCCAGTAATCCTGCTGGTAGCCGGAAACAAAGAACGAACCGTAGCTGCCGATACTCTGGGTGAGATCGAGCTGCAGTTTCTGCCGTTTGTTGTACGTCAGCCGCCAGCCATCATCGCTGTCCGAGCGTAAGTCGTTCGCTTCCTGGAAGGTATAGAACCCTTCCGTGGAATAGCGGTACGCCGCCAGGGTGAAGCTGGTATCGGTGGCCTGAAAATCTTTTGAGTACTGCACCCGGTACGACTGGCCGTCGTGAGTTTCATCGTTATTAAGGGTGGTGTGTGCAGCGGTGATATCGGCGGAAACCGAACCCAGCTCGCCGAGACCAAACCCCAGACCCGCCGCCCCGGACTGATAGTCCTCCGAGTACAGCGTGCCGCCATAAATCGTGATGGCGTGCGGCAGGCCGTAAATTGCCGTTATCTGGCCAAACTCAGGCTCATCGCTGTCGCTGTTGCCGCTGCGGTATTTCCCGGCAGTGAGGGCATACTTCAGGCGGCCTTCACGCTGCATAATCGGTACCGCAGAGAATGGCTGAATAAAGGTTCGCTCGCTGCCGTCGGCTTCTTTAATCGTTACCTCCAGATCGCCGCTGCCCGATGTCGGGTAGAGATCGCTGATGGCGAAGGCCCCCGGTGCGACGTAGCTCTGATAGATGGTGTAGCCGTTCTGCTTAATAGTGACCTGGGCATTCGACTGGGCAATACCGCGGATGATCGGGGCAAACCCGCGCAGGCTGTCCGGCAGCATATTGTCATCCGACGCCAGTTGCGCGCCGCGAAACTGCACGCTGTCGAAGATGTCCGACGGGGTATAGCTGTCGCCGAGCGTGAGCTGCCCCTGCAGGCGCTGGATATCCCGCTGAAGATACGTGTTCACTGAATCCCAGTGGCTGCCGTTATCCTCGTCGTAATTCCAGGTGGAATAGTTGCGCAGCCGCCACGCGCCGAGGTTCAGCCCGCTCTGCAGGTTAGCGTAGTAGTTATCATCGGAGCCATTTTCTCCATCGCGCCAGGTATTGCTGCCGCTGAGGTTATAGTTCAGCAGTGCGGCAGGTACGCCCTCGTCCCATTCGGACGGATCCACCCAGCCGCGCGCGGTGGCGCTCATCGCCGCCTGCGGGATACTGAGATTCAGTTGCAGTTTACTGAAACGCAGTTCGCTGGAAGCCATCGGGATATAGCGGCCAATATCCTCCAGCGGTTTGTCCGCAGGCAGTGCGGCAAGCGCAGGAAACGCGGCGGTATTCACGCCCCAGTCTTTCAGCATCGCAGGGGTTAACTGCGCGCTGAGTTTTTTATCCGGCCCGGCAACAAAGGCAATGTCCTGCGCTTCGCCCTGCTGCTCGCCGTTCACATACACCGTCACCCGGTAAGTACCCGGTAGCTGGCCATCGGCTTCGGCAAAGGCAGATAAGTCCACAACTGGCTGGCCCGGACTGTCCAGCTCCAGCGCGTGGGTATTGAAGGTCTCGCGGGCTTCCGCATGACGCAGATAACCCAATAGCAGCACCATAATCAGCAACAGCGCCAGCAGGAAGATCATCAGTCGGGAATTCGGGTTATTCATATTCCCTCCTTCAGAGCTTACGGCTTTCGGTCTGACTGACGCCGCCGTAATCACTGATCGACTGCCAGCTCACCATGGACGCCGTGGCCGATGGCAGCGTGAAGCTGACGCTGCCTTTCGGCGGCACCATATCGGCCTCTTTGATCTCCTGCCCGTCCACCTTTAAGGTGAACAAAGTGACGTAGTAAGACGTGGGATTGCTGACCGTAAGACGATTGCCGCTACGGGAGACCGACAGATGGTGGTAAGCCGTCTCCGGCTGTCCTTCCAGCCCCGCCGGGCGGTAAAAGAGTTTCAGGCGGGATTTCACCACCACCTGCAGAACGTTGTTATGCGGCACGCTGTCGTCGGTGGCGGGAATGGACTTCACGTTCAGCCAGAACACCGATTCCCGGTCTTCAGGCAGGCTCCCTCCAGTGCGCACAATGCGCAGGATGTTCTCTTCGCCTGGATTAATGCGAAACAACGGCGGCGTGACGATAAACGGTGTTTTGCTGCCTTTCACGCCACTGTCCACCCAGCTCTGCACCAGCCAGACGCCGGATCTGTCGGGGTTGCGTATAGAAGCGGAGGTCTCTTTTTTGTCGCCGTTATAAATGATCCGTGTCCCGCCAATGACAATCCCGGCCTGTGCCTGCACGGTAAATACGGCCAGCAATAGCGCCAGCAAAATGTCTGCATACCTGTTCATCTTGTTATCTCCGGACGAAAAATACGCATCCCTGCGAAACGCTCCCTGTTATGCGGCGGCGCATGGGTAGGAGGAGGAGAATGCGCCCCGCGACGGCACAGCGTTATTTGTAAATGATGGTGAACTCAGAGGTACCGTTTGCTGTACCGGTGGTGACCGCCGGGCCTGTGGAGACATAGCGGGCGACAAAGTCGAGCGCGTTTGCGCCTTCTGCGAGGGTGTAGTCGGATGAAGCGGAGTGCAGCGGGATGGCCGTGCCGTTTTTATCTGCGATCTGGATCCCGACCCCGGTGGCGATGCCCGTGCCACTGTCCAGCGCCAGCAGACTCTGGTCGTTGTTATCGGATGTCCCGTCAAATTTCACATTTGCACCAGTGACCGTTTCCGGGCACTCGCTCACGTTGATGGTAAATTGCGTTGGCGCCGCTCTCATCCCCTTCGCCCCGTTAAGGGCGGTCTGGGCAACATTGCCGAGGTTCACCGGTAGATTCTGGGAGCCAGTGTCGATCTTGCAGGTCTGGTCAGTAATGCTACCGGTGAAATGGATGGTACCGTCGGCAGCCATGGCATTAGCCGCCGCCAGCATAAAACACGCGCTTAACATCGTTTTTTTCATGTGTTTCTCCTTGATGAAAGAACATTCGGGACTCGGCCCCGCATCACTCTGGCGGTGAAAAAATCTGCGTTAGACTTTCCCGTTAGTGCCAGAGTGGTGAGTTCAGGAGAAAATGATGTGGAAGAAGAGAATGAGAAATAAAATGCCATCGGGAGAGGAACTGAGCTTGCAGAATGGCATAAAACAGTAAAGCGGTGAGCGAATGAATACTGGCAACGTGAACCTCTAAAGCACGTTGCCAGCAAGGGCCAGAGGAACATCATGTATCTGCTACGTTTTATTTTTATTTAAAAACAGAGAGATAATCCGTTATCAAAAGGGGTCTCAGAAAAATTTTGACACTTTGCTAAATTTTTCTGATACTACTTTACATTCTGGCACTAAATGTGTGGTTTTCTTTCACACTGCCCCAAACATTCATAAACCTCTGCGTATTTGTCGCCGTATAAATCACCGTATGCCGGATGTTCCGGTGCCCTAGGTAATCCTGTATCAGACGTGTATCACGCCCTAAATCCGCCAGCGCGTAACCGCATCCGTGTCTCAGCATATGGGGATGCGCTGAAATACTGACGCCGCCCAGTTCGCCGTAACGTCTGAGCAATAACCGGACCTGATGGCGCGACAGCGGCCCCCCTTTCTGCGACAGGAAAAGCCAGTCAGAGTCAGCATCCCGCCAGCGACGGCGCACGGTTAACCAACGCATCAATGCGGGCAATTCGGCATCGAACAGCGGATGCTGTGTTGACAGGCTATTTTTGAGCCGCCTGACATACACCGAACCACCGACCAAATCGATATCCGACAGGCGCATTCCACACAGTTCACTGACCCGCAGACCGTGTAAAAAACACATCTGAATCAGGCAGTAATCACGCTCAAAATGGATCCCTCTGTCCGCTGCAAGCAGTATCTGCCCCACTTCATGGCGGGTCAGATGTTTTCGTTTTACTGGCATAAGCTTTGCTCCTTAAACACAATAAAAAATGAAGAAAAAAACAGGCCGGAACCACTTTCGTAGCCCGGCCTGAACCACAGAATAACACCAGAAAGCCCGGCAAAGGTTGATGACAGACTCAACAATTTTCACAGGCTGGTTCCAGTTTTCAGCAGTGATCGAATGAGCATTGCGCTACACCCGGCAGAAGAAAACTCTGTTGCCGGAGGCGTTATGCCAGACCGCTCTTCTCTTCTGTTGCTCCTGATGCTGTGCGCCGCTTTCCCGCTCAGAGCCATTACCACGCCGGAAATTGCCGCTTCTGCCCTGTCGCCGGACTGCGTGAACTACCGGGTTGTCGGCCTGTGCTACTGGTTGTACTGCACGCCGTTCGGCTGTACGGTGCGTACGTCGGTGAAGGTCAGTCATTTCCGTCCGGATCTGGTGGTGTCGGCTTACAGCAACACCGGGCAAAGTCCGTGGACGGAGATGTCGTTACTCAGCCCACCGTTGCCCGGTGTTGCCGAAGGCGGCGGCGATACGAATCCTCGTTCTGCCAGCCAGCACAGCAAGATCCGCTTTAAGAATGCCGATGCCATCGGCTTCCCGGCAGGCGATGAACTGGCAAAATTTTTCACCCAGTTTGGCTATATCTGCTCACCTTCATCGCAGCCTTTTCAACCGTACTTTCTGAGTCAACTCGATACGCTGGCATGGCGCAGCGGTGTGCCGGAAATGACCTGGCCGGAGGCGCTGACGCCGGGCATGCGGGAAGTCGGTCAGAACGGCGATATGTGGGGCAATATCTACCCGCGCGCCGGAGCCATCAGCCAGACGCACGACTATAAAGCCGCCGCCGTTATCGCCCAGCGCGTGGCCGATCTGGTGACGCGTACCGGGCAACCGCATATCTACACGCCGCTGACCGCCTCATCGCGCGCCGGGTACTGGCCGCCCTCCCCGGTTATCGAAGGCGACAGCGATAACCATCGCTGGCAGATGCTCACGCCGAAAAAATCCGCCGCCTGTTCGGTGTTTCCGGATGGCAGCACCACCGACACCTACGCCGACAAACTCGCGGAGGATGGCGCGTACGCCTGGACACTGTGGCGGCCCTATAAATGCTGTCCGCGCCGGGGGCAAACCTTTCTCGGCAGTACGGGTTAACGGAGGCGGTGATGAGAGTCCTTTGCCTGGTCTTACTGTTTTTCGCCTGGGTTTGCGTGGCGGCAGACAACTACAGCTTCCGCACGCGAGGCGCGGTTGACGACCTGCTTTACTACCAGATTGGCGGCGGTGAAGCCGTCATGCCGCCGCCCGTACGCCGCAGCCCCTCGCCGCTTAGCTTAGGTCTTGGCTGGAACGCCGATATGATGTGCGGCAATTTCGATATCGACACCACGGTGCGCAACCAGCTAAACGGCATCACCGACGGCTTCCAGCAACTGATGGGTAACGTTATCCAGAGTGCCACCGGCGCGGTTGCCAGCCTGCCCGCGATGATTATCCAGCGCGCCAATCCGCAGCTTTATGATCTGCTGACCAACGGCGTGCTGCAGGGACGGCTGGATTTTGATAAGTCGCTGCTGAACTGCCAGAAAATGGCGGAGAAGATGACCGATTTAGCGACAGACTCCGCCTGGTTTTCCGGAGCCAAAGCGGAGAATTACCAGTCCCTCGCCGCCAGCGATAATGACGCCATCCGCACCGACCAGAAAGCGGCAAAAGAGGCCGCCGAAAAGGGTAAGCGCTGGGTGGGCGGCGAAAAGCGCGGCGGCAAAGGCCAGCCGCCAATCAAGGTAGTCCATGACGCCACCGTCGCAGGCTGGAATATTCTCAACCAGCAGCCCGCCACCAGCACCACGTCTCTTACCGCCTCCGAATGTGACGGGGAACTTTGTCGCACCTGGACATCCCCTGAAGAGGCCGCCGGATGGATGACCCGCGTGGTCGGCGAGCAGACTATCAGCGTAGCGCAGGTCACCGACGATCCGGATGCACGCTCCGGCGCACAGGCGGGGATCGGCCTGCATCCGCTGATCGACGAAGAAAAGGCGAAGATCCTGCCCCTCCTGACAGATCTGGTTAATGGCAGTCAGAAACCCGGCTTCGATAACCTGGCGAAAGCCTCCGGCGGATCCATGCAACTGACCCGCGGCGTGGTCGAGGCGCTACGCGACGATCCGGATGTTGCCGTCCTCACCGAACGGCTGACGGGAGAGCTGGCGCTGGCCCGCGTTACCGAACAGGCGCTGCTGGCCCGGCGCACGCTGCTCGCGGGCATGCGCGAACCCAATATCGCCAACGTCAAAGAAGCGCAGGAGAGCTTAGGCAAAACCACCGCCCAACTGGATGAAGAACTGAACCAGCTTAAACTGGAACTCGATTTCCGCCAGGCGCTGACGCGCAATACCGCAAGCCTTATCCTGCAACGCAAACAGCAGCGCGACCAGCTTCAGGGCCAGGCGGTGGAAGTGCCGGACGACAATGACCGCCGCATACATCAATTGAATAACCCGCGGCCGGACAGCCCGCGATGACCGCCAACAGCTATTTCGAGTATGTGCTCACCCTGCTCGGCTGGCTGGTGAACAACGGCGTGTGGCAGACGCTGACCGCCACCGGGCTGTTCGCCCTGCCCCTTCTGGCAAAACTGGTCGCCCTGTGGCTGAAGGCGCGCGGCCAGGGGGCGGATGAAGGCAACGTCGCCCGCCTGCTGGTCGTCTGGGTGGAGCACTCGCTCTACAGCGCCCTGCTGGTGATCCTCTTTGCGGGTGTGCCGTTCCTCAATGTTGATATCAATACCCTCACCTACGACAGCCAGCGCACCAAGCAGTGCGGCTGGTCGGTGGTACAGCCCGGTGATTCCGGCTATGCGCCGCTCATCAACGAACTCAGCGGCAAGAGCGCTTCCGTTCCGGTGTGGTGGTACTTCACGCATGCACTGGGTAAAGGCATCACCAGCGCCGCCGTCGCGGTTCTGCCCTGCAAGCCGGACCTGCGCCAGTTGCGCTTTGAAGTGCAGCACACCCGGATTGCCGATCCGGCGCTGGCGCAGGAGCTACAGGATTTCGTTAACGACTGCTATGGACCGTCGCGCGCACGGCTGAAAAAGCTCGGCAGCGATATCAGTGAGGAGCAAAGCCGGGAAGTGGACTGGGTGGGATCGTCTTTTTACCTCTCCACGCCGGGCTATTACGACCACGATCATTCCCGTTCACCGCGCGCCGCCTGGCCATATGACGCCAGCCGCGACGACGGTCTGAGCGATAGGGTGGCGGAGGCTATCCAGCATGTAAGGAGTGGTGGTCCGATGGTGAGGCGGGGCTGAAAAATCGGCTGCTGAAGCAGGTCGATACCACGCTCTGGCAACGGCTGCAAAAACTGGGGCAGTCGAAAGACGAGTACGAAGAAGCGGTATTGCGCTCGCTGGTGAGCCCGCGCAATATGCAGGTGTCACAGGGCGGGCTGGTGTATAACGGATTTGGTGGGAGTGCGGGAGATAACCTCAGCCAGACGCAGTTGCTAAGTCGCGTCGGTGGGATCATCGGCGCGGGGCTTTCGAGCTACGCTCTTTTTCCGGCGTTTGATAACGTCCGCCAGGCGCTGCCGATGGTGCAGGCGTTCCTCGAAATGGCGCTGGTGATTTGTATTCCGATAATTCTGTTGTTCTCGGCATGGGATCTTAAAACGGTCATCACGCTGAGCTTTGTGCAGTTCGCCCTGTTCTTTCTCACCTTCTGGTGGGAACTGGCGCGCTGGCTGGATAACTGGCTGATGCAGATGATGTACGACAGCGACACCCACTCGTACTTCAACCTCTGGGGCCTGCAAAACACCTCCGACGATCTGATTGTGAATATTATTATGGGCGTGATGTTCCTGGTGTTACCCGCATTCTGGCTGGGCGCACTGACGTGGGCAGGCGTCAGGATCGGCGCAGCAGTCGCCGGGGTGATGGGCAGCGCGGTCGGCGATATCCGCAGCGCTGGCGAACAGGTCGGGAAAATGATCGTCAGTAAAACACGCATTCCCTGAAGATTTCGTACTGACGGTGTGATGAACGGGGCTTGAGTCACCGGCATTTTGCGAGCATGATCGCAATAACATCAGCCTGTTACCCGGTTCATTCTTATGATCTCTCCAGAAACGCTGCAATCAGCCATTTCTAACGTCTCTGTCTGGCGTCAGGGTGACGTATGCGCGCCGCATAAACCGCTGCTGCTGTTGTATGTACTGTCGCAGTACAAAGCAGGTCATTCACGCCTGTTTAACTACGGCCTGGAGATCCACGAACCGCTTACTCGCCTGCTGAAAGAGTTTGGCCCCAAGCGACGCACCGACTATCCCAATATGCCGTTCTGGCGGCTGCGAACTGACGGCTTCTGGGAGATCGCTCACGCAGAAGGTTGCAAACCGCGCAAGGGCAATACTCAGCCGACAAAGAAAGAACTGATTGATAACCATGTAGCGGGCGGCTTCGATGAAGCGGCTTACCAGCAATTGCTGGCACATCCAGAGATGATCGACCAACTGGCTCAGAAGATCCTCACCGATCGCTTCCCGGAAAGTATTCAGCGGATCCTGGCCAACCAACTGGGATTCGATTTTATCGATCGCTCCAGGAACCGCGATCCGCGTTTCAGGGATATCGTTCTTCGCGCTTACCACTCACGGTGCGCGTTCTGTGGTTATGATCTCAGGCTCGATGGCGCGCTGGTTGGTATTGAAGCAGCGCATATTCACTGGAAAGCGTACGGTGGCCCGTGCGTGGTAAACAATGGCCTGGCGCTCTGTACGTTGCACCACGATGCGTTTGATATGGGGGCATTCGGGCTGGATGAGAGTATGACCATCCGCATCTCCGGCGGCGTCAGTCGTAGTCCGGTGGTTGACCATCTGTTCTGGCAGCGGGACGGCCAGCAGTTATTCCTCCCTTATGACAAAACGCAGTGGCCTGCTGAACAGTATGTTGGCTGGCACCGAAAACAGATTTTCAAAGCCTGAAAAACGCAACGGGCCGTTAAGCCCGTTGTTCGTTACATCACCGCAGTTCTATCACTCTCGCCCGCTCAGCCTGCTTTCGGTAGTGGTCGTATCGCTCCCGGAACCATGCTTGCTGTTCATCACTCATATTGCCGGTCACGGCATCGATATCTACTGGCTGGCCCAGGGCGTGCATACGGGCAAAACTGCGCGCCAGAAAATCAAAATTCTTCAATGCGTTTATATCTTGTTGGTTCATTAGCATATCCCTCCAGTCATTGTGTTTACTGTTCAAGGTCATATGCTTTTCTGATTTCAGTATCCGCCTGAAAAAGATCATTTTTTGAGCGATGAGTGCGCATCAATCTGCCTGCGTTCACATTTCAGGAACGACAAAACTCTTCAGCCCCGGTAATGATTTTCCCCTCCCTTTTATCACCCGCGCAGAAAACACTACCGCCAGCCATGCAGTAAGTTCGCCATGTATCCGGAAGGCGCGAACGGCGCAGATGCGCAGGATACCTGTACCATTCCATCCCGCAGGGAAATGCCCTGCGAAGGGTGTTCCCTGCTCATTTACAGGAGAAACACCATGTCGCTTTTCGATAAAAAACCGTCGTTAATGCCGGTGGTTATCGCCCCTGATGTCTGGCAATCCGCTGTGGAATTTCCCGCCGACCCGCAGCAGGTGGAAGAACGGCTGGGCAATCTGTTGCTCGCCGTACTGCTGACCCTGCGCACCGCCGGGGCATCCCGCAAGAAAGTCACCTTTACGATCTACTGCCAGCCGCCGCAGGGCGATATGAAAGTCCCTGTCGCATTACCGCTGTCGCTCAACTATCACGGCCATTATGTGCAGGTCTCGATGGCTGAACAGGCATAACCTCTCCCCGCCGGAGTCGCTTCCGGACGGAGGTGGTTCCGGCTTCTTCCATGAGGATCGCACGATGGACAGAAGCAACGATATCTACCAGAAAGTCACCGACCAGATTATTGCTGAGCTGGAAAACGGCAATGTGCCGTGGATCCGCCCGTGGCGCGATGGCGAGCCGCCGTTCCCGATCAATGCGTTATCCGGTCGACCGTATCACGGCATCAACGTGTCGCTGCTGTGGAACAGCGCCGACAAGCAGAGCTTCGCCAGCGACCGCTGGCTGACGTTTCATCAGGTCAGCGCGCTCGGCGGGCAGGTGCGCCGGGGAGAGAAATCCTCTCTGGCGGTGTTGTATCTGCCGCGCACACAGGAAGAGATCGATGCACTCGGCCAGCCGTTGCTGGATAAAGACGGCGAGTCGAAGGTGCGGCATTTCGGGATTATTCGTGAATTTCGGCTGTTTAACCTGTCGCAGTGTGACGGCCTGCCGCAGTCGCTGTCCGAGCCGTTTACCCGACCCGCAGAGCCTGTGGAGATGGCCGAAACCATTGCGAAGAATAGCGGCGTGACGCTGCGCCATCGCCGCCAGTCGAAAGCGTATTACAAACCTGCGACCGACCTGGTGATGATGCCGCACCCGCAACAGTTTGAAAGCAGCGAGGCGTACTACGCCACGCTGCTGCATGAACTGACGCACGCTACTGGTCACGCTTCACGCCTCAACCGCCCCGGTATTGCCGGAGCAGAACGCACCGAAGCACTCTACGCCGCTGAAGAGTTAGTGGCGGAGATGGGGAGCGCCTTCCTGTGCGCCCATTGCGGCATTCAGGGCAGGCTCCAGCACGCCAGCTATATCGGCTACTGGCTGGATATTCTGCGCCAGGACAAGCGGGCAGTGATCCGCGCCAGCGGTATGGCGCGCCACGCCAGTGAATGGCTGCTCAACGCTGTACCACAACCCTGTCAGCTTAGCGCCTGACAGCCCACCCGCACGGGGAGTCTTCCCCGTCGGGGAGTTGCTCCCCTTTTTCTGAGGATCAATGTATGGGACTCGATCTCTTCTTTTTCGAACGGGCAAAAAACGCGCCCGATGAAAGCCAGTACGCCAGAGTGGGTTATTTCCGCAAGGTGAACCCGCTACTTAAATGGGTGGATAAACACGTTGGGCTGGTGCGCAACCAGGTGCTGTTAGAAGTCACAAAAGCACATTTGCAGGCGCTTCTGAGCGACCTGCAGAGCCTGACGCCGGATAACTGCGGCGCGGTTTATCCCACGATTGACGGCTTTTTCTATGGATATACCGATTATGGAGAACACTACTGGAAAGACGTTCGCGCCGTCACCCACTGGGTGAAGGAGACGCTGGAGACGTTTGATTTTGAGCGAGACAGGCTGATGTTTTATGCCTGGTGGTAATTTTAAAGTGGCCGACAAAACGTCGGTCACTTTTTATATAAGAAGCATCTTAACCTTTTCAGCTCAGTACCGTTCACTCCTTTTATAACTTATTGAAATACCTTCAATGCAATCTAAATACCAGCTGCTAAAATATAGACGATGCTAATAATAAACAAATCGCTGGAGGTCCACGCTATGGCAGGAAGTAAAGTGAATCTAAAAATTCTGTTCTGGGGCACTATTATTGGGGGATTTATGAGTTCCTTGATAAAGTCCGGAACTGAAGCCAATATGCCACCTCGTATCGCTGGGGAGATATCACCGCCAGCGGCCCATATAGACGCCTGGCTTGGATGGGCAGGGATCAATTCCCATTCACTGGACTATGTTTACCAGGGTGTAACTATTCCGGGCGCAGTCATGTTGTATCACTGGTTGTTCAGCTTTGCATTCGCCTTTCTCTATATCCTCATCTCTGCATACTGGCCCAAAATCAGGTTATGGTATGGCGCTGCGTACGGGTTAATCATTACTATCGTGATGCATGGTTTCCTTATTCCTGCATTGGGCTTCAGACATCCTGCTTATTTAAATGGTGAAATCGGCTGGTTATGGAACCTTAATGGCTATGAATTATGGAGCGAAATATTAGGCCATATCTGCTGGTCAGTATCGATTGAAATTTGCTTAATTGCCATTCTGGCTTACTTCGCAAGGCCAATCAAAGGCAAATGGACCATCTGATAACGAAATCTTTTAGCGGGGGAATTATCCATTGAGAAGTCAGCAACAATAAAATATTCCACGCAGACAGACAAAATACGCTGCGCGTAAAAGGCCCAAAGGGAGAAACTGCAAAGGAAGGGCGACAAGGGCAAAGGGGCCTGCCCGGAAAGGGGAAATATGCTGAAGTGGCTACAACGACCATCCCGGAGCCAGCCACCTGCGCCAGACGCTGCGCTGCCGGAGGGCTGGTATGCGCCACAATCCGCAGAACAGTTGCTGGCGACGCCGTTACGTCAGTCCTGTTTGCACCAGTTAAGGCAACTGACCCCGCTGCCGAATACCATGTTCAATAGCTGGATCCTCACGGCGATTCATCGCTTCGCCGCACTGGTGCAACTGCTGCCCGCCTCACAAAGTCATCACCATTCCATTCCCGGTGGGCTGCTGGATCATTCGCTGGAAGTTGCCTGCAACGCCATCCGGCTGCGCCAGGGTTATCTGCTGCCACCGGAAGCGGGTGCGGAAGAACAAGCCCGGCAGGCCAGTGCATGGACGGTCACAGTGGTCTGCGCGGCATTGCTGCACGACACGGGAAAAATCGCCGTAGATATGGAGGTTCATAAACGTGATGGCACCCGCTGGCATCCGTGGCAGGGGAATCTGGCACAATCTTATCGCTGGCAGTACCAGAGCCACGGTCGCGACTATCATCTGCATCCGGCGGCTGGCGCAATGCTGATTAATCAGTTGATACCCTCGCCATTACTGGACTGGCTGGCCGGATACCCGGCGGCTTTTGCCTCCCTGATTTATCAGCTTACCGGACACTTCGAACGGGCTGGCGCGCTGGCGGAACTGATACAGCAGGCCGATAAAGCCTCTGTCGCCCGATACCTCGGCGGCGATATCAAAACCGCGCTGGCGCAAAAGCCCTCTTCCTTCCTCCAGCAACTTCTTACAGCCTTGCGGTCGCTGATACAAAACGAGTACCGGCTCAATAATCCCGAATGCGGATCAGATGGCTGGTTGACGGAGGATGCGCTGTGGCTTATCAGCAAAACCACCGCCGACCGGGTTCGTGCCTGGCTGCTCCAGCATGGCGTAGCCAGCGTACCGGAAAATAATAACCGCCTGTTTGACGAACTGCTGGCACATCAGCTTATCGTTGCCAATGAGGATAAAGCGATCTGGCGCTGCATTATCCGATCAGATAAGGGCTGGTCGCCCGTTGAACCGCTGACGCTGCTGCGCCTGACGCCGTCTGCAATATGGGAACCAGGCGAACAACGTCCCGCCTGTTTTGCCGGTGAGGTGACGCCGGTAAGCGAAGCTGAACCCGTCCCTGAACTTAGCGCTCCCACTCAACCGCTGCCGGAGATAGCAGACGACCCGAGGCTTGGTGACAATAATAATTTCCTGCAGTGGCTGAAGAACCACACCAACCCTTCAGCCACGGTGAATACCCGAAACGGCAAGGTACATGTGGTGGAAAACCATCTTTTCTTGATTTCACCAGGGATCTTTAAGTTATACGCATCAGAAACAACAGGTGATACCGGTGACGGCTGGAAACTGGCACAGCGAATGTTTCAGGAGTCAGGGCTGGCCCTGCGCTGTAATGATGACAGTTTTATCTGGACCTGCGAGGTTCGCGCGCCACAAAAGAAAAGTAGTCATTTGAAAGGGTTTCTGATGGAAGATCTGGGGCTGGTGTTTGGGGAGAAAGTGCCGGCGAATACTCCGTGGCTGAAGTTGACAGCCTCAAAATAAAATAAATAACCAATTGAAAAATAAGTATATTTTAACATTCCCAAGACATTTTATATTAGATATTTATTTAAAATAGTTTGGTTACTTGTTTTATCGGGTTAGACTAAAGCAACTTGTTGATTTGACTCCTTTAAGTTACATTGCAGAGGATTTGCACTTGATAGCTGAACTCATCAAAAATTTTCTTAAGCAAGCAGACGAAAAATCATCACAAAGCACGTCTTCATACAATAAAGAATATCGTAATCTAAAAATAACGCTGAGCTTTGGAAAAGGAAGTTACGCAGATGTCCCATGGATCGCATTTCTTGGTAGTGGGCAAACACCGTCAAATGGGATTTATCCTGTAATATTATATTATAAAGATTACAATGAATTAATTCTTGCTTATGGTGTTAGTAGTATTACAAAACCAGAACTGTCATGGGAAGGGTTGCCGCCTAAGACCATCACCATTAATGATTACTTTAAGGAATACCATAATAAACCTGCAGAGAAATATGGCACTTCATTATTTCACTCTGTTTACCAAACCAATAATGAAGTTGATTATAACTCTCTAGTATCTGGACTGAATGAAGCAATTGATAAATATAATAATTTAACAAACAAAGAAACTAATACCAACAAGTTAAATAACAACAAAAAAGAAATTACCACATATAATTTCAATAATGCCAGCGAAGATTTATTCCTTCCAACTGACACACTCAACAAGATAATTAAAAAGCTGAACAACAAAAAAAACATAATACTACAAGGTCCTCCTGGAGTTGGTAAATCTTTTATTGCCAAGAGATTGGCATACCTCCAAATTGGAAGTAAAGATATTAATAAGGTTGGTATGATTCAATTTCATCAATCTTATAGTTATGAGGATTTTATTCAAGGCTTTCGACCTAATACGACCGGTTTCACTAGAAAAAATGGTATTTTCTATGAGTTTTGCCAGAAAGCTAAAGATGACCCCGAAAATAATTATGTATTTATAATTGACGAAATTAACAGAGCGAATTTGAGCAAAGTATTGGGTGAGCTAATGATGCTCATTGAAGCAGACAAAAGAGGCCCCGAGTGGGCAATCCCTTTGACTTATTCTGAAGATGAAAAGGACACTTTTTTCGTCCCGGAAAATATATTCATTATAGGATTAATGAATACTGCAGACCGTTCTTTGGCTGTTGTTGATTATGCATTACGTCGTCGTTTTTCATTTATTGATATAGCGCCGGGATTCGATACTGAGCAATATCGCTCCTATATGTTATCCAAAGGTGTAAGCGAAGAAGTTATTAATCTTATTCGTACCAGCATGCACAAATTGAATTTAGAGATCGGTCATGACAAAAATAACCTTGGAAAAGGATACATGATTGGCCACAGTTTCTTTTGCCCTTCGAGTAATATCGAAAAAGGATTAGACTATGAGTGGTATAAAGAAACCATCATGTCTGACATTGGCCAACTATTAGAGGAATATTGGTTCGATGAACCAGAGAAATATGAAAAATGGTTAAACATACTCATGGTAAATATCGATGAATGAAAACACCATTCCAATTAAAAACATTTATTACATGCTCTGTTATGCTTGGGGGTATATCAGGCAAGCAAAAACAATAAATTTATCGTCTCTAAAAGGAGATAATATCTATGATCTTCTCAGCATTGTATTAATACAAGGAACGCAGCATATTTATAGAAGAGGGTTCGAGTTAGGATACAAAAATCATAATGATATTCTAAGCGGTGTTAAAGGAAAAATTGACATAACAAATACAACCAAGCGTTTCTTAACACATAATGGTAAATTGCATTGTGTTTTTGATGAACTCACCGTCGACGTTATTACAAATCAAATAATAAAAAGCACGCTTAAATTATTATATACAAATAAAAATATTGACAATGACTTAAAATTAAAAATTAGTTCTGTGTTGAAGTATATGCGTCCTATTAGAGAAATTGACTTAAACTCAAAAATTTTCAGAATAATACAACTCAATGGTAATAATAAATTTTATAAATTTATTATTACCATTTGCCAATTAGTATACACTTCATCTTTTATATCGCAAGAAAAAGGTCGTGTTAATTTTTATGATTTTATACGAGATGAACGTGAAATGTCACGGATATTCCAAGAGTTCTTGTATCAGTTTATGAAAAAAGAATATATTGGTTGGAGTGTAAACCGACCGCATATAAAATGGGATGCTTCTAGTGATACTGACCCAGAATTAAAACTCTTACCTAGGATGGAAAGTGATATAATAATGTCAAATGCAAATAAAACCATTATCATAGATGCCAAATACTATAAAAACATGTATACCAACAGGTACAATAGAGCAAAATTCCGCTCAAACAACCTTTATCAATTAATGTGTTATTTGCATAATTACGATTTTCAAAAAACAAAACAAAATAAGAACATAGATGGCATTCTTATATATCCAATGACAGGAGATAGTGTTAATGAAACATATACAATAAACAATTATAAAATTACTCTCAGAACTCTTAATCTAAATCAGGAGTGGAACAAAATTCATGATGAATTATTAAATATTTTCATCACCCCGTGAATTAATCTAATAGTTCTGAAGAAGAAAGGCCCTCAACTCATCTGGAGTAAATGGAGGTTTTTTTCTATGTAACATGGCATGGCAATTAGGGCAGACAGGAATAAGATCTTTTTTGGGATCCAGAGAATAATTCTCTTTGATGTCTGAAAGCGGAATCAGGTGATGTATATGGATAAAACCTTTTGCTATCTCGCCATACACCTTCATCATATCAATACCACATACTTTGCACAGGCAACCATGCCAGGCTAATGCAGCCTGTCGGGCCATACGGTCGCGTTCATAGCGGTTAACCGTTACCTGCATAGCGGTACCTTCAGTAAATACGCTATGCGGCGGTAGTTCATCAGGAAAAATGCTGATACCGGGCCGCTCGTTACCCAAATTTTTCTCAACGATCTGGAACCCTTGATCGGTAAGCAACTTGACGCATTTCGACTTGATACCACCACTAAAATCTTCAGGGGAAAACTCAACGCCGGTCATATTTGAAGCAGCAATACCGACTATCGCTTTCGGTGGATAACTGCACCCTTCAAAGACCACATCATACAGCCGGGACTCGCTGAATTGATGGCGTACACCTTCATCATAGGCGCGCATAGCCGCAATAATGCATTCCCTGGAAAGCTGGTCTGGCAGTTTCTTCTTCATTTACAATTCATCATCCCTGAAACGACATATGCTAACTCTTTATTTTATAGCATATTAATTTATCCGGTAATAAACAGCACTCTTCAATTTCGCATTACCGGGATACGGGCATCAGTGCAGCGGCAGCGTAACGTAGCGGCAGAGAAACCGAGCCTCATGCTGATTGTCCAGCCGTACCTGAAAGATATCGTGTGTATCCTGCGCGGATGCATCCTCACGCCACGCCAGCAGGCCCTGTTGGTTCATGCGGATAATAATCTGATCGGGCGTTTCGCCCTGATTCAATGCTTCGACTACCTGTTGCAGGGGAAGTGGTAGCGTCTGAGCAGGCCACATCACTTCAACGCTTACGAGCTGGCGGTGTGTCCGGGGTAACATCGGTAGTATCCTCCATGGCTAGAATTTCGCGGTTAATTAGCCATGAAATAGGGGCATTTTTCACGTTTGCAAGCGTTGTAGGGTGACCTCTCAATCGCTTCAAAAGGCTGCCTAAGTTTACTGGCTATGGACCCCACTCAAAGGTTGATATCGCTCTGGTAGTGATAGTCTGTGCCAAGCTTCTGAGGATATGTCGATAAAAAGCATTTTTTTAAACATATAGCCAAAACATGTTTATTCCATCGACACGTTGCGGCGATATGTCGATAAAACACGTTTTTTTAAACATATGGGTTTACAGTAGGATTTATCGCCAGTCAAAATGACCTTTCTTCCTATAACTTCAACGGAGTGCCATCTGAAGTGCTATTCCGGCTTGCGATAAAAGAAAGTGCTCCAAATATAATTTGTAGTTTACTACTCACATTGCACGTCTGAACGCTTCCGCCATTTGTTCCTGCTCCCGGTAAGGAAGAGTAAGGCTGTCCGCAATAGTTCTCCACTGGCTGACTATCCCACGGAAGCTGGCAATAATCTCATCAGCTTTGGCCTGATTCAGGCGAAAGTATTCAGCAACTTCCCTAGCTAATTCCAGATCCAGCGCGTTATCTGCCTCAGTTATATTGAGCTTCAAGCCATCAGATCTGGAAACCGGATTTATATCGTAGGCTTCAGAAAGTCGCCATCCCTTACCTGGAACCAGAATAAACCCGTGGTTTCGCAAATGATCATCGGAGTTAGAGACCAGAATATTAAAAACGATGCGTGACCAGAGTTCCTGTAGGTCAGCATTGGTCTGTGCACCATTTCTGATGAGAACTTCAGCAAGCTCCAGATAGCTGACGCCTGTTGAGTAATCATCCCCATCCTGGTGTCGGGTCAACGTCATGGCAGATGCAAAATGAAGACGCTGACCAGCATCGGTACGGTCAAAACGACGCACCATAAAACAATGATGATCGCTGGCGAATTTTCGCGCTTGTGCAGAAGCCACATTAAGGCCACAACCGACAGCCAGAGCGTTAACAACCATCTCCCAACCACCGACATCGTATTCATCTCTTGTACTCGGAAATTTGGCGATATAGAGATGTCCATTGTCATCCGCAACACTTGCCTTTGGTCGTGCGCCCCCGAGAGAACCGCCTGGTGCTATTAGCATTCTTAGCCATTCATGGCCCATCAATGCTCTGTTATCCGGATCATCCTCAAGTGACCGACTGGCTCTTTCTAATGCGCCAATTTCGGTAAATGGAGGGGCCGCGACATCCATTCGATTATCAAGAAACTCGCCTTCATCTTCCAACTTGTAGCGCAGAGCACCAACTCGATAAAGATCATGCACACCCAGAAGATAATCGGATTCGTGCAGTTGTGTCCCTTCAGGCAGAAGCCCTTCGCGAATATCCCGTTCCAGACGTCTTTTCATCAGCATTCGCCCCCAGCGGTCAGGACTGGAGTCACCAAAAACCCCAAATTTATCGCGCGGTGGTGTTGGATACTGCGCTCCTCCAAACAAGACTATTTCAGGGTCAAGCTGTAGGAAGTTAAGCTCGGGATCGGCTAAAGCATCCGGATCGTACTCAAATTCAAATAATTCTCGCGCACGGGTCCGGCGACTATGCAAAAAGCCGAGCCGTCTGGGGCCATGCAGGCCATCCCAGTCCGCATACACGCCAATCATTGCCATAGTCAGTTACCTTTTAGGATTTTTTATTGGTTTTAACAGCGCAGCCAAGGATGCTGATGTCGCGGCAGGTGTTTTTAGTTCGGCATTTGCTGATTTTTTTGATGGGGCCATGGATTGCTTACCGGACGTATCACGTTTTACCACACTCCCGGTATGCCTGTTTGTGCGAGTAACTGCAGAAGGACGAGAAGCATATGTTTTGTTTATTAACCTGGAATCCTGGAGCAGGCGTCCTTGCTCATCCTCGGCGGCAAGTTTGTTTAGATCCTTTTCAAGCCCTAAGATCTGCATAACAGACAAGTAAGCGCCGATTGTCACACCAGCTCCCCCTGATTCAAGAGAACGCAGTGTCATTGGCGACATTCCAGCCCGTTCAGCAACCTGCTTTGCTGTAAGCTTGCGTCTCAGACGCGCCAGCTTAAGGCGCTCACCAAACTCAACAAGCAACTGATTAGTCTCTGGAAGCAAGGGTGCTGTTTTTTTAGCCATAGTGATAATATTTTATCTTTTCTATATGGATGATGCCATTATATTAGCATATCAACAGTTAACCTGTACGAGCTGTAGGTTGTAAGTACGGGAAGAAGAAACAATGCTAATATTACTTCAACAAATCATAAAAAACGCCAGAATATTTACACTTTATTGTAATCACATAGTAAAGTTGTTAGCGACGAGAAGACGCCATGGAGGAGGTTTGTAATAGAGGTTAGAAATGTCTGCCCGTACATAAGCAACTCAGCATTAAAAGAAATCAATATCTCCCTACTCCCCCGACTCAACCTCATCCTGAGCCGCCATCAGAACCAACTCTGACTTCGAAATCAGCAAATCTTTCGGCTTCCCACCTCTCAACCTGCGGTTTGCCGAACCGAACCAGATAGCCAGCCCCCACGGTGTTTTACGCTCCTTAAACAGTGAAAGAATCAAACGGACAACCTTAAGAGGTCGCATTTTCTCATCCAGGACATAGTCAGGGTACAAATCCTCCCCGTCGACCTTCAGCGAGAAAATCTTCCCGGCGGCTTTCCAGCCTTTCGGGCCAGCATCAGGATCGGCGGAACGAAAACCCGCTTTTGCGGATAATTCAGACGCCGTCAGCCAATCCGAGTCAGCCAGTATTCTGGCTTTCAGCTCCTCCAGTTGCCGGTCATTGCGCTCCTGGAAACTCATATGGTCAAGTGCGCCTCCCGGCGACTTTTTGAAGCCATACGGCACCACATGCCTGAACCGGTTTGCATCCAGATAATCCGCCCACCACTGCATCATCTCCCGACGCTCTTCGAGATGCTGCGCCTTATGGATATACGCCGCACGCACGCGCTTGCGCTCCTGATGGCTCATCTGGCGCTCTACCGCGTCGCTTGACCACAGGCCTGACTCCACCAGCGCGCTACAGGCCATAGTGCGAAAACCGTGGCCGCAGACGTCTTTCTGGGTGTCGTAGCCCATCACCCGCAGCGCTTTGTTGATAGTGTTTTCGCTCATTGGTTTGCGGTAATTGTGATCGCCGGGGAACACCAGTTCAGTTCCCGGTCGGCAATGCTGCCGCACCTCGTGCAGCAGTTCGATGGCCTGACGCGACAATGGGACCAGGTGTGGGGAGTGCATCTTCGCCCCACGCGCTGAATATTTAACGCCGGGGATCGGTTCACGCACAGCGGGAATGGTCCACATGGCGTTACGCAGGTCAATTTCATCCCAACGGGCAAAGCGCAGTTCGCTGGAGCGGATAAACAGCAGCAGCGCCAGCCTTACCGCCAGTTGAGTCAGTTGACGGCCTTTGTAATCGTCGATTCTTTCCAGGAAATCAGGAATAAGATTCAGATCCAACGCCGGGTGGTGACGAACTTTGGGCGTGGAGACCGCGCCGGTTAAATCTGATGCAGGGTTATGATCGATAATGCCGTTCTGGACGGCGTAGCGCATCACGCAGGCAGTGCGCTGCTGAAGCCGGGAAGCAACATCCAGTTTGCCCGCTTTCTCCACCTCCTTGATGGGCACCAGCAGATCTTTAACCTTCATTTTGGTGATGTCGCAATGACCGTTTGTAGGGAATACATAAAGCTCGAAATAACGCAGTACCCGCTTCTTATGTTCCGCCGACCAGTTTACGTTACTGGTGACCCATTCGCGTGCCACAGACTCAAACGTATGTTCCGGCGTTATAGCAAGGCGTTCAGCCTTTCGGTGTGCGCTCGGATCGATGCCGGAAATCAGCAGTAATTGGGCCTCTTCACGCATGCGTCTTGCCTGTGCAAGCGTCAAAAGCGGATAAGGTCCTAAAGCAAGTTTTTTCTCTTTGTTTACAAAGCGGTACTTGATGTACCAGCGTTTTGAACCGTTAGGGTTAACCAGCAGGTAAAGTCCATGCGAGTCACTGAGCTTATACGGCTTGCCACAAGGCTTGGCGTGGACTATAGCGCGATCTGTTAGTGCCATTTGGGGGCCTCACTATTATCGAACTACGTCTAAGCCCCCAATTTGGCCCCCAAATCGCGTGGATGTCAATGGATGAAAAATGACCAACACGGAAAGGCCACAAAATAAAAATGGTTATTATTGAAAAATAAATTATCTTTGAATTACAGACGGATATGGACGAATTTGGACGAAAATGGACATAAAAAAAGCCACCCTTAGGTAGCTAATTATTGCATCACTTGGTGCCGAAGGCCGGACTCGAACCGGCACGTATTTCTACGGTTGATTTTGAATCAACTGCGTCTACCGATTTCGCCACTCCGGCACGGAAAGGATACGGAAAACGTTCTGGATTATACCTGTCACTGGCTGCTGCGCAAGCGGCAGAGTGCGATTGCCGCGCTAAGTGTTGAAAAAAACAGCGCAAGCCGCATTTCGGTCAACATTCAATACGTTCCGCAAGTAAACCTCTCGTTCTCACCTTTCCCACTCGCGGTTTCCTCTTTCTCCGAGTCTGCTCGCAAAATCCTGCAAACGGCTCAATTCGGTTTACATTTTCGGCAATTTGTTATCAGATCCTGTTATTAGTACGCGTAATAACGCCGGTACTTTCCCAAAACAGGATTTCCGCAATGCGCTTCTATCAGATCGAACCAACGCTGGAGAACTACTGGCGCGGCATTATTCTTTTTGGCAAAAACGTCGCCTCCTATAAGTTTGCGCTGGCGCATGCGCTGTACGATATCCGCCACGATGGTAGCGATCTGATACGCCTCGAGGAGCTGGCGGTGCCGTTCAGCCGGCATCTGTGTCGCCATCTTGAGCACGCCCCCAAACAGATCACGTCGCCAAAAAGCCAGTTTCTCAGCGCTTGCAGCCGCTTCAATCGCCAGGAGATAACCCAGGATCAGCTCATCGCGGCAACGGTCAAGCTCGGCTTTAGCGTGGTGCTGGATAAATTTCATAACGTGAACCAGGGCGAAATCGCCAGGCGCTTTTTTATCGACGAGCGTAAAACGCATCAGGGCATCCGCCTGACCGACGACTTTTATTCTCTGACGGAGCGCCAGCAGTACCAGAACCTGATCCACGAAACGGACGCCCGCTGGCGTCTGGTGGAGCAGGCGTGGGCGATGAATATCGCCAGCAACCTGATCGCCGTGGAATATGATGCCGCCGAACAGCAGCTCTTTAGCACCCTGAATACCCGACGGGTTGCCATCTCCAGCTGTCGCGACAGCCTGAACGGCTACCAAAAAGGCCGCTGCTTTTACTGCTATGCGCCGATTAGTCTCGAAAGTGGGGATGAGAACCTGGCCGACGTTGACCACTTTATCCCGTGGGCGGCGCGCGGCGAGGTGGCGAATATCAACGGCGTCTGGAACCTGGTTCTCGCCTGCAAGAGCTGCAACCGCGGGGAGAAAGGCAAGTTTATGCGGGTACCGTCGGCAAAATTGCTGCGCCGCCTGCGCGACAGAAACGAATATTTTATTACCAGCCACCTTCCCTTGCGTGAAACCTTAATCCGTCAGACCGGCAACACGACCGCCCGCCGCGATGACTTCCTCGCCAAAATCTGGAACACTGCGCGCATTACGCTCCTTCATGAATGGGAACCTCAGGCCGCCGGAACGGATATATTCTGATGACAATTAACTACTACCAGCAGAACGCTGACAGCTTTGTGGCTTCAACCGTCGCTGTCGATATGACCTCTCTGTACGCGCCTTTTATCGGGGCGATTGAACCGAACGGGCTGATCCTCGATGCGGGGTGTGGCTCCGGACGCGATGCCAAAGCCTTTGCCGATATGGGCTACCGGGTCGAGGCGTTTGACGCCTCACCGGCCATGGTCGAGCGGGCTGCGCAACACAGCGGACTGGCCGTGCGTCAGGCGACTTTTCAAAGTATCAGCGAAAGCGCACGATATGACGGCATCTGGTGCTGCGCTTCGCTGCTGCACGTTCCCGCCGCTGAGCTGCCGGGAGTGATGCACAAACTGGCTACGGCCCTCAAACCCGGCGGTGTCTGGTACGTCTCATTTAAATACGGTTCAGGCGAGCGAGAAAAAGAGGGGCGGCGGTTTACCGATCTCGATGAAGCAGGGCTGACGACGCTGGTCGAACCGCTGGCGGATATCCGTCTCGCCAACATGTGGCAGACGGTGGATAAGCGCCCGGAGCGGAGCGAAATCTGGCTCAACGCGCTGTTGCTCAAAAGCTGAACTATCGCGATGGCTTCTCTCTCGCGGAGAAGCCGGCTTGCGTAAGCTTCCCCCCTCCTTCTGCCAAGCGTCCCCTCGCCCCATGCTCTACACTTCCTTCTTAACTACGCCAAACCCAAGGAAACTGTCATGAGCACTATTAAAAGTTACGCCGCCAAAGAAGCGGGCGCCGATCTGTCGCTGTGGGAGTACGATGCCGGCGACCTTAAGCCGGAAGATGTCGAAGTGCAGGTGGAGTACTGCGGGATCTGCCACTCCGACCTGTCGATGATCGACAATGAATGGGGCATGTCGAGCTATCCGCTGGTGGCCGGTCACGAAGTGATTGGCCGGGTGGCGGCCCTGGGCAGCGCGGCGCAGGATAAGGGGCTGAAGGTTGGCCAGAAGGTCGGCATTGGCTGGACGGCGCGCAGCTGCGGCCACTGCGACGCCTGTATCAGCGGCAACCACGTGAACTGTCTGGAAGGCTCGGTGCCCACCATCATCAACCGCGGCGGCTTCGCCGATAAGCTGCGCGCCGACTGGCAATGGGTGATCCCGCTGCCGGAAAACGTCGATCTTGAATCCGCCGGGCCGATGCTCTGCGGCGGCATCACGGTCTTCAAACCGCTGCTGATGCATCATGTCACGGCGAACAGCCGCGTCGGCGTCATCGGCATTGGCGGCCTCGGCCATATCGCCATCAAGCTGCTGCACGCGATGGGCGCGGAAGTCACCGCCTTTAGCTCTAACCCGGCGAAAGAGCAGGAAGTACTGGCAATGGGCGCCGATCGCGTGGTGAACAGCCGCGATCCCGAAGCCTTAAAGGCACTGGCCGGCCAGTTCGACCTGATTATCAACACCGTCGCCGTCGACCTCGACTGGCAGCCGTACTTTGAAGCGCTGGCGTACGGCGGCAACTTCCACACCGTCGGGGCAGTGATGAAGCCGTTCCCGGTCCCCGCTTTTACCCTGATTGGCGGCGACCGCAGCATCTCCGGCTCGGCCACCGGCAACCCGTCCGAGCTGCGCAAGCTGATGAAATTCGCCGGACGCAGCAAAGTCGCGCCGACCACCGAGCTGTTCCCGATGTCGCAGATCAACGAGGCGCTGAAGCACGTTCGCGAGGGCAAGGCCCGCTACCGCGTGGTGCTGAAAGCCGACTTCTGATCGTTCCTCGTCATGCTTCAGGCCGCAGCCGCGCGGCCTGAACGCCACTGACCGGGGTGATGCCGGGCGGCCCGTCTGCCCGGCGCTTGTTTCCCTGGTCATTAAACCGTCATCTCCCCGCCATACGTTTGCAGTCAATCCTTCTCACAATCCGGGCTTCTACAAACGCCTGAATGAGACGTCCGCCACCATGAGAAAAACCTGGCTTCCCTGGCTGATACTGTCGCCTTCCCTGCTGTTTTTATTACTGTTTACCTGGTTTCCCCTCGGGCGATCGATTTATGACAGCCTGTTCGATACCCGCATGGTCAGCGACGGCGGCCAGTATGTCGGGCTGGAGAACTTTAGTCGTCTGTTCGCCGACAACGTCTTCTGGCAGTCGCTGGTGAATAACCTGCTTTATATCCTGCTGACGGTGGTACCGGGCGTGACCCTCGCCCTGCTGCTGGCGGTCGCCCTGACCGAGAATCACCGCGTCAACCGCTGGCTGCGCACCGCCTTCTTCTTCCCGATGATTATCCCGATGGTCAGCGCCGCCGCGCTGTGGCTGTTTATCTTTATGCCCGGCCTTGGCCTGCTCGACCACTATCTGGCGAAGCTGTTTGGCCCGATGAACAACAACTGGCTGGGGCGCAGCAATAGCGCGCTGCTGGCGCTGGCGCTGATTGGCGTGTGGAAGTTCGCCGGTTATTACATGCTGTTTTTCCTCGCCGGGCTGCAAAGCATTCCGTCCTCCACGCGCGAAGCGGCGATCATGGAAGGCGCCACCCGCACGCAGGTGTTCTTTAAGGTCACGCTGCCGCTGCTGCGCCCGACCCTGAGCTTCGTGATAACCACGGCGCTGATCTACTCCATCACCCAGATCGACCACGTGGCAGTGATGACCCGCGGCGGGCCGGATAACGCCACGACAGTGCTGCTCTACTACATCCAGAACCTCGCCTGGGACACCCATGATTTAGGTAAAGCTTCCGCCGCCACCTTCCTGACGCTGGCCGGGCTGTTTGCCTTCTCGCTGATTAACCTCAAACTGCTGGAGAAAGGAGCGCACTATGAGCGCTGAAATCTCGCCGCTGGCGCTGCGATCGCACAGCGCATCGCGCCCGCTCTGGCTGCGCCTGCGCCGCTCGCAGCCCTTTACGCTCACGGTATTAATGTGCTGCCTGGCGCTGCTGTGGATGAGCCCGTTTTTATGGATGCTGGCGACCTCGTTCAGCGCCACGACCTTCGGCGAGGATATGGCCTCGCTGCTGCCCCGTATGCCGCTGACGCTGGATAACTTCCGCGATGCCTGGGCCAGCGCCGACTGGCTGAGCCTCTACGCCAACACCCTTATCTTCACCTTCGGCACCTTCTTCGTGCAGCTGTTGACCATCACTACCGCCGGCTACGTCTTCGCCTGCCACGAGTTTCGCGGCAAGAAGACGCTGTTCCTGATGTTCCTCGTCCAGCTGATGATCATGCCGGTGGTGATGATGGTGCCGAACATGCTGACCCTGAAAACCTTCGGCCTGCTCAACACCCTCACCGGGGTGATGATGCCCTACTTCACCTCGGCGTTCGGCGTGTTCCTGATGCGTCAGGCGTTTCTGGCCATACCCAAAGAGCTGGAAGAGGCGGCGCTGATGGAGGGCTGTCGCTGGTGGCAGGTGCTGTTCCGCGTGCTGCTGCCGATGTCCTGGCCGTCGGTGCTGGCCTTCGCCACCGTCAGCATTACCTACCACTGGAACGAGTATCTGTGGCCGCTGATGATGCTGAACGACCCGGACAAACAGGTGCTGACCGTGGGGCTGGTCTCGTTCGCCATGGGCGCCGAATCCGGCGGTCAGTGGGGCATCATCGGCGCCGGCACGCTGATGGTCTGCCTGCCGCTGATGCTGGCGTTTATCCTCTTCCAGAAACAGTTCCTGCGAAGCTTCGGCTTCTCCGGGATCAAATAAGGAGCTCTTCATGCTGTTAGCGCAAATTTCCGATACCCATTTCCGCAGCCGCAGCCAGAAGCTGTACGGCTTTATTGACGTCAACGCCGCCAATGCCGACGTCGTCTCCCAGTTGAACGCCCTGCAGGAGCGTCCGGACGCGGTGGTGGTGAGCGGCGATATCGTCAACTGCGGCCGCCCGGAAGAGTATGAGGTCGCCCGCCAGATCCTCGGCAGCCTGAACTATCCGCTGTATCTCATTCCCGGCAACCACGACGATAAAGCGCTGTTTCTGGAGTACCTGCATCCGCTGTGCCCGCAGCTCGGCCGCGACGCGCAAAACATGCACTACGCGGTAGACGATTTTGCCACTCGCCTGCTGTTTATCGACTCCAGCCGGGCGGGTACGTCGAAAGGCTGGCTGACCGAGGAAACCATCAAATGGCTGGAAGCCCAGCTGTTTGATGGCGGCGATAAACCGGCGACGGTATTTATGCATCATCCGCCGCTGCCGCTGGGCAATGCGCAGATGGATCCTATCGCCTGCGAAAACGGCCATCGTCTGCTGGCGCTGGTTGAGCGTTTCCCGCCGCTGACGCGCATTTTCTGCGGCCATAACCACAGCCTGACCATGACCCAGTATCGCCAGGCCATCATCTCCACCATCCCGGGAACCGTCCACCAGGTACCCTACTTTTATGAAGATACCCGACCGTACTACGACCTCTCTCCGGCGTCGTGCCTGATGCATCGCCAGGTCGACGAGCAGTGGGTGAGCTATCAGCACCCTCTGACCCACTACGCCGGACCCTGGATGTACGACGAAAATATCAGCTGCCCAACGGAAGATTGCTAAACGCCATGCTTAGTCTGCAAAACATCAGTAAACAGTTTGACGGTAAACCGGCCCTCAGCGCCCTGTCGCTGGATATTCGCGAAGGGGAATTCGTGGTGCTGGTGGGCCCGTCCGGCTGCGGTAAAAGCACCCTGCTGCGCCTGCTCGCCGGGCTGGAGCCGGTCAGCGAGGGGGAGATCTGGCTGCACGATGAGAACATCACCGAAATGTCGCCCAGAGAGCGCAACTTCGCGATGATCTTCCAGAACTATGCGCTGTTTCCGCACCTGTCGGTGCGCGACAACATCACCTTCGGCATGAAGGTGCGCAAAGAGGAGAAGACCAGCTGGCAGCCGCGGGTGGATAAAGTCGCGCAGATGCTGCAGCTGGATACCCTGCTCGATCGCAAACCGGCGAAGCTCTCCGGCGGCCAGCGGCAGCGGGTGGCGATGGCGCGGGCGATTGTGCGCAATCCGCGCCTGTTCCTGATGGATGAGCCGCTCTCCAACCTCGACGCGCGCCTGCGTAGCGAAGTGCGCGACAGCATTATGGATCTCCACCAGCAGCTCAGAACCAGCACCGTCTACGTCACCCATGACCAGACGGAAGCGATGTCGATGGCCGATCGCATCGTGGTGATGAACGGCGGCCACGTACAGCAGGTCGGGCGACCGGAGTATCTGTACGCCAACCCGGCCAACCTGTTTGTCGCCGGGTTTATCGGATCTCCGGCGATGAATCTGCTCTCACTGCCCTGCGCTGATGGTGAGGTATTACTGGGTGAGCTGCGCTATCCGCTGCCGCCGCGCTACCGTGATGAATCCCGAGTGTGGTTAGGCATTCGCCCGGAACATATCAGCGACCGCGTGGAGGAGAACCATCTGCGCTTGCCCGCCACCGTGCTGCAACGAGAACTGATGGGAGCCGATTATTTGCTCCACGTCAGTACCCCCATCGGCACCTTACGCTTTAGCCGTCGCCATCGCGGCGCGGTGCCGGAGAAAGGCGATTCGCTGATCCTCGGCTTTTCACCTGCCGATGTGCATCTTTTTCATGCTGAGAAACAGCATAATTTACTGATGGAGACAGACCATGTTTAAACCTCTCACCGCTCTCGCGGTTGGGCTCAGCCTTGCCCTGAGCGGCGCGGCGCTGGCGAAAGAGAAGATCGACTTCATGTTTCCGGCGCCGGTGGACGGCAAGCTGACCATGGAGATGACCCGCGTCATTAAGCAATTCAACGAGTCGCAGCAGGATGTCGAAGTGCGCGGGATCTTTACCGGCAACTACGACACTACCAAGATCAAAGCCGAATCAGCGCAGAAAGCCGGGCAGCCGCCCGCGCTGGTGATTATGTCCGCCAACTTCACCACCGATCTGGCGCTGAAAGATGAGATCCTGCCGATGGACGAACTGTTCCAGTATGGCGATCAAAAAGCGGGGGATTTTCTGGTGAAGGCGTTCTGGCCCGCAATGCATAAAAACGCCCAGGTGATGGGCACCACCTATGCGATCCCGTTCCATAACTCGACGCCGATCCTCTACTACAACAAAACGATGTTCGATCGGGCCGGGATCAAACAGCCGCCGCAAACCTGGGCTGAGCTGCTGGCGGATGCCAGAAAGCTGACCGACGAAAGCAAAGGCCAGTGGGGGATCATGCTGCCGTCGACCAACGATGATTACGGCGGCTGGATCTTCTCGGCGCTGGTGCGCGCCAACGGTGGGAAATACTTTAACGAGGACTATCCGGGCGAAGTCTATTACAACACGCCAACCACCATCGGCGCCCTGCGCTTCTGGCAGAACCTGGTCTATAAAGACAAAGTGATGCCTTCCGGGGTGTTGAATTCGAAACAGATCGGCGCCAGCTTCTTCTCCGGCAAAGTCGGAATGGCGATGCTGAGCACCGGCGCGCTGGGCTTTATGCGCGAGAACAGCAAAGATTTTGAGCTGGGCGTGGCGATGCTGCCGGCTAAAGAGCAGCGGGCGGTACCGATCGGCGGCGCCAGCCTGGTTAGCTTCAAAGGCATCAACGACGCGCAGAAAAAAGCGGCGTATCAGTTCCTGACGTATCTGGTGAGCCCGCAGGTCAACGGCGCCTGGAGTCGCTTTACCGGCTACTTCTCCCCGCGTAAGGCCGCCTACGATACGCCGGAAATGAAGGCGTATCTGCAGCAGGATCCGCGCGCGGCTATCGCCCTCGAACAGCTGAAGTATGCCCATCCGTGGTACTCCACCTGGGAGACCGTTGCCGTGCGTAAGGCGATGGAAAACCAGCTGGCCGCGGTGGTCAATGATGCCAATGTTACCCCGGAAGCCGCGGTGCAGGCGGCGCAGAAGGAAGCCGATGCGTTGATGAAGCCCTACGTCGATAAGACCGCGCTGGCGGAAGTGAAGTAGCCCTTTCCCTCGCTATCCCCGTCGATAGTTGAGGTATCTTCTGTCATACCGTACGGAAGCAGTGTACCCCCTCCCCCTGTTTCAAGGGGGAGGGGATCGTTCGATACGGCTCATTAGCCCGGGCCGTACAGACCGCTGAGTACCTATCCAGCATCGCAGATACCGCTCAGCGTTACACTTTATTCGCCTGCGATTCAGCCACTATTCGCCGGGCCCTGGCGGCCTGCCCTTCTTCACTGGTGTCCAGCTTATCCCGCAGATAGTGCTCGATTTGTTCAAGACTACGGTGGCGAGTTTCCGGTACGCATTTAATGACGAATATCGCGCCAAATACGCCAATACCGGCGAAGATAAAAAAGGTGCCTGAAAGCCCTAACCACGCCAGCAGTATCGGGAAGAACAGGGAGATCAGGAAGTTGGCAATCCACATTGAAAATACCGCCCCCCCCATAAAAATACCGCGCAGACGGGTTGGGAAAATTTCCGACATAAGCAGCCAGGTCACCGGCGACAGCGCCCCCTGCTGAAAGCTCAGAAACAGTAACATCCCTGCCAGAACCATATAGGCACGCAGCGCATCAGGCTGGCCGTTAACCGTCTCCGGTAACAGATAGCTGACCGCACCGATAAAGACCAGGCAGGCGGTGCAGCCGAACTGACCAATCATGGTCATCGGGCGACGGCCAATTTTGCCAAGCATCCAGATGCCAACGAATGTCATCAATACTGAGACTACGCCGTTGGCGATAGTGGCAAACAGTGCGGCATTATCAGTCATACCAACCGAGGTCAGTACCGTGGGGGCATAGTACATAATGGTATTTACACCGGTAAGCTGTTGAATAACCGCTATACCAATACCGATCATAAACAGCTTGAACAACCACGGGGTCATAATCTCGCTGAACCGGGGCTTACCGAGATTGCGCTGTTCATCCAGCGTTTCGGTGATTTCCAGCAGCTCCCACTCAACATCATCTTTATGCCGGGTGCGCTCAAGCACGCGACGGGCTTCCGCCAGGCGCCCTTTCATCGCGTACCAGCGCGGTGAATCCGGCATAAACATCATGCCAAACCAGAGCAGCACGGCGGGTAGCGTCGCCACTGCCAGCATCCAGCGCCAGGTGCTTTCCCCGCCCCAGACTTCATGGAACGTGGCATTAGAAATATAGGCCAGCAGTTGACCGGATACGATCATCAGTTCCTGCAAAGTAACCAGCTGTCCGCGCTTATTCGCGGGAGCTATCTCGGCAATATAGACCGGAACGGTAGCCGCCGCCCCGCCGACCGCGACGCCGAGAATAAGACGAAAGAAAATCATCCAGTTAACGTCCGGCGCTATAGAGGTACCTATCGCGCCGATGGCAAAAAGCACCGCCAGCCACAGAATAATTTTCTTTCTGCCCGCCGCATTCGCCAGATTGCCAGATAGCAGTGCGCCAAAGGCGGCACCGAACAGCAACGAGCTGGTGACCAGGCCGGTGGTAAAGGGAGTGAGATGAAGCTCGGTGCCCATAAAGAGTAAGGCACCGGAAATCACCCCGGTATCATAGCCAAAAAGTAAACCGCCAAGCGTCGCGATCAGGGCGACAACTTTTACAAAGGGCGTTGTCGGGGTATCGCTATTCGGTCCCGACGCTTTATTGAGTGTAAGATATTGTTCCTTAGACATAATAGACTCCAGTAACCCGCCTTGTTTGAGGGAAGATTTGCTCTAGTCTGAATGCAGAGGCCGAGGCCTCACCGACGTGTTGTTTTCGTTCTACGTCTTGAGCTACTGCTGAGTGATGGGGCAAAAAAAGCAGGCCATACGGCGTATGGCCTGAAAATGAAACAACGATTAGATTCCTGCCGTCTCGCGGATGTATTTGCGCGCTTTTACGGCGTATTCGAATGGGTTAGCCAGCGCCGGATCCTGCTCGGCCTCAACCACCATCCAGCCTTTATAGCCATGCTCGTCCAGCAGTTTAAACACCGGACGGAAATCAATGACGCCGTCGCCCGGCACGGTGAAGGTCCCCTTCTTCACGCCATCCAGGAAGGAGAGCCCTTCGCGGCGCACCTGCTCGATCACCGGCGGACGTACGTCTTTCAGGTGGACATGGTTAATGCGCGGCAGATATTTTTTCAGAATCGCCAGCATCGGCTCTTCGCCGCCTTCGGAATACCAGGCGTGTCCGGTGTCGTAGAGCAGGAAGACCTTGTCATCCACCAGCGACATAAACTTGTCGATCTCTGCCGTCGTCTGAATACCGGTACCCATATGGTGGTGCAGACAGACCTGCATGCCCTTTTCCGCCGCCAGGCGACCGAGGGTGTTATAGCCTTCCGCCACCCGCTGCCACTCTTCTTCGCTAAAGCACGGTTTCTCATTCTCCAGGATAGGCTTTTCCAGCCCCTGAATACTGCCACTCTGCTCCGAGCAGCCGATCACTTTCGCGCCCATAGCATGCAGGAAATTCATGTGGTTAACGAATTCATCAATAGTTTTTTCCCGCTGGCCGTTAGCAAAAAAGGTGCTGAACCAGGCGTTGCAAATCTGAATGCCGCGGATATCCAGCATCGGCTTGAGAACCGCCGGATCGCGTGGATATTTGCTACCGACTTCGCTGCCGGTAAAACCCGCCAGCGCCATTTCGCTGACGATTTGCTGAAAAGTATTCTCGCTGCCCAGCTCCGGCATATCGTCGTTAGTCCAGCCAATCGGGGCGATAGCCAGTTTTACGTTATCTTTGTTCATAGTAGGGGGCTCCTGCCGCTGCGCCTACCGGCGCAGCAATTCACGTTCGATGAGTTCACGGGTTTCCACTGCCTGGTATTTCATTTTTTCCGGGTAGCCGAACAGCGAGGTGGCCACGATAGGCTCACCGCCGACCTTGAAGGTCTGCTCGGCAAATTTCATATCGCGCAGGGTGCGGAACAGCGCGTCGAAATCAACATCCCCTTCCCCGACGCCCACGTGCTGGTGAACGACGGCATCTACGCCCGGTGGGTTAACGATATAGCGGCAGTGTTTTGTATGGTTGCGGGTATCCGCGATCAGCACATGGGAGAGATCGCTTCCCGCGTAGCGCAGCATCTTCTCAACGTCACCCACGCCTTTGTCATAGAAGAAGGTGTGCGGGACGCTGTAAACGTACTTAACGTTATCGCTGCGGAACGACTTCACGATATCGACGGTTTCGTTGTTCTCTTCGCAGAAGTCCCACGGATGCGCCTGAATTTCAACGCGGATGCCTTCGCGCTCAAAAATCGGCAGCAGCTCTTCCATGGAGCGATAGAACATCTCATCGCAAATCTCCGGCTGGTTAGGATCGCCGGAGAACTCGGTGTTGATCACCTGTACACCCATTTCAACCGCGATTTCGATCAGCCGTTTCCAGTTTTTTACTGCTGCCTGACGGCGCAGCTCATCCGGACCGGACCAGCGGTAGACGCAGATAAACGAAGAGAGCTCTACGCCGGTATCGCGCAGCGCCTGCTTGTACTCAGCCATAATTTCCCGGCTGGCGCGCGGGTGCTTGTAGAACGGGTTGATCTGCGGGTGCGGCGATTGCTCAATGTACTTGTAGCCCCACTCCGCCACCTGATGGACCATTCGGGTGACCCCGAGGTCTTTAATGACATCAACGTCAAAAGCAATTTTCATCGTCGTTACCTGTGCAAAGAAGTTCCGTCAGCAAAGCGGGATTAGCGTTTGTAGAAATCAGGGCACTCAGGCAGCGTCACCTCAACCGGCTCGCTGGTGCCCTGGGCTTTGATACAGGCGTCGGCTGCAACGGATGCCGCGTAGCCATCCCATGCCGATGGGCCGTGCAGCTGGCCGGCCTGAACATCATTGATAAAGGCCTGCAGCTCAACGTCATACGCTTTGATAAAGCGATCCTTCCAGTCGGTCAGGATAGCGGTCGACAGGTTAGCGGCTTTGCGCATCTGCACAGCCGACGGCTCAGGCAGGCGGGCAATACCGGTTTCCCCCACCACTTCACACTGGATGTCATAGCCGTACTGACAGTTCACAAAGACTTCCACGTCGATCAGCGTGCCTTTTTTCGTTTCAAACGACACGATCTGCGGGTCTTTCAGGCGCGCATGGGTGTGGGAAGTGGAGCGCGGAAAGCGCACCTGCACGGAAACATAGTCGTCATTCAGCAGCCAGCGCAATACATCCAGCTCGTGAATCAGGGTGTTGGTGATCGCCATGTTGGTGATGTAATCCTCACCTACCGACTGGTTGCGGTGCGCGCAGCGCAGCATCAGCGGCGCGCCGATATCGCCGTCATCGATCACTTTTTTCAGCGCCAGATAGCCTTCGTCATAAGGACGCATAAATCCGACCTGCACCAGGCGGCGACCGGCTTTCATTTCCGCATCAACGATGCGGCGGCAGCCTTCCGCGCTCATCGCCAGCGGCTTCTCGCAGAACACCGGCTTCCCGGCGGCGATGGCGGCCAGCGTGTACTCTTCGTGGGTGGGGTCCCATGAGGTAACCAGAATGGCATCCACATCGCTGGCCTTAATCACGTCATGACCGTCGGCGTACACTTCGGCATGCACGCCCGGCAGCGCAACCGCGGCGCGCGCGTTCTCTTCGTTGATATCCGAAACCGCCACTACCGTGGCTCCCTGCAGTACCTGAGTGCAACGACGGATATGTTCTTTACCGATAGCGCCGGCACCGATGACACCTAATTTGAGTGACATAGTTGGTTTTCTCCCGAGATTTGTAGGGTTCAGGGTTTGTGTTCTGTTTTAGTAATCCCGCGCCTGAGCGCGTTTTTCATTGATCATTTGCGCAACCTTACGGATCCGCTCGGAGAGCGCAGACTGCGCGACGCCGACGTTCCACCAGCTGCCATATTTGTGCACCATGGTTTTCGGCAGCACTTTAATGTCTATCAGGGTGCTGACGGTTTCGCGGCGCGCGGCGTCCAGCGCGTGGCGTAGTTCTTCTAGCGTCGTGACGCGCCAGGTTTTGCAGCCGTAGCCGGCAGCGACGGTGGCGAAATCTACCGGTACCAGGCCGCCCTGCAGCTGGCCCGATTCGGCGCAGCGGAAGCGGAACTCGGTGCCGAAGCTGTCCATACCGTGTTCCATCTGCAGGTTGTTGATACAGCCGTTGGCCATGTTGTCGAGCAGTACGATGTTGATCTTCGCGCGCTCCTGCAGGGAGGTCACCAGCTCGGAGTGCAGCATCATGAATGAGCCGTCGCCCACCAGCGAATAGACCTCGCTTTGCGGTTGGGCTAACTTCACGCCCAGCGCGGCGCTGACTTCATACCCCATGCAGGAGTAGCCGTATTCAACGTGATAGGTGTTGGTGGCCCGGTTGCGCCAGACGCGCTGCAGGTCTCCCGGCAGGCTACCTGCCGCCGCCACAATCACCGCATCCGCCGGCAGCGTTTCGTTGAGTACCCCAAGGACGCTGCTTTGCGTCAGGGTGGAGTCGGTTATCTGGCGAAATTCGCGATACACCGATTCCCGATCCAGATGGTCGTCGATTTCCGGGACGAAAGCGGTTTCCTGCCATACCGCCTGGTAAACGCGCTGGGTCTCTTTCAGCTGGCGGCTCTGCACGCTTTCAATCTGCTCGCCCCAGCCTGCTTGCCAGGATTCGCCGGACAGGGCGTCATCGAGGGCGGTGAGGGCTTCGCGGGCATCCGCCAGCATCGGAATCCCATCCAGCTTCCAGGCATCGAAGTTGCTGACGTTAATATTGAGGAAGCGCACGCCCGGGTGCTGGAAAATCCATTTTGACGAGGTGGTGAAATCGCTGAAACGCGTGCCGAGACCGATGACTAAGTCCGCCTCTTTCGCCAGCAGGTTCGCTGCCAGGCAGCCGGTTTCGCCGACGCCGCCCACGTTATACGGATGCGAAGAGACAACGCTGCCTTTACCCGCCTGGGTTTCGGCAAACGGTACGCCGTAGCGTTCGGCAAAATGGGTCAACGCTTCGCCGGCGCCGGAGTATTTCACCCCGCCGCCGCAGACGATCAGCGGCTTACGGCTGGCTTTAATTGCCGCCACCGCATCCGCCAGCTGTGCGGCGCTGGCCGGACGGCGGTCAAGGCGGTGTACCCGACGGGTAAAGAAGGACTGCGGATAATCCCAGGCTTCGCCCTGGACATCCTGCGGCAGACAGAGCGTGACCGCACCGGTTTCCGCCGGGTCGGTTAACACGCGCATAGCGTTGATGCAGGCGCTCATCAGCTGTTCCGGACGGGTGATGCGATCCCAGTATTTACTCACCGCGCGAAACGCGTCATTAGTGGTAATGCTGAGATCGTGGCTCTGCTCAATTTGCTGTAACACCGGGTCAGGCTGGCGGGTCGCAAACACATCTCCCGGCAGCAGCAGCAGAGGGATGCGGTTGGCGGTCGCGGTGGCGGCAGCGGTAATCATGTTTGCCGCGCCGGGGCCAATGGAGGAGGTGCAGGCAATAATCTGACGACGCAGGGACTGTCTGGCAAAACCGGTGGCGACATGCGCCATCCCTTGCTCGTTACGCCCCTGATAGACCCGCATTTCACCGCTATCTTGTTCAAGAGCCTGGCCCATTCCCAGCACGTTGCCGTGGCCAAAGATAGCAAAGATGCCTTTAACGAACTTATGCTCTTCGCCATCGACTTCCAGGTACTGGTTATCCAGGAACTTCACCAGCGCCTGCGCCATTGTCAGTCTCAGTTTGCCCATGTTGCCCAATCCTTATTGTTCAGTATTTGCGTGTAGGTCAGCGTTTTACCCCGCCCAGCGTGACAAGCGATGGGCCAGGAAAATCGTTAACGCCACTGGAATACTTCTGGATTATAGGCAAACATTTTTTTCATTAAATAGAAATACAGAAGAAATATTTCATTTTGCGAGAGGGATCAAACTCTCTATGCATTTCACCCGTTTCATTCACATCCTGTATCCGGGATGACACGCAATTTACGCGGTACTGCTCTTAATATCCCCTTAAAAATCATAGGTAAAGAGTGATAGTAAATGGCCGGTAGTTCAGCTTTACCTCGGCGCGCAGGATCTGAGGCAGAATGGGGCTCGGCGCGGCAGAGTGGTATATCCCTCACATTTTTGGTTTTTTAATTTCGATCTAGTTTGCAAATGAAATATTTATTTCTCAAACTAGGGATAACCAATAACCCTCAGGCTGTTTTCGGAGACGCTGTCGGCATCCCGACTCTTCCGTACAGCAGAAATGCAAAAGGAAACCCTAGCTATGAATGCAGCAGTAAAGCGACTCGACGTCATCTGTATTGGCCGGGTGGCAGTCGATCTCTATGCCCAGCAGATTGGCGCGAGGCTGGAAGATGTTGCCAGTTTTTCTAAGTACCTGGGTGGCTCTTCCGGCAACGTCGCCTTCGGCACCGCTATACAGGGATTAAAATCGGCGATGCTTGCCCGCGTGGGCGATGAGCACAATGGTCGTTTTTTACGCGAAACGCTCAGCCGCGCCGGCGTCGATACCGAATATCTGATCACCGATAAGCAGCGCCTGACGGCGTTAGTGATGCTGGGGATTAAAGATCAGGAGACATTTCCACTCATTTTTTACCGCGATAACTGCGCCGATATGGCCCTTTCGCCAGAAGACATTAAGGAAGAGTACATCGCCTCCTCCCGGGCGCTGGCGGTAACCGGTACCCACCTTTCGCACGCCAACACGCGTGAAGCGGTGCTGAAGGCGCTGGAGTACGCCCGCCGTCACGGCCTGCGTACGGCGCTGGATATCGACTATCGTCCGGTGCTTTGGGGGTTAACCTCTTTAGGCGACGGCGAAACGCGTTTCATTGAGTCCGGTCAGGTGACCAGCCAGCTGCAGGAAGTCCTGCATCTGTTCGATTTAGTGGTGGGGACTGAAGAGGAGTTTCATATTGCCGGCGGCAGTACCGATACTCTGATCGCGCTGAAAAACGTGCGTAACGCTACGAAAGCGACGCTGGTTTGCAAACGCGGTCCGATGGGCTGCGTGGTGCTGGAAGGCGACATTCCCGACAGCTGGGATAGCGTGCCGCTGCAGCAGGGCGTGCGCGTAGACGTGCTTAACGTCCTCGGCGCTGGCGATGCCTTTATGTCCGGCCTGCTGCGCGGCTGGCTTAACGACGAAGGCTGGGAGCAGGCCTGTCGCTACGCTAACGCCTGCGGCGCGCTGGTGGTTTCACGTCACGGCTGCGCGCCCGCGATGCCAACCAAAGCCGAACTTGACGACTATCTGTCGCGAGCAGAATCTGTCCCGCGTCCGGATATCGACGCTCGCCTCAACCATCTCCATCGCGTCACCAGCCGCCGCCAGGCGTGGCCGGAGCTGTGCATTTTCGCCTTTGACCACCGTAAGCAGCTGGCAGACCTGGCGCTGGAAACCGGGCGTGATGAATCCTGTATTCCGCAGCTGAAGCTGCTGCTGCTGGCGGCCGCGGAAGCCGCCGCAGACGAAGCCGGTCTTGACGGCCGCAGCGGCATTCTCGCCGATGGCACCTACGGCCAGCGCTCGCTCAATGCCATCACCGGCAAGGGCTGGTGGATTGGCCGGCCGATTGAAATGCCAAGCTCGCGCCCGCTGCGCCTGGAACATGGCAACATCGGTTCCCAGCTTATCGACTGGCCGCTGGAGCACGTCGTGAAATGCCTGGTCTTCTACCACCCGGCCGACCCTGCCGAACTGCGCGCTGAACAGGATGCGCTGCTGCTGGAAGTCTGGCAGGCGTGCAACAAGTCCGGGCATGAGCTGCTGCTGGAAATTATTCTGCCGGAAAACGGCCCGGATAAAGATGAACGCCACTACCACGACATGCTGGAGCACTTCTATCAGCTGGGCATCCAGCCGGACTGGTGGAAGCTGCCGCCGCTGTCGAGCGCGGAATGGGAAAGGATTGGCAAACTGATCGCGCGCGAAGATAGCTGGTGCCGCGGGATCTTAATCCTCGGCCTGGACGCCCCTTCGGACCGTCTGCGCGCCGGTTTTGCCGAAGCGGCGAAGCATCCGATGATCAAAGGTTTTGCCGTAGGACGCACCATTTTTGGCCAGCCTTCACGGCGCTGGATGCAGGGAGAGCTCAGCGACGAGGCGCTGATTAACGAAGTGAAACGCAACTACCTCACGCTCATCGGCTACTGGCGAGAAGCCCGCGGCTGATACTAACCAGGCCCGCATCCTTTCCCCAAGATGCGGGCTTTTTTCTGGATCTTCGTGAAATGAATCGCGTATTTCATCGTAGTAAATGAAAAATTCGCTTCATTTGATACACTGGAAATTATATTCCTTTCATTTTCTCAGAGCGCAATCTATGGCCAATAATCCGACCCAACTTACCATCTTGCAGGATGAAATCAGGCGTCGCTACGATACGTTAAGCAAACGCCTGAAACAGGTAGCCCGCTATATTCTCGATAACAGCAATAGCGTGGCTTTCGATACCGTGGCCTCTATCGCGCAACAAGCTGACGTCCCCCCTTCCACGCTGATCCGCTTCGCTAACGCCTTTGGTTTTAGCGGTTTCAACGAAATGAAGCAGATGTTCAAGCAGCACCTGATGGAAGAGACCGCTAACTATACCGAGCGCGCGCGTCTGTTCCGCCAGACCACCACGGATGACGCAACCCCGCCGGAAACGCCGACCGAAATCCTGAATATGTTCACTATGGTTAATACTCAGGCGCTGCAGCAGCTGGCGATGCAGACCTCCGGCGACGATCTGCAGCGTGCGGTCGCGCTGTTGGCGGAAGCGGAAAATATCTACGTTATCGGCCTGCGCCGCTCTTTTAGCGTCGCCTCCTATCTGACCTACGCCCTGCGCCATCTGGACCGTAAAGCGTTCCTGATTGACGGTCTGGGCGGCATGTTTACCGAACAGCTCAGCCTGGTCGGGCCGAAAGATGTCGTCGTGGCGGTGAGCTTCTCTCCGTATGCGCGGGAAGTGGTTGAACTGGTGGAGCTCGGCGCGCAGCGTAAAGCACGTCAGATAGCGATTACCGACAGCCAGGTCAGCCCGCTGGCGGCCTTCAGCGACGTCTGCTTTGTCGTGCGCGAGGCGCAGGTTGATGGTTTCCGCTCGCAGGTGGCCTCCCTGTGTCTGGCTCAGACGCTGGCGGTCTCGCTGGCGCTGAACAGCAGCAAGGATGCAGAAACGAAGCAGCTGGCTTAAATTTTTCATTATTCCCGGATTGCGGCGTAAACGTCTTATCCGGGCGACTTGTCCGCAGACGACGGTAAACCCGTAGCCCGGCTAAGCGCAGCGC
>CWHF01000089.1_pt1 | contig 144137 bp, 128 predicted proteins | sample 674701 | NCBI WGS metagenome assembly CWHF01 (sample SAMEA3735881, study PRJEB9488) | human gut metagenome | biome: ENVO:mammalia-associated habitat; material: ENVO:feces | place: Malawi | collected 2009-02-27 | reverse complement strand
GTGAGAGTAGGGAACTGCCAGGCATCAAATAAAACAGAAAGCTCAGTCGAAAGACTGGGCTTTTTGTTTTATCTGTTGTTTGTCGGTCAGCGCTCTCCGGAGCAGGACAAATCCGCCGGGAGCGGATTTGAACGTTGCGGAGCAACGGCCCGGAGGGTGGCGGGCAGGACGCCCGCCATAAACTGCCAGGCATCAAACAAGTGAAGAGCCCATCCTGACGGATGGGCTTTTTGCGTTTTTGTCGTCTGAAACTGCCGGACATCGTTCTCCCTGTATCCAATATCCCTCATGAATCCTGCCGGATTTATGCTGTCTCCCTGTATAAGATCCAGAGTAATTCCTTCTCCACATTCCAGACTTATGTACCAGGCTTATAATATGTACCTGTGGGCATGAGAGAAAATAATGGCCATTAAGCCTTTTAATTACCAGCAAGACTTTTCCAGCATCGATTTTCGCCAGCACCCGGAGCTCTATCAGGTAGGAAGAGGAGAACAGGGCGTGTTGTTGGTTGAGCCCTATAAAAGCGAAATCCTTCCCTACTGGCGCTATAAAGATGAAGCATCCGCGACTGAATCTGCCAGGGAAATTTATCAGCTCTTCGAGTTTTATCGACAGCAGAATGATTTCGTTGGTATGGATATGGCGCGCAAATTTATTCAGATGGGCTACACCCGGGCAAGACGTTATGCCAATTACAAAGGTGGTAAAAAATATGCGAAGGATGGCTGCCTGAATCCACGTGGTAATGATCCTGTTAAGGCAGCAGCTGCGGCAGTCTTTAAACAATGGTGGGATAAACTTCGGCAGGATGAAGATTATCTCCAGAGAAAAAAGAAACATCAGGCTCAATGGGGGTAATTTTCAACCTCAATGTTCCTCGCCCCGCATAAATATTTACCGCGATTTAGCCTATATAAAAAACTGTATTGCCCGATCTTCACCATATTTCACTTTGTTAATCCTTAAGAATCTATTTTTAATCGCGAAAAGCTACATTACGAAAAAAAATGTGAATAGCATCACAAACTAAAAAATAACAATTATATAACATTTAATTTACTAACTGATTTGCCTGATGGCGCGGGGACACCCGATGAGGCAGATTGCAGTCTTTGCTGGAGCAGAATTACAATGACAGAAAGCAGTATTAGCGAACGTGAATCGCTGGAACATGCCGATACCCGGCGCCGTATATGGGCCATTGTTGGGGCATCGTCAGGGAATCTGGTGGAATGGTTTGATTTTTATGTCTATTCATTTTGCTCACTCTATTTCGCGCACATCTTCTTTCCTTCCGGGAATACCACAACCCAATTGTTACAAACGGCAGGAGTGTTTGCTGCCGGTTTTCTGATGCGTCCAATCGGGGGATGGATATTCGGGCGCATTGCTGATCGTCGTGGACGCAAAACTTCTATGCTGATTTCCGTATGCATGATGTGTTTTGGTTCACTGGTGATAGCCTGCCTGCCGGGTTATGCAACGATAGGAACCTGGGCTCCGGCTCTGCTTCTGCTTGCACGTTTATTCCAGGGATTATCCGTCGGGGGGGAATACGGTACCAGCGCCACCTATATGAGCGAAGTTGCCGTAGAAGGTAAGAAAGGGTTCTATGCCTCATTTCAGTACGTCACGCTGATTGGTGGTCAACTTCTGGCGGTGCTGGTTGTTGTTGCATTACAACAGATCCTCAGTGATGAAGATCTTCATGCCTGGGGATGGCGTATTCCGTTTGCCCTTGGCGCAGTCCTGGCCATCGTGGCCTTGTGGCTGCGACGCCAGTTGGACGAAACTTCTAAGCAGGAAACGCGCGCGTTAAAAGAGGCTGGTTCGTTCAAAGGGCTCTGGCGTAACCGCAAGGCATTTATTATGGTACTGGGCTTTACTGCCGCCGGGTCGTTAAGCTTTTATACCTTCACCACTTATATGCAAAAATATCTGGTCAATACCGCGGGTATGACAGCGGGCACCGCCAGCATGATTATGACCGCTGCTTTATTTGTTTATATGCTGGTTCAGCCGCTTTTTGGCGCCCTCTCGGACAAGATTGGCCGTCGTACCTCAATGCTCTGTTTTGGCGCGTTAGTCACCCTCTTTACCGTGCCGATTCTTAATGCGCTACAAAACGTGAGTTCGCCGTATGCGGCGTTTGCTCTGGTGATATGCGCCCTGCTGATCGTAAGTTTCTACACCTCAATCAGCGGCATTCTGAAGGCGGAAATGTTTCCGGCCCAGGTACGTGCTCTGGGCGTTGGGCTTTCTTACGCTGTAGCCAATGCGCTATTCGGCGGCTCGGCCGAGTATGTCGCACTGTCGCTAAAATCTGTGGGAATTGAGCACGCTTTTTACTGGTACGTGACCGTCATGGGGGCGATTGCTTTTCTGGTCTCTCTGACGCTGCATCGTAAAGGTAAAGGGCTGCGCTTGTAGATTTATTGATGTGCCAGCTGCCATACCGCATAGCCGGTTGTGGCGCCTGCCACATCCCAGGCGAAATCTTTCCAGCTCCAGCCGCTCCCCGACGGGCGGCTGTCCCATAGCTCCTTCGATGCCCCTAAGCTCACGGAAAACATAAAGCCAATAGCGCCGCTCCGGTCGCGACTATAGCCTTGATGCTGGGCATATTCGTTACCTGCGGCAGAAAGCATCGCTGAGGCGAGGAAGTGCTGGGCTTTGTCCTGACCGCTCCATGAATCATTGGCCATATGGCTGCAGCCGGTCAGTAGTAACAGCGGGGCAATAAGCATGATATTGCGCATACAAATTCCAGGAAAAAGCCCCGCTGAGCGGGGCGGAAATTCAAAGAATACGGCTGATAAGGCGGTCGATTCGAATACGTCGCAGGCGTCTGATCAGTTTGCGTACTTTTATCGGGTAGTCGGCAATACTTTGTAGATCGCGATAGTGCTTAACGATCGTGGTATGTTTACGGATGAGGCTGAGTTCTTTTTCGCGCATGGCACCAAGCTGATGCTTTGGATCGTGGATAAGAATCGCGTTTTCCAAATCCAGCCGCCATGCGCGCGGGTTCAGGTTATTGCCGGTCAGCAGCATCCACTCATCATCAACCCACATGCCTTTCAGGTGATAGCTGTTATCATCATCTTTCCATAAACGGACAATGAGCTGGTCAGTATTCACGTAATACTGCAGACGGCTCAGGAAGCGCCGCAGATTAATTTCATAAAGATAGGGCAGCGCGCCGATAATTTTAAATGGCTGATCTTCCGGAATATAGAAATCATTAGCGGTTTTATCGCCGACGATAATTTCGACTTTTTTGCCACTCCGCAACAGCTGAATGATATTACGTACCAGCAGAGCCGGCAGGTTGAAATAGGGGGTGCAGATAGTCAGCTTATGCTCAGCGCAGGGCATCAGATGGAAAATGGTTTTATTCAGTAGGCTCGTCTTGCCCAGGCCAACTAGCGGGGTTACCGACAGCTGCTCTTCGTCGGCATCGCCTGGGAAATGGTAGCGGCTATCGCGCAGCTCCTGGCGGTACTGGCGGATTTCATTCTTGATTTCCGGGCTTTTTGGGCGATCGGCCTTATCAAGGCGGTTAACGCCGCGACCTTGCACCAGGTTATTCGCAACCCAGTCAAACATCACATCGGCCATTTTCGCGTTGCGAATGCACTGGTAGCGATCATAACGATACTTATCGTGCTGATGCAGGTAAACGTCGTTCAGACTGGCGCCGCTGTAGAGAACGCAATCATCAATGATAAAGCCTTTGAAATGGAGGACGCCGAGAGCTTCCCGGGTATTGACCGGAACGCCATAAACCGGGATATCGACGCCAGGGTTCTCCTGCGCCATGCGGCAATACCAGTCGGCGTTGGTGTTTGACGCGGCGACGCCAATACGCCCGCGCTGGGCACGATGCCAGTCAACCAGCACCTGGACATCTAACTCGGGACGCTGACGCTTAGCGTCGTACAGCGCCTGCAAAATTCCTTTACCGCCATCATCCTGTTCCAGATAGAGCGCAATGATACAAATACGCTGGGTGGCTTGAGCTATCCTGGCCAGTAACGCTTGCCGAAAATCTGCCGGAGCGTAAAAGAACTCGATATCATCAACTGACTGAGAAAGCTTAGGGAGTTGGGCAAGGTGTTGTTGATGTTTATTGCGTTTAAATTTTGACAACATCACAGTGCGTTTCTTCTCTGTTTATTGAAGGGTCTTCTGTACCATGCAGACGACGTAAGCGGGCAATAATACCATTACTACCCGTTAAAGTAGTCAACAATTGCGGCCAGCCGATTGTAATTGCTCAGATACAAGCTGTAGAGACAAACTGACAATTCCATCTTCAAGCTGAATATCAACTGAGAATCCTAGCTTTCTGGCGAGTCCAATCATGCCTTTATTATTAGGCATAGTAATGCCATTCAGCCGCTGCAGACCGTGACTTTGCGTATAGGCAATGAGCTTTTCCAGTAGCTTACGGCCTAAACCCATACCCTTTAAATCAGAGCGCACCAGTACGGCAAACTCGGCATCGATGTTATCCGGGTCGGAGATCGCTCGCGTCACGCCGAGGATCTCATTCCCTTCAGCCGTCGTGCGCACGGCAACAAAGGCCATTTCTCGATCGTAGTCGATCTGCGTCATGTTAGCTAAATCATCGTGAGTAAATTCGTTGATTTCGCTGAAGTAACGATAATAAAGATCTTCCTTCGTGACCTGCGCAATAAAGGCCAGCAGCTGCGGCTCATCTTCCGGGAGTATGGGACGGAAAAGGCAGCGTTCGCCATTCTTCATCACCACCCACTCCTCCTGCTGCTGCGGATAAGGGCGGATGGCCAGGCGGCTTTCACTATCGCCAGTGAACGGCGCGAGAGTTAACGTGACGTCAAGGGCGGTAAACTCGTGACCGGAAGCCAGCAGAGGGTGGATATCGAGGCGCTGGATTTCCGGGCAGTCGACGATCAAATTCGATACCTGTACCAGTAGCTGACTCAGGCCGGGAATATCGAGCGGGCGCAGCGCGCTGCGCCCGCGCACTTTTTTGCTTTGGATGGCCTGGATGACCAGGTAGCGCGCAAGGTTCATATTGAGCGGCGGGAGTGCGACGGCGGCCTGATCTTCTGCTCGCCATTCGACGCCGCCTTCGCCCAGCATGATCAGCGGTCCAAAAACCGGATCGTGCTCGACGACGACCCGCAGCTCCTGCGCCCCGGCTCGATTGGCCATGCTTTGCACCAGCAGTCCGTGAATACGCGCCTGCGGCCAGGTCATTTTGACGCGATCGATAATCGCGTCCGCGGCCTGCTGTACCTCGGTAGCCGTACGTAGGTAAAGCATGACCCCCTGGACTTCCGACTTATGGGGGATGTCTGGCGAGCGGAGCTTGAGCGCGACGGGGTAACCTATCTGTTCGGCGATATGCACGGCCTCGGCGCTATCTGCGGCAATCCACGTCGGTAGAGTATGAATACCGTAAGCGCGCAGAACAGGACTCACTTCATGGGTATCCAGCGTGGTGGCACCTTCATTGATTGCGCGTTGTAACAGACTATGCGCTTCGGCTGTGTTAGTGGCTAATGAGACTGGCAGTACCGGGGTCTCTCTGAGCTGCTTCTGGTTACGCCGGTATTCCACCATATGCATAAACGCGGTTATCGTCCCTTCGGGGGTGCGATAGGTCGGTAGTCCCGCATCGCTAAACAGACGACGCGCCTCTTGCGATGAAAACTCACCGCACCAGTTAGTCAGAACCGTAACGTATTTACCGCGCGGATGGCGCTTCAGGGCGTCAATCAGCGCCAGCGCGCTTTCCGTCCCCGGAGCAGCAGCGCTGGGTGAATGGATCACCAGCAGCGCGTCGTAATCATGGCTATCCAGCAGCACGTTCAGCGCTTTGAGGTAATGCTCGCTACTGGCGTCATCGCGGAGATCCAGTGGGTTAGCGATATCCATGGTTTCAGGCAACGCCTGGCGGAGAAGAGCGCTGGTCTCTTCGCTGAGAGCGGCAAGTTTGCCGTTGCGCAGCCAAAGCTCATCCAGCGCCAGCGCAGCCGGCGCTGCGCCGTTACTGATAATCATGAGTTTCTCGCCGCGCAGTGGGCGCATATGGCTGAGGGTTTCCACCGCAGAGAACAGTTCGTGAGTATCCTGAACCCGCAACAAACCCGCGCGCTGAATAGCGGCGTCCCAGGCCGGATCCATACCGGAATTGACGTGCAGCAGCTTTTGCGCCGCCGGACTACGCCCGCTTTTGATCACCAGGATAGGCTTATTGCGCGACGCGCTACGGGCCGCGGAGACAAAGCGACGGGCGTCGCTAAGGTGTTCAAGATAGAGCAGAATAGCGCTGGTTTTACTGTCGCGAGCAAGGAAATCGAGCAGGTCATCAACGTCGATATCCAGGCTATCGCCGAGCGCAATAAAGTAAGAAAACCCCATTTCGCGCTGCTGGGCCCAGTCGAGGATGGTGTTGGATACGGCCGCCGATTGCGAAATAAACGCCAGTTTACCGCGATGGATAGGAACCGGCGAAAAGCTGGCGTTAAGGCCCTGCCAGGGCGCAAGCAGGCCGAGACTATTCGGCCCGAGCAGGCGCATTTGATAGCGGGCTGCGCATTCAAGCAGCGCGGGATACTGTTCGGGTAGGGAAGAGAGAATAATGCAGGTCTTACACCCTTTTTGCCCCAATGCTTCCAGAAGCTCAAGGTTTCTTCGGGCATTGGTGCAAAGCACCGCGAGATCGGGGGTAAAGGGCAGGCTGTTGACGTCAGGCCAGGCCAGTACGCCCTGAACCGCTTTCCACGCCGGCGTAACGGGAAGGACAGGGCCGTTAAATCCGCCAGCCAGCAGGTTGCGCATCATCAGATAACCGGCGCGCTGTGGTTTCATTGATGCGCCGATAACGGCGATCGATTTCGGCCGCAGCAATGCTTCGAGGCCTCGTTGGCTCATTCCGGTCTCCTTTGATCCCCAGTGACCGAATGATTTTAAACGTTTTCTGTTAGTTGTGCTGTGATACCGCCCTTATGCTGCGTTTTTCCTGCCAGATAGCGCGTTCTGAATAAGCTGAAATGATCGCCAAGTGCGCTGGCTGCGGTGACATCCCCCGCAAGATCCAGCAGCGCTATGGCGACTTCAGCGGTACAGTATTGGCCTTCTGCATGGGCTTCTCGCAGGCGATAAGCGGAGACGCGGGACAGATCAACGGAAATCATCGGCAGCGCATCAAGCCAGGGACTTTTGCGGAACATTTTTCGCGCCTCGGGCCAGGTGCCGTCGAGCATAATAAACAGCGGAGGTTTGCCGGGAAGCGGTGCGTCAAGTACCCGGCGCCCGGCGCTGGCATAGGAGGCCGGAAAAACCACCGTTGGCTGATATCTCGCGTCGGCAACGAGATCGAGAAGCGCCTGCGGCGGTTCGGTTCGCGACCATTGAAAGGCTTCCGTATCCGGCAGGATATCGGCAATCAGGCGTCCGGTATTGCTGGGCTTCATTGGCTCGGTATCGAACATCACCAGGCAAAAACGGCTGGTGGCGGCAACGGGATTAAGGGTCGCGCAGAGGCACTGTTTCAACGGCAGCAAACAGCGCTGGCAGCGGTGAATACGGTTGCCGCGAGCAAGAAAAGGCCGGGTGGCGCGCGCGAGACGTTCGGCGCGAAGGCGAAGGACGGCGTTATCAGTCATGGGGATCGCTAAGAAAAAACGCCATTGTCGCAGAGGTAAAAACGGGGCACAAGCGGTGCCCCGTCGGGTTTATTGCTGGCCGGCTTCGTTCAACCAGCTATCGAAAGGTGCTTTTGGTACGGCGCCGTTCAGCATGTCGATGACTTCGCCATTTTTGAACATCATAATGGTCGGGATACTGCGGATGCGGAAGCGGGCGCTCAGTTCGCGTTCCATTTCGGTATTCACTTTCACGAACCGCATTTCGCCGCTGCGCTCTTCAGCCACATCTTCGAAAATGGGCGCAAAGTTACGGCAGGGGCCGCACCACGGCGCCCAGAAATCAACGACAACGGGCAGATCGTCCTTCAGCAGTTTATCCAGCGTTGCCCCGGTCGCGTTGATCACATCGCCGTCAAAAAGATCGTGGCCGCAGCGCCCGCATTTCGCGCCATCAGCGCTACGATCGTCGGGGATGCGGTTCAGAGCCTGACAACTGGCACAAACGGTATTCATAACTAACCTCTGGTTATGGGTTGCAGCGCGGCACGTGGCCGATTTGTTTCTGTAATGTTACATATTATCGATGCAGTACTAATAAAGGACAATGAGTTTTATTCAATGATTACGATAGACTCAGGCTTTTAAATGAAATAATGGCTAAGTGATGGCACATCGGGTAATCTGCGCGCTTCGCGCAGCGCAGGTGGAGAAAATGAATGAGCGACGACGAACTGAAAAATAAAAGCGGCAAGGTCAAAGTGATGTATGTCCGCAGTGATGATGATTCTGACCGACGTACCCATAACCCGCGTACCGGGAAAGGTGGGGGACGCCCAGGAAAGTCTCGTGTTGACGGTCGTAACCGCCCTGCGCGCGATGAAAGAGACAGCCGCGGTGGCGATCGTAAACGTGACGATCGCAAGCGTGAAGGCTTCGGCGGTGAGGGTTCCTCTCCGTGGCGTACCGTATCCCGCGCGCCGGGTGATGAGGCGCCGGTAAAAGCGGATCACGGCGGGATCAGCGGAAAAAGCTTTATCGATCCTGAAGTGCTGCGTCGCCAGCGCGCGGAAGAGACCCGCGTTTACGGCGAAAATGCCTGCCAGGCGCTTTTCCAGAGCCGTCCGGACGCTATTGTGCGCGCCTGGTTTATCCAGAGCGTGACTCCGCGCTTCAAAGAAGCCCTGCGCTGGATGGCGGCTAACCGTAAAGCTTATCACGTCGTTGATGAAGCAGAGCTGGCGAAAGCGTCCGGCACTGAACACCACGGCGGAGTTTGCTTCCTGATTAAAAAACGTCATGGCACCTCTGTTGAGCAGTGGGTGGCGAAAGCCGACGCTGAAGATTGCGTGCTGGCGCTGGAAGATGTCGGCAACCCGCACAACCTTGGCGCCATCATGCGCAGCTGCGCGCACTTCGGCGTTAAGGGCGTAATTGTGCAGGATGCTGGCGTTATGGAGTCCGGTGCCGCGATTCGCACCGCAGAAGGCGGGGCAGAACACGTTGAACCGATTACGGGCGACAGCTTTATCGATACGCTTGAGCGCTTCCGTAAAGCGGGCTACGCGATTGTTTCAACTTCCAGCCATAACGGGACTCCGCTGTTTAAAGCCGAGCTGCCGAAGAAGATGGTGCTGGTATTAGGGCAGGAGAGCGACGGTCTGTCTGATGCCGCTATCTCCAGCGCCGATCTGAATATTGCTATCGAAGGCACCGGCAACGTTGAAAGCCTGAACGTTTCCGTGGCAACCGGCGTGCTGCTGGCAGAATGGTGGCGACAGAACAAAGCTTGATAGCTTGTCGCAGAACGATAAATGCCAGCGTAATGCTGGCATTTACATTGTCATCCTTAAATCACCTCCTGGGAGGTGGTGATTGATTTTTAACACTGGTCTGCTTTATTCGCTCTCAGCCGGCAGCCGGGGTAGCCAGTCAATAGGCGCTTCGCCGCGTTCAGCCAGCCATTCATTCGCCAGGACGAAATGATTACAGCCGAAGAAGCCGCGGTGCGCGGAGAGCGGTGACGGATGCGGCGCTTTGAGCACGCAATGGCGCTGGCGATCGATAATCGCGCCTTTCTTTTGCGCATGTGAACCCCACAGCAAAAATACAACCCCTTCCCGATGCTGGTTAATCAGTGAAATCACTTTATCGGTAAAGGTTTCCCATCCGAGACTAGCATGAGAGTGCGCTTGCCCGGCGCGTACCGTTAATACGGTATTAAGCAGCAAAACCCCCTGACGCGCCCAGCTTTCGAGATAACCATGATTTGGGCGCTGAAAGCCCGGGATCGTGCCTTCCAGCTCTTTATACATGTTCAGCAGAGAAGGAGGGGTCGCAACGCCCGGTAAAACAGAGAAGGCAAGACCGTGTGCCTGGCCTGGTCCGTGGTAGGGATCCTGACCGAGGATCACCACTTTGACGTCGCTTAGCTCGGTATAGCGAAACGCGTTGAAAACGTCTTTTTGTGGAGGATAGATAGTGATGCCCGATTGCCGCTCTTCAGCAACCGTTTTTAAGGTATTAACAAACCAGGGTTGCTGCTTCTCTTCTGCCAGCACATCGTGCCAGGTTAATGGGGTGGTCATTTTGCTCTCCTGCAAAGTGTCATTGCCATAGCTTAACTGCATCTTTCTACAACACAAAATTTACGCCATCCCACTGGCGTTCTTTGTGCAAAAAAAATTGAAAACTTACAAATTTTTTTGCTGAAGGATGTAGCGTAACTTGATGTAAAACAATAATATCTGCCTATACCCACTTTTATGATGGGGTTTTTGTTGATTTAAATCAAAGAATGCCGGATGCCCGGCTGATATATATACACTCATACAACAATGGTTTTACCAATTGGCCGCGAAGGCCAATAATCGAACAAACACTGCCTGGGAGGCATAAAATGATTACTGGTATCCAAATTACTAAAGCTGCAAATGACGACCTGCTGAACTCTTTCTGGCTGCTGGATAGCGAAAAAGGCGAAGCCCGCTGCCTGTGCGCAAAGGCCGGTTTTGCTGAAGATGACGTGGTTGCGGTGAGCAATCTGGGCGAGATCGAATACCGTGAGATCCCGGTAGACGTGAAACCTGAAGTTCGCGTTGAAGGCGGTCAGCATCTGAACGTGAACGTTCTGCGTCGCGAAACTCTGCTGGATGCGGTTGAACATCCGGAAAAATATCCGCAGCTGACCATTCGCGTTTCTGGCTATGCGGTGCGCTTTAACTCCCTGACGCCGGAACAGCAGCGCGACGTTATCGCCCGTACTTTTACCGAAAGCCTGTAAGACTCAACTTTGATGTAAAAACGCCGGGATATCCCGGCGTTTTTTTTACTCTTCGTTTGGCTTCTGCGCGGTATCCGCTCCGCTTGGTTTACGACGCTTACCAATGTTTTTGGTATCGCGGTGGCGTTTTTTCACGCGCGGCTTCTCTTTTTCTTTCTCTTTCTTCTCTGCACGCTTCGCTAATACTTTCCTGGACGGTTTACCGGTTTGCTTCTCGCTTGGCGCGCGGGTAGTTGGGCGCAGCTCATCAATAACGCGGGCTTTTAGCGGCTCTTCAGTATAGCGGCCAATTTTACCCAGCAGCAGATGATCGTGGGCTTCAACCAGTGAAATAGCCGTACCTTTTTTACCCGCCCGGCCGGTACGACCAATACGGTGCAGGTAAATATCGGCCGTGCGCGGCAGGTCGAAGTTAAATACGTGGCTTACGTCCGCGATGTCGATTCCGCGTGCGGCAACATCGGTAGCGATTAACACGTTAATTCGACCATCGGTCAGGCGGCTAATTGCTTCATTACGTTTCGCCTGCACCATCTCGCCTTCCAGCCAGCAGGTATTGATACCCGCTTCACGCAGCCAGCCCGCCAGTTCATGAACGCGCTCGCGCTTACGTACGAAGACGATAGAGCGCGTCGCTTCCGGCTGCTTCAGCAGATGGACCAGCAGAGCGGTCTTGTGCTTGACGTCATCGGCACGGTAATACCACTGGTGAATTTTTTTACGCTCGCGGGTGGAGGGCGTTGCCGAGACCTCTACCGGTTCTTCCAGCAGGCGCTCAGCAAAATCTTTAATGGCGTCACCTTCGAGGGTGGCGGAGAACAGCATCGTCTGCTTACGCCAGCGGGTTTCACCGGCAATGTGTTCGATATCCTGCGCGAAGCCCATATCCAGCATGCGGTCCGCTTCATCAAGGATCAGGGTTTCAACGGCGCGGCAATCAAAGTTTTCTTCTTTAATATACTGCAGCAGGCGGCCGGTCGTGGCGACCACAATATCCTGGTTCTCGCTGAACACTTCAGCATGGTTCATATAGGCGACACCGCCGGTAATGGTGGCGATATCCAGATGAGTATGTTTTGCCAGCTCACGCGCGTGGTCGGCAACCTGCATTGCCAGTTCGCGAGTTGGGGTCAGGATAAGAATGCGCGGCGGACCAGATTTCTTGCGCGGAAAATCGAGCAGATGCTGCAACGCGGGCAGAAGATACGCCGCCGTTTTACCGGTGCCTGTCGGGGCTGAACCGAGAATATCACGGCCATCAAGCGCAGGCGGAATAGCGGCGGCCTGAATGGCTGTCGGGCGTGTGAAACCTTTGTCCTGGAGAGCGTCCAGCAGGTTTTCGTCGAGTTCAAGTTCGGAAAAAGTCGTTACAGTCATGATCTACCTCTGAGTGGACCGCCGATTATAGACGTTACGGACGCAATGTTCATCTGTTTGTAAGGCTATCTGTTCTCCGGTATTGTGCATAGCCTTACGCTCAGGAGTTTTTGTCCGCAAGGTTATCGAGGATGTCCCAGTCGAAGTTCGCGCTGCCGCGCAATGGTTTTACGTTTAAGCAGTTTTTTGTCGCCCACGATCGCTGTGCGATGAAAGTGGGTACCGACGGCATTTTACTTGGCGCATGGGCCCCGATCGCGCAGGTTAAGCGCGTGCTGGATATCGGCGCGGGCAGCGGCCTGTTAGCCCTGATGCTCGCGCAGCGTACCGGGGAAACGGTCATCGTGGATGCCGTGGAGCTGGACGAAGAGGCGGCACAACAGGCGCGAGAAAACGCCGCGGATTCTCCATGGGCCGGGCGTCTGCAGATTCATCAGGCCGATATTCAACAATGGCAGCCGCGGCAAACCCGACGCTATGAGCTGATTGTCAGCAACCCGCCTTTTTTCGCAGAAGGCGTACCTTGCGCCACCTCGCAGCGCGAGCAGGCTCGATACACTTCCTCTCTCGATCACGCAACATTATTAACCTGCGCCGCCGAACTTATTACGGAAGAGGGGTTTTTCTGCGTCGTGCTTCCGGTCGACATCGGTAACGCGTTTGTGCAGCGGGCGCAGAATATGGGCTGGCATCTGCGTCTACGAACGGATGTCGCGGAAACGGAAATGCGCCCGCCGCATCGGGTTCTGCTGGCTTTTTCGCCGTCGGCGGGGGAAGAGTGCTTTAGCGACAGATTAGTTATCCGCGGGCCAGAGCAGCAATATTCCGAAGGATTTACCGCTTTGACCCAGGATTTTTATCTTTTTATGTGAGCCAGCGGCGAGAGCACCGACGGTCCGCTGTCGGGCTGCTGCTCTGGATAGTCCAGCGTATAGTGAAGCCCGCGGCTCTCTTTACGCTGCATGGCACAGCGTACAATCAGCTCAGCAACCTGTACCAGGTTACGCAGCTCCAGCAAATTATTAGAGACACGGAAGCGGGCGTAGTATTCGTCCAGCTCCTGTTGCAGCATAGTAATACGGCGCAGGGCGCGTTCAAGACGACGAGTGGTACGCACGATGCCGACATAATCCCACATCAGCAAGCGCAGCTCATGCCAGTTGTGCTGTATTACGACCAGTTCATCAGGTATTTCGACCTGGCTTTCGTCCCAGGAAGGCAGTTTATTGACCGCCTGAGCGAACGGCATACGCTTAACGATATCTTCGGCAGCGGACCAGCCGTAAACAAGGCACTCCAGCAATGAATTTGAAGCCATACGGTTAGCGCCGTGTAATCCCGTGTAGCTCACTTCGCCAATGGCGTACAGCCCGTCAACATCAGTGCGCCCATGATCGTCAACCATCACGCCGCCGCAGGTATAATGTGCCGCCGGCACAATAGGAACTGGCTCTTTTGTCAGGTCAATGCCCAGCCCCAGCAGCTTCTCATAGATCATCGGGAAGTGGTGGCGGATAAATTCTGCCGGTTTATGGCTGATATCGAGATACATACAGTCAACGCCCAGGCGCTTCATCTCATGATCGATCGCTCTGGCGACAATGTCGCGCGGAGCCAGTTCGCCGCGCTCGTCAAATTCCGGCATAAACCGTGTGCCGTCCGGACGTTTCAACAGTGCGCCCTCGCCGCGCAGCGCTTCCGTTAACAGGAAATTGCGCGCTTGCGGATGGTACAGCGCCGTTGGGTGAAACTGATTAAATTCCAGATTGGCGACCCGACAGCCGGCTCGCCAGGCCATTGCAATACCATCCCCGGAAGAGACGTCAGGGTTGGTCGTATATTGATAAACCTTCGCTGCGCCGCCGGTCGCCAGCACCACAGCTTTTGCGCTGCAGGTCTCAACCGCTTCTTTATTACGGTTCCAGATCCAGGCTCCCACAACGCGCCGCGTTCCCGGCAGGCCGATTTTATCGGAGAGAATCAGATCAACGGCGTTGCTGCGCTCCAGCACCCGGATATTAGGGTGGGCCAGCGCCTTGCTCACCAGGGTGGTCTCTACGGCTTTCCCGGTCGCATCGGCGGCGTGGAGGATACGGCGGTGACTGTGCCCCCCTTCGCGCGTCAGGTGATAGCTCGCTTCGCCGTTTGCCCGTACCTCAGTATCGAACAAAACGCCCTGATCGATAAGCCATTGAACGCAGGGTTTAGCGTTGCGCGCAACAAAGGAGACCGCATGGCGATCGCAAAGACCCGCTCCGGCAATCAGAGTATCTTCGATGTGGGATTCAACGCTGTCGGTTTCATCAAACACGGCGGCGATGCCGCCTTGCGCATAGAAAGTAGACCCTTCACTAATTGGGCCTTTGCTGAGAACGGTGACCGTACAGCGTTCCGCCAGGCGCAGGGCGAGAGATAAACCAGCAGCGCCGCTGCCAACAATTAGCACATCACAGGAGGAATCAGGAGTTGTATTCATAGTCTTTGTTTAATTTACTAAACACGATTACCGAACAATAGCACCAGACAGCGATAATTCGTACACTTTTTTTACTGCTGGTTGTGCAGGCTAAACATGGAGTCACAATGTGGCGGGAGATACGTCTACGAAAGGTTTTGCGAAGCCGCTCGGTAGCTTCAGATTTTATAGTGAAATAAAAGTCGGGTTACGTTACCCTTCTGGCGGGTCTTGCGCTTTTTCTTATTATCTTACATATCGTTTAGCTACCGGGACATATAATGAGAGATAACAATCCGTCAGCCGGTGCCGAACGAAAAACAAAGGCGTAACGGAACTTTATTGTTTTCAGACACTCCAACCCTCTGCTTGCTCATTTATGCAGTAATTGGGTGGTGTTTTTGAATACGCATGGGAATTGGGTTTGGGGAGACATTACCTCGGATGAGCGAGCAGTTAACGGATCAGGTCCTTGTTGAACGGGTCCAGAAAGGAGATCAGAAAGCATTTAACCTGCTGGTGGTACGCTATCAGCATAAGGTTGCAAGCCTGGTCTCCCGCTACGTGCCGCCGGGCGATATCGCTGACGTTGTTCAGGAGTCGTTCGTTAAAGCATGGCGTGCGCTGGATTCTTTCCGGGGGGATAGTGCTTTTTACACCTGGTTATATCGCATTGCCGTAAACACGGCGAAGAATTATCTGGTTGCTCAGGGGCGCCGTCCGCCATCCAGCGATGTTGATGCAAATGATGCTGAAAACTTCGAAAGCGGTGGGGCGTTGAAAGAAATTTCGAACCCTGAGAACTTAATGTTGTCAGAAGAGCTGAGACAGATAGTCTTTCGTACCATTGAGTCGCTTCCGGAGGATTTACGCATGGCAATTACCCTGCGGGAGCTGGATGGCATGAGCTATGAAGAAATAGCCGCCATCATGGATTGTCCGGTGGGCACAGTGCGTTCACGCATCTTCCGGGCGCGAGAAGCTATTGATAATAAAGTTCAACCGCTCATCAGGCGTTGACGATAGCGGAATACTGGAAAAGGGTATCAGGCATGCAGAAAGAAAAACTTTCGGCCTTAATGGATGGTGAAACGCTGGATAACGAACTGCTCAATGAGCTGGAGCGTTCATCTGAAATGCAAAAAACCTGGGAGAGCTACCATCTCATCCGCGATACGCTGCGAGGCGATACGAGTGAGATGCTCCATTTTGATATCTCAGCTCGCGTCATGGCCGCCATTGAAAACGAGCCCGTTCGTCAGACGGTTCCTCTTATTCCGGAATCTCAGCCCGCACCGCACCAGTGGCGTCAGATGCCTTTCTGGCAAAAAGTTCGCCCGTGGGCCAGTTCGCTCACCCAGATGGGCGTTGCCGCCTGCGTGTCTCTGGCTGTGATTGTTGGCGTTCAACAGTATAATGGCCAGTCTGATACCTCTCAGCAGCCGGAAGCGCCGGTGTTTAACACCATGCCGATGATGGGTAAGGCCAGCCCGGTTAGCCTGGGCGTACCGGCGGATGCCTCAGCAGGTACCGGCCAGCAGGCTCAAGTGCAGGAACAGCGCCGCAGAATTAATGCTATGCTGCAGGATTATGAATTGCAGCGTCGCCTGCATGCGGAACAGCTGCAGTTTGGCCAGGCCCAGACTCAACAAGCCGCTGTTCAGGTGCCGGGCTATCAAACTTTAGGAACGCAATCGCAGTAATGAAGCAACTTTGGTGTGCCATGTCGCTCATGGCAGGCAGCCTGTTCTTCTCCGTCAACGCCTCGGCTGATACATCGTCCGGGGCGTTGTTGCAGCAGATGAATCTGGCCAGCCAGTCCCTTAATTACGAGCTCTCTTTCGTCAGCATCAACAAGCAGGGTGTTGAGTCGCTGCGCTATCGACACGCTAAACTGGATAATCGCACTCTGGCTCAGCTTCTCCAGCTCGACGGCCCCCGTCGGGAAGTGGTGCTGCGCGGAACGGAGATTAGCTACTTTGAACCCGGGCTCGATCCTTTTACGCTAAACGGCGACTATATTGTTGATTCGCTGCCCTCGCTGGTTTACTCCGACTTTAAACGCCTTTCATCCTATTACGACTTCATTTCCGTTGGGCGTACGCGTATTGCCGATCGTCTATGCGATGTGGTTCGCGTCGTGGCTCGCGATGGTACCCGCTATAGCTATATTGCCTGGCTGGATGCGGAAACTAAGCTTCCGCTGCGGGTGGATCTGCTTGATCGGGATGGCGAAACGCTTGAGCAGTTCCGGGTGGTCTCCTTCAACGTTGGCGATAATGTCAGCGCCAGCATGGAAACCCTGTCTAAAGCTAATCTACCTCCTCAGCTGTCCGTTCCGGAGGGGGGCAATAAGGCCAACTTTAACTGGGCGCCAACCTGGCTGCCGCAGGGTGTTGCCGAAGTGTCCAGCAGCCAGCGTCGCCTGCCCACTTTCGATGGGCCGGTAGAGTCCCGATTGTATTCCGACGGGCTGTTTAGTTTCTCCATTAATATCAATCGCGCCACGGCAAATAGCACCGATCAGCTACTGCGTACCGCCCGTCGTACCGTAGCGACTACCGTGCGTGATAACGCAGAAATCACCATTGTTGGCGAGCTGCCTCCGCAAACCGCCAAGCGGATTTCCGACAGTATCAAATTCAGGGCAGTACAATGATTAAAGAGTGGGCGACGGTTGTTTCCTGGGACAATGGCGTTGCGCTGGTGCATTGCGATGTCAAAGCCTCTTGCAGCAGCTGCGCTTCTCGCGCCGGTTGCGGAAGCCGGGTGCTGAATAAGCTAGGGCCGCAAACCAGCCATACCATTAGCGTTCCCTGCGAACAGCCGCTGTCGGCCGGGCAAAAGGTCGAGCTGGGTATTGCCGAGAGCAGCCTGCTAGGGTCGGCAGTATTGGTCTATATGGCGCCGTTAGTGGGTTTGTTCGTAATGGCATCAATATTCCAGGTGCTGTTTGCCAATGATTTCGCCTCCCTCTGCGGGGCGATACTGGGCGGCGTCGGCGGGTTTCTGGTAGCGCGCGGCCTCTCGCCGGGCCTGGCTTCCCGGCAGTCGTGGCAGCCGGTGATTCTTAGCGTCGGTTTACCGCCAGATTTAGTCCGCATCGAGACGACTTCCTCACCATTGGGTCAGTGATTTCACTGGCCCTTATCTTTATTTACAACTCACGCAAGAACTCGTCATTTACTCCAGCTATGCTAGCGGTAAGAGCATTTCCTGGTTTCGTGGTTGTAGTGTAGAATGCGGCGTTTTCGGATTAAAAAACGTCAGGCACAGTACTGCGGCCTCATGATTCGCGTAAGGCATAATTAACTCTAAATATGAAGAATATACGTAACTTTTCAATCATCGCTCACATCGACCACGGTAAGTCGACATTGTCTGACCGAATTATCCAGATTTGCGGTGGCCTTTCCGATCGTGAAATGGCAGCCCAGGTTCTGGACTCCATGGATCTTGAACGTGAGCGCGGTATTACCATCAAGGCGCAGAGCGTCACCCTCGATTACAAAGCGTCTGATGGCGAAACCTATCAGCTGAACTTTATCGACACGCCCGGCCACGTCGACTTCTCTTATGAAGTTTCTCGTTCGCTTGCTGCCTGTGAAGGCGCTTTGCTGGTGGTTGATGCGGGGCAGGGCGTAGAAGCCCAGACGCTAGCTAACTGCTATACGGCGATGGAAATGGACCTGGAAGTGGTTCCGGTCCTGAACAAAATTGACCTGCCGGCGGCCGATCCGGAGCGCGTGGCGGAAGAAATTGAAGACATCGTCGGTATCGATGCTACCGATGCGGTGCGCTGTTCTGCAAAGACCGGCGTTGGCGTGCCGGACGTGCTAGAACGCCTGGTGCGCGACATTCCGCCGCCGGAAGGCGACCCGGAAGCGCCGCTGCAGGCTCTGATCATCGACTCCTGGTTCGATAACTACCTCGGCGTCGTCTCTCTGGTGCGTATCAAAAACGGCACCATGCGTAAAGGCGATAAAATTAAGGTGATGAGTACCGGGCAGGTGTATAACGCCGACCGCCTGGGCATCTTCACGCCGAAACAGGTTGACCGTACCGAGCTGAAATGCGGCGAGGTAGGCTGGCTGGTTTGCGCCATCAAAGATATTCTCGGCGCGCCGGTCGGCGATACGCTGACTCTCTCTCGCAACCCGGCGGAAAAAGCGCTGCCAGGCTTTAAAAAGGTTAAACCGCAGGTTTACGCCGGCCTGTTCCCGGTCAGTTCTGATGATTACGAGAACTTCCGCGATGCGCTGGGCAAACTGAGCCTTAACGATGCCTCTCTGTTCTACGAACCGGAAAGCTCCACCGCGCTGGGCTTCGGTTTCCGCTGCGGCTTCCTGGGTCTTCTGCATATGGAGATCATCCAGGAGCGTCTTGAGCGTGAATATGACCTGGATCTGATCACCACGGCGCCGACGGTCGTTTATGAAGTAGAAACCACCTCGAAAGAAGTTATTTACGTCGATAGCCCGTCCAAGCTGCCGCCGCTGAACAATATTCAGGAGCTGCGCGAGCCGATCGCCGAGTGTCATATGCTGCTGCCGCAGGAGTTTTTAGGCAACGTCATTACCCTGTGTATCGAAAAACGCGGCGTACAGACCAATATGGTCTATCACGGCAATCAGGTTGCGTTGACCTATGAAATTCCGATGGCGGAAGTGGTGCTCGACTTCTTTGACCGTCTGAAGTCTACTTCCCGCGGCTATGCCTCGCTGGACTACAACTTCAAACGCTTCCAGGCCTCCAATATGGTGCGCGTGGATGTGTTGATTAACGGCGAGCGCGTGGATGCGCTGGCGCTGATCACGCATAACGATAATGCGCCGTATCGCGGCCGCGAACTGGTTGAGAAGATGAAAGAGCTGATCCCGCGTCAGCAGTTCGATATCGCTATCCAGGCTGCTATCGGCAACCACATCATTGCCCGTTCTACCGTTAAACAGCTGCGTAAAAACGTCCTGGCGAAATGCTATGGCGGCGACGTCAGCCGTAAGAAAAAGCTGCTGCAGAAGCAGAAAGAAGGTAAGAAACGAATGAAGCAGGTCGGTAACGTTGAGCTGCCGCAGGAAGCGTTCCTCGCCATTCTGCACGTTGGTAAAGACGGCAAATAACCCTAAGGAGTTGGCATGGCGAACATGTTTGCCCTGATCCTGGTCATCGCTACTTTGGTGACGGGTCTGTTGTGGTGCCTGGATAAGTTTATCTTTGCGCCAAAACGTCGCGAAAGTCAGGCCGCTGCCCAGGCGGCGACCGGCGACCAGCTGGACAAGAAAACGCTGAAAAAGGTGGGCCCGAAACCGGGCTGGCTGGAAACCGGCGCTTCCATCTTCCCGGTACTGGCGATTGTTCTGGTGGTTCGCTCATTTATTTATGAGCCCTTCCAGATCCCATCCGGCTCAATGATGCCGACGCTGCTAATCGGCGATTTTATTCTGGTAGAGAAGTTTGCTTACGGCATTAAGGATCCGATTTACCAGAAAACGCTGATCGAAACCGGGCATCCGAAGCGCGGCGATATCGTTGTCTTTAAATATCCGCAGGATCCGCGCCTGGATTATATCAAGCGGGCCGTCGGCTTACCGGGTGATAAAGTCACTTACGATCCGATTGCTAAACAGGTCACTATCCAGCCGGGCTGCAGTTCTGGTCAGGCCTGCGGCAACGCTCTGCCGGTCACTTACTCCAACGTTGAGCCGAGCGATTTCGTACAGACCTTCTCCCGCAGCAACGGCGGTGAAGCGACCAGCGGTTTCTGGCAACTGCCGAAAGGCGAGACCAAAGCGAATGGCATTCGTCTGACCGAACGTAAAGAGACGCTGGGTGACGTGACGCACCGCATTTTGACCGTGCCGATTGCGCAGGATCAGGTTGGGATGTATTACCACCAGTCCGGGCTACCGCTGGCAACCTGGATTGTCCCCCCGGGGCAGTATTTTATGATGGGTGACAACCGCGATAACAGCGCCGACAGCCGTTATTGGGGCTTTGTGCCGGAAGCGAATCTGGTGGGTAAAGCCACCGCAATCTGGATGAGTTTCGAAAAACAGGAAAGTGAATGGCCTACCGGCGTACGTTTATCGCGCATTGGCGGCATTCATTAATTTTCCTGTCTTATTCACGCTGCCGCCGCAATAACGGCAGCGTGAATTATTTAATATTTAAATCTATTCAAACTAACGACATCCCTTGTCGTTGCGTATAGAATATCCCCCCGAAGTTTTAGGTTGTCTCTCGTAAGATTGACACAGCACACGAAACCGCGTTGGTTTTTACTCAGGTCGGTTTCGTGTGCTGCATTTTTGACGCATTCATCTATTGGTAACGCATGAACCCCATCGTAATTAATCGGCTTCAACGGAAGCTGGGCTACACTTTTCATCATCAGGAGCTGTTGCAACAGGCATTAACTCACCGCAGTGCCAGCAGCAAACACAATGAGCGCCTGGAGTTTTTAGGCGACTCAATATTGAGCTTTGTGATCGCTAACGCCCTCTATCATCGTTTCCCTCGGGTAGACGAAGGCGATATGAGCCGCATGCGCGCGACGCTGGTACGAGGCAACACGCTGGCAGAAATTGCCCGCGAGTTCGAATTAGGTGAATGCCTGCGTCTTGGGCCGGGTGAACTGAAAAGCGGAGGCTTTCGCCGTGAATCGATACTGGCGGACACCGTTGAAGCTTTAATCGGCGGGATTTTCCTCGACAGCGATATTCAGAACGTTGAGCGCCTTATCCTCTCCTGGTACCAGAGCCGTCTGGACGAAATCAGCCCTGGTGACAAGCAAAAAGATCCGAAGACGCGCTTGCAGGAGTATCTGCAGGGGCGTCATCTGCCGCTGCCGTCTTACCTGGTGGTACAGGTTCGCGGTGAAGCGCACGATCAGGAATTTACTATCCACTGCCAGGTTAGCGGCCTGAGTGAACCGGTGGTTGGCACGGGTTCTAGCCGTCGCAAGGCGGAGCAGGCTGCCGCCGAACAGGCGCTGAAAAAGCTGGAGCTGGAATGAGCGAAGAAAAGAACTACTGCGGATTTATTGCCATCGTTGGTCGTCCAAACGTGGGCAAATCCACATTGCTGAATAAGCTGCTCGGGCAGAAGATCTCGATCACTTCCCGAAAAGCGCAGACCACGCGTCACCGCATCGTCGGTATCCATACTGAAGGCCCGTATCAGGCGATCTACGTCGATACCCCCGGTCTGCATATGGAAGAAAAACGCGCGATTAACCGCCTGATGAACAAGGCGGCAAGCAGCTCTATTGGCGACGTTGAGCTGGTTATCTTCGTGGTTGAAGGGACCCGCTGGACGCCGGACGACGAGATGGTGCTCAACAAGCTGCGCGACGGTAAAGCGCCGGTGATTCTGGCGGTCAACAAAGTCGACAACGTCCAGGAAAAAGCGGATCTTCTGCCGCACCTGCAGTTCCTCGGCAGTCAAATGAACTTCCTCGATATCGTACCGATTTCTGCGGAAACGGGGCTGAATGTTGATACGATCGCCGGTATCGTGCGCAAGCATTTGCCGGAGGCGATTCACCACTTCCCGGAAGATTACATCACTGACCGTTCGCAGCGCTTTATGGCTTCCGAGATCATTCGTGAAAAGCTGATGCGTTTCCTTGGCGCAGAACTGCCATATTCCGTCACCGTCGAAATTGAGCGTTTTGTGACCAATGAGCGCGGCGGTTACGACATTAACGGCCTGATTCTGGTTGAGCGCGAAGGGCAGAAGAAGATGGTGATTGGTAACAAAGGGGCCAAAATCAAAACCATCGGTATCGAAGCGCGTAAAGACATGCAGGATATGTTTGAAGCGCCGGTTCACCTTGAGCTTTGGGTGAAAGTGAAATCCGGCTGGGCTGATGACGAACGCGCGCTGCGCAGTCTCGGTTACGGCGACGATCTTTAAGTTTGGATACTCTATGGCTTTCGAGGTGCAGGACAAAACACAAAGTGTTTTGAACAGCGCTTGCGCTGGCTCCGAAGGAGCGAGGCCAGAGGCTGAGTCGCGCGGCAAGACCGCGAGTCCCCGGGAGCTTACTTCAGTAATTGATTGGGGTGAGTGGGCGAAGCCAACGCACCTGCGGCTTGAAAGACGACGAGTATGATGGAAGGCTGGCAACGCGCTTTCGTACTGCATAGTCGTCCCTGGAGCGAAACCAGCCTGATGCTGGACGTCTTCACGGAAGAGTCCGGGCGCGTGCGCCTTGTTGCAAAAGGCGCACGTTCCAAACGCTCCAACCTCAAAGGCGCTCTTCAGCCTTTTACCCCCTTACTGCTCCGCTTTGGCGGGCGCGGCGAAGTTAAAACGCTGCGCAGCGCGGAAGCCGTCTCGCTGGCGCTCCCTCTCAGCGGTATCACGCTCTACAGCGGACTTTACGTCAACGAACTGCTCTCTCGCGTGCTTGAGCACGAAACGCGCTTCTCGGAACTCTTTTTCGATTATCTGCACTGTATCCAGTCGCTGGCTGGCGCTACAGGCTCGCCGGAACCGGCGCTTCGGCGGTTTGAGCTGGCGCTGCTTGGGCATCTGGGATATGGCGTTGATTTCCTGCACTGCGCCGGCAGCGGAGAGGCGGTTGACGATACGATGACCTACCGCTACCGTGAAGAGAAAGGATTTATTGCCAGCGTGGTTATTGATAACAACACCTTTACCGGGCACCATCTGAAGGCGCTGGCCAGCCGCGAATTTCCGGACAGCGATGCGCTGCGCGCGGCAAAGCGTTTCACCCGAATCGCCCTGAAGCCCTATCTTGGTGGGAAGCCGTTAAAAAGTCGCGAGCTGTTTCGTCAGTTTTTGCCCGCACGGGCCGATAAAACAAATAACGATTAACGAGGATTGTCATGGCTGAATTACTGTTAGGGGTCAACATTGACCACATAGCGACATTACGCAACGCTCGCGGTACCGCTTATCCGGATCCGGTACAGGCGGCCTTTATCGCCGAGCAGGCAGGCGCTGATGGTATTACCGTTCATCTGCGCGAAGATCGCCGCCATATTACCGATCGCGACGTACGTATTTTGCGCCAGACTCTGGATACCCGCATGAACCTTGAGATGGCGGTGACGGAAGAGATGCTGAAGATTGCCTGTGAGACTCAACCGCATTTCTGCTGCCTGGTGCCGGAAAAACGTCAGGAAGTGACAACCGAAGGCGGACTGGATGTGGCGGGGCAGCTCGATAAAATGCGCGATGCCTGTAAGCGTCTGGCCGATGCCGGTATTCTGGTCTCCCTGTTTATTGATGCTGACCACGCGCAAATTAAGGCCGCAGCGGACGTTGGCGCGCCTTATATCGAAATTCACACCGGCTGCTATGCTGATGCGCAAACGGACGCCGGACAGGCAAAAGAGCTGGAACGTATCGCCAAAGCGGCAACCTATGCCGCGAGCCTGGGGCTGAAGGTCAACGCCGGTCACGGCCTGACGTACCATAACGTTAAGGCTATTGCCGCGCTGCCGGAAATGCACGAGCTGAACATCGGCCATGCGATTATTGGCCGGGCGGTAATGAGCGGCCTGAAGGAAGCGGTTGCGGAAATGAAGCGTCTGATGCAGGAAGCTCGCGGCTGATGGCGATTCTCGGACTGGGTACTGATATTGTTGAAATTGCCCGTATTGACGCGGTGATAGCCCGCAGCGGCGATCGTCTTGCCCGTCGCGTACTCAGCGATTTTGAATGGGCGATATGGGAACAGCATCAGCAGCCGGTCCGTTTTCTGGCGAAGCGTTTCGCCGTTAAAGAAGCGGCGGCCAAGGCGCTTGGCACCGGCATCCGCAACGGGCTGGCGTTCAATCAGTTTGAGGTTTACAACGACGAGCTGGGTAAGCCAAAGCTGCGATTGTGGGGCGAGGCAAAGGGTCTGGCGGAGCGTATGGGCGTAAGCAGCATTCACGTGACGCTGGCCGACGAGCGTCACTATGCCTGCGCCACGGTGATTATCGAAAGCTAATTGTTACAGGCCGGAGAGGTCGGTTAACGCCGCCATCCGGCAATATCACAGTTTGTCCGCGTGGTGCAGCAGGACAAACTTATCCCACAGCTGCTCTTCATTCTCGTTATGGGCCGGATCTTTCAGAATGGTATTTGGGATCGGGCATACCTTCTGGCAGGTTGGCGTATCATAGTGGCCGACGCATTCGGTGCAGCGATCGCTGTTAATTTCATAAATGCTATCACCCATGGATATCGCCTCATTCGGGCACTCCGGCTCGCACATATCGCAGTTGATACATTTTTTGGTGATTAACAGCGCCATCAGGAATTTCTCAGAAACAACACAAACAGGGCGGGCATTATACGCCCATTTTTCGCTCGGGCCAGCTCTTTTCAACCGCGGGGCGACCCTCCGCAGCAGAGAAATTTTGCCCGCTCTGAGCCAATAAGAGAGTGTGCTTTTGACAGCGGGCAGGGCACTCGGGGTTACACCAGCTTTTTCACCAGCGCTTCGCTATGGCGAATTCGCTCCGGGGCACGTTCAAGATCCTGCTGCACCAGTCCCATAAACAGAAGATCGGTCAGCATCATCTGCGCGCTGGTAGAGGAGATCGCGGCGCTGCGCGTAGCCTGTTCTTCCGCTATGGTATACAGGCACAGCGTCGCCTGTTGCTGAAGAGCGTTGGGATTAAATCCGGTGATCGCCAGGATCTGGCTTCCTACTCGTAACGCTTCACCAGCCGCCATGTTGATCTCGCGTCGTTCACCGGAGTAGGAAATAGCCAACAGCAGATCGTCCGGCGACATCGCCTGTACCGTCGCCAGCAGCGCATGCATATCCTGTTCTGACACGGCATTAATGCCGATTTTCATCAGCTTCCAGCTGAAGTTTCTTGCCACCAGCCCCGACGCGCCGATACCGGTAATAATGACCCGGCGGGCGTGGCGCAATAGCGTGACGGCTTCGAACAGCTTCTCTTCGGCGTTGACGTCCAGCGAAGCGTGCATGGCCGCGATATTATCTTTAATGAGTTTTTCGCCTACCAGACGGAGAGGATCGTCGCCGCGGATCTGATTATGTACCGGCACGGACTGTGGCGTAGGGGCGCTTGCCAGGGCTTCGCTTAACGCCAGCTTTAATGCCGGAAAACCTTTGAAACCCATCTTCTGCGCAAATTTGACTACGCTTGACTGGCTGACCCCGGCTTCGCCCGCCAGCTGTTGTGAGCTAAGGTGGCGGGTTTTATCCGGTTGGGCCAGAATGAAATCGGCCAGTTTTTTATCGCTTGCGGCCAGCGTTGGGTAGCGCTGGCGAATACGGGTCAAACAGTTCATAGCGGCTCCGGAGGACGGCTTCACCCTCGACTGAAAGAATTTTGTATTCGATTATAAGAGGATTACTGCGAATTAAAAATTCTGAGCTTCAGATTTCTCTGCAGAAGCGTTTTCTTAATCCGGATTCAACAACAGCGTATGTTTTCGCTATTCGCAGCTTAAGACTGCTAAGCTATTGGTTATCAGGCGATCGTTCAGGGGAGTGGGTTTTGAATAGCAGTACGCGGAGAGTGGTTTTCTTTGATCTGGATGGAACCTTACATCAGCAGGATATGTTCGGCAGCTTTTTGCGCTATGTCCTGCGCCACCAGCCGCTAAATGTCCTGCTGGTGATTCCTTTATTACCGGTTATTGCCGCCGGGCTGATGCTGTTCGGACGCGCTGCGCGCTGGCCGATGAGCCTGCTGCTGTGGGCGTCAACTTTTGGCCGCAGCGAGCGTCACCTGAAACGCCTTGAGGCGAGTTTCGCCCGCTGGTTTCGCCAGCACGTCACGGCGTTCCCGGTAGTACAGGCGCGGCTCAACAACTATCTGACCAGCACCGATGCGGACGTCTGGCTGATTACCGGCTCGCCGCAGTCGCTGGTTGAGCAGGTTTATTTTGATACTCCCTGGCTGCCGCGAGTGAACCTGATCGCCAGCCGGATGGAGCGTCGTTGCGGCGGCTGGGGATTAACCCTGCGCTGCCTCGGCAATGAAAAAGTGGCGCAGCTGGAACAAAAAATCGGCGCTCCGCTGCGATTGTACAGCGGCTACAGCGACAGCGAGCAGGATAACCCGCTGCTCTATTTTTGCCAGCACCGCTGGCGGGTGACGCCGCAGGGCGATCTTCAGCAGTTAGAATAGTGTGTAATACATAACGTCCATGTATAATGCGCCCCGCTTTTCTGCAGGAGTGCCCGCTTTGTCTGACCATGAATTAAATGATGAATACTGGATGCGTCACGCTCTGACGCTGGCGAAACGCGCCTGGGAAGAGGGCGAAGTGCCGGTCGGCGCGGTACTGGTGCATAATCATCAGGTCATCGGCGAAGGCTGGAATCGGCCAATCGGACGTCACGATCCGACCGCGCACGCCGAAATTATGGCGCTGCGTCAGGGCGGGCTGGTGCAGCAAAACTATCGTCTGATTGACGCAACGCTGTACGTTACCCTTGAACCCTGCGTGATGTGCGCCGGGGCGATGGTTCATAGTCGCATCTCTCGGCTGGTTTTTGGCGCCAGAGATGCGAAAACCGGCGCAGCCGGGTCGCTCATCGACGTGCTGCACCACCCGGGAATGAACCATCGGGTCGAGATAACGGAAGGCATTTTGGCTGAGGCCTGTTCCGGCATGCTGAGCGATTTTTTCCGCTGGCGACGCGAAGAGAAAAAAGCGCTGAAGCGAGCTAGCCGGCAAGCGGAAGGTTAATGCCCCGTACCGGGGATTTTCAGCTTCGCGTTGTCCACCAGCGTTTCTGCGCGGAAGCTGAAAAAGGACATGGCGTACTGCTCTTCCTTACCCAGCTCCTCCGGCATGACTGCCGGATAGTGCTCGCCTAGTGCCGCTATCTGGGCGTCCTTTCTCTCTTTTTCAGAAAGATAGCCCACGAGGCTAATATGATATTTACGGATATTTTCGACGTAGGCGTAGGCTTCGTGGCCGCGTGCAAAGCCGTACTTCAGCCGGCTGTAGTAGTTTTTCTGGCTTAGCAGCGGCAGACGCTGCTTCACATCGGCCCAGCTATTCGGGTTGCCTTTCTGCTTTTTCGTCAGCGCCATTGCGTCGAGCATATGCGCGTAGCCCATATTGTAAGCCGCCAGCGCAAACCAGATGCGTTCATCCTGCGGGACCGACTCCGGCACTTTATTCATCATATCCTGTAAATAACGCATGCCGCCGTCGAGGCTTTGCTCGGCGTCGGTGCGATCGGTCAGGCCCAGACTTTGAGCAGTATTGCGGGTCAGCATCATGATGCCGCGAACGCCGGTCGGGGAGGTGGCCTGCGGATCCCAGTGCGATTCCTGCCATGAGATAGCCGCCAGCAGCCGCCAGTCTATCTGACGGGCATATTTTTCAAACATTGGCTGCAGGTCCGGGAGCACGCTTTCCACGGCGCGCAGGAAGGTACGGGTGTCTACATAATCAAAATCGTTGCCGTGACCAAGGTATTTCTCCTCCAGCCTCGCCAGTGTGCCGTCCTCGTTAATATTATTGAAGAAATCGAGCATTGCTGCCGGCAGGGAGTTGTCCTCACCTTTTTCGCTAAACCAGGTGACCGGCTGCTCGTCGCTGATATCAAGCGCGACGGCCAGCTCCGGATGGACGCGCTGGAACAGGCTGACGGCGACCGAATCAGCAACGGTATAGTCGAGTTTGCCATCAATAACCGCCTGCATCAGCGCCGTCGTCCCGCGTTTCTCGTCCACGCGCCAGTCGAGATCGGGGTATTTTTGCTTTTTTAGGGCCTGAAGATCGTTAATCGCCACGTGTCCGGGAGCAATCGCCAACTGGTCGGCGGTAAGATTTGCCAGGCTGCGCGGACGCAGGCTGCCTTTGCGATAAACCAGCTGTTGCGAAACGGAGTAGTAGGTTGGCCCGACCTGATAGTTCTTCACCCGTTCGGAATTGTAGACCAGGCCGGCAGCCAGCATATCGGCTTTGCCTTCATCGAGGTCATCAAACAGCTGGCTGATATTCTGCCTGACGGTGACTTTTAGCTCGACGCCGAGGTAGTCGGCAAACTGCTGCGCCAGCTCATAATCAAAACCGTAGGTCCGATCGTTAATGGTCGCGAAGGTCATTGGCGAATTAATGGTGCTGATACGCAGTTCTCCACGCGCCATGATCCCGGCCACGCGGTTTTCCGGCTTACCCATCCACGGGAGAGACGGCCACAGGGCAGCCGCCAGCAGGAGAGTCACAATGCCGATGAGCAGATAATTAATCTTTAATTTTTTCAGATAGTTAATCTTCTGCAGCTTCGGGTTCCTCAGCAGACTATGACCAGAATAAGTAAAAGGTTGTCGTGGAATGAGCGGCATTTTGCTTAAGAATGCGCCAGTTGGCAACTTATTCGCGAGGAGGGTCACATTTATTGATAAACCCTGGCAATCATTTTATTTCTACGCAAACGGTTTCGTCGGGGCGCAGGATTCACTATAATGGCGCCCGTTTCCCCCCTGGCTCACCATGAAAGCTTCGAAGACGAGAGACTTATGATGGAAATTTTGCGTGGTTCACCTGCACTGTCGGCATTCCGTATCAATAAACTGCTGGCACGTTTCCAGGCGGCCAACCTTCCGGTCAGCACGATATATGCCGAGTACGTTCATTTTGCCGACCTTAGCGCCCCGCTCAGCGACAACGATCGCGAGAGTCTGGCAAGGTTGCTCAAGTATGGCCCGAACTTAAGCAGCCATACCCCAACCGGCAAGCTACTGCTCGTTACCCCCCGTCCCGGCACCATCTCTCCCTGGTCTTCTAAAGCTACCGACATCGCCCATAACTGCGGCCTGTCTCAGATTGTGCGCCTTGAGCGCGGCGTCGCGTATTACGTCGAAGCCAGCAGCCTCAACGATGAACAGTGGTCGCTGGTGGCGGCCGAACTTCATGACCGCATGATGGAAAGCGTTTTCGGCGCGCTGGAAGAGGGTGAAAAACTGTTTGCCCATCATCAGCCAACGCCGGTCACCAGCGTTGACCTGCTGGGCCTGGGGCGTCAGGCGCTGATTGACGCCAACCTCCGTCTGGGGCTTGCGCTGGCGGATGACGAAATTGACTATCTGCAGGATGCTTTCCAGACGCTGGGCCGCAACCCGAACGATATCGAACTCTATATGTTCGCGCAGGCTAACTCCGAGCACTGCCGACACAAGATTTTTAACGCCGACTGGGTCATCGATGGCGAAAAGCAGCCGAAGTCGCTGTTCAAAATGATCAAAAACACCTTCGAGAAAACCCCGGACTACGTGCTGTCTGCTTATAAAGACAACGCCGCGGTAATGGAAGGTTCAGCCGTGGGGCGCTACTTTGCCGACCACGCAACCGGTCGCTACGACTTCCACCAGGAAGACGCGCATATTCTGATGAAGGTCGAAACCCATAACCACCCGACGGCGATCTCTCCGTGGCCGGGCGCGGCGACAGGTTCCGGCGGCGAAATTCGCGATGAAGGCGCCACCGGACGCGGGGCGAAGCCAAAAGCCGGTCTGGTGGGTTTCTCGGTTTCCAACCTGCGGATTCCGGGGTTTGAACAGCCGTGGGAAGAAGATTTCGGCAAACCGGATCGTATCGTTACCGCGCTGGATATCATGACTGAAGGTCCGCTGGGGGGCGCGGCGTTTAACAACGAATTTGGTCGTCCGGCGCTCAACGGCTATTTCCGTACCTATGAAGAGAAGGTAACCAGCCACAACGGCGAAGAGCTGCGCGGCTACCATAAGCCCATTATGCTGGCGGGCGGAATCGGCAACATTCGCGGCGAACACGTGCAGAAGGGCGAAATTGTCGTCGGCGCGAAGCTGATTGTTCTCGGCGGTCCGGCAATGAACATCGGTCTCGGCGGCGGCGCGGCCTCTTCAATGGCCTCCGGCCAGTCCGATGCCGACCTCGATTTCGCCTCCGTACAGCGCGATAACCCGGAGATGGAACGTCGTTGCCAGGAGGTTATCGACCGCTGCTGGCAGCTGGGCGACGCCAACCCGATTTTGTTTATCCACGATGTCGGCGCTGGCGGTCTGTCGAACGCCATGCCTGAGCTGGTCAGCGACGGCGGACGCGGCGGTAAATTCCAGCTGCGCGATATCCTCAGCGATGAGCCGGGCATGAGCCCGCTGGAGATCTGGTGTAACGAATCGCAGGAACGTTATGTGCTGGCGGTCGCGCCTGAGCAACTGCCGTTGTTTGATGAGCTGTGCCGCCGCGAACGCGCGCCGTACGCGGTGATTGGCGAAGCAACCGAAGCGCTGCATCTGAGCCTTGATGATGCCCACTTTGACGATCGTCCGATCGACCTGCCGCTTGACGTGCTGCTGGGCAAAACGCCGAAAATGACCCGTGACGTGCAGACGTTGAAAGCGCAGGGCCAGAGTCTGCAACGCCAGGGCATCACGATTGCCGACGCGGTGAATCGCGTGCTGCACCTGCCGACGGTCGCGGAGAAAACCTTCCTCGTCACCATTGGCGATCGCACCGTCACCGGTATGGTGGCGCGCGATCAGATGGTGGGGCCGTGGCAGGTTCCGGTGGCTAACTGTGCGGTCACCACCGCCAGCCTCGATAGCTACTACGGCGAAGCGATGTCCATTGGCGAACGTGCGCCGGTGGCGCTGCTGGACTTCGCCGCCTCCGCCCGTCTGGCTGTTGGCGAGGCGCTGACCAACATCGCGGCGACGCAGATTGGCGCGCTCAATCGCGTGAAGCTGTCGGCAAACTGGATGGCCGCTGCCGGTCACCCGGGCGAAGACGCCGGTTTATATGAAGCGGTAAAAGCGGTGGGCGAAGAGCTCTGTCCGGTTCTGGGACTGACTATTCCGGTGGGTAAAGACTCCATGTCGATGAAAACCCGCTGGCAGGAAGGGGCTGAACAGCGCGAGATGACTTCTCCGCTGTCTCTGGTGATTTCCGCCTTTGCCCGCGTGGAAGACGTACGCCGTACCGTCACCCCACAGCTCTCCACCGAAGACAACGCCCTGCTGCTGATTGATTTAGGCAAGGGGAACAATGCGCTGGGCGCGACCGCGCTGGCGCAGGTTTATCGTCAGCTTGGCGATGTGACTGCCGACGTTCGCGATGTCGCGCAGCTGAAAGGCTTCTGGGACGCAATGCAGGCGCTGGTGGCTGAAGATAAGCTGCTGGCCTGGCACGACCGTTCCGACGGCGGTCTGCTGGTCACTCTGGCCGAGATGGCCTTTACCGGCCACTGCGGCGTCAACGTTGATATCGCCGCGCTCGGCGAGGATCGCCTGGCCGCGCTGTTTAACGAAGAGCTTGGCGGCGTCATTCAGGTTCGTGCCGCCGATCGTCAGGCCGTGGAAGCCACGTTGGCCGCTCATGGCCTGGCGGATTGCGTTCACTATATTGGCCAGGCTACGGCGGGCGATCGTTTCGTCATCGAGGCCGACGGTCATCCGGTATTCAGCGAAAGCCGCACCACGCTGCGCATGTGGTGGGCAGAAACCACCTGGCAAATGCAGCGTCTGCGCGATAACCCGGAATGCGCTGACCAGGAGCACGAGGCGAAAGCCAACGATGTCGATCCTGGGCTCAACGTGAAGCTCTCCTTTTATATCAATGAGGATATCGCTGCGCCTTATATTGCCACCGGCGCGCGTCCGAAGGTCGCGGTGCTGCGTGAGCAGGGCGTGAACTCCCATGTAGAAATGGCCGCGGCGTTCCATCGCGCCGGCTTTGATGCCATCGACGTGCACATGAGCGACCTACTGGCGGGCCGTACCGGTCTTGCTGATTTCCAGGCGCTGGTGGCCTGCGGCGGCTTCTCCTACGGTGACGTTTTAGGCGCCGGTGAAGGCTGGGCGAAATCGATTCTGTTCAATGAGCGGGTTCGCGACGAGTTTGCCACCTTCTTCCATCGTCCGCAGACCCTGGCGCTGGGCGTGTGCAACGGCTGCCAGATGATGTCTAATCTGCGCGAGCTGATCCCGGGCAGCGACCTGTGGCCGCGCTTTGTGCGTAACCAGTCTGACCGCTTTGAAGCGCGCTTCAGCCTGGTTGAGGTGACGCAGAGCCCGTCTCTGCTGCTGCAAGGTATGGTGGGATCGATGATGCCGATTGCCGTATCCCACGGTGAAGGGCAGGTGGAAGTTCGCGATGGCGCGCATCTGGCGCAGCTGGAAAGTAAAGGCCTGGTGGCGCTGCGCTTCGTCGATAACTTCGGTAAGGTGACGGAAAACTATCCGGCCAACCCGAATGGTTCGCCGAACGGTATCACTGCGGTAACCAGCGAAAGCGGGCGCGCGACCATCATGATGCCGCACCCGGAACGCGTGTTCCGCACCGTGTCGAACTCCTGGCACCCGGAAAACTGGGGCGAAGACAGCCCGTGGATGCGTATTTTCCGCAACGCGCGTAAACAGCTGGGCTAAAAATCGTTTACAAATCGAATTAAGCCTCCTGCCCACGCAGGGGGCTTTTTTATTTGTGGGGTACTTCGAAAGCAGGTGTCGGGGATCGCCGACAAACGCGCTATGGTGGTGTCGTCAAAAGGTGACATTTAACTTATTGATTCATAAAGGCATCACTGAATCATTCACCCGATGTTGCTAATCAGCGACACTTTGTACAAAAAGCGACCATCATCATCCGTGCCCATAAATAGTAAAAAGACATTATATTTCATTGTGTTAATAAAATGTTTTGAGATGTGGCATAGTTCGTGCATAATTATAACCAGTGGCTCATTCACCTTCTTATGTCAGCCCCTTCGGGACGCGCTACATAAACTTCGAATGACGCACAAACAGGTGCCTGCCGTCCAACTCCTGATAACAGCTCTGCTTTATCAGTCATCGGGCGAAACGTCGAGTAAGGCACCGCCTCATTTCTTAATAAAGCCAGGCTCCCGTAGCCTGGCTTTATTATACTCGTCGTCTTTTGTGCTACAGGTGCGTTGGCCGCATCTGTTCACCCCGGTCACTTACTTGAGTAAGCTCCCGGGGATTCTCAGCTTTGCCGCCTTCCTGTAACTCAAAATCCATAGAGTATATTGGGTATATTCAGGTAGCATCGTAGTGAGCTAATGATTGAGACCCTATCCGTGAAGCGACTCTCCCTTTTCCCCCGTTCGCTGCGCCAGCTGGTCACGCTATCCTTCGTGCTGATCCTGCTTCCGCTGCTGGTGCTGGCATGGCAGGCGTGGCAAAGCCTTAACGCCCTCAGCGCCCAGGCGGCGCATATTAATCGCACCACCCTTATCGACGCCCGCCGCAGCGAGGCGATGATTAACGCGTCGCTGGAAATGGAGCGTAGCTACCGGCAGTACTGCGTGCTGGACGATCCGACGCTGGCGCGGGTCTATCAAAATCAACGCCAACGCTACAGCGAAATGCTTGACGCTCACGCGGGCGTTCTGCCTGATGAAAAAATCTGGCAGGCGCTGCGTCAGGATCTCGACGATCTGGCCGAGCTGCAGTGTAAAAATAGCGGCCCGGCGGCGAAGTCAGCAGTCAGCCTGGAAGCGTTTGCTTCCGCCAATAGCGACATGGTCCAGGCAACCCGGACGGTGGTCTATTCGCGTGGACAGCAGCTGCAGCAGGAAATCGCCGAGCGCGGCCAGTTCTTCGGCTGGCAGGCGCTGGTGCTGTTCCTGCTCAGCCTGGCGCTGGTGCTGCTGTTCACCCGCATGATTATCGGCCCGGTAAAGGGCATTGAAAGAATGATCAACCGACTGGGCGAGGGGAAATCGCTGGACGATGCCGCGCTGTTTACCGGCCCGCGCGAGCTGCGCTCCGTCGGTAAACGCATTATCTGGCTGAGCGAACGCCTTGCCTGGCTGGAATCCCAGCGCCATCAGTTCCTGCGCCATCTTTCCCATGAGCTGAAAACGCCGCTGGCCAGCATGCGCGAAGGGACGGAACTGCTCGCTGACCGGGTGGCCGGGCCGCTGACGCCCGAGCAGCAGGAGATCGTGGAGATTCTGGATAACAGCAGCCGCAACCTGCAAAAGCTGATTGAGCAGCTGCTGGACTATAACCGCAAACAGGCCGATGGCCCGATTGCGCGCGAGACGGTCAACCTGGCCGAACTGGTGGAAAATGTGGTTTCTGCCCATAGCCTGCCGGCAAGAGCTAAAATGATGCATACCGAACTGTTGCTCAGCGAGCGTTTTTGCGAAGCGGAGCCCGCTCTGCTGGTGAGCGTACTGGATAATCTCTACTCCAATGCGGTGCACTATGGTGCTGAATCCGGTAACATTCGAATCCATAGCTATCGGCACGGCGAGCAGGTGCGCATTGACGTCATTAACGACGGCGAGCCGATCCCGTCCGCAGAAAGAAACATGATTTTTGAGCCTTTTTATCAGGGAAGCCACCAGCGTAAAGGGGCGGTAAAAGGCAGCGGTCTGGGGCTGAGCATTGCCCGCGACTGCGTACGGCAAATGCAGGGCGAGCTGAGCCTGGTTGATGAGAAGTCAGGGCTAATCTGTTTTCGTATCACGCTCCCCGTCGCCGAGTCTGGAAAAAATAACGTCTAACTATCGGGTGAATATGTCCCACTTCTTCGCATTTGTCCGTCCCCTCAGGGGATGGCTGCTGTCAGGCATTTCCTGCCTGGCGCTGGCGGGATGTTCCGCCTCTACATCACCACACGCCGCGGATGGCAAAACGCTCTCCGCGCTGCCGCAGCATCAGGTCGCCGATTTTCTTTCGGTGGAGTGCGCTGATATCTGGAATCTGCAAAGCGAAGCCAGCGACAAAAATCCGCTCTACTGGCTGCGTGGAATTGACTGCGCCGATCGTCTTGCTCCGGTGCAGGCGCGGGCGGATGCCCGGCTGCACAGCGGCGACAGCTGGCAGGATGCCTTTAAGCGCGGCATTTTACTGGCTGATGCCAAAATTACGCCTAACGAGCGCCGGGAACTGGTCGCCAGTCTGGATAGCTTCAGCCCGCAAATCGCCCCTCAGGTGCGCCCGCTCTATCAGCTCTGGCGCGATGCTCAGGGCCGGCAGCTTCAGCTGATTGATGAGCGTTCCCGCTACGCCAAACTGCAGCAGTCAAACGATGCGGAGCTGGAGACGCTGCGCCAGCAGGAAATTGAGCTACGCAGTCAGCTCGAACTGACGACCCGCAAGCTGGAGAATCTCACCGATATCGAGCGTCAGCTCTCCAGCCGTAAACCCGGCGGGAACTTCAGCTCTGACGCCGGGCACGGCGGCGATAAAGTCCCGGAGGTGATTCATGACGATCCGTAAACCCGCCCGTCTGCTATTAGTGGACGACGATCCGGGGCTGCTGAAGCTGCTGGGTATGCGTCTGGTCAGCGAAGGGTATAGCGTACTGACCGCCGAGAGCGGGCCGGAGGCGCTGCGCACGCTGAGCCGCGACAAGGTCGATCTGGTGGTCAGCGACCTGCGGATGGACGAGATGGACGGACTCCAGCTGTTCAGCGAAATCCAGAAGGTTCAGCCGGGGATGCCGGTGATTATTCTCACCGCGCACGGTTCCATTCCGGACGCCGTTGCCGCGACCCAGCAGGGCGTGTTTAGCTTTCTCACCAAGCCGGTGGATAAAGACGCCCTTTATAAAGCGATTGATGACGCGCTGGAGCAGAGCGCGCCAACCACCGACGAGCGCTGGCGTCAGGCGATTGTGACCCGTAGCCCGCTGATGGAGCGACTGCTGGAGCAGGCCGGGATGGTGGCGCAGTCGGACGTCAGCGTGCTGATTAACGGCCAGAGCGGTACCGGCAAGGAGATTGTCGCCCAGGCAATTCATAACGCCAGCCCGCGCCGCGATAAACCTTTTGTCGCCATTAACTGCGGCGCGCTTCCCGAACAGTTGCTGGAGTCAGAATTGTTCGGCCACGCGCGCGGCGCTTTTACCGGCGCAGTCAGCAATCGCGAGGGGCTATTCCAGGCCGCGGAAGGCGGGACCCTGTTTCTTGATGAAATTGGCGATATGCCGGTTGCGCTACAGGTGAAACTGCTGCGCGTTCTGCAGGAACGTAAAGTGCGCCCGCTGGGCAGCAATCGCGATATCGATATTGATGTGCGGATTATTTCTGCGACCCATCGCGACCTGCCTAAGGCCATGGCGCGAGGCGAATTTCGTGAAGATCTGTTCTATCGTCTCAACGTGGTGAATCTGAAAATCCCGCCGCTGGCTGAGCGTACGGAAGATATTCCGCTGCTGGCGAACCATCTGCTGCGCCAGTCTGCCGATCGCCATAAACCTTTTGTCCGCGCATTCTCCACGGATGCGATGAAGCGGCTGATGGCCGCTAAATGGCCGGGCAACGTGCGCCAGCTGGTGAACGTGATTGAGCAGTGCGTGGCGCTGACCTCTTCGCCGGTCATTAGCGACGCCCTGGTAGAGCAGGCGCTGGAAGGGGAAAACACCGCGCTGCCGACGTTTGTCGAAGCGCGGAATCAGTTTGAGCTCAATTACCTGCGCAAGCTGCTGCAAATTACCAAAGGGAACGTCACGCATGCGGCCCGGATGGCGGGGCGCAATCGCACCGAATTTTATAAGCTGCTGTCGCGCCACGAGCTCGACGCTAACGACTTTAAAGAGTAGCTCCGGATGATGGCGCAAGTTATGATACGGTTAGCAACCGGTTACGCGACTAAAACAGGAACACCATGAAAAAGATTGATGCGATTATTAAACCCTTCAAACTGGATGACGTGCGTGAAGCGCTGGCCGAAGTCGGCATCACCGGGATGACGGTAACGGAAGTGAAAGGCTTTGGCCGTCAGAAGGGGCATACCGAGCTGTATCGCGGCGCGGAGTATATGGTCGATTTTCTGCCGAAAGTGAAAATCGAAATCGTTGTTACCGATGATATCGTCGACACTTGCGTGGATACCATTATCCGTACGGCGCAGACCGGCAAAATCGGCGACGGTAAGATCTTTGTCTTTGATGTCGCGCGCGTGATTCGTATCCGTACCGGCGAAGAAGACGACGCGGCGATTTAAGCTGTCAAACCGGATGGCGGTCCGGCAATTTCCGGGCCGCCTGCATTTATCGCTCCGTTTACAGCACCTTGTGCGGGCCGAAGCACTCATAATGAATGTTGCCGCTGCTCACGCCCAGATCTACCAGCTGCTTCGCGGCAAACTGCATAAACGCCACCGGGCCGCAGAGATAGAACTGCATCTGCGGGTCGCCGATCTTGTCGGCCAGGGCCGATAAATCCATCAAACCTTCGCTGTCAAACGCGCCGGATTGACGGTCCGCTTCGCTCGGGCTGCGGTACCAGACGTGAGAAGTAAACTTCGGCAGCGTTTCACCCAGCGTTTTAACTTCGTCCGCGAAGGCGTGTACGTCGCCGTTCTCTGCCGCATGGAACCAGTTCATCTGCGCCGGATGCTGCGCTTTTGCCAGCACATCCAGCATCGCCAGCATCGGCGTCTGACCGACGCCGCCGGAGAGCAGCGTGACCGGGGTTTCCGGCGCCACGTTGAGGAAGAAATCACCGGCCGGCGCGGCCAGATAAATCACGTCGCCTTCTTTCGCTGAATCATGCAGCCAGTTTGAAACCTGGCCGCCGTTTTCACGTTTAACCGCGATACGATAGCCTTTACCGTCGGGTTTGCGGGTCAAAGAGTACTGGCGAATTTCCTGATGCGGAAAACCTTCCGGCTTCAGCCAGACCGCCAGATACTGGCCTGGATGATATTCCGCTACCGCGCCGCCGTCGACCGGCTCAAATTCAAAGCTGGTAATCAGCGCGCTGCGCGGCGTTTTTTTGACGATGCGGAATGCGCGGGTGCCTTCCCAGCCGCCGGTTTTGCTGGCGCTTTCATTATAGATTTGCGCTTCACGATTAATAAAGACGTTGGCCAGCACCCCGTAGGCCTTGCCCCAGGCATCCAGTACTTCCTGGCCCGGACTGAACATCTCATCGAGGGTCGCCAGCAGGTGAGTACCAACAATATTGTACTGCTCGGGTTGAATCTGGAAGCTGGTGTGCTTCTGGGCGATTTTCTCTACCGCCGGCAGCAGGGCGGGCAGGTTCTCGAGATTGCTGGCATAGGCGGCAATCGCGTTGAACAGCGCCTCGCGCTGGTCGCCGTTGCGCTGATTGCTCATATTGAAGATTTCTTTTAATTCGGGATTGTGAGCAAACATGCGGTCGTAAAAATGAGCGGTCAGTTTTGGACCGGTTTCAACCAGCAGGGGGATGGTGGCTTTCACCGTAGCGATGGTCTGGGCGTCGAGCATAGCAGCTTCCTTTATAAGTTATCTTAATGATGCATATTAAATGCATCTTATAAAAATAACCCTGCTTTGTAAATGGTTCTTTAACGCTTTACCTTAAGACAGTTACAACATGAATTATTTGCATCACAAACCTGAAAAGAAATCCGTTGATAATCGAAGGTGCTTTATTGCTCAAAGCCTTGTGTAATGCGGAGCCAATCGTTTGCGTAAAATCCTTTGTCAAGACCTGTTATCGCAGAATGATTCAGTTATACTGTGGGCCGTTGTCCAGGTGGACCGCCTTTTTAGGCCGAAATTTTATTGTTAGCTGAGTCAGGAGATGCGGATGTTAAAGCGTGAAATGAACATTGCCGATTATGATGCCGAACTGTGGCAGGCTATGGAGCAAGAAAAAGTACGTCAGGAAGAGCACATCGAACTGATCGCCTCCGAAAACTACACCAGCCCGCGCGTAATGCAGGCGCAGGGCTCTCAGCTGACCAACAAATACGCTGAAGGATACCCGGGCAAGCGCTACTACGGCGGCTGTGAATACGTCGATATCGTAGAGCAGCTGGCGATTGACCGCGCTAAAGAACTGTTCGGCGCTGACTACGCTAACGTGCAGCCGCACTCCGGCTCCCAGGCGAACTTCGCGGTCTATACCGCTCTGCTGCAGCCGGGCGATACCGTTCTGGGTATGAACCTGGCGCAAGGTGGTCACCTGACTCACGGCTCTCCGGTCAACTTCTCTGGCAAACTGTACAACATCATCCCTTACGGTATCGATGAGTCCGGTAAAATTGACTACGACGATATGGCTAAGCAGGCTCAGGAACATAAACCGAAGATGATTATCGGTGGTTTCTCGGCTTATTCCGGCGTGGTTGACTGGGCAAAAATGCGTGAAATCGCTGACAGCATCGGCGCATACCTGTTCGTCGATATGGCTCACGTTGCCGGTCTGATCGCCGCAGGCGTTTACCCGAACCCGGTTCCGCATGCTCACGTCGTGACCACCACCACCCACAAAACCCTGGCCGGTCCGCGCGGCGGCCTGATCCTGGCGAAAGGCGGCAGCGAAGAGCTGTACAAAAAACTGAACTCTGCCGTATTTCCGAGCGCCCAGGGCGGCCCGCTGATGCACGTTATCGCGGCGAAAGCCGTCGCGCTGAAAGAAGCGATGGAGCCTGAGTTCAAAGTTTACCAGCAGCAGGTAGCGAAAAACGCCAAAGCGATGGTCGAAGTGTTCCTGAACCGCGGCTACAAAGTGGTTTCCGGCGGCACTGAAAACCATCTGTTCCTGCTGGATCTGGTCGATAAAAACCTGACCGGTAAAGAAGCTGACGCTGCTCTGGGCCGCGCCAACATCACCGTCAACAAAAACAGCGTGCCGAACGATCCGAAGAGCCCGTTTGTGACCTCTGGTATCCGTATCGGTTCTCCGGCGGTGACCCGTCGCGGCTTTAAGGAAGCAGAAGTCAAAGAGCTGGCCGGCTGGATGTGCGACGTGCTGGACAACATCAATGACGAAGCGGTCATTGAGCGCGTGAAGGGTAAAGTGCTGGATATCTGCGCACGCTTCCCGGTCTATGCATAAGCGTTAGCGTTGAGCTAAAAAAGGCCGCTGATGCGGCCTTTTTTGTGCCTGTTAATTAGTGGCGGTCGAGCGAAATCGCTCCGGGCCCGGTTATTGCCAGCAGCAGGAAGGCGCCGGCAATACTGACGTTTTTCCAGAAGTTAATCATGTTCGGTAGTACCACATCGCCGGACATATTCCAGTAGTGATGGCCAATCACCGCGGTGCCAAGAGTATAAAAAATAAAGATCACCGCCAGCGGGCGGGTGAAAAAGCCCAGCACAATTAAAATGGCCGCCGGCACCTCCATAATAATGGCAATGATGGCCGCAAGCGTTGGCATCGGCGCGCCGGAGGAGGCCATATACTGCACCGTGCCGCTAAAGCCGAGCAGCTTGGGATAACCGAAAAGAATAAACAGCACCACTACCGCGATACGCGCAATCAGCAGCAGCAGAGAGCGGGAGGAACCAAAGTCAAAGTAGCGTAGAGTGTTCATAATCAGCTCGTTATGAGAGGCGTGTGATTTAAACGTAATACACAAATTTGCGCTCCGCCACGTCCCCTGACTATTAACGCAGCGTCTGCAGTTGCTCCTCAACATACAGATAACCGATCCCCATCAGCTGCTGAGCGCGGGTCAGTGTGCCAAAACCGATTTGGGTGGCATGCGCTCTCGGCGTATCGCCGTGGTCAAACGGATTAAAGCCGGTTTGTTTGACGATACTCTCCAGCCACTGTTCGCCAAAAGCACAGCTGCGACCGTATAGCCAGATCTGGTTAATATTCAAAATATTTAAGAAATTATAAAGACTTAAGCCAATAGCGTTGGCGGCGTTATCAACCCATGCGCGAATATGCACGTCTCCCTGTTCCCAGGCCTCAATGAGCGATGCCGTGGTTAACTGCTCCGGAGATCGCTGCGCCTCAGGCTGGGTTTTAAGCCACATCCGCGCCTGTTTTTTCAACGCGCTGAGGGAGGCTACGGTTTCAAGACAGCCATATCTCCCGCAGTCGCAGGCTTTGCCGTCAGGATTCACAATCGTGTGTCCAATCTGCCCGCTGCCGTAGAGGCTTCCTCGATAAATCTGATCGTTAATCACAAAAGATGATCCAATACCGTAATCGACGTTGATCACGCAAAAATCCGGTTGTGGGCCCGGATGCTGCCATTTCTCCGCCAGCGCCAGCATCACGCAGTCATTATCTACCCGTACCTGCACGCCGAGCTGTTCTTCCAGCAGATACTTTATTTCAATCGGCGTTTTCCAGCGCGCCTGGGGCATGGTTTGTGAAACGCCGGTGATCGGATCAACCTGACCATGGACGCCAAGGGCGAGATTGATGCTGTGCTGCGGGTAGAGGCGGTGGATACGCCGCCAGCATTCCACGATGGCCTCCAGAAGGGCCTGCGGCGTAGGGGCATCGATAGGCAAATGCTGGTGGCCGTCAACCGCCAGTAGACGGGCATCGGCAAGCTGATACTCAATACTGGTCGGCGTAATATTCATGCATAGCGTCCAGGCTCCGCGCGCGGGGATCTGGTAGCTTCCGCTGTTCACGCCGCGTTTGCTCATTTTTTCCGTGGAGTGATCGATCAGTCCCTCGCTGAGCAGCTCTTCAAGAATATTGCTCACCGCCGGAATAGAGAGTCCGGTGAGCTGAGAAAGCTGGGATTTACTCAGCTGCTTCTCCCGCCAGAGATGAGCCAAAAAAATGGATTTATTGGCCTGTCTGACCCGGGCATTATTTAAACCGGTACGCTGCATACACTTAACTCCCTTAACTATATTGCGTGAGCATTGCGCATTTTAGCAGCTAAGTGACGATATAAACTCCTTCCATAGCAAATTTTACCTTACTTTGTTTAGTGGAGGCGTCATGTACGGTTCGGTTAAGGTTTGGCAGGGAATAATTACATTACCTACGTGGACAACGGGGGCGGAGGATCCGAACCCCATGTTTCTGGAAAAACGCGTTTATCAAGGTTCTTCCGGTAACGTCTATCCCTACGGCGTGATTGACACCCTGACCGGCGAACGTGAGATGCGCGATTATCAGGCAGTATGGATGGAGAATGATTTCATTCGAATTATGCTGTTACCGGAACTCGGCGGCCGTATACATCGGGCGTATGACAAGGTTAAACAGCGCGATTTCGTGTATTACAATGAAGTTGTGAAGCCCGCCCTGGTGGGGCTGCTGGGGCCCTGGATCTCCGGCGGTATCGAGTTCAACTGGCCGCAGCATCATCGCCCGACGACCTTTATGCTGGTCGACTTTTCGATCCAGTGCGGGGAAAACGGCGTGCAGACCGTATGGATGGGGGAAGCGGAGCCCATGCGCGGTTTGCAGGTCATGACCGGGTTTACGCTTTATCCTGACCGCGCGCTGATTGAAATTACCGGTAAGGTCTTTAATGGTAACGCCACGCCGCGTCATTTCCTGTGGTGGGCCAACCCGGCGGTAAAAGGCGGCGATGCTCACCAGAGCGTTTTCCCGCCCGACGTCACCGCCGTGTTCGATCACGGCAAGCGCGATGTTTCCGCTTTCCCTATTGCCACCGGCACCTACTACAAAGTCGACTATTCTGCGGGCGTCGATATCTCCCGTTATAAAAACGTTCCTGTGCCCACCTCGTATATGGCGGAGAAATCGGATTACGATTTTGTCGGTGCTTATCACCATGACGAGCGCGGTGGGCTACTGCATGTTGCCGATCATCACATCTCTCCGGGCAAAAAACAGTGGAGCTGGGGCTATGGCGACTTTGGCCAGGCATGGGACCGCAATCTGACCGACGAAAATGGCCCTTATATTGAGCTGATGACTGGCGTCTACACCGATAACCAGCCTGACTTTACCTGGCTTGCGCCTTATGAAGAGAAGATTTTTGTGCAAAATTTCCTTCCCTATAGCGAGCTGGGAATGGTGCAAAATGCCAATACGCAGCTGGCGCTGAAGCTGGTTCGCGAGTCTGAGCAGCTACAGCTCGGCGTTTACGCCATTGCGCCGCTGGAAAATATCGTTGTTGAACTCAGTGCTGAACAGCAGCCGCTGTATGAAACTCAGCTTACGCTGAAGCCCGGCGAGAGTTGGCGGCATACGCTGCCGGAACATGACGCCGGTCGCTTGACCATCAAGGTTAAAAGTGCAGACAAGCAACTGCTGCTGGATTATCACGAACATATTACTCAGCAGACGCCGCTGCCCGAGCCGGCCTCAGCGCCAGCGATGCCGGAAGAGATTCACAACGGTGATGAGCTCTATTTTATTGGCCAGCATCTTGAGCAATACAATCACGCCAGCCGCTATGCCGCAGATTACTATCGCCGGGCGATAGCCCTCGATCCGCAGGATTATCGCAATAATGTTGCCCTCGGGACGCTGGCGTTTAACCAGGCCGACTGGGTTTTAGCGGAGCAATGTGCCCGCGCCGCGCTACTTCGCGCCCATCGTCTGAATAAAAATCCGCGCGATGGCGAAGCCAGTATGCTGCTTGGCAGCGCGCTGGAAAGGCAGGGAGATGAACAAGGTGCCTGGGATCACTATTACAAAGCCTCCTGGAGCGGTAACTGCCGCGATGCTGCATGGTGGTCGCTTGCGCGTCTGGCGATGAAGCGCGGTGATACGGCCGACGCGCTGGAAAAGGTCAACACCAGTCTGCAGTTCAACGCCAGCAACCATCTGGCTATGGGGCTGAAAGCGCTGGCGTTAGCGGACAGCGGGGGGGCGAAAGCGGCGCAGGAATATATTTTCGCCTGCCTTAAACAATTCCCGTTGAGCTATCCGCTGCACTGCGCGCGCTGGATGATTGAACCCAGCGACGAAGCGCGAGAGAGCCTGCTGCGGGTAACGGGGCGCAGAGGGATCAACGGCAGCCTGCTGGCGGGCTGGCTGCTTTCTATCGGACAGAAGCAGGCGGCGAAAGAGGTGCTTGAGGTACTGGATTGTCAGGAGGCGCTGCCGATGCTGTGGCGAGCCTCGTTAAGCGATGACGCAAATAAACGGCAACGGTTGATTGCCGAAGCCGAGCGCTGCCATCCGCAAAAAGTGCGTTTCCCCAATACGCTCGATGAAGTTCAGATGCTGCAAACCCTGAGCGACAGCGCTTTCGCCTGCTATCTGCTCGGTTGCTTCTGGTACAGCAAACGACGCTATGAAGAGGCGGTCAGCTGCTGGCGCGAGACGCTGGCAAAATCACCCGACTATGCGCCCGCTCATCGCCTGCTCGGGGTTTACGCCTGGAATAAACAACAGGATGCGGCACAGGCGCTGGCTTATCTACAGCGCGCCGTAGAGCTTGAGCCCGAAAACGCGCGCTTCCTCTTTGAGCTTGATTTTCTGCAAAAATCACTGGGTACGCCGGTAAACGAACGACTGGAGAAGCTGGCGGCGCGCAAAGCGGTGGTGCTGAAGCGGGACGATCTGACCGCTGAGCTGCTAAGCCTGTGGAATGCTTCCGGCCATTATGCCGATGCCGCCGCTATTCTCGGTACGCGCGTGTTTCATCCCTGGGAAGGCGGGGAAGGGAAAATCACCGGTCAGTATTTGCTCAATCAGCTGCATCGGGCTTTGCAGTTTATTGAACGCGAGGCGTTTACGCAGGCTGCGGACTGTCTGAAAGACGCATTACGCTATCCCGATAATCTGGGGGAGGGGCGACTGCCCGGGCAGACGGACAACGATATCTGGTATTTGCTGGGCTACTGCGCGGAACAGGCTGGGGATGCGCAGCAGGCAGAGGAATATTATCAGCTTGCCCTACAAGGAGGCTCAACGCTGGACGCCGGGCGTTACTACAACGATCAGCCCGCTGATTACCTTTTCTGGCAGGGCATCGCGCTGCGTAAGAGCGGTAACGCGGCGCAGGCCGAGCAGCACTTCCAGAATTTTATCACCTGGGCCGGGCAGCATCGGGATGACGTGCCGCAAGCCGACTTCTTTGCCGTCTCTCTTCCGGATTTGGTGGTGCTTGATGTCTCAGCGCAACAGCAACATCAGCAGCACTGCTTGTTTATTGAAGCGCTGGGCCATCTGGGGCTGGGGAATGTATCCGCCAGCCAGCAGGCGATGCAGCGGCTTCTGCAACTGAACCCGGCTCATGATAAGGCGCATCTGATTCGTCATGCCCTGCAAAGCGGCATTTTTTCCTGAACCTCAAATGGGCGGGCCTGGCTCGCCTGTACCCTACTGTTCCCTGCGTTTCCCTTATAGAGGAATCATTATGAATAACGCGCAGACACATCTCAAAATGGGCTACGTCTGGACTATCTGTCTGGTCGCCGCCTGCGGTGGTTTACTGTTTGGCTATGACTGGGTAGTCATCGGCGGCGCTAAGCCATTTTATGAAGCCTGGTTTTCCATTACCGACCCGGCACAATCCGGCTGGGCTATGAGTTCGGCGCTGGTGGGCTGCGTTTTCGGCGCATTAATCTCGGGATGGTGCGCCGATAAACTCGGGCGCAAGCTGCCCTTAATACTTTCCGCCGTGCTGTTCAGCGCGTCGGCGTGGGGGACGGCGGTCGCCAGCAGTTTCGACATGTTTGTGGTTTACCGCATTGTGGGCGGTGTGGGGATTGGTCTGGCATCCGCTCTCAGCCCGCTTTACATCGCCGAAGTCAGCCCGGCAGAAAAAAGAGGGCGCTTTGTTGCGGTCAACCAGCTCACTATCGTGATTGGCGTGCTGGCCGCTCAGCTTATTAACCTGATGATTGCGGAACCCGTAGAGACGGGGGCGACGCAGCAAATGATTGTAGAAACCTGGAACGGGCAGATGGGCTGGCGCTGGATGTTCGGCGCAGAACTGGTTCCGGCGCTGGCGTTTCTGGTACTGATGTTTTTTGTTCCCGAATCGCCGCGCTGGCTTATGAAAGCCGGTAAGCCTGAGCGTGCCCGAGCCGCGCTGGAACGCATTGGTTCTGCCGACTATGCCGACAGAATATTACGCGACATCGCGCACACGCTGGAAAAAGATAACCATAAAGTATCCTATGGCGCACTGCTGGCTCCGCAGGTGAAACCGATCGTGATCATTGGCATGGTTCTCGCCGTTTTCCAGCAGTGGTGCGGAATCAACGTCATCTTTAACTACGCACAGGAGATTTTTGCCTCAGCGGGCTTCGATATTAACAGCACGCTTAAATCGATCGTCGCGACGGGGGTTGTAAACCTGGTATTTACCCTCGCCGCGCTGCCGCTGGTGGATAAAATCGGCCGCCGTAAACTGATGCTGCTTGGCGCTTCAGGCTTGACGCTGATCTATGTGCTGATTGCCGGCGCTTACGCCATGGGCATTATGGGCTGGCCGGTACTGCTGCTGGTGCTGGCGGCTATTGCCATTTACGCCTTGACCCTGGCGCCGGTCACCTGGGTACTGCTGGCGGAAATCTTCCCCAACCGCGTTCGCGGACTCGCCATGTCTTTAGGTACCCTGGCGCTGTGGATTGCCTGCTTCTTGTTAACCTACACTTTCCCTCTGCTTAATGCCGGACTGGGCGCGGCGGGCAGCTTCTTGCTGTATGGCATCATTTGCGCTGCCGGCTATCTCTATATTCTGCGCAACGTGCCGGAAACAAAGGGGATCACTCTCGAAGCCCTGGAAGAACAGCTGGCGCAACGCCATACGGGCGTTAATGCGGCGAAGCAGGAGCAGACGCGCTAATGGCGGAAGAGTGGATTATGGAGAACGCGCATCTGCGGATGTGCGTCTCTTCTCTGGGCGGCAAAGTGCAAAGTTTATTCTCGCGGCAATATCAGGCGCCGGTGCTATATGAAAATCCCGCCGGCGGCATGTTTCCGATGCTGCCGATGGCCAATCGCGTTGCCGGAAATCGCTTTATTTTTCAGGGACGCGAGATAGTCCTGCCACGTCACCACGCCGACGCGCATTTTTTTCTCCACGGCGACGGTTGGCTGCAGTGCTGGGATATCATTGCGCGCGGCGGCGATTTTTGCGCGTTGCAGCTGCGTCGGCAACATGTCTGCGGTTTCGATTACCTGGCGCAGATCCGCTATCAGTTGCTGCGTAACCAACTGATAGCGTCGCTGACGCTTACCCACTGCGGTAGCACGCCTATCCCCTACGGCTGCGGTTTTCATCCCTTTTTCTCCTTTGATAAGCGCAGCACGGTGCAGTTTGCCGCCAGTGGCTACTGGCCGGAAGGGGAACAGCACCTTCCGCTGGACTGGCAAAGCCCTCTTCCCGGCTATGCCGATTTCAGTCACCCGCAGTACGGTGAGGATCGCTGGCTAAACGTCGGCTATTCCGGCTGGAGTGGACGAGCGAGGATAGTAAGTAATGTGATGAATATCGCAATTCTTTCGCAAACTTCGTGGTTGATGCTCTTTAGAATGCAGGGTGAACCGTTCCTTTGCCTCGAGCCGCAAACTCACCCGGTAAACGCCCATAACATGGAAGGCCAGCCGGGGCTGCGGGTTTTGGGCACCGGAGATACGCTGAATTTTTCGCTAAAAATAGACGTTCAGGGGCGCGAGTAGCGCCATTTTTGGGGCGAGGGCATCTTGCACCCGCCCCGCTTTATCGCCAGACTGTCGCCTCCATTCGGGAGGGAATCATGGTCTTACACTCCACGCGCTGGTTGGCGCTTAGTTACTTCACCTATTTCTTTAGCTACGGTATCTTCCTGCCTTTCTGGAGCGTCTGGCTTTCCGGACTTGGCCTGACGCCGGAAACCATCGGTATGCTGCTCGGCGCCGGGCTGGTGTCGCGTTTTCTTGGCAGCCTGCTGATTGCGCCGCGGGTCAGCGACCCGTCCCGACTGATCTCTTCTCTACGCATTCTGGCTTTGCTGACGCTGCTTTTTGCGCTCGCATTTTGGGTCGGCCACCATGTCGCCTGGCTGATGGTGATTATCGTCGGCTTTAACCTCTTTTTCTCGCCGCTGGTGCCGCTCACCGACGCGCTGGCGAATACCTGGCAAAAGCAGATCACCATGGACTACGGGCGCGTGCGTCTGTGGGGATCGATAGCTTTCGTCATTGGTTCGGCGCTAACCGGGAAGCTGGTCAGCCTGTATGACTACCGGATGATACTGGTGATGCTCAGCGTCGGCATTGCTTCAATGCTGCTCGGCATGTTGCTGAAACCGTCGGTGCAGCCGCAGGGAGAGTCCCGCCAGCAGGAAGCGGCCGGCCTGGCGGCCTGGCTTACGCTGGTGCGGCAAAGCTGGCGCTTCCTCGCCTGCGTCTGTTTGCTGCAGGGAGCGCATGCCGCCTACTACGGATTTAGCGCTATCTACTGGCAGGAGGCGGGGTATTCGGCCTCCGCGGTTGGCTATCTGTGGTCGCTTGGCGTGGTGGCGGAAGTGGTGATTTTCGCGCTGAGCAAAAAAGTCTTCCGTCGCTTTAGCGCCCGCGATCTACTGCTGCTGTCCGCGGTGTGCGGGCTGATTCGCTGGACGTTGATGGGCTGGACGACGGCGCTACCCTGGCTTATCGTCGCGCAGATCCTCCACTGCGGCACCTTTACGGTGTGCCATCTGGCGGCGATGCGCTATATCGCAGCGCGTCAGGGCAGCGAAGTGATCCGCCTGCAGGCGGTCTACTCCGCTGTCGCGATGGGCGGCAGCATTGCGGTGATGACGGTATTTGCCGGTTTCCTCTACCAGCATCTGCACCAGGGCGTGTTCTGGGTAATGGCGCTGGTGGCCTTACCGGCGCTGGTGGTGAGGCCAAAAGCGGTAGCCTAGGCCTCCAGCATTTTGCAAATCTGCTGCTGCTGATGATCGCTGAACGCCTCTTCAGCATGAAACAGCGGCGGTGAAAACAGCGGTAGCGCGGTGGTATAGGGAGTGACGATCAGCGTCACTTCCTTCGGGGCGCCCTCTTTCTGAAAGGTGCTCACGCTCAAATACTTGATATTGAGCGGCAGCAGGGTTAACTCGCGCAGCTGCTGCTCCAGCGACTGCTCAAGATCCGGATTATCATCGGTAAGCAGCACCACCTGCTTCTCTTGCAGATCGCTTTTTTGCATCAGCCATGCGCCGAAAATCACCGCGATCAGGCTGACTTCCTCCTGGCTAAACCGCACTTGCCAGCTGGCTTCAAACTCCTCCAGTGCGGCCTGGGTGGTGCGCATCAGGCGGGGATAAAGACGGCCAATTTCCTCCGGCAGCGCGTTATCGATACCGATAGCGAAAACGCTGCGATGTAACGCCTGCGAGAGGTGGATATAGAGTTGATCGCTGAGCCCCTGTTCATCGCTAAACGGACGACCCGCCAGGTTCTGAAAGCGGTGAATCAGGCCAGATATAGCCAGATGCAGACGTCGATCCTGCTGATGACCATCGCGAAGAGGATCGGGAGTTTTCAACAGCATAAACAGCAGGGTCAAAAACAGCTGTTCTCCTGCGTGGGGCGCTGCCGCAACCCGCCGCTGCCAGTGGCGGACAATCTCCTCCGCGAGGGCAAATTCGGCGGCGGCCTGCGCCCAGCGCTGCTGCTCGTGAGTGAAAGAGGGACTCTGCCCAAGGTGGTGCTGCAGCAAACAATACTGTAAATAAAGACGCAGAAAATGCACGTCGCGGCAGTCAAACTGCCGGTTCAGGGCGCGCGAGCAGCGGTTGACCAATGCCTGAAGATTGGTGTCATCATAGAGCGTGCGTGCGATACCTTGCTGTTTAAGCTGCGTTTTCAGAGCCGGGGTAAAATGGTGGCTGACAAAATGCGGGCACAGGCGCAGCCCGCGGCGCAGGCCGTGCAGCAGGCATAAGCGTTGATCGAGCGCGGCGCCTTCCATCCGATAGCTGCCGTCCGCTTGTGAAGTCAGGGTCAAGCGGTGATAACGCTGAATTTCGCGTCCCGTCTCCGCGATGTCCTGCCGGGCGGTATCCTCATCAACCTGGGTGAGGTTACCCAGCCATTCGGGCGTCACGGACTGCCCGGGCAGATAAAACATCAGGAGCACCTGGCTACGGCGCTGTGGACTGGAAAGCACAGATGGTGGTTCAATCACTGTCATCATCCGGTTAGTTCCAGTTAGGGTTTTCGTTAAGAGTAGTTAATGTATTGCGGGTGAACAGGGCATTTCCGGGTCTTTACATCAGGATTGCTGGCGGGGTTCACAGAATTTTTCACGCGAGGAACAGATGAAGAGAGTGAAACAATGCGTCAGCGTAGCGTTTTTCATGTTTTTATCGCTATCTGCGGCGGCGCATCCGCACAGTTTCATTAGTCTGCAAACCGAGGCCGTAGCGGAAAATGGGCAGCTTACCGGCTTTAAAATGCGCTGGACGATGGATGAAATCACCTCCGCCGATCTGCTCTATGATGCGGGCAACGCCAAACCCGGTAGCGAAATCTGGAAAAAGCTGGCGGCGGAAGTGATGGCGAACGTGCTGGGCCAGCACTATTTCAGCGAGCTGTGGCATAACGGCGAGAGAGTGAAGTTTGATAATCGGCCCGATGGCTATGGCCTTGAGCGCAGCGGCCATCAGGCGGTACTCTCTTTTACTCTGCCGCTGGCGAAGCCGCAGCCGATGGCCGGGCAAACCTTCACCTTTTCCACCTACGACCCGACCTATTATGTTGATATGTATTATGACCAGGACGCAGACTTCACTCTACCGACGGCGATGAAGACAAGCTGCACGGCAAAAGTGATGACGCCGAAGCCTAACGAAAAAATGTTGTCCTATGCGCAGTCGCTGGATAAAGCGGATGCGCCGCCGGAGGATATGGAACTGGGGAGCTACTTCGCGCAAAAGGTGACGCTGCAATGTCAGTGATTTTTGCACAAAACGGCCGTTCGCCGCGCTGGCGCCAGCTGTGGCCGCTGGCGCTGTTTCTGCTGCTGGCAGCCGGAGCTGGCTTCTGGCTATGGCGGGCCTGGCCGCAGGTGCTGCTGCAAAGCGCGGTCTGGCAGCGCGCGCTGAATGTCGAACTGAGTCGGCTTCTGCAGGCGGTTGCGGAGAATCCTGCCGCTGCCGGGCTGTCGCTGCTGGGATTTAGCTTCGCCTACGGCGTCCTGCATGCGCTGGGGCCGGGGCACGGCAAGGTGGTCATAACCACCTGGCTGGCAACCCATCCGTCGAAGCTGAAATCGAGCATCGGCCTGACCCTGGCCGCCTCGCTGCTGCAGGGACTGGTGGCCATCGCCTTAGTGGTGGTGGTACTGACGCTGCTGCGGCTGCCGGCAAGACAGCTGCATCTGAGCAGCTTCTGGCTGGAAAAGGGAAGCTATCTGCTGGTCGGTGCGCTGGGCCTTTTGCTGTGCTGGCGTGCGCTAAAAAAGCTGCGCGTACTGCTGCGCCGGCCGACATTCACCGCCTTCACCGCGCATCACGTTCATCACGCCAACTGCGGCTGCGGGCATCAGCATCTGCCGGCGCCGGAACAGCTGCAAAGCGGCGAGGACTGGCGGGCTCGGCTGGCTATCGTGCTGTCAATGGGGATGCGGCCCTGCTCCGGAGCGATTATGGTGCTGTTATTCAGCAAGGTTATCGGCGTATTTAGCTGGGGCATGGCGGCCGCGATGGCGATGGCGGCAGGTACCTCGTTAACGATTAGCGCGCTGGCCCTGCTGGTGCATGGCTTCCGTCAGCTGGCGGTCAGGCTGAGCGCCGGCCGGGCGCCGGCGCTGTGGAAGCAGATTGGCTGGGCAACGCTGGCGCTGGCCGGCGGCGTGATCTTACTGGCGGCGGCGATAGTGATGTGGAGCAGCGCGGTTCCGGCCAGCGGGGGATTAAGGCCGTTTTAATGCCTTTTTACCGAGCTGGAATCCTAAAATATCGGCGGTTGATTGTGGCTCACCAGCCGATGCTTTAGCGTTCAGTTTTGCAATCAGGTTGTGACAAGTAGTCATTATGGCCGTTAATTAATCGGCAAACTCTGAATACTCGCTTGGGCTTTCCGCTGCGGCAGGGCTGCTCGTCGGCTTATCTCTCATCTACTTCTGGCCTGAGCTGGCAAGCTGGTGGCCTGTCGATCTCCCCCGCATATATACGGCTTTGTATAATCTGATTAGCCTGAGACAAACGGGTTGGGAAAGCGTACCCTTTGCTGTACACGGCCAGCTGCTGATTGCCGGTTTCGTGCTGGTTTTTTTCCACCCGGGTCACGGTAAGATGCCGCTTGTTGCCTGGATGCTGCATAACCACCCCACGCGCAGACATTTTTTTGTCTGGATAGTCCGTAGCTGGCGCCCGCAGTGCGGTTTCTTCATCATTATTTTCTGGCGCGTTGGGTTTATGCAGGATATCCCCAGAGATACGCTGCTGCGTTTTATCTCAATTTTCAATTACATCTGCTATTTCGCCACGTTGATTCTGGGGTTGACGCTGGTTCATGATGCCTGGCGCCTGGTGAAAACACCTGAAATCCCAATCAGCAATCTTCGGCTACCGCTGATTTTCGCGCTGGGGTTTTATTTGCCGTTTCAGATCGTATTGCTGCTGCACGGCGCAAGCGAAAATGACTATGTGCCGTTGGGGTGGCTGCTGTTTGCGCCGGTCATGGTGGGCATTTTATTGTCCCGACTCGCCACCGGCGGGATAGCCTGCCTGATACGTCGCCTGGTTGGTGAGGCGGGAGGCCAGAAATGGCGCGCGCATTTCGCCCTGTTTAACGGCGTGGCGATATTGTGTATGGCGATAAATACCGCGGTGCGGATTGTGTCATCCTTGCTTAATTCTTAGCTTCTGACAGCGCGTTTTGCATAAAGCGCACCATCTCATCACGGTAGCGATCGCCGTGGCGTTCGGAAAATGCGTCAATATGCTCGCCATCCGGAATAAGGATTTTCTGCTTCGGTTGGAGAGCTAGTTGATAGAGTTTTTCACTATGCTCCCAAGGGATCACATGGTCCGCTTTACCATGAATAATCAGCAGCGGGATAGGGCTGATGGATGCGATATTTCGGTCTGCGCTATAGCTATCATTGAGCAAAAAGCCGCTGCCGGGGATCATCTGATTGGCGATAGACGAATAGGATGCAAAAGTTGAGTCGAGAATAACGGCGCGGATCCCCGAGCGCTTTGCCGAACGTTCGTTAACGCAATGCATGCAGTAGCCAATTGCGGCAAGAATGTTATTGCCTCCCAGACTTTGCCCCAGCAGCACCAGACGCTGTGGGTTCACGTCGCTGCGCTGGCGCACATAGTCGATAGCGCTTTTCGTATCGTCATACAGGCCTTGTTGCGAAGGCGTGCCCTGAGATTTGCCAAATCCACGATAGTCGAACATGAAAAGGTTGTAATTGCGTTCCGGCAGCCAGCTGACCAGCGGCCAGTGCGCCGACATATTTCCGGCATTCCCGTGGGCATGTATCACCGTTGCGACCGCATTATCTGTAGGGCCAGTAGCTGATGGAATAAACCAGCCGTGCAGGCGGGTACCGTCTTTAGCGGTGAATGTAACGGATTCGGCAGACCAGGGATCCTGCCCATAGACTTCATTATCCGGATAGTAAAAAGCATTGATGGCGACGCGAGGCAGTAGATAAACGCATACTGCCACAATAAACAGAATAAAAAAGTATTTGGCGCCGCGCTTGCCGCCGGGAAAAGTCATTATTACATCCTTGTTGAACATCATTTCTTTCTATCAGGTCAGGGATCGTGTGAGATTGCAGGGATAATGTAAAGCTATAGGGGATGTTTCGGAAAAGTGCCCGGGGAATGATTTCTTTGCTGCTTAAATTAGTGGAACAGGAAATCGGACAAGCCGGATTTCCTGTTATTGCGGGATCTCATTCAGGCGTTGCCAAACTTTTCTTCCAGCATGTTCAGCAATGCATTCGGGTCCTGCTCAGGGAAGAGCGTCGCTAAAATTGATTCAGTAAAAGGTGCGCCGTGATAGAGCTTTTCGAGTGCCGCCCAGTCTAGCTCTACTTCATAATATTCTGTGAGCAAGTTGTAATAGCTTGCCAGATCGGCTAGTGGTTCTAAGAATTCAGCACTACCATCAAATTCATTAAGCGCTTCAGCCATGGCTGCAAATTGCCAGCGATCTCCCTCCTGCGCCCAGACCACAAAAGTTGTGCATTCAGGCTCAAAAGAGGGGTTTATGATTTCTTTCTTCAGCTCTTCAGGCAACCCTGCAAAAAAATCATGGCGGGAGATCCATTCAGGGAGATGAGGATTGTAGGGCGAAAGTTTACTCTCATGCGCAAAACCCTTAATCACGGTGCCGTTTGGTGTCATCAAAATATGAACATGATCGCCGCAGCCATCATCGACCCGAATATAATCCCCACCGGGCAACCAGTCTTTATCATCGTAGTGATAATAAGCACCATCTTCATCTTCGTCCTCCAGACTGAGCAAAAAATCAATTTTTGCATACAGCATCAGATGATTACGTAGCGTATTTACATCCGGGATTGTCTGATATTTTTGCGTAATATTCATGTAAGTACCTAATCTTCACGTCCAGTTGTGATAATCAGGTTTATTTTAAGCGGGACGCTGGGAAAATTACATAGGTATATATGGCGGGTGACAGAGGATGCACCCGCCAATGGGAATTAACGCTTCAGTGCTTCGCTCAGCTGCTCGCGCATATTGGCCAGCATCGCTTTCACAACGCGCGGGTTGCCTGCAACGATGTTGCCGGTCAGCAGGTAGTTATGGCCGCCGGTAAAGTCGCAGACGATAGCGCCGGCTTCACGGGCGATCAGCTCGCCGGCCGCGAAATCCCACGGTTTCAGCGCGATTTCAAAGTAGCCGTCAACGCGGCCAGCAGCAACGTAGGCCAGATCCAGGGCGGCGGAACCGGTACGGCGGAAGTCCGCGCATTCGGTAAACATGTTGCCGAGGATGTTCATGTAGGAGGTCGCGTGCTGTTTTGCTTTGAACGGGAAGCCGGTGGCGATGATCGTGCCATCGAGATCGCGAGCGCTGCTGCCGCGCAGGCGGTAGCCGTTCAGCTGCGCGCCCTGACCGCGGGTTGCGGTAAACAGTTCGTTACGCATTGGATCGTAAACCACGGCTACTTCAGTACGGCCTTTAATGCGTACGGCAATGGATACGGCGAAGTGGGGCAGACGTTTTACAAAGTTGGTGGTGCCATCCAGTGGATCGATAACCCATTGAACATCCTGATCTTCACCAGCGTGCTCACCGCTTTCTTCGGTGATGATGGTGTGCTGCGGGTAAGATTTGCGAATGGTTTCGATAATCATCGCCTCTGCGGCTTTATCGACGTTGGTCACAAAATCATTGCTGCCTTTCTGGCTGGTTTCTACGGAGTCAGGGGTTTCGTAGTGCTTGGCAATTAAATTACCCGCCTTGCGCGCTGCGCGCACGGCGATGTTCAGCATCGGATGCATCGGTATCTCTCACTGGATGTTAAAGAACGGGAAAAAACGGCGCATATAGTAACAGTGAAATCTGCTTATGTCTCCGTTTTATGATAGCATGCACGAATAATCTTTAGCCGAAGAACCATAATGCTGCAAAATATTCGAATCGTACTCGTAGAAACCTCACACACCGGCAATATGGGCTCCGTCGCCCGCGCAATGAAAACCATGGGGTTAACCAACCTCTGGCTGGTCAATCCTCTGGTTAAACCTGATTCTCAGGCCATCGCTCTGGCGGCCGGAGCCAGCGACGTGATTGGCAATGCCAACATCGTTGATACCCTCGATGAAGCCCTGGCGGGGTGCAGCCTGGTCGTGGGAACCAGCGCGCGTTCCCGCACGCTGCCGTGGCCGATGCTCGATCCGCGTGAATGCGGTCTGAAAAGCGTTGCTGAAGCGAAGCATGCGCCGATCGCGCTGGTATTTGGCCGCGAACGCGTAGGCCTGACTAACGAAGAGCTGCAGAAGTGTCACTACCACGTGGCAATTGCCGCGAATCCGGAATACAGTTCGCTGAACCTGGCGATGGCGGTACAGGTTATCTCCTATGAAGTCCGGATGGCCTGGCTGGCGGCGCAGGAACAAAATGAACCTGTCGTTGAGCATGAGGAAACCCCGTATCCGCTAGTGGATGATTTAGAGCGTTTCTACGGTCATCTGGAGCAGACGCTGCTGGCAACCGGATTTATTCGCGCCAGCCACCCGGGTCAGGTGATGAACAAACTGCGCCGTTTGTTTACTCGCGCCCGTCCGGAAAGCCAGGAGCTGAACATCCTGCGCGGTATGCTGGCGTCAATTGAGCAGCAGCAGAAAAATAAAGAATAATAGTGCCCGCCGTTGCCCGGCGGCGCGATGCTGGCACGGTCGTTGCGGGTTCCCCTCTCCCTGTGGAAGAGGGGCGGAGTGAGGGCGTCAGGCCGCGCTGAAGTGAAACGGCACGGAAAGCCAAATACCTGACTAAAACAGTCAAGTAAATAGTTGACCAATTTACTCGGGAATGTCAGACTTGCCCTTGCTATGCAATACCCATATTAATAAAAAGCCCGGGCAGGGGCGAGTTTGAGGTTAAGTAAGACATGAGACTGACATCTAAAGGGCGTTATGCCGTGACCGCGATGCTTGACGTTGCGCTCAACTCTGAATCGGGTCCGGTTCCGTTGGCTGATATTTCAGAGCGTCAGGGAATTTCGCTTTCCTATCTGGAACAGCTGTTCTCTCGCCTGCGCAAAAATGGTCTGGTTTCCAGCGTACGTGGTCCAGGCGGCGGTTATCTGTTAGGTAAAGAAGCGGGTAGCATCGCGGTTGGCGAAGTTATCAGCGCAGTAGACGAATCCGTTGACGCCACCCGTTGTCAGGGTAAAGGCGGCTGCCAGGGCGGCGATAAGTGCCTTACTCACGCGCTGTGGCGCGATCTGAGCGAGCGACTGACCGGTTTTCTGAATAACATCACGCTGGGCGAACTGGTGAATAACCAGGAAATCCTCGATGTCTCCGGTCGTCAGCACAACCATGAATCCCAGCGTAATACCCGTGCTCAGGACGCTATCGACGTCAAACTGCGCGCGTAGTTCTCGTTCAGTTTCATCTTGCAGCGAGGTGCTGCAAGCTGAAACGAACTGAGTAAAAAAGATAAAAAGATTTTCGAATCAGGCCGGGATGCTCCGACATCCTGTGTACTCGGTCGTACATCCAGCCGGTTGCCTGATTCCTTGCATTGAAGCGATGTACGGAGTTTATAGAGCAATGAAATTACCGATCTATCTCGATTACTCCGCAACCACGCCGGTGGACCCGCGTGTTGCCGAGAAAATGATGCAGTTCCTGACCCTGGACGGGACCTTTGGTAACCCGGCCTCTCGTTCACACCGTTTTGGCTGGCAGGCTGAAGAGGCGGTAGATATCGCCCGTAATCAGATTGCCGAGCTGGTCGGCGCTGACCCGCGCGAAATCGTTTTTACCTCCGGCGCGACGGAATCCGATAACCTGGCGATTAAAGGTGCAGCCAACTTTTATCAGAAAAAAGGCAAGCACATCATCACCAGCAAAACCGAACACAAAGCCGTGCTGGATACCTGCCGTCAGCTGGAGCGCGAAGGGTTTGAAGTGACCTACCTCGCCCCGCAGCGTAACGGCATTATCGATTTAAAAGAGCTGGAAGCCGCGATGCGTGATGACACCATCCTGGTTTCCATTATGCACGTGAATAACGAAATCGGCGTGGTGCAGGATATCGCTACCATCGGCGAGATGTGCCGCGCCCGCGGTATCATTTACCACGTTGACGCGACCCAGAGCGTGGGCAAGCTGCCTATCGATCTGAGCCAGCTGAAAGTGGACCTGATGTCCTTCTCCGGCCACAAAATCTACGGCCCGAAAGGCATCGGCGCGCTGTACGTGCGTCGTAAGCCGCGTATCCGTATCGAAGCGCAGATGCACGGCGGTGGTCACGAGCGCGGTATGCGTTCCGGGACGCTGCCAGTCCACCAGATCGTCGGTATGGGTGAAGCTTACCGTATCGCGAAAGAAGAGATGGAAAGCGAAATGGCCCGCCTGCGCGGCCTGCGTAACCGTCTGTGGGACGGCGTAAAAGATATGGAAGAGGTCTACCTGAACGGCGATCTCGAGCAGGGCGCGCCGAACATTCTCAACGTCAGCTTTAACTACGTTGAAGGCGAGTCGCTGATTATGGCGCTGAAAGACCTGGCGGTCTCCTCCGGTTCAGCCTGTACTTCCGCAAGCCTCGAGCCGTCCTACGTGCTGCGCGCGCTGGGGATGACCGACGAGCTGGCGCATAGCTCTATTCGTTTCTCTTTAGGTCGTTTTACTACCGAAGAAGAGATTGACTACACCATCAATCTGGTCCGTAACTCCATCGGCCGTCTGCGCGAACTCTCTCCGCTGTGGGAAATGTTCAAGCAGGGCGTGGATTTGAACAGCATTGAATGGTCACATCACTAATTCGGCACCAATAAGGAGAATTCATCATGGCTTACAGCGAAAAAGTTATCGATCATTACGAGAATCCGCGCAACGTCGGCTCTTTCGACAATAGCGACGAAAACGTCGGCAGCGGCATGGTTGGCGCACCGGCGTGCGGCGACGTGATGAAGTTGCAGATTAAAGTCAACAATGAAGGTATCATTGAAGACGCGCGTTTCAAGACCTACGGCTGCGGTTCCGCTATTGCCTCCAGCTCCCTGGTAACCGAATGGGTGAAAGGGAAGTCGCTGGACGAAGCTCAGGCGATTAAAAACACCGATATCGCCGACGAGCTCGAACTGCCGCCGGTGAAAATTCACTGCTCTATTCTGGCGGAAGACGCGATTAAAGCCGCGATTGCGGATTACAAAAGCAAACGTGAAGCAAAATAATTAAGAGTTGAGGTTTGTTATGTCGATTACTTTAAGCGACAGTGCAGCAGCGCGAGTCCACACCTTTCTGGCCAACCGCGGTAAAGGGTTTGGTCTGCGCCTGGGAGTCAGAACTTCCGGCTGCTCGGGTATGGCTTATGTACTGGAGTTTGTTGACGAGCCGGCGGCAGAAGACACCGTGTTTGAAGACAAAGGCGTGAAGGTCGTGATCGACGGCAAAAGCTTGCAGTTCCTCGACGGCACGCAGCTGGACTTCGTCAAAGAAGGTCTTAACGAAGGGTTTAAGTTCACCAACCCGAACGTGAAAGACGAGTGCGGCTGCGGCGAAAGCTTTAACGTGTAATTGCAATGTCATCTCAACCCCACTGCGGACATCCGTAAGTGGGGTTTGCTTTATCTCGTTAACCCTGAGGTTGTTATGGACTATTTTACCCTCTTCGGGTTACCGGCCAGCTATACCCTTTCGTTAGAACCTCTGGCTGCCCGGTACCAGGAGCTACAGCGCCAGTATCACCCGGACAAGTTCGCCAGCGGCAGCGCGGCCGAACAGCTTGCCGCGGTGCAGCAGTCCGCCACCATCAATCAGGCGTGGCAAACCCTTCGCCACCCGCTGACCCGCGCCGAATATCTCCTTTCGCTTCACGGATTCGATCTCGCCAGCGAGCAGCATACCGTGCGCGATACCGCGTTCCTGATGGAACAGCTGGAACTGCGCGAAGAGCTTGATGAGATAGGCAAGGCGAAAGATGAAGCGCGGCTGGAAAGTTTTATCAAGCGGGTCAAAGCGCAATTTGATACCCGGCATCAGCTGATGGTTGAACAACTGAATAACGAGACGTGGGAGGCGGCGGCGGATACCGTGCGCAAGCTGCGTTTTCTCGATAAACTGCGAAGCAGTGCGGAACAACTCGAAGAAAAACTGCTCGATTTTTAATTTTCGGAAGCAATTATGGCCTTATTACAAATTAGTGAGCCTGGCCTGAGCGCCGCGCCGCACCAGCGACGTCTGGCGGCGGGTATCGACCTGGGCACCACCAATTCACTGGTTGCTACCGTGCGTAGCGGCCATGCCGAAACTCTGCCCGACCATCAGGGGCGCTATTTGCTGCCATCGGTGGTGAACTATCAGGCTTCGGGTTTGACGGTGGGCTACGACGCGCGACAAAACGCCGCTCAGGATCCGGTCAACACCATTAGCTCCGTCAAACGCATGATGGGGCGCTCTCTGGCCGATATCGAGGCCCGCTACCCGCATCTGCCTTATCACCTGCAGGCCAGCGAAAACGGCCTGCCGATGATTCAGACAACGGGCGGACTGCTCAATCCGGTTCGCGTCTCTGCCGATATTCTGAAGGCGCTGGCCGCACGCGCCACCGAGGCGCTGGCGGGCGAGCTTGACGGCGTAGTGATCACCGTGCCGGCCTACTTCGATGATGCCCAGCGTCAGGGTACCAAAGATGCCGCGCGTCTGGCGGGCCTGCACGTCCTGCGTCTTCTGAACGAACCCACTGCGGCGGCGATTGCCTACGGTCTGGACTCCGGTCAGGAAGGAACTATCGCGGTTTACGATCTCGGCGGCGGCACTTTTGATATCTCCGTGCTGCGCTTGAGTCGCGGCGTATTTGAAGTCCTGGCGACCGGCGGCGATTCCGCGCTCGGCGGTGACGATTTCGATCATCTGTTGGCCGATTATCTGCGCGAGCAGGCTGGCCTGAACGATCGCAGCGATAACCGCCTGCAGCGTGAGCTGCTCGACGCGGCCATCGCGGCGAAAATCGCCCTCAGCGATGCCGATACGGCGCGGGTGAATGTCGGTGGCTGGCAGGGTGAAGTGACCCGCAGCCAGTTTAATGAGCTGATCGCGCCGCTGGTAAAACGTACATTGTTGGCCTGCCGTCGCGCGTTGAAAGATGCAGGCGTTGAGGCGCAAGAGGTTCTGGAAGTGGTGATGGTGGGCGGCTCGACCCGCGTGCCGCTGGTGCGTGAACGCGTCGGCGAATTCTTTGGCCGTACGCCGCTGACCTCTATCGATCCGGATAAAGTCGTCGCCATCGGCGCGGCGATTCAGGCGGACATTCTGGTAGGCAATAAGCCGGATAGCGAACTGCTGCTGCTTGATGTCATCCCACTCTCCCTGGGGCTGGAAACCATGGGTGGCCTGGTGGAAAAGGTTATTGCGCGTAACACCACCATACCTGTCGCGCGCGCGCAGGAGTTCACCACCTTCAAAGATGGCCAGACGGCGATGTCTATCCATGTTATGCAGGGCGAGCGCGAGCTGGTGCAGGACTGCCGTTCCCTGGCGCGCTTTGCGCTGCGCGGCATTCCGGCATTACCGGCGGGCGGGGCGCATATTCGCGTGACCTTCCAGGTGGATGCCGACGGTCTGCTGAGCGTGACGGCGATGGAGAAATCGACCGGCGTCGAGGCCTCAATTCAGGTGAAGCCGTCCTACGGTCTGACCGATGGCGAGATCGCCAGCATGATTAAAGATTCGATGAGCTACGCCGAACAGGACGTCCAGGCGCGTATGCTGGCCGAGCAAAAAGTTGAAGCCGCACGCGTGCTGGAAAGTCTGGTCAGCGCGCTGGCCGCCGACGCCGCGCTGTTAAGCGCCGCAGAGCGTCAGGCTATCGATGACGCCGCGGAGCAAGTACGCGCCGCAGCGGCAGGCGATGATGCCGATGCAATCAAAGAAGCGATTAAAAATATCGACACACAAACCCAGGAATTTGCCGCACGTCGTATGGATCAATCGGTCCGTATCGCGCTGAAAGGCCAATCCGTGGACGAGGTTTAAAATGCCAAAAATTGTTTTTCTGCCCCACCAGGACCTGTGTCCGGATGGCGTAGTTGTGGAAGCTGAGACCGGTGAGACCATTCTTGATGCTGCTCTGCGTAGCGGCATTGAGATTGAACACGCCTGCGAAAAATCCTGTGCCTGCACCACCTGCCACTGCATCGTGCGCGAAGGCTTTGACTCGCTGGCTGAAAGTACCGAAGATGAAGACGACATGCTGGATAAGGCCTGGGGGCTTGAACCCGACAGCCGTCTGAGCTGCCAGGCGCGGGTGACTGACGAAGATTTGGTCATCGAAATTCCGCGTTACACCATCAACCACGCACGCGAGCATTAATATGGGACTGAAATGGACCGATAGTCGTGAAATCGGCGAAGCGCTGTACGACGCTTTCCCGGATCTCGACCCGAAAACCGTTCGCTTCACCGATCTGCATCAGTGGATTTGCGACCTGGAAGAGTTTGATGACGATCCAAACGCATCCAATGAAAAAATTCTTGAGGCGATTCTGCTAGTCTGGTTAGACGAAGCCGAATAATTTTCGCGTCATGATTTACCCGGTGGTTTTAAGCCGAGTGAATCAACGAGCGAAAAAACTTTACGGGCTGCCATACGGCGGCCCGTTTGCTAAGAAGGATAATGATAATGACCGAAGCTATGAAAATTACGCTTACCGCTCAGCCAGCCGATGCGCGCTGGGGAGAAAAAGCGTCTTACAGCATGAATAACGACGGCATCGCCCTGCACCTGAACGGCAAAGACGACCTGGGTTTGATTCAGCGCGCGGCGCGTAAAATTGACGGCATGGGTATTAAACATGTCGCGCTTGACGGCGAGGGCTGGGATACCGACCGCGCATGGGCGTTCTGGGCGGGTTATAAAGGCCCGAAAGGCAGTCGCAAAGTTGAGTGGCCAGCTCTTGACGATGTGCAGAAAAGCGAACTGGATAACCGCCTGACCATTATTGACTGGGTGCGCGACACCATCAACGCCCCGGCGGAAGAGCTAGGGCCGGAACAGCTGGCGCAGCGTGCGGTAGACCTGCTGTGCAGCGTGGCCTGCGATAACGTCTCTTATCGCATCACTAAGGGCGAAGATCTGCGCGAGCAGAACTACCTGGGCCTCCACACCGTCGGCCGCGGATCCGAGCGTCCGCCGGTCCTGCTGGCGCTGGACTATAACCCGACTGGCGACAAAGAAGCTCCGGTATACGCCTGTCTGGTCGGCAAAGGCATTACCTTTGACTCAGGCGGATACAGCATCAAGCAGAGCGCATTTATGGACTCAATGAAGTCCGATATGGGCGGCGCGGCGACGGTAACCGGCGCGCTGGCGTTCGCCATTACTCGCGGCCTGAACAAGCGCGTGAAGCTGTATCTGTGCTGTGCCGATAACCTGATTAGCGGTAACGCCTTCAAACTGGGCGATATTATTCACTATCGCAACGGCAAAACCGTGGAAATCATGAACACCGATGCGGAAGGTCGTCTGGTGCTGGCGGACGGCTTGATCGATGCTTCGGCGCAAAAGCCGGAGCTGATCATCGATGCCGCCACGCTGACCGGCGCGGCGAAAACCGCGCTGGGCAATGACTATCACGCCCTGTTCAGCTTTGACGACAGGCTGGCGAATCGACTGCTGGCGAGCGCGCAGGCTGAAAACGAAGCTTTCTGGCGTCTGCCGCTGGCTGAGTTCCACCGCGGCCAGCTGCCGTCCAACTTTGCTGAACTGAACAATACCGGCAGCGCGGCCTATCCGGCCGGCGCCAGCACCGCGGCGGGCTTCCTGTCCCACTTCGTGGAGAATTACCATGAAGGCTGGCTGCACATCGACTGCTCGGCGACCTACCGCAAATCTGCGGTTGAGCAGTGGTCGGCGGGCGCGACCGGCCTCGGCGTGCGCACTATTGCGAATCTGTTGACCGCGGAATAACTTTTTCCCCTCACCCTGACTCTCTCCCTGAGGATGAGACAACGTTCGGTTTTCTCCCGCTGAGGAGAGCGTCGGGGCGGAGGGATCATCGTTGTGGAACTACTATGTCCGAAACTAAAAATGAGCTAGAAATCCTGCTGGAGAAGGCGGCTATAGAACCAGGCCATCGTCCGGCTTTTTTCCGCAGTTTGCTGGAAGCCACCGTTTGGGTACCGGGAGCCGCCGCGCAGGGCGAGCAGGTCGTTGAAGACAGCGTACTGGATCTGCAGCACTGGGAAAAAGATGATGGTACATCGGTCATTCCTTTCTTCACCTCGCTGGCGGCGCTGCAGCAGGCCGTTGAGGACGAACAGTCTTTCGTGGTGATGCCGGTGCGCACGCTATTTGCCATGACCCTCGGCGAGACGCTCTATCTCAATGCCAAACTCGCCACCGGCAAAGAGTTTGCGCCGCGTGAGATCAGCCATCTGCTGGGCGAAGAGGGCAGCCCGCTCAGCACCCAGACCGTGCTGGAAGGCGGAGAGTCGCTGCTGCTGTCTGAGGTTGCCGAGCCGCCTGCGCAGATGGTGGACTCGCTGACCGCGTTGTTTAAGACGCTGAAAACGGTGAAGCGCGCGTTTTTATGCTCTATCAAAGACAGCGCCGATGCGCCAGCCAACCTGCTGATTGGCATTGAAGCGGAAGGCGATATTGAGGAGGTTATTCAGGCGACCGGCAGCGTGGCGACCGATACGCTTCCCGGCGATGAGCCGATTGACATCTGTCAGGTGGTGGAGGGTGAAAAGGGAATTAGCCACTTTATGATCGCCCACATTACGCCGTTTTATGAAAAGCGCTGGGGCAGCTTCCTGCGCGACTTTAAGCAAAATCGAATTATTTAACACAATGGGGGCCCGGGCCCCCATTGTGCTATCTACTGCCTACTGGGCCGGCTCAATCGGTAAATCCGTCCGCGCGCCCCATTCGCTCCATGAGCCGTCGTACAGGCTAACGCCGTTAACGCCGAGAGTAGTGAGCGCCAGCACGACGACCGCCGCCGTTACGCCGGAGCCGCAGCTGGCAATAATCGGCCGTTCAAAATCGACGCCCTGACGCGCAAAAATCTCGTTGAGTTCATCAGTGGTTTTAAGTTCGCCGTTAATCACCAGTTCAGTCCACGGCACGTTTAGCGCGCCGGGAATATGCCCGCAGCGCAGGCCCGGTCGCGGCTCTGCCACCTGGCCATTAAAGCGCCCTGCCGGACGCGCATCGACGATCTGCGCCGATCCTTCATGGCTGACCAGCAGCACATCGGTCAGCCGCTTGACCGCCAGCGGATCGACGCGTCCGTCAAAATCCCCTTCCGGCAGTTCGGGAAGGCCTTGCTCCAGCGGTAGCCCATCGCGGCGCCAGCCTTCCAGCCCACCCGCAACAATCGACACCTTTTCAACGCCGAACGTGCGCAGCATCCACCAGGCGCGCGGCGCAGAGAAGAGATTACCTTCATCGTATACCACCAGGTGCTTATCGCTGCTGACGCCTAGTTCGCGCATGGCGACGGCAAACGCCTCCGCGCGCGGCATCATGTGCGGCAGCGGGCTGGTGTGATCGGAGAGGGCTTCGATATCAAAAAAGACGGCGCCGGGAATATGACCGGCCTGATACTCAGCGTTAAGATCGCGCTCTTCCTGTCCCGGCGGCGCCATCCGCGCGTCGATAATCTGGATTTCCGGGTCATCAATATGCTCTGCCAGCCAGTCGGCAGCGACAAAAAACGAGGTAGACATGAGTGCCTCCGTGTCATCAACAATAGAGTGATTGTTGTTGTTTTTTGCGATATCGACAAGGCATTTTCAAGAAGAGGCGGTGGGAATGTGATGCTCCCCCGAGCAGCGTCGGGGGAGGGGGCGCTTAAAACGCGTTTTGCTGCAGATAGCGCCAGGCGTACTGCGCGTACAGTTCAGCGCCGCTTTTCATCACCTGCTCGTCAATATTAAAGCAGCCGTGATGGTGCGCGTAGTCGCTGCCTTTCTCTTTATTCCCAGAGCCAAGCAGCGCAAAGGCGCCGGGGATATTTTCCATATAAAAACTGAAATCTTCTCCGCCGGTAGTCGGCTTTTCGTTGAAAAGGACGCTATCGCCGAATGCGTCGCGGATAACCGACTGCGCCAGCAGCGCGCTGCGCTCTTCGTTGATCACCGGTAGCGTACCGTAGCAGTAGTCAACCTGAGCGGTCGCCCCATACACTGCGGCAGTATGCTCGGCATAGCGGCTAATCGCCGTCTCCAGCCGCTGGCGCGCTTCAAGACTAAAGCAGCGTACGGTACCGTCAAGAACGGCGTTTTCGGCGATGACGTTAAAGCGCGTGCCGACATCCATTTTGCCGATAGTCACTACCGCAGATTCCAGCGGGGAAGTTTCTCGCGCCACAATAGCCTGTAGATTCATCACGAAAGCGGAAGCGACGACCGCCGCATCGACGCAGGCCTCCGGCATCGAACCATGGCCGCCGCGGCCGCGGAAGGTCACTTTCAGTAAATCGGCTGAGGCAAAGGATGAACCGACGTTACAGGAGATTTTTCCGGACGGCGTGCCCGACCAGATATGCATTCCGAAAACGTTATCCACGTTATCAATCGCCCCCTGCTGTATCATCGCCTTTGCCCCTTCGGCAATCTCTTCCGCAGGCTGAAAGATGAGCCGTACGTTGCCCGTCAGCTGTTCGCGAACATCATATAATGCATGGGCGGCGGTCAGCAGCATGGCGGTATGGGCGTCGTGGCCGCAGGCGTGCATTTTCCCGGGCGTTTGTGATTTATAGTCGAGCGGATCGTTCAGCTCCCGTACCGGCAGCGCATCCATATCGGCGCGCAGAGCTACGGTTTTACCCGGCTTGCCGCCGATGATGTCGGCGATGATTCCGGTGGGATGAGTGCGGCGGTAAGGGATACCGATGGCCTCCAGTCCGGTGGCGACGCGATCCGTCGTGCGCTTCTCCTCCCAGGGTAGTTCCGGATGGGCGTGCAGGTCGCGGCGAAAAGCGATCATCGCCTGTTCTTGTCTGGCGATAATCGCGGTGATATCAGGGTTAATCATCAATGGCTCCATAATTTGCTAAAAATTCAACGCGCTCAACCGAGCACCGGCGTCAGATAGCCGACCAGAATTCCGGCTAACACCACCGAAACCATGGTGACGGAGACGAATCCGCCAACCAGCATCGGGCCCAGCATATGGTGGGTGAGCATCTGGCGCTCTTTTTCATCGTGGGTGAGGGCGTTGATGGCCTCGTTGGTAATAATGTAGTCGGCGGGAAAACCGTACAGCGCGGTCAAAGAGATGGCGAATGCCATCGGACCGCTGACGCCAAGCAGTTTTCCGACCAGCCAGGAGACAACAAACATACCTATCACCGCCGTGGCGATTAACACTACCATCGGGAATAGCAGACGCAGCAGCATCTCCGGCGTGGCTTTGTTCAACGTATCAAAGATAAAGAGCATCAACGCCATAATGGCGAAGCCAAAGCCGTTAGCCTTATGCAGGGTATGTTTTTCCAGGAAGCCTAACGAGGTAAATACGACGCCAAAAAACAGACACAGTACGAAGGGGCTGATATTCACGATTGGCTTTGCGAGGTCAGCGACGACCCAGGCCAGACAGCCGACCAGCGCCAGACGCAGGAATTTAAAGTAATTGCTGTTGTAGCTGACGGGGATTTTACTGAACAGGCGCGGCATTTTCTCCTCGCCGACGGCGAGCATCGCGTGCTCTTCGGCAATGTCATCAGGGCGCTGTTCGCCGCTGCGGTAGCGGGCAAGCAGCGTTTTGCCTTCTCGTTGCAGCATAATCGCGGTCAGCGGATATCCGGCGAACCCCTGCATCACGTAAATCAAAATGGCAAAAACCGACAGGTCTACCAGGCCGGCGTTACTGGCGCCCTGCGACATAATCAGCGATGACACGATACCCCCGACCAGCGGAGGAATGGTGACCAGCGCGGTGTTAAGATCGAATAGCATCATGCTCACCGCAAAGACGGCCACCGCGATCCCGGCAATACCGGCGAGAGAGATGACCACGGTCTTCCACTGCTGCGCCAGCTCTTTCAGCGACAGCAGGGTGCCCATATTCGTGATTAACAGATACATGAGCATTATGGCAACTGGCGTACCGATCCCGGCCCGGCTAATGATATCTGCCGGAAAAAATGTCCAGTAGCCGACTAAAAACAGAACGGCGCAGACAAATACCGAGGGAATCCAGGCTTTTGTGCGGGTAGAAACAACGTCGCCGATATAAAGAATTAAAATAATAATCGACAGTGCGACCATTTGAGACATAAATAACTTCCATATTATTTATCCCATATAAGGAATATGAGATGGGTTGATGTTGTGCTTTCTGGAAGACTGTGGAACGGACAGTCACTATCATCGCCAGGGTAATGATTTATATTTTAAAGGCACTGATATCCCGAACAATAAATAGAAAGCTCGCGCCTTGTCAATTTATATGGCCGGAGAGAGGGGAATTTCAGAATAAAAAGTGCCAATGGTTGAGGATATTAAAGGTCGAGGTAAGAAAAATCGTAGCGCGATATATCCGCTAAATTAATTCACTCCAGCTATCCGTGGTTCGCAGGGGCGCCGCCCCGGTTATCTACCAATATTGCGGGCTGGCGGGCTATTGGTAATTCTGCCGTTAACGCATAATAATGTGTTCACTGAATGTATCTGGCCTGCGGGCCGAGGGGTTAGAAGGATGAAACCATTTCGTTTGGCGGCGCTGTCTCTGGCGCTACTTACCGCGCTATCGATAACCGGCTGCGACGACAGCGGCAAACCGCAGGCGGCCGCGCCGGCGGCATCCGCAGCGGCGGATAACGCGCCCGCGAAGCCGGACAGCGCCCAGCTGGCGGCGCTGGCTGAGAAAAGCAAAGGCAAAGCGTTAACGCTGCTGGATGCCTCTGAAGTTCAGCTCGACGGCGCGGCGACGCTGGTGCTGACTTTTTCTATTCCTCTACAGCCGGATCAGGATTTCTCCCGCAGCGTGTATCTGGTCGACAAAAAAAGCGGCAAAGTTGACGGGGCATGGGAGCTGGCGCCCAACCTTAAAGAGCTGCGTCTTCGCCATCTTGAGCCAAAACGCGAGCTGATCGTTTCGGTGGATCCCACCCTGGCGGCGCTGAATAAAGCGACTTTTGACAGCAGCTTTGAAAAAACCATTACCACCCGCGACATCGCCCCGAGCATCGGCTTTGCCAGCCGCGGCTCGCTGCTGCCGGGGAAAGTCGTGGCCGGACTGCCGGTGATGGCGCTGAATGTCGATAACATCGACGTCAATTTTTTCCGGATTAAACCTGAATCACTTTCGGCCTTCGTCAGCCAATGGGAATACCGGAATTCCTTGAGCAACTGGGAGTCGGACGAGCTGCTGAAGATGGCCGATCTGGTCTACACCGGCCGTTTTGACCTCAACCCCGCGCGCAATACGCGCGAAAAACTGCTGTTGCCGCTGGCGGATATCAAGCCACTGCAGGAGCCGGGCGTCTATATCGCGGTGATGAATCAGGCGGGCCGCTACAGCTATAGCAACGCTGCGACGCTGTTCACCCTCAGCGATATTGGCGTATCCGCGCACCGTTATCACCATCGGCTGGATGTCTTTACCCAGAGTCTGGAAAACGGCGCGGCGCAGTCCGGTATCGATGTGCAGCTGCTGAACGCCAAAGGGCAAACCCTGGCGCAGGCGAAGAGCGACGCTCAGGGGCACGTGAAGTTACAAACGGATAAAGACGCGGCGCTGCTGCTGGCGCGTAAGGACGGGCAAACCACTCTGCTGGATCTTAAACTTCCGGCGCTGGATCTGGCTGAGTTTTCTATTGCCGGCGCGCCGGGCTTCAGCAAGCAGCTGTTTATGTTTGGTCCGCGCGATCTCTACCGCCCGGGCGAAACGGTGATCCTCAACGCGTTACTGCGCGATAGCGACGGCAGGCCGCTTCCCGAACAGCCGGTAAAGCTGGAAGTGGTGCAGCCGGATGGCCAGATAATCCGCTCGACGGTCAGCAAACCGATCAATGGCCTGTATCAATTTACTTATCCGCTCGATAGCGGCGCGGCGACCGGGATGTGGCACATTCGCGCCAGTACCGGCGATAACCAGCCGCGCGAGTGGGATTTTCACGTTGAAGATTTTATGCCTGAGCGCATGGCGCTGAATCTCACGCCGCAAAATGCCCCCGTTTCGCCGGCTGCGGATGTCAGCTTTGCCGTAAGCGGGGCGTATTTGTACGGCGCGCCGGCCAGCGGCAACTCGCTGCAGGGTAAACTGTTCCTGCGTCCGCTGCGCGACGCGGTACCTGCGCTGCCGGGCTTCCAGTTTGGCGACATTGCCGAGGAGAATCTTTCCCGCAGCCTGGATGAAGTGCAGACCACCCTGGATGACCAGGGACATGCGGAAGTCACCGCCGCCAGCCAGTGGCAGGAGAGCCGCTCGCCGCTGCAGGTGATCCTGCAGGCCAGCCTGCTGGAGTCCGGCGGCAGACCGGTTACGCGCACCGTCAGGCAGCCGATCTGGCCGGCCGAAACGCTGCCTGGCATCCGTCCGGAATTCGCCCTGAAAGAGGTTTATGACTATCGTACCGACAGCACGATCAAGCAGCCGGTAGTGGATGAAAACAGCAACGCCGCATTTGAAATTGTCTACGCCGATGCCAAAGGCGAAAAGAAAGCGGTCTCCGGGCTGCAGGTGCGATTAATTCGCGAACGTCGCGACTACTACTGGAACTGGTCCGAGAGCGAAGGCTGGCAGTCACAGTTCGATCAAAAAGATCTTCAGGAAGGTGAGGAATCGCTCGATCTCTCTGCCGGGCAAACGGCGAAAGTCAGTTTCCCGGTCGAGTGGGGCGCCTATCGCCTGGAAGTCAAAGGGCCGGATGATGTCGTCAGCAGCGTACGCTTCTGGGCAGGGTACAGCTGGCAGGATAACAGCGAAGGCCAGGGGGCGGCGCGTCCGGACCGCGTTACCATGAAGCTGGATAAACCGGCCTATAAACCCGGCGATACGATCAAGCTGCATATTGCCGCTCCGGCTGCCGGTAAAGGCTACGCGCTGGTGGAATCAAGCGAAGGGCCGCTGTGGTGGCAGGAGATTGACGTCCCGGCGGAAGGGATGGAATTATCTATCCCGGTGGATAAAGCCTGGAATCGTCACGACCTGTACCTCAGCACCCTGGTGATTCGCCCGGGGGATAAATCCCAGTCCGCAACGCCAAAACGGGCCGTGGGGCTGCTGCACCTGCCGCTTGGCGATGATAACCGTCGCCTGAATCTGGCGCTGGAAGCACCGGATAAAATGCGTCCTGACCAGCCGTTGAAAGTGAAGATTAAGGCCAGCCTCAAAGAAGGCGAGACGCCGAAACAGGTTAACGTTCTGCTCTCTGCCGTCGATAGCGGCGTACTCAATATTACCGACTACGCCACGCCGGATCCCTGGAACGCGTTCTTTGGCCAGAAACGCTACGGCGCCGATATTTACGATATCTATGGTCAGGTCATTGAAGGACAGGGGAGGCTCGCCAGCCTGCGCTTTGGCGGCGACGGCGATGAACTGAAACGCGGCGGTAAGCCGCCGGTTAATCACGTGACGATTATCGCCCAGCAGGCGCAGCCGGTTATGCTGGATGAGAAAGGCGAAGGGACGGTGACCCTGCCAATCGGCGACTTTAACGGCGAACTGCGGATCATGGCGCAGGCGTGGACGGCTGATGATTTCGGCAGCAGCGAAGAAAAAACGATCGTGGCGGCGCCGGTGATTGCGGAGCTGAATATGCCGCGTTTCCTCGCCAGCGGAGATACCACTCGCCTGGCGCTGGATCTCAGCAACCTGACCGATAAGCCGCAGACTCTCAACGTTGCGCTGGCAGCCAGCGGTCTGCTGCAGCTTGCAGGGGGAGAAATACCGCCGGTGCATCTGGCGCCCGGCGCGCGCAGCACCCTGTTTGTGCCCGTTCGCGCCCTACAAGGCTTTGGCGATGGTGAGGTAAATGCCACCATCAGCGGCCTGAACCTGCCGGGTGAAACTTTCACGCCAATGCAGAAGCAGTGGAAGCTGGGCGTGCGTCCCGCCTTCCCGGCGCAAACCGTGAATTCCGGCGCTGTCCTCCAGCCGGGGGAAAGCTGGCAGGCTCCGGCGGCGCAAAGCGAGGGTTTCTCGCCGGCCACACTGCAGGGGCAGCTGGTGTTTAGCGGCAAGCCGCCGCTGAACCTGGCGCGCTATATTCGCGACCTGAAGGCCTTTCCTTACGGCTGCCTGGAGCAGACCACCAGCGGGCTATTCCCGTCGCTCTATACCAACGCCGCCCAGCTTAAAGCCCTGGGGATCGGCGGCGATAGCGATGAAAAACGACGCGCGGCGGTGGATATCGGCATTTCTCGCCTGCTGCAGATGCAGCGCGATGACGGCGGTTTCGCCCTGTGGGACAGAGAGGGGCCGGAAGAGTACTGGCTAACCGCCTACACGATGGACTTCCTCGTCCGGGCGGGCGAGCAGGGCTATAGCGTACCAACCAATGCCGTCAATAACGGCAACCAGCGCCTGCTGCGTTATTTACAGGAGCCGGGGCTGATCGCCGTCCGCTACAGCGATGATGCCCAGGCCAGCCGTTTTGCCGCTCAGGCCTACGCCGCGCTGGTGCTGGCACGGCAGCAGAAAGCGCCGCTCGGCGCGCTGCGCGAAATCTGGAGCCGTCACGACCAGGCGCGTTCCGGTCTGCCGCTGCTGCAGCTGGGCGTGGCCCTGAAAATGATGGGCGATGCGCCGCGCGGCGACGAAGCCCTGAAGCTGGCGCTGAGCACGCCGCGGCAGGAGGCGAACCGCTGGCTCGGCGATTACGGCAGCGAGCTGCGCGACGATGCGCTGAAGCTGGCGCTGCTGGAGGAGAACAAACTGCTGCCGGAAGCGCAAAATACGCTGCTCAGCCATCTGGCGGAAGAAGCCTACGGCCAGCGCTGGCTCTCGACGCAGGAGAGTAATGCCCTGTTCCTGGCCGGACGCACGTTGCAGGATCTTCCCGGCAGCTGGCAGGCGCAAACCTCCGTGCAGGCCGAACCGCTCTCCGGTGAGAAAGCGCAAACCCGTAACCTGACCGGCGATCAGCTGGCGGCCTTGCAGGTGACCAATACCGGTCAGCAGCCGCTGTGGCTGCGTCTCGATAGCAGCGGCTACCCGCAGAACGCGCCGCAGCCGGGGGGCAACGTACTGGGCATTGAACGGCAAGTTTTCGATACCCAGGGTCAGCAGAAATCGCTCTCTTCGCTGCGCAGCGGCGAACTAGTGCTGGTGAAGCTGGAGGTGACGGCTAAGCGTAACGTCCCGGACGCGCTGGTAGTGGATTTACTCCCGGCGGGGCTGGAGCTGGAAAACCAGAATCTGGCCAACAGCAGCGCCAGTCTGCAGGAGAACGGCGAGGTGGTGCAAAATCTGCTTAACCAGATGCAGCAGGCCGATATCCAGCACATTGAGTTTCGCGACGATCGCTTTGTGGCCGCGGTAGCTATCAATGAAGGCCAGCCGGTGACGCTGGTTTATCTGGCGCGCGCGGTGACGCCGGGCACCTATCAGGTACCGCAGCCGCAGGTTGAGTCGATGTACGTGCCGCAGTGGCGGGCAACTGGCGCAGCCAGCGGACCGCTAACCGTTGCGCCATAAATGCGGGCGCTGAGGCGTATCAAACGCCGCTGGCGCTGGCTGGCGGCGTTTATTTTTTTGCTGTGGCTATTGCTGCTGGCGGCAGACCGGCTGTGGCCGCTGCCGCTGCGTGAGGTTACCCCTGCCAGAGTAGTGGTGGCGGAAGACGGGACGCCGCTGTGGCGCTTTGCCGATGCGCAGGGCGTCTGGCGCTATCCGGTAACGCTGGCTGATGTTTCGCCGCGCTATTTGCAGGCGCTGATCCACTATGAAGATCGCTGGTTCTGGGAGCATCCCGGCGTTAACCCGTTTGCGATCGCTCGCGCCGCCTGGCAGGATCTCACTTCCGGGAGAGTGATCTCCGGAGGGAGCACCCTGACCATGCAGGTGGCGCGCCTGCTCGATCCTCATCCCCGCACCTTCGGCGGCAAGCTGCGTCAGCTATGGCGGGCGCTGCAGCTGGAGTGGCATCTGTCAAAAAGCGAGATCCTCACGCTCTATCTCAATCGGGCGCCGTTCGGCGGCACGCTGCAGGGGATTGGCGCGGCCAGCTGGGCTTATCTCGGTAAACCGCCCGCACAGCTAAGCTACGGCGAAGCGGCGCTGCTGGCCGTTCTGCCGCAGGCGCCAAGCAGGCTGCGCCCGGACCGCTGGCCGGAACGTGCGCAGGCGGCGCGCGATAAAGTGCTGCTGAGAATGGAAAATCAGGGCGTGTGGCCGCCGCAGCCGGTGCGAGAAGCTATCGAAGAGCCCGTCTGGCTGTTTCCGCGGCAGATGCCGCAGCTGGCGCCGCTTTTTTCCCGCCGCGCGCTGGCGAGCAGCCGGTCTGAGAAGTTAGTAACGACGCTGGATGCCGGGCTGCAGCGGCAGCTGGAGGATCTGGCGCTGAACTGGAAATCGCGCCTGCCGCCGCGCAGCTCTTTAGCGATGGTGGTGGTCGACCATACCAATATGAAGGTGCGCGGCTGGGTAGGATCGGCGGATATCAGTGATGATAGCCGCTTTGGCCACATTGATATGGTATCGGCGATCCGCTCCCCGGGTTCGGTACTGAAACCGTTTGTCTACGGCATGGCGCTGGATGAGGGGCTGATCCATCCGGCTTCGCTATTACAGGATGTCCCGCGCCGGTTTAGCGACTACCGGCCGGGCAACTTTGACAGCGGTTTTCACGGGCCGGTAAGCGCCAGCGAAGCGCTGGTTCGCTCGTTGAACCTTCCGGCTGTGCAGGTGCTGGAGGCCTACGGGCCGAAGCGTTTTGCCGCCAGGCTGCGCAATGCCGGATTGCCGCTGATGCTGCCCGCCGGCGCGGAGCCGAATCTATCGCTGATCCTCGGCGGCGCCGGCGCGCGTCTGGCGGATATCGTGGCGGCGTACAGCGCGTTCGCCCGTCACGGTAAGGCGGGGCAACTGCGCATCACTCCTGATTCACCGCTGGTTGAACGACCGCTGCTGTCGCCGGGGGCCGCCTGGATTGTGCGGCGCATTCTGGCCGGCGAAGCGCAGCCGGTTCCCGATGCGTCGCTGGTACAGGTGGTGCCGCTGGCGTGGAAAACCGGAACCAGCTACGGCTATCGCGATGCCTGGGCAATCGGCGTGAACGCCCGCTATCTGATAGGTATCTGGACCGGAAGACCTGACGGCACGCCGGTTGTCGGACAGTTTGGCTTCGCCAGCGCGGTGCCGCTGCTGAATCAGGTCAATAATATGCTGCTGGCGCGGCCGGCAATGAGCCACGGCGGATTGCCGAGCGACCCGCGTCCCTCATCGGTCAGCGCCGGGACGGTTTGCTGGCCCGGCGGGCAGTATTTACCTGCGGGGGATGCGAACTGCCGCCGACGGCTGGCCACCTGGCTACTTGATGAGAGTCAGCCGCCGACCTTGCTGCTCCCTGGACAGGAAGGTATGCGAGGGATCCGCTTTCCGGTCTGGCTGAACGAAAAAGGACAGCGGGTGGCGGCAGATTGCCCCGGCGCGGTAGAGAAAAGCTTCGACGTCTGGCCGCTGCCGCTCGAACCCTGGCTACCCGCAGGCGAACGACGTCGGGTCAGGCTGCCTGCAGTTTCGGCGGCGTGTCCGCCGGTCCAAAGCGCTGATGCCGCACCGCTGGTGCTCTCGGGCATACGCGAGGGCGCAGTCGTTAAACGACTGCCCGGCGAGCAAAAGGTGATGCTGCCGCTGCAAACGACCGGCGGGGAAGGGCGGCGCTGGTGGTTTCTTAACGGTGAGCCTATGCCGGCTGAAGGCTCCAGCGCGACCCTTAACATCGATCGCCCTGACCGTTATCAACTGGTGGTGATGGATGAGGCGGGGCAAATTGTTGCCGCGAACTTCACGGTGCAATAAACAGAACTTGCCGTAATGGGCTGGATTTGTTGTTTAAGGTCGCTTTTTTTTAAAAAAATGTTACCTAAACACATAGGCAATCGCCTTAGATGATGATTATAATTCGCGCCGTATTTATCGGTCTCATCTGCTCATCTGCAAAACAGAACAACATATATAAAGAGGTTATCATGGCTATTGAACGTACTTTTTCCATCATCAAACCAAACGCGGTGGCAAAAAACGTTATTGGCGGCATCTTTTCTCGCTTTGAAGCTGCAGGGTTCAAAATCGTTGGCACTAAAATGCTGCATCTGACCGTTGAGCAGGCTCGCGGCTTCTATGCTGAGCACGAAGGTCGCCCGTTCTTTGACGGTCTGGTTGAGTTCATGACTTCCGGTCCGATCGTTGTTTCCGTGCTGGAAGGCGAAAATGCGGTTCAGCGTCATCGTGACCTGCTGGGCGCAACCAACCCGGCGAACGCGCTGGCGGGTACGCTGCGCGCAGACTACGCTGACAGCTTCACCGAGAACGGCACCCACGGTTCCGATTCCGTTGAATCCGCTGCGCGCGAAATCGCGTTTTTCTTTGCTGAAGGCGAGGTTTGCCCGCGCACCCGCTAATCTCTCGCGTCTTTCACGCCACCGCTTTGTTGGCTTCATTCGCGCACCCCGGTCACATCGTTATCTATGCTCCCGGGGATTTGCGAACTCGCCGCCTCGCCGTGACGTAAAATACTTTGGAGATACCATCCTCGTCGCCTTTTCGACCGTCGCGGTGTTGGCTGCGCGCGTTCACCCCGGTCACGAGGAGCTGCCTGGCAGTTACAGATTTTTTCATCATTGCTGCGTGCAGACGTAGTATTGATGGGGCAGAATTTGTAGAATACAGCGCCCCGGCTGAGCAGTCGCTCCCGGGGCGTTTCTTTTTAACCCTCCAGGGGCCATAACGTGTAATAACGAGGCCGGAATCAATTATGTCTGAACAAATAGTCACACCTGATAGCGCCGCACTGACGGTGCCGAACAAAGATGCCAAAATCAACCTGCTGGATCTGAATCGTCAGCAGATGCGCGAGTTTTTCAAAAACATGGGCGAAAAGCCTTTCCGCGCCGATCAGGTGATGAAATGGATGTATCACTACTGCTGCGATAACTTTGACGAGATGACCGACATCAACAAAGTTCTGCGCGGCAAATTAAAGGAAGTCGCGGAAATCCGTGCCCCGGAAGTCGTGGAAGAACAGCGCTCCAGCGACGGCACCATCAAATGGGCGATTGCCGTTGGCGATCAGCGCGTCGAAACCGTGTATATCCCGGAAGACGATCGCGCCACCCTGTGCGTTTCTTCTCAGGTGGGCTGTGCGCTGGAGTGTAAATTCTGCTCCACGGCGCAGCAGGGCTTTAACCGCAACCTGCGGGTTTCGGAAATTATCGGCCAGGTCTGGCGCGCGGCGAAAATCGTCGGTGCGGTGAAGACCACCGGCGTGCGTCCGATTACCAACGTGGTAATGATGGGCATGGGCGAGCCGCTGCTGAACCTGACCAACGTGGTTCCGGCTATGGAAATCATGCTCGACGACTTCGGTTTTGGGCTCTCAAAACGTCGCGTCACGCTCTCCACTTCCGGCGTGGTGCCTGCGCTTGATAAGCTTGGCGATATGATTGACGTCGCGCTGGCTATCTCTCTGCACGCGCCGAACGATACCATTCGTGACGAAATCGTGCCGATCAACAAGAAATATAATATCGAGACCTTCCTGAACTCGGTACGTGGTTATATTTCGAAGTCCAATGCCAACCAGGGCCGCGTGACGATCGAATACGTCATGCTGGATCACGTCAACGACGGTACCGAGCATGCCCACGAGCTGGCGGCGCTGTTAAAAGATACGCCGTGCAAGATTAACCTCATCCCGTGGAACCCCTTCCCGGGAGCGCCGTATGGCCGCAGCTCTAACAGTCGCATCGACCGTTTCTCCAAGGTATTGATGGAGTATGGTTTCACCACTATCGTGCGTAAAACTCGCGGTGACGATATCGACGCAGCCTGCGGCCAGCTGGCCGGCGACGTTATCGACCGAACTAAACGTACGCTGCGTAAACGTATGCAGGGCGAAGCGATCGACGTGAAGGCAGTCTGATAAATGATGCAGCGCACAGCTTGGGCGGTGCGCTGCATATTTATGTTGTATAGCCGGGCGAAATACGCTGTTCTGGTTAATAATTACGGTGCGTTTTTGTCGACTTTGAGGCAGTATGTAGCGGTACAACAACCGCTTAGCATTCAATATTGATAAGTCTCTGTGATAGTACGTCATACGGACTTATACTGTTTGTCTGACGTTGAGCAGATGTCTCGCGGCGCGGGGTCACCGGCGCTGAATTTTAAATTTCACGTACCAGTAGTTGTAGCGAATGAATACTGAAGCCACTCAAGACCATCAAGAAGCAAACACTACGGGCGCGCGTTTGCGTAACGCCCGCGAACAACTCGGGCTCAGCCAGCAAGCGGTGGCTGAGCGCTTATGCCTGAAGGTTTCCACGGTTCGTGATATTGAAGACGATAAGGCACCCGCCGATCTGGCTTCAACCTTCCTGCGCGGCTATATCCGCTCTTATGCCCGCCTCGTGCACATCCCTGAAGAAGAACTGCTGCCGATGATGGCGAAGCAGGCTCCCATTCGTGCGGCAAAAGTGGCGCCAATGCAGAGCTTCTCGCTGGGTAAACGTCGCAAAAAACGCGACGGCTGGCTAATGAGTTTTACCTGGCTGGTGTTGTTCGTGGTGATTGGCCTCAGCGGCGCGTGGTGGTGGCAGGACCACAAAGCGCAGCAGGACGAGATCTCCACCATGGCCGATCAGTCCTCCGCCGAGCTGAACGCTGGCGATAACAACAGCCAAAGCATTCCTCTGGACAATGGTTCGGCGAATTCTTCCGCCGATACCGCTGCTAACAGCGCGCCGGCAGAGACCTCTTCTGCGCCAGCAACCTCGGCTCCGGCTGCGACTGCGGCCCCGGTCGATAACAACGCCGTTGTTGCGCCTTCTCAGGCGAACGTTGACACGGCGGCTACCCCAGCGCCCGCCAGTCCAACTTCGCCGCTACCGACCGACCAGGCAAACGTGACCGCTGCGCCGGCCTCGGCTCAGGATCTGGTGCTGAATTTCACCGCCGACTGCTGGCTGGAAGTGAGCGATGCGACGGGTAAAAAGCTGTTCAGCGGGTTGCAGCGTAAAGGCGGTAATCTCAATCTGAGCGGCCAGGCACCTTATAAACTGAAAATCGGTGCACCGGCGGCGGTACAGATACAGTATCTGGGTAAACCAGTCGATTTGAGTCGTTTTATCAGAACTAACCAGGTTGCACGTCTGACCCTTAATGCCGAACAATCACCGGCGCAGTAACAGACGGGTAACGCGGGAGATTTTTCATGCATAACCAGGCTCCGATTCAACGTAGAAAATCAAAGCGAATTTACGTTGGGAATGTGCCGATTGGCGATGGCGCCCCCATCGCCGTACAGTCGATGACAAACACGCGCACCACCGATGTGGCGGCGACGGTAAATCAAATTAAAGCCCTTGAGCGCGTTGGCGCGGATATCGTTCGTGTTTCGGTGCCAACGATGGACGCGGCAGAAGCCTTTAAGCTTATCAAACAGCAGGTGAGCGTACCGCTGGTTGCCGATATCCACTTCGATTACCGCATTGCGCTGAAGGTCGCGGAATACGGCGTTGATTGTCTGCGTATTAACCCGGGCAATATCGGTAACGAAGAGCGTATCCGCATGGTGGTGGACTGCGCTCGCGATAAAAATATTCCCATCCGTATCGGGGTAAACGCCGGTTCTCTGGAAAAAGATCTCCAGGAGAAATACGGTGAACCGACTCCGCAGGCGCTGCTGGAATCGGCAATGCGCCATGTCGATCATCTCGATCGTCTCAATTTCGATCAGTTTAAAGTCAGCGTAAAAGCTTCCGATGTGTTCCTCGCGGTCGAATCCTATCGTCTGCTGGCGAAACAGATCGACCAGCCTCTGCATCTAGGGATTACCGAAGCGGGCGGTGCGCGCAGCGGCGCGGTGAAGTCCGCGATCGGCCTCGGACTGCTGCTGTCTGAAGGGATCGGCGATACCTTGCGCGTTTCTCTGGCGGCGGATCCGGTTGAAGAGATCAAAGTTGGCTTCGATATTCTCAAGTCACTGCGCATTCGCTCTCGCGGGATCAACTTCATTGCCTGCCCGACATGTTCACGTCAGGAGTTTGACGTTATCGGTACCGTTAACGCCCTGGAGCAGCGCCTGGAAGACATCATTACGCCGATGGACATTTCGATCATTGGCTGCGTGGTGAATGGCCCAGGCGAGGCGCTGGTGTCGACGCTCGGCGTGACCGGCGGCAACAAGAAAAGCGGCCTGTACGAAGACGGCGTCCGTAAAGACCGACTGGATAACGACGATATGATCGATCAGCTGGAAGCGCGTATTCGCGCTAAAGCATCGATGCTGGATGAGGCGCGTCGCATCGATATTCAGCAGGTTGAAGCGAAATAACGTGTTGGGAAGCGATACGCTTCCCGTGTATGATTGAACCTGCGGGCGCGAGGCGCCGGGGTTCATTTTTGTATATATAAAGAGAATAAACGTGGCAAAGAACATTCAAGCCATTCGCGGCATGAACGATTATCTGCCGGGCGAAACCGCTCTCTGGCAGCGCATTGAAGGCTCACTGAAGCAGGTGCTTGGTAGCTACGGTTACAGCGAAATCCGTATGCCGATTGTAGAGCAGACCCCGTTATTCAAACGCGCTATCGGCGAAGTGACCGACGTGGTTGAAAAAGAGATGTATACCTTTGAGGACCGTAACGGCGATAGCCTGACCCTGCGTCCGGAAGGTACGGCGGGTTGCGTACGCGCCGGCATCGAACATGGTCTCCTGTACAATCAAGAACAGCGCCTGTGGTATATCGGGCCAATGTTCCGCCACGAGCGTCCGCAAAAAGGCCGCTATCGTCAGTTCCACCAGATTGGTGCGGAAGCGTTCGGTCTGCAGGGGCCGGATATCGATGCCGAGCTGATCATGCTGACCGCCCGCTGGTGGCGTGAACTGGGGATCTCCAGCCACGTTGCCCTTGAGCTGAACTCTATCGGTTCACTGGAAGCTCGCGCCAGCTATCGCGACGCGCTGGTGGCTTATCTTGAGCAGTATAAGGATAAGCTCGATGAAGACTGCAAACGCCGCATGTACACCAACCCGCTGCGCGTGCTGGATTCTAAAAACCCGGAAGTTCAGGCGCTGCTGAACGATGCGCCGACGCTGGGTGATTATCTTGACGAAGAGTCCAAAGCGCACTTCGCCGGGCTTTGCGCGCTGCTGGACGATGCCGGTATTCGCTATACCGTGAATCAGCGTCTGGTGCGCGGTCTCGACTATTACAACCGCACCGTGTTTGAGTGGGTTACCACCAGCCTCGGCTCACAGGGAACCGTCTGTGCCGGTGGGCGTTATGACGGTCTGGTTGAGCAGCTTGGCGGTCGCGCAACGCCTGGCGTCGGCTTTGCGATGGGGCTGGAACGTCTTGTTTTACTGGTTCAGGCAGTGAATCCGGAATTTAAAGCCGATCCTGTTGTCGATATATACCTGGTAGCCTCCGGAACTGACACCCAGTCCGCAGCAATGCGTCTGGCTGAACAGGTACGCGATGCGTTACCCGGCGTTAAGCTGATGACCAACCACGGTGGCGGCAACTTTAAGAAGCAGTTTGCTCGCGCTGATAAATGGGGCGCTCGCGTTGCGCTGGTGCTGGGCGAAGCAGAAATCGCTGACGGAAACGTGGTAGTGAAAGATTTACGCTCAGGTGAGCAAACTACCGTAACGCAGGATAGCGTTGCCGCGCATTTGCGCACACTTCTGGGTTAATTTCCCGGGAAACATTAGTCAGGAGAAGGACTGCGTGGAACTTTACAATAACGAAAACGATCAGGTCGACGCGCTGAAGCGCTTCTTTGCTGAAAATGGCAAAGCGCTGGCCGTTGGGGTGATTTTGGGCGTTGGCGCGCTGGTTGGCTGGCGCTACTGGACCTCCCATCAGTTGGATACCGCCAGAGGCTCGTCTCTGGCTTATGAAAATGCGATTTCCGCGCTTAAAGCGGATAAACCAGAGGCGCTGAACGCGGCGCAGAAATTTGCCGCCGACAGCAAAAACACCTATGGTGCGTTTGCTTCTCTTGAACTGGCGCAGCAGTTTGTTGAGAAAAACGATCTGCAGAACGCTGAAAAGCAGCTTCAGCAGGGGCTTGCCGCTGCTTCTGATGATAACCTGAAATCGGTTATCAATATGCGTCTTGCTCGCGTACAGCTACAGCTTAAGCAGCCTGATGCCGCGCTGAAAACCCTGGATGCCGTGAAAGGCGAAGGCTGGACCGCGATTGTTGCCGACCTGCGCGGCGAGATCCTGCTGAGCAAAGGCGATAAGCAAGGGGCGAAAGCGGCCTGGGAAGCGGGCGCGAAAAGCGATGCTTCGCCGGCGCTCAGCGAAATGATGCGTATGAAAATAAATAATTTGTCCATCTGAGAGGGACTCGATGCAATTGCGTAAATTACTTTTGCCAGGGCTGCTTTCCGTTACCTTATTGAGCGGTTGTTCGCTGTTTAACAGCGAAGAAGATGTGGTGAAAATGTCGCCACTGCCGACGGTGGAAAACCAGTTTACGCCGTCCACGTCCTGGAGCACCTCCGTTGGCGGCGGTATTGGCGAATTCTACTCTAACCTGCACCCGGCTTTTGCTGATGGCGTTGTGTATGCCGCCGATCGTAAAGGCACCGTTAAAGCCCTGAATTCAGGCGACGGCAAAGAGGTGTGGTCGGTTAACCTGGCCGAGAAAGACGGCTGGTTCTCCCGCGCGCCTGCGCTGCTCTCCGGCGGCGTGACCGTCTCGGGTGGCCATGTGTATATCGGTAGCGAAAAAGCGAAAGTTTACGCGCTGAATACCAGCGACGGCACCGTCGCATGGGAAGCGAGCGTAGCGGGTGAAGCGATTTCCCGTCCGGTCGTCAGTGACGGTATGGTGTTGATTCACACCACTAACGGTCAGCTGCAGGCGCTGAACGAAGCTGACGGCGCGGTGAAATGGACCGTTAACCTGGATATGCCAGCGCTCTCTCTGCGCGGCGAATCCGCTCCGGCTACGGCATACGGCGCAGCGATTGTGGGCGGCGATAACGGTCGCGTCAGCGCGGTGCTGATGCAGCAGGGGCAGATGATTTGGCAGCAACGTATCTCTACCGCCACCGGTCCGACGGAAATCGACCGTCTTAACGACGTCGATACGACGCCGGTTATCGTGAACGGGGTGATTTATGCGCTGGCCTATAACGGCAACCTGACGGCTTTGGATCTGCGCAGCGGCCAGATTATGTGGAAACGCGAGCTGGGTTCAGTGAATGATTTCATCGTCGACGGCAACCGTATTTACCTGGTTGATCAAAACGACCGTCTGCTGGCGCTCACCACCGACGGCGGCGTGACGCTGTGGACGCAAAGCGATCTACTGCACCGTCTGCTGACGGCGCCTGTGCTGTATAATGGCAACCTGGTTGTTGGCGATAGCGAAGGCTATATGCACTGGGTCAACCCGGAAGATGGTCACTTTGTGGCTCAGCAGAAGGTAGACAGCTCAGGCTTCCTGACCGATCCAGTTGTTGCTGACGGCAAACTGCTGATTCAGGCGAAAGACGGTACGCTGTACGCGATTACGCGTTAACAACAGCGGTAGTCTATTTTGAGAAACGGCCCCTGGCAGACAGGGGCCGTTTTGGCTTTTTTAAAAACGCCGTGAAAATGGCGTTGTATCGATTTTAGTATGAGGCATTTAACATGATACCTGTGGTCGCGCTTGTCGGGCGCCCTAACGTTGGAAAATCCACGCTTTTTAACCGCTTAACGCGCACTCGCGATGCGTTGGTCGCGGATTTCCCGGGGCTGACTCGTGACCGTAAGTACGGTCGTGCTGAAGTGGAAGGCCGCGAATTTATCTGTATCGATACCGGCGGGATCGACGGTACCGAAGATGGCGTAGAAACGCGGATGGCGGAACAGTCGCTGCTGGCGATTGAAGAAGCGGACGTGGTGCTGTTTATGGTCGATGCGCGGGCGGGCCTGATGCCGGCGGACTCGGCAATCGCTAAACACCTGCGCTCCCGCGAAAAGCCGACCTTCCTGGTGGCAAACAAAACTGATGGCATCGATGCCGATCAGGCGATCGCCGATTTTTGGTCGCTGGGGTTAGGCGAGATTTATCCTATCGCCGCTTCACACGGTCGCGGCGTCACCAGTCTGCTGGAGCACGTCCTGCTGCCGTGGGTTGATGAGGTGAACCCGCCGGAAGAAGTGGACGAAGACGCGGCATACTGGGCACAGTTTGAAGCCGAGCAGAACGGCGAAGCAGTTGAAGAGCCGGAAGAAGATTTTAACCCACAGGATCTGCCGATTAAGCTGGCGATAGTGGGTCGCCCGAACGTGGGTAAGTCAACGCTCACCAACCGTATTTTGGGCGAAGACCGCGTAGTGGTCTACGACATGCCCGGAACGACCCGCGACAGCATCTACATCCCGATGCAGCGCGACGAGCGTGAATACGTGCTGATTGACACCGCCGGCGTGCGCAAACGCGGTAAGATCACCGATGTCGTCGAGAAATTCTCGGTGATTAAAACCCTGCAGGCGATCGAAGACGCCAACGTGGTGCTGCTGGTGATTGATGCGCGGGAGGGGATTTCCGATCAGGATCTCTCTCTGCTGGGCTTTATCCTCAACAGCGGTCGCTCGCTGGTGATTGTCGTTAACAAATGGGACGGCCTGAGCCAGGAAGTTAAAGAGCAGGTGAAAGAGACTCTGGACTACCGTCTGGGCTTTATCGACTTTGCTCGCGTGCACTTTATCTCCGCGCTGCACGGTAGCGGCGTAGGCAACCTGTTTGAATCCGTGCGCGAAGCGTACGACAGCGCAACCCGTCGCGTGGGTACCGCTATGCTGACCCGCATCATGACCATGGCTGCCGAAGACCATCAGCCGCCGCTGGTGCGCGGTCGTCGCGTGAAGCTGAAATATGCCCACGCCGGGGGTTATAACCCGCCGATCGTGGTTATTCACGGTAATCAGGTTAAAGATCTGCCGGATTCGTATAAGCGCTACCTGATGAACTACTTCCGTAAATCACTGGAAGTGATGGGCACGCCAATTCGCATTCAGTTCAAGGAAGGGGAAAACCCGTTTGCCAACAAACGTAATACTCTGACGCCTAATCAGATGCGTAAGCGTAAGCGCTTGATTAAACACATCAAGAAAAGCAAATAAGCTATCAGGACGATTCACCCACCAGCACGAAACACCCAAAGCCCGCATCTGCCGGGCTTTTTTGTTATCATAGGCTATCATAAAGACGCAACAAAGCGCATGATTGGCGTGTACACAGAGGTGTACCCATGATCATTAGCCAAAGTTTTGGGTATACCTCTAAGCAATTTGGGTACATTTCGCGGTGTACCCAATGGATCACGGTAAGGATTTTCAGGTATTCGCACATGCCAAAACTTACAGACATGCAGATCCGCGCATGGATTAAGAGCGGGGAGCGCTTCGAGGGGCGAGCAGACGGTGACGGCCTCTATCTGAGGTTTCGAAAAGAGGATAAAACTCCTTTTTGGCGCTATCGATATAAGCTGGTGGGGAAGGCCCGCACCATGATGATCGGTTCTTATTCCGATTTCTCACTGGCAAAAGCCCGAGATATAGCGAAAGAGCTATCCGCACGGGTAGCGCTCGGGTATGACGTAGCCGCAGAGAAGCAGGAGCGCAAGGCTGAGGCAATAGCGAAGATTGAGGCTGAGAAGAACGCCATACACGTTTCAGAGCTCGCAGCTGAGTATTACGCCCGCCAGATAGAAACCACCTACAAACACCCGGAGCTTTTCCGCGGCAGCCTGCAAAAGAACATCGTTGCGCTCATCGGAAAGATGAAGGTAGAGGACGTTCGCCCGCGGCACATTGATAGCGTCCTGCAGGATGTTTTAGAGCGCGGATCTCCCACGGTAGCTAATGATGTACTTCGCATGCTCAAACGCCTGTTTGATTACGCTGTGGTGCGCGGGATGATAGAGGTTAACCCGGCGATATCCTTTGGCTCCAAAGACGCTGGCGGGAAGGAGCAGGGGCGCAAACGTGCGTTAAGCCGTGATGAGCTGATTATGTTCTTCAAGGCGCTACGCCGCGGGCGCGGAATCAGCAGAGAGAATGAGCTGACCTTCAAGATTATTCTGGCGCTTGGGGTGCGCAAAATGGAGCTCTGTGCCGCTGAATGGTCGGAGTTCGACCTTGATAACGAGGTGTGGCACCTTCCTGGCTCGCGGGCAAAGAATGGTGATGACATCGATATCCCGCTGCCGGCGCCAGTGATCGAATGGATTAAAGAGATTCGACTTTTCGCCGGTGATAGTCGCTGGTTAATTCCTGCCAGGCGCGCCAGAACAACGGCCCACGTTAGCCGTGCCACGCTGAATATGGTTATGCCGTCTGTACTGAAAGAGATGGCTGACATTGAGCCGTTCAGTATACATGACCTACGGCGCACCATGCGCACTCAGATGGCGGCTATAGGTATTGACCCGGTGATAGCTGAACGCTGCCTAAACCACAAAATACCGGGTATAGAGGGCATCTATAACCGTCACCAGTATTTTGATGAGCGGAAAGCTGCGTTATCTCAGTGGGCCGATTTGCTGGTGGCTCTGGAGTCCGGCCAAGAATACAACGTTACACCGCTGAGAAAGGCTAAGTAACCAGAATTGACGAACTGACCTGAACTAGCTCGACGGGGCGAAAAGCGGCAAACCTTACCGCCTGTTCAGGTCATTTTTTAAGGGTGACGTTATAGGTGACGTTATGAGCCGCAAGCCAATTCCATTTAAAACAATGACGTTAGAGCAAGCTGCTAAGTTTTTAGAATGTGATGTTGATGATCTTTTCCAATGGTGGGAAGAGAGAGTGATTAAATTATGCATCGACTGTAAAGACCTTAGAGCAGAAATCATTTTTACTAATGACGAAAAGGATTTTGATCCTCTCAAGTTAGACGAGGTACCTTTCTGGCAAGATGAATGCTCATCATTTATGCCAATCCGAGTCACTTTTGATGAGTTGGATGGCGTATTTAAAACTGAGGGAATAGTCAAAGGGCTTTTTATACCAAGCCAGCAAATTATTAACAACCTCAAAAATGATGTCATTATAACAGACGATTTTCTTGCTGACCCCTTTAAGTCAATAGGGGACTTCCCTGTTATCATTAAAATTATCAAATATGGAGATTCATACGCTGGTGATTACAACTGTAAATATGTGCCAAAGATAAGACAAAGCCTGTTAAGGATTCACTCAGAAGACATCGAGGCAATTAGGGATATTCTTTATCCCGTCCCAACTCCCACCACGGTCCCCATCCCCCTGCAAACACCTATGCCAGAGGGGCCAAGTGACTCGCGCAAAGTAGGAATGAAAACTGTCAATGCTATGGCTCTCTTTATCAAGCAATTAATTGCCATTCACTATGGAGACGATGTGGCTAACTCGCCACGAAAACATATTGATAACCCGAGTGGGGTAATAAAAAGTGATTTTGAGAATAAAGGCCTGACTCCACCATCTGGCAATGTTGTTGATAAATGGTTAAAGAATTCGGATTTAGATTGATTTTTGTAATATTACAATATTACGATTTTCAGTGAGTAGCATACCCCTGACGCCGCATAGAGCGGTAATAACGAGTTAGGGGATTTATGGACACACACCAATCAACAACCCACGCCTTACCACAAACCGGTTACATTCGCCGCTATAGACTGGCTGACGCTCTGGGGGTTCACGTTGCCACTGTAGATCGCTGGGTGAAGGCTAAAGTCATGCCACAACCCATTAAGCTGGGCGAAAAAATAACAGCTTTTGATGCCGTGGAGATTAATAATTGGCTGGCTAACCGCCGCAGGGAGAATATCTAATGGTGAAAAAAAAACACTCAAGAGAAAATGCGGCCAGACCATATGTTTGTGTGGTTAATTCTACATCTGAAATTTTTATTCAACCAAGTTGTAAAATTGAAGTCGATCACATAATTAACCAACTCCCGGACGCATTCGCCGCCGAATAACGGAGCCATAAAATGAAAATCGAAAAAATCAGATTCAATTCTGAGGCTTCCACTCAGCCTGTAGCCAGCCAGAAAGAGATATTCAAAGCCGAAGAGAACGATATTTCAGTCATTAAATTCGAGAGGCATTCCGTGCGCATTGTGAATGTCGATGGTGAACCGTGGTTTGTCGTTTCTGACGTTTGCCAAGCCCTAGAAATTAGCAACCCAACCAGTGCTGTTACTTCTTTGGATAACGATGAGGTAATGACCCTAACTTTAAATGAGGGGCATTCAGGTAAGCGTGGCGGAGCACGTAGTTGGAATATGGCCGCTGAGTCAGGTTTCTACAAACTGATCGCTCGCAGTCGCAAGGCCACCACTCCCGGCACGTTCGCCCACCGCTTCAGCAACTGGGTATTCCGCGAGGTTGTGCCTTCTATTCGTAAAACTGGCTCCTACGGTGTGCCGTTCGCGCTCCTTAATGACCATACCCGCCGCAAAGAGCTTTATACGAAGAGGGCCAGCCGGTGCGGTAAAGACCTTCAGTCATGCAAAGGTGAGAAAGCTCGCCTGGCCGCCGAAGAAATCGAGCTGTGGCGTAAGTATCAACCTGACTTGCTGGAGGTTCATTAATGGCTGACCCCACCAGCACACCGCTGCCAAATCACGTATATCGCGACGCGCAGGGCCAGACGGTGAGCGTCGTCTATGTAGCGCACAACCGCGTGACGTTCTATCGCGAGGGCTACCAGTTCCCTTGCGTACAGCCCATTGACCGATTCATGAAGGAGTACGCGGAGGTGAAACAATGATTACCAGTATCCAGGGTAATAGCCTCTCTATGGCTGGCCTGTTAGCAAATGTTAGCACTTTGCGAGTGCTGCGCAGCCGCGGGAACCTGTCGAAACCTGTCACTTTGCGGGTCACTGAAGGTGGCGCGCAAAATGTCGGGAGGAATTTCTGGAATAGGAATAGCGATTCCTTTAACACCTGCAGTAAAAATTTTTGCGAGTCCATAAAAAATGGCTTGATGTTCTACGTCATCCAGGTCTATGGTTATTGTGCACCAGCAAAATCTGGTGCCGGGATTGGCGTCCCGGAGAGTTTACAGGCGACCTATGACGCGCCACGCGTCTTTTTTTGTGTCGTTAATTCAGTACACCCTTTTTTCTGCGTTGCGGGTATAATCCGCGTCGCTCACAAAATAATGGTGGGCTGGATGGGGGCGGAGAAATCCGCGCCGGTTTCCTGTAACGCCGGTTACGCCAACCCTGTTCAGTCCACCACCAGCGAAATTGGCGTTTCCGGTGGTGGGTTTCAGACCCAGTTACAGGAGGCTGCCACCATGGCTACTATCCCTACCCAAAATCCACAATTTATCTGGATCATCGCTGCTATACGACGTGATAGCCAATCCGTCACTGTAAAAATCTTCCACGTTACCGCAATATCTGAACGCGAAGCCCGTCGCACTTTAGTGCGTGATCACGTTTGTTTTTTCGCTGGCCGCATCCGTCTGACGGAGGTGGATCATGCGTAATAATTCCTTTCCCACAGTCATCACCGAGAATCCTTATCTGCTCGATGAACTGACCTACGAAACAGAATGCGTGCTGGCGATTCTGCGAACAATTAACGATGTCAGTGATCCACACACCAAAAGTTATCTCGTAGATGCCGCGGAACTTATTGGTACTCAGTTGCTGAAAAAGCTAGAGCACAACGCACGTCTGGAAGATGGTGATTGCGAATGAAAAATATCGACCTCATCCGTGAAGTTACCCGGGCTGCAGCTGATCGCTGGCCTACAGTGCTGGCTGGGCTGCATATCGATGTGCCGGATTCACCGCGCCGGCACGCACCGTGCCCGGCCTGCGGAGGCTCGGATCGCTTCCGTTTCGATGATGGCGGCCGCGGTAGCTTTATCTGCAACCAGTGCGGCGCTGGTGACGGGCTGGACTTAATCAAACGGGTTAACAACTGTGACACCACGGAGGCGGCGCAGCTTGCCGCTGATGTGCTGGGTATTGATTACCGGACAGTGAAACAGGACGAAGCGACAGCTAGCCAGAAGCGGGAACAAATGAAAGCCGAAAGACAGCAGCGCGAGCAGGAACGCCAACGGCGCAAGTTGGCTGAAATAGAACAGCGCCGCGGTTTATTTGTGAGCCACTGGCAGGGGCTTGCAGAAACAGCTTTCAAGGGTGAAAGCGAATACCTCATGAACAAGGGTTTGGTTGGGTTTACCTTCCCTGTTCTGCCGGATGGTTCGCTTTTGTTAGGGCTGGTTGATGAATCTGGCACAGTAACAGCTGCGCAGACCATTACACAGCAGGGTGAAAAACGTCTTCTGGCCGGCTCGGCGAAGCGAGGTGCATACCATGCTGTAAACGCAGCAGACGCACCGCAGAGTGTTTTAATTGCTGAAGGGCTGGCAACAGCCTTATCTGTCCATCTGATACGCCCGGAAGCACTGACGGTATGTGCCATAGACGCTGGCAACCTGCAGCCCGTCGCCCAGGCCATGCATCAGCGTTATCCGAATGCGCAGATTATCATTGCTGCCGACAACGATATTAAGCCCGGAGAGCCAAATACAGGCAAAGACGCTGCGGAGAAAGCAGCAAAGGCTGTTTCTGGCTGGGTGGCTTTACCCCCACTGGGGGAAAAGGCCGACTGGAACGACTACCTCCAGCAGCATGGCCTAGAAGCCGCTACAGCGGCGTTTAAGAATTCGATGTATCAACCGCAGGAGCCTGAAGTGTCCGCGAAACTGCAAGTGATCAACGGAGGGAAGAAGGGCGCATCAAAACCTGAATCTCTGCGACCTCATGTCGAAAGCCGTGCTGACGGTATTTATTGGGTTGAACCCAAAACAGACAACACTACCGGTGAAATTATTAACCGTGAAAGCTGGCTATGTTCAGCTCTGAATGTTGTTGGTATTGGCATTGATGACAATAAAACCCGGTATCTGATCCTGCGCTGGCGGCCATTCGGTTCGAAGGGGGATACTGTTCAGGCAATACCATTTGCTGATATCGGTGAACGCGAAGGCTGGCGAACGCTCAAGGCCGGTGGAGTGAACGTCACAACCAAAAGCGGTTTACGTGCAACGCTAGCCGACTGGCTGCAGAGCTGTGCCAATGGAGAGGTATGGCGCATTGCGCATGCTACGGGCTGGCAGTGTGGCGCCTATATCATGCCCGATGGTGAGATCATAGGTACGCCAGAACAACCTGTGCTGTTTAACGGGCGGAGTTCTGCCGCGTCCGGATACAGCACCAGCGGTACCGGGCAGAGCTGGAGGGAGAGCGTAGGGCGTCTGGCCTTTGGCAACTATTCCATGATGACTGGCGTGGCCGCAGCTCTGGCAGCTCCATTGATTGGTCTTGCTGGCGCGGATGGTTTTGGTATCCATCTTTACGAACAGTCGAGCGCGGGTAAGACAACCACAGCTAATGTTGCCTCCAGTCTTTACGGCAACCCGGATGTTCTACGTCTTACCTGGTACGGTACTGCGCTGGGGCTGGCGAATGAAGCTGCCGCGCATAACGATGCGCTGATGCCGCTAGACGAAATCGGCCAGGGCGCTGATCCGGTGGAGGTCTACAAATCTGCCTATGCGCTATTTAATGGCACGGGTAAGCTGCAGGGGGCGAAGGAAGGCGGTAATCGCGATCTGTTGCGCTGGCGTACTGTGGCCATCAGTACCGGTGAGATGGATCTGGAAACTTTCATTGCCAGTGCCGGTCGTAAGGCTAAAGCAGGCCAACTGGTTCGCCTGCTGAATATTCCGATGCGTCGGGCAGTACGCTTCCATGAGCATGCCAATGGTAAACACCACGCCGATGCCCTCAAAGATGCGTACCAGCATCACCACGGAGTGTCCGGACGTGAATGGGTGAAATGGTTGGCTGACCACCAGCAAGAGGCGGTAAGTGCTGTCAGGGCAGCGGAAGAGCGCTGGCGTAGCCTGATCCCGTCGGATTACGGGGAGCAGGTCCATCGTGTTGGCGCCCGGTTTGCCATTCTGGAAGCCGCACTATTGTTAGGTAATGTGATCACCGGCTGGGATGAGCAGACCTGTCGGGATGCTATCCAGTACAGTTATAACGCCTGGCTGAGAGAGTTTGGTACCGGGAACAAAGAGCACCAGCAGATTATCGAGCAGACCGAGGCATTCCTGAACGCCTACGGTATGAGCCGCTTTGCACCGTTCCCGTATGACCCATCCAGTCTGCCGATCTCCAATATGGCGGGATACCGGCAGAAAGGTGGCCACGATGCCGACCCAATGGTGTTCTACACCTTCCCGGCGGCCTTCGAAGGGGAGATTGCCCGCGGCTTTAATGCTCGTCAGTTTGCCGAAGTACTGAAGAAAGCTGGCATGCTAACGCCTCCGACGTCAGGCCGGGGGTTCCAGAGAAAGTCACCACGCATTGATGGGCGACAGATTCGGGTTTATGTCCTGCAGTATTTGCCGGACGATGACCAACCAGAGTAAAAGCATTCTTTCATGTGTGTAGTTTAGGTGTTGGTTCAGTTGGTTCAGTTGCCTCAGTAGTTATATATATCTGTTTAATAAGGTTTCATGTTTGAAAATTGAACCAACATTGAGGCAACAAACCACCATTTTGAACCAACACTGAATCAGGTACAGGGCATCAGAAGAGAGGATCACAGCGATGACAGCTCAAATTTCAGCGTATGGCCGACTGGTGGCCGACCCGCAGACCAGAACAACGGGAAAAGGTACGAACATGGCTATGGCCCGCTTGGCGGTAGCTCTTCCCTGTAATGCGGCAGATAACGGAGAGGCTACTTTCTGGCTGGGTGTCATTGCCTTTGGTAAGCAGGCCGATGCGCTGGCCAAACACCATAAAGGAGACCTTGTCAGCGTGGCGGGTAATATGCAGATCAATCAGTGGACTGGTCAGGATGGCGGTACACAGCAAGGCTATCAGGTCATTGCGGACAGTGTACTCAGCGCCAGAACGGTACGACCAGGAGGTAAAGCAGGGCAACAGGGTCAAGCTACGGATGCCCTGCGCCGTGCCCATGAGCAACAACCGCCCGAGACCGGGTATGAAGGATTCGACCAGACTCCGCCGTATGAAGATGATTTTTGATTGAGCTATGTGGTTTTGTTTTTGCTGATATGAGCCTGAATTGTATGATTCAGGCTGCTATTTTAATAATTCTTTGAGCGGCTTCTAATGCACTGTTTACAGGAATGAAATTAATATCTTCCTTTAAGGCTAACTCGGTGAGTTCATTAACATAACCACGCATGCTTGCAACGGTTTTAGGTGGGATCGTTGGATCGTCGAATGAAGGAATACCGACGATAACGTCAAGAGTCTTTGGCTTTAAAACCATACTGGAGCGAGAAAGTGATTCTAAATCATACACTTTTGCTTTAATAGAGTTAATCGATGCCGATAAACGACTAGGTACCATTAACCCAAAATTAGACGCATAGATATCATTATAAAACCCAAAGCGCGTGTGCAACTGCGCACTTGATAACTGGACTCGGGTACCAAAATAATCTGAAAGCTTCGGGTTTAGCTTTCTGGCTTCGTCAGATATTCTGGTTGACCATTGCTCAGACTGCTTCTGACTAGATCTGTCATCATCTTCTAAGCGTTCTGCCTCAAGGGTTAAAGTACCTAGGCTCGCAGTTAGCCTGACAGCCTGCCTTAAGATCCCTGATAAGCTATCGTCGAGAGCGTCTGAATTTTTTGAAATTGCGAAACCAGAAATCGGTGGTGCCCAATGTTCTAAGTTAATGTGGGATTCTAGGTGAGAATGGAGAGAGCTTCTCACCCAAGATACCATTGATTTGATTGATTCTGATTTCGTCCCGTAGATTGAATCGAGAACCTCATCTCTGATGGACTGTATGATTTCATGCTTACCATCAACTCCCCGAGCCACAATGATTGCATTAATTCGTTCGCCTGAACCGATGATGGGCTCAAAGGACACTGACCACCACTTACCTGCGTAGGTTGGTTTAGCTGGGAACAGTGAGATGTCAAATGTCATTGAAACATGTCCGTTTGAGAGATGCATAGCCTAGATCTTATCAGAGTCTCGATTGATGACAATCTCTCGGTTAGAAAAGCTAAAATTTGAGCGATCACCGCATCGGGAACATACATTGTTGCCTGAGCGCTAGACATTACATCTTCCAAATTTAAAGCTCGATACATGGGGGTAATCATCTGTGAGGCGGTTCGTAAATCGCGGAATTTTTCTAATTCGGATTTGAATGAGAATAGAGCTCTCAAGATATTGTTATCGATTGCCGGTTCGCTAGCAGGCAGCCCTTCTGGGAGCGCGAGCCCATGGTCAATGAATAAAAAATCATCACATCCATCATAAAGAATGTTACCAACATTTCTGTCATGATTGGCAATCCATTCATCGAAAACGCCAACATCTAGGGATGCTTTAAAATTCTGTAGTTTTTCGTATGCTTGACTGCAATCGGCGTACCGCCGAAAACTAGGATAATCCGCATCTTCAGAACCATACATCAGTGCATGCTGCCCTGGTGGGATAACATCCAACGTAGTGTTATCTGCGAGAACGAGGAAGGGCTTAGGAATTGGTATTCCTAGATCTCTACCAAGAATAGCGCAGAATGCTTCCACGCAAATTTCCCGGGGATCAATGATCTTAGCAAATACTACAACCGTATTCGTTGCTGTTCTGACATGGGCTTTCCACGTCTGGTTTATGTTGCTATCACTAAACAATGTAGCCCCGGTTAAGAGGGTTGCTATCTCAATATTGTCCATATCTAAGCCAAGATTTCCTACAGTACCCCTGAGAATATACAGAATACTCCCCTAGACATATCCTGATAAATGATCAGTGATTCATCAATCCGTCTGTAGTGATTTACTGATTTTGGCCACCCGTACCGAGGTTGTATGCTCAGCTTGGAACAAAACCTAGTCGTTCTGTTCATGCTGGTGGCCATCACTGCGTGGCAGTTTCAACGCTACATGTAAAATCAATAGCCTCATCAAAATGCCCATATTTTATTTATAGGCAGAAACGGTGTGTTCTGGCTATGTATGGCAGGAATGGTGTGTCCTGCCTATCTATAGGCAGGTTTGACATGTTCTGGCTATGTATAGACACATCAGGGTTGATATCTCTTAGCGTTAACTTGCTGCGCTGGGAGGTAGCGGGTATCTCAGGTCGATTTGTGGCGCATCGCTTAGAAGCCGGCCAGATCTTGCCATCAGGTATCCGGCTATTTCTTCAGGCGTCAAATCTACATGGAGCATGTCTTCATTCTGGAACCATTCATTAGGCCAGTAGATGAGATCGGACGGATTGGCATCAAAGTTTATCTCCAGCAATCCCAGCGCGTAGCTTTGTTCCGATTCCTTGCCTTCAGCATTGCACACGAAACTAATTATCTGAACGAGTTCATCCCAGGTTAAATCCGCAACGTATTTCTCCTGATTAAATGCCATCCGGGTAAAGTTCTTTGCGTCGGTCCATGAGGAAAAGTCACGGAAATCAGAGAATTCATACGGATTAACTACCTGCCTGTTCCAGTCATCAATCATCGCTTTTAGCTCTTCATCATCTTCGTCAGCACCACTATCAATTTGCGACAGCATTTCTTCGGCTGCGTCCGTTAGTTCTTTAAGTTTCTGGCGATTTATCTTGGCTGGCTTAAAACGTTCGGGTAAGGGCATCAGGTCTTCCTTGTTAAGTTGAGACTCAGCGGCGACAAGTCATTACGCAATCTTCGTTAAGTACTCCTCAAAAGTCTATAAAACAATCAACTTCCTTTCTGATAACGATCGAATTTATTCTTTCATTAATTGCAATATAAACAATGATCATTTCATTAAGTGAAATTAAAATAACTGTATAAATATCAGGAGGTGGTCATGTCAAAACAGTCCGTCAAACCTATCTTGCTCAGCGAGGCACAAATTCAGGCAATCAGAAAAATTCAGGAAAAGCAGCGCCAGCAATCAGGTATCGGCGTTGCGCCAACTATCCATGAAATCGCAAGGGGGCTGGTGGACAAAGCCTTGCAACAGCATTTGGGCTAAAGGCTCTAACTTGTTGATACAAAGCAAAATAACCAACTGCTTATTATTCATACAGATGTTAAGTGTTTTAGGGTTAATAAAGGTAACTATGAAATGAAAATCACTGACGAAGAGTTGCTTCAGCAAGTTCAAACACTGGCGGATAAATTACCACCTGAAGAACGACAACTCATTTTAGAGTTACTTCAGCGTTACAGTACTGTCTACAGCGTTGCTCAATCATACATTCCGGATTATCCATGCGGTGTTTTGGATGCTTTATGTTTTATCCAAAGAAACAAACCATAAGGAGGTCTCGTTATGCCAACAGTGCCAACTGTACAGGGCCGCCAGGTTGAAAGCCGCGGCGTGCAGACCGGAGGATTTCAGGCCGTCGCTCAGCCAAATATCAGCGATGCTCTGGTGAATGTGGGTAGTCAGGCGTTGGATGTATTCGGACAGGCTAAACAGCAAGCGGACCTTGCGCTGACCCAAGATGCGACTCAAAGGCTTTATGCTGTTGGAAGCGGATTGATGGATGACCCCAAGGAAGGTCTGATGACTCTTCAGGGGAAAAATGCCATTGGTCAGGCTCCTGGGTATATTCAGAAATTTGATAACGAGATGCAAACTATTGCTGGCACGCTGCCTGAGTCTGCACGAAATGTGTTCTTAAAGCATGCTCAACAGCAGCGAATGCAATTTGCCACTCAAGCAGAGCGGCATGAATTAGGACAACGTAGGCAGTATGAGTCCGGTCAGCAAGACGGTTATTTATCCTTGCAAGCTCAGCAAGCTATATCTAATCCACAGTTGTTCAATCAATCAGCTTTGAATGCCAGAGCCTCAATTATGGCTTATGGCCAAGCGCATGGACAAAGCCCCGAAGAGATCGAATCAAACTGGGTTCAATGGCGTGAGCAAGCAGCGAACCGGGCGAGCGAATCTTGGTATACACCAATGTATCAGCAACTACTTGGGCCGAATGGGAGAATCGAGGTTTCCGATACGCCAAGTGAATCGCAGCTTTTCTCCGCTATGATCTGGCAGGAGTCCGGCGGGAACCAGTACGGTAAAGACGGCTCTCCACTGGTCTCACCAAAAGGTGCAGTGGGTGTCGCGCAGGTGATGGAGAATACTGGGCCTGAAGCTGCCAGCCTGGCTGGTATAGAGTGGGATCGTGATAAGTGGCTCAACGACCCGCGCTACAACGCGAAATTAGGCCAGGCGTACTTTGGCGCGCAGATAAAAAAATACGACAATAACCCAGTCCTGGCGGTGGCAGCATATAACGCTGGGCCGGGCGCGGTTGATGGCTGGATAAAAAAAATTGGTGATCCGCGTACCGGTGCCGTCAGCAATGAACAGTTCGCCGCAGCAATTCCATATGAGGAAACTCGTAACTATGTGGCAAAAGTAACGGGAGGTGCGCTGGCGATCCCTGGCCAGGCCACAATGGAAAACCTCATCAACCAGCCATTCTGGAATGCGATGAGCCCACAGAACAAATCCGCCATGATGAGTAAAGTTGCAGGCATGTACGATATGCAGGCAACTGCCGGCCGTGTAGCGCTGCAGAGTCAGATGCTTGATGACATGGTAACGCTTGAAGCTGGAGGTTCAGTTAATCCAATCACGCCACAGAAATGGGCTGGGGTAATGCCTTTGCAGGCTTCACCCGCTGAACGTATGCAACTGGAGAAAACCTATCAGCAGTATCAACAGGCTATGAGTCTGCAACCCGTCTACCAGACCATCGTGAAAGGTAATTATCAGCAAGGTCTCGCGGCCGTTCAGTCCATACAACCCAAGCAGGATGAGACAGATTCCAAATATAAGAGTGAGCTTTATGCTTCTGCTGTGTCAAAACTTCAGCAGGTTCATGATGCCCGCGAAGCTGATCCTGGTACTTGGTTACAGCAATATTCACCGGTAGTTCAATCAGCCTTCCAGCAGTATCAAAATAGTCAGGTTACCGGTGAATATCTGGCCTCACGCATTCAGGCAGAAAAAGACCGACTTGGGATCCGAAGCAAAAGTGTATTACCAGCGAGTGTAGTTGACGGAATATCGGCAAAAATTGATAACGGTAATATGAACTTTTCTGACCTGAAGGGGATTATTGCTGGCTTTGGCCGTTACGGTGACTCTGTCGTAGCACAGTTGCAGCCAAAAACCAAAGCGGCAGTAAGGGTTGCTACAGCGATAAACGACCCTAACGCTGCTGACACGATGTTTACCATCCGCAATGTGAAGACTGAAGAGCTGAAGAAGAACGCTGGAGAACAAGCCAAAGGTGTAGATGCGGCCTGGAACTCTCTAATTTCTGCAGCATCGCCGACATTTAGCTTGCAGCGACAAGGTGGAGCGGAAACGCTTGCTGATATCAATGAGCAAGGTAAGCGCCTGGCTTATTACTACATGGCATCGGGGGAAGATGCTCAGGCTGCAACAGAAAAAGCCTATAAAAAAATGATCGGCGATCATTATACGGTTACTGAGACATGGCGAATGCCTAACAACCTGGGACTGAAAGAGAATAATGTTACCGATGGTCTGAGTAATATCGTCAACAGCCTTAAGATAGATGATATTGGCAGTCGGAGTATGTTTTATATCCCAACAATGACGCCAGAGCAGAATGCCGCTAATAACCTTGCGCAGATACAGAATAGCGCTGAATGGGTGACAGACGAAAATGAGCAGGGTGTTTATCTGACAGTTAACGGCACTCCTATTCTGGATCAGCACGGCGCTCCTATCCATGTGAGCTTTGCTGATGCTAGTAAATCTGGAATTGCAAAACCGAGCACAACCGGCGCAGTTCTTAACTGGATGGGCGAAAAACGCAAAGTTACTCCTCCATCGGAGTTCTATACACCGAATGTTAATGCCACTATGTCCGATGCCTTCAGGGTGCTCCGGGGCCAGGATGCGACAAGTCCGCTACCTCAAAAAGAGACTGACAACCCGTCAAATACATTGCGCGATGCTCTGAATACGAGAGGAGGCCAATAATGGCGTTCTATACTGGCGCCCCGCTTAGCAACAACCCGTTGCCAGTCGAGGGTAAGCAGCCACTATTGCGATCGCTTGGCGCATCTGTTTCTGAAGGATTCAACGAAGGCCCATTCGTATCATGGGGTGAGGAATCACGTCTTGCCCGGCTAAATATTGATCCCAGTGCAGAGCGATATAACCAAGAGGATGCTAGGCGTTTATTTGGTGAACATAAAATTGAATCAATCAATGTTCCTGCGGAGGGGTTAACAAAGCCTTATGTTGACGCTGTTATTCAGGACCATCAGGCTCATCTTAACAGGCAACAAATCTTACAAGGCGCTCCATCCGGTACTGTTGCAACTCCACTGAAGTATATGGCTAATCTGATGGGCAATATGGCAGATCCGGGTAATGCCTTAATAGGACTAATCCCCTTTGTTGGTGAGGCCAGAGCCGCAACACTTCTTGGCCGTGCTGGCCAACGTTTTCTACAGGGAAGTGCCTATGGCGCAGCACAGACAGCGGCAACAATGCCGCTGGTTGCCGAAGGACAAGCAGCTCAGGGTAATGATTTTACTATGGGTGATTACGCTTCCAACTTTCTATTTGGAACAATTGGTGGTGGTATTCTTCACGCAGGCGATGGGATTGTGGCAGATGCGCTGCGAGCTCGTGATATGTCCACTTCCCGGGTAAATGAAGTACCAGGTGCAGCAACCGAAAAATCACCATCTCCGGAAAATGGTCTCCCCATCGAATCGCCGGCGGCGGAACCATTAATTATGCAACCGGGCATATTTCCTGATTCGCCAACATATCTCGCCAGAGCGCCGGCAGATGACCTGGTCAGAAGCATCGATCATTACCGCGAGAACTATACGCAGCAAACGGCCTATAACGATGTTGTCCCTTCTTATGCCGATAATCTTCAGGAGTTGGCATCACGGCAGATAACAGGTGTTGGTGAACTTCAGCGCCAGGTTGAAAGCCTGACCAGAGATATTGGCTCTCTTGATGCATCGTTGCCCGAGCTTACTAAACAGTATCAGGGGAAAAGGATGAAGTTCAGGGAAGCGCGTACAGCTGCGCAGGCTGAACTTGATAACCGCCGCCAGCAGTTACAGGCAGAGGTAGAACAACTGAATTCTCGTATTGGAGAACACCAGGACGGTGCCAGAGCGGCGCAGGAACTGGCATCTATCTCCCGCGGGGAACTTCCCGAACCGCTTGCACAGCAAGTCTCCCGGCGAGCCGATGAGATCCGCTTGTCACTCCGACAATCCCCGGTTGCGCAAGGTGTCAAAAGTGCAGCTCAGAAGTTAGGTGAGGCTGACTGGATGGTGCGCAATCAAGCTATGCGATCGGCGGTAGCGCAAATGCGCAGAGGAGAAGATGTAAATATTGAGCCGTTTCTCAACCTGGCAGACCCGAAGAAAAAAATTACAGCTATTGAGGATCTGTCTTTGCCTCGCCGCATTCCGGCTGCGCAAGACGATGTGGTGGCCAGTGCTTCAGCTGATAACCAGATAAAGTCCGCTGGTGAATCAGGGACTACTGATGACGCATTGAGGCAAGCAGAAGAAAACCTGAACTATACGCGCCAGATTAACGAAGCTATTTCTTCTGATGATCCAGAGTTTGCCGCATTAACGAAACAGGTTGACCATGAGGCCGCTGATACCTCCATGGAAAAAGCAATCAAAGCTGCGGCCATGTGCCGTATAGGGAAACTAAATGGCTGAAAATATTTTTCTCACCGCATGCGAAAAAACAGTAAATGATGCCGCCGGTCGTACCCTGACCGATGAAGAGATGCAGAGTTTATTTAACAACATGGATGATACGATAGCCCGGATCAAAGCTGAGAATGCCGCTATTTCAAATGAGGGGGCTGCGCTGCAGGCTGCTGAGGAGTTAATGAAATCCGAGAGGCTGGCAAAAGCCATTGAAACTCAGCAGAAGCTGATCAACCTCCGTCTTTACAAAAAACACTCGGCCTTTCTCAACAATACTCGTTTTGGCAAAGGCGCAGCAGATCGCCCTGATATCACTCTGTCTTCCATTCTGGTCGGGCGTAATGAATATGCGACCGGAACCCGTGAATCAGTAGCTAGGGAGCAGGAGCAACTGAGCGGTAAATACAACGGTGGTTTCTTTCACGACATCGATAAAACAGGTTACGAAAAAGCCTTTTCATCTGGTGAGTACGATCTTGATATAGCCCGAGCTATTGACCGTATGGGGCGCAGAGAGTCTACCGATGGTCTCCCTAAAGAGGCGATAGCACTTGGCAAAGTCATAATGAAGTGGAATGAAGTCACGCGTCTTGATAAAAATCGAGCCGGCGCATGGGTAGGTAAGCTGGCGGGATATATCACTCGCCAGAGCCACGACATGTACAAAATCAGAGCTGCAGGATACGAGGGATGGCGTGATTTTACTCTGCCGCGGCTGGATGATGGCACTTTTGAAGGCATATCTAATCGCCAAGAGTACCTACAAAACGTCTATAACAACCTGGCATCGGGAACACACCTGACTTACAAGCCCGCCTCAGAGTGGCTGAAGGGCTTCAAAGGTGGCGGATCCAATATAGCCAAACGAGCCAGTCAGGAGCGTGAACTCATTTTTAAGCCCGGTGGTGATGCCTGGTTCGAATACAACAAATTGTACGGCGCCGGGAATATTCGCGAATCTGTCATTGCCTCTCTGGATAGTGCAGCAAAAACAACCGGACTGATGCGGGTACTCGGAACAAATCCTGAGCACATGTTTCAGCGTCTTTTTGATGATCAGTTGCAGCGTATTAAAAAGACAAATAACCCCGCTGCAGTGGCTGATCTTAACGGTCAGTTCCGTATGCTCAAACAGCAGCTTGATGAGGTCATGGGGCTTACCAATATCCCAGGGAACGCAACCCTGGCAAAAATGGGCGCCAGTATTCGAGCAGTTGAGGGAATGACGAAGTTGGGTGGCGCAACGCTTTCATCCCTTAATGATATAGGCAACATGTCCATGGAAATGCGATATCAGGGCATGAATATCTATGAGGCAATGAGTAAAAACCTTGTGGCCAAGTTGCAGGGCTACAGCAGCGAAGAGAAAAAAGAAATCCTCAGTTATATGGGGATCGGTTTTGATGCAGTGCGCAATGAAGTGATCTCCAAATTTTCGGGAGATACTTCTGTCCCCGGAAAAATAGCCCGTCTTCAGCAGAAGTTTTTCAAATACAACTTGCTTAACTGGTGGACCGAAAACGGGCGTTCGGGCGCCGGCCTTATCATGTCCAACTGGATGGCGCGTAATGCTGGCAGTGAGTTTTCAAAGCTGAACCCCGAACTCCGCCGCGTACTTGAAATAAGTGGTATCGGTGAGCATGAGTGGTCGGTATTCCGTAATATGCAGATGGACGAACTGAACGGTAACAGCCATATGACCCCTAATGGTGTTCAGTTTATCCCCGATCACGACATTGAAAAATATCTTGCGACGCAGAACATCAAGGCCAGTTCGGCGGCGATCGCCAATGCGCGGGAAACCCTTGCAGGTAAACTCCGAGGCTACTATCTCGATCGTATTCAGGTTGCCATGTCCGAGCCAGGGGCGAGAACAAATGCGCTAATTAAATTTGGCACTGTACCAGGCACGCCGGTTGGTGAAGCCGTACGAATGATGATGCAGTTCAAATCTTTCACAGCGTCGTTTATGCAGAATACCCTGGGAAGGGAGTTGTACGGCCGTGGTTACACGCCGGCGGCCCTTGGGCAGAGTAAGCTACCGGCGCTGGCCAAAGTGATGTTTGCAGGTAACGGGGAATGGCAGGGATTTGCTCAGTTGTTCGTATGGATGACTGCCTTTGGATATCTGTCCATGCAGGCAAAACTCATGGCAAAAGGGCAAACACCGCGACCACTGGATCATAAATCAGTCATGGCAGCGATGGCACAAGGTGGTGGTGCCGGCTTGATGGGGGATTTCCTTTTCGGCGAATATAACCGTTTCGGTGGGGGCATGGCATCCAGCCTGGCCGGGCCATTTGTAGGAGATGTGGATCAGCTACGGAACCTGTACCTGCAGGCCCGAGATGGCGATGCAAAGGCCGGAGATTTTCTCCGTTTCGGTATCAACCATACACCGTTCCTCAATCTGCTTGGTGTGCGTCAGGGAATGGACTATCTTATTCTGAACCGCATGCAGGAATGGTTATCACCTGGTTCTCTTGAGCGCTATGAGCAGCGTTTACAAAAAGATCAGGGTAATGCCTTTATGTTGCCGCCGTCGCAATTCATGTTAGGGAAATAATAATGAATTCTAAATATATAGCTTGCGCCCTTTTCTGCTCATTTTTAGCCCCTGCAGAAGCAAAGTTTTATGATGGTCAACAGCTTTACCAATATGCCCAGGAGTATAAAAAAGCTGAGCAAGGGGTTAACAGCACGCCTGATAATCAGCTTCAGGCTGGCGTATTCATGGGATATGTGGCATCAATGATTGATGCCTATGGTAATGAAGGGGCTCAGGTTTTTTGTCAGCCTAATGGACGGTTACAGACATATGCTGATGTTGTTTATAAATACTTAAACGATAACCCTGACAAGCGAGTTAACTCAGCTGAGAGCTTGGTCATAGCTGCTATGCAGGCATCGTTTCGTTGTAAAGAGCCACCAAAGTTGAATGGTAACAAATAGTGTGACATGTCACAAAGCCCGACTAACGCCCACAAAAAAGCCCGCTGGGCGGGCTTAGTCATTATCGCATAATTAAAGCTTTAGTATCTATATGATATGTAGGGAGATCCCAATTACCTAAAACTTTAGATGAATCATTCTCATTATCATCGTCAACCACTGGAATTGGATGCTTTGAAATTATGGCTAATCTGTTCTGGTAGTGATCCAGATCTCCCCATAACCATGATTCACCATCACCCAGATCCGTTTCGCTTCTCATTTCACGAAGCTCACACGTGAGCATATCGTAAGCATAAACATGCAATCCAAGCTCTAAAGCATCGTACATCCTGGCTTGCCAGAAAGACATTCCCTCATGGGTCTGGTTACGGTCTGAGATGATAATGTCATAACGCTCAAGCAGATATTCTATAAAAATAATCCCTGCGAAATTATGTAAAACAGCGCGATGTTTAGGCTTCTGAGTTCTCCATACCAGTATCTGGGTTACTGGACGGCAGTTCAGGAATGTATCTGGCTGAATGATGACTCGGTTGTAGTAGACAACCTCTTCAGTAACATCATTTATTAAAGCCAGCTCGAAATGTTCCTGCTTTATCTCAGGCTTCTTTCTATCATCAACTCGTAAGACACGGTATCCGGGAGCCAGTGTAACGCCTTTGACATTATCCGTGACGTCATCGCCTTTCACCAGCTCTGAATACATGGCAAGGTTGTGCGGGGTTTCGTTCAGATGAGCGAAAACCTCAGTAACCTTTGCTGGATTCAGCAGTTGTTGTGGCATACATCACCTCATAATATAGAAACTTCATCAAACGGGATTTACCCTTAAGGTAATATTACACGCATGTAATAGGGGGGCGCAAGTTTGTTGGTTGCTTAATGCGCAACGCGCAACATAGCGGATGTGGAAGAAAGTATCTCTGAAGATTGCACTTAAGCCTTTTTAACGCACCTCTTTTCCACATGGTTTGCTGCAGCAGCTGAAGCGCATAGCAGTCCATCCCGGTGTGTCTAAGGATCCCACATCGAAACTTGGGAGCTCGTCATGTAATTGACTAGCGCCACCAGTTCGGCCGCCCCACCACTGACTTCATGTCAATCGGTTTCCATCACACACAGCGCATCCATCTGGTCGATTTCCACAAGCGCAAGACGTAGGCTGCATTAATTTCGTTGCGCTCATTATGCTCAGACTTCAGCTCTGAGATTCGCAAATACTAACGTTTACTAACAACCAGGCACCCTGCCCATTGCGCCGTCATGCCGCCTTACTCATCGGTCGGTACTTTCGCTTGTTAATGTCAGGTTTTGCGCCTCCGAATTCCTTAGGGCTATTGGCTTTACGTTCGTCGAGCCACTGTTCGATCTCATCACCATCCCAAGCACAGCGCCCGTCGGTAATATAAAAGCGTTTTGGAAATTGTCCCTTGTATTCAAGGCGATCGATAGTACTCATCGATAATGGAACCACCAGCAACAACTCTTTCCTACCAAAAGCTTTTTTCATTGATTAATTAAACCGTATGTATTGAAAATGGCAGTGCTTTTAGCAAGTTTTATATTACAAATGCAGAGGATTATTCCTAGACATGTGCTGTTGATCATTCAATCGTCCAGATATCATCCAGTTGCTGTCAAAAGCTAACCCTTTGCCTCTTCTGGGGATGGTCAATCTGGAACATAAGCAATACGGCTGGCTTCCTATACGCAACAATAATTCCGCAGAGAAAATCGTGGATGAGCTTGAGAGACTTACACAAAAAGTGTAGGTGGCAAAAATGGTGCTGAAATCGATATTATCTCCATAACAATCAGGCAGGCCCCCGTTTGGGGAACTGATAACACGGAAGATATTTCCCTGTGCTGTCTTTGTACTGAGCGAAAAAATTCGTTCAGTACTCCTCACCTAAAACCGTAGGCATCTTCACTATGAACAGCATTGATATTGCAGCTCTGGTTGGAAAACGTCATGACAATGTTAAGCGCACCATTGAGACATTGATTGAACGAGGTGTAATTACTTCTCCTCAAATTGAGGAAAAGCCCACCGCAGGCCGCCCCACTACCGTTTACGTATTTGAAGGTGAAAAAGGAAAACGTGACAGCATCATTGTCGTTGCCCAGCTCAGCCCCGAGTTTAAGGTGTTGATACTGATACCACCGGGCGCTTCAACCTGAATGCGTTACATAAAGCGAGTGGTCTTGGCGCTAACAAAGCCCCAGCCCAGTGGTTGCGTACTCAAACAGCTAAATCTTTACTAGCCGAGCTGGAAAAAGAAACTGTGCAGATTTGCATAGTATCTGATGAAGGCAGAAACGGCGGCACTTTCGCCCACGAACTGTTGGCTATCGAATACGCTGGGTGGATCTCATCAAGATTGAGCACAAGCACATCTCTGCTAAAACGCCGTTGGTATTAGGTGAAATGCACTCAGCGAAATTTTTTGCTCAGCACTCAGATAGCACGGGGAGAAAGCTGCCTTGTTACTTCTATCCAAAACGCGAAACCTGCCTGTACGCAACGTCATTTTCGCGGCTGATGTTGGTTCACCTCGCTAAATGTTGGTTCAAAATCAGGTGGTGTTGGTTCAATTTTTTGAAAAATAATTAAACAAAACAACGGTCTTTACGTTTTGAGGCAACTGAACCAACCGAACCAACACATTTTGCATATATAAAGAGAAATTTTTCTGCAGAATTCTTTAAGAGAGTTCTGATCGTACAATAATAAACAAAGAGTGGTGGCCGGATCTGATAGGCGAGGGCATACCTACCTTTTTAGTTTCGGTTATGCAGGGGTGAGAGAGAAAGAAGATAGCACCTTCAAAAATAATGTACACAAGGGTGTACACAATGGTAAGTTTAAAACATATATTTGCTTATAAATCAATGTTATTGTGCGTTTATTGGCTTTCACATCAAGAAAGGCAAATAAGCTATCCGTCAGCATTAAAAATAGAAAGCCCGCATCCGTCGGGCTTTTTTATTATCGGCCACCGATCATGCGCAGAATAATAAACTCGCTTGAGGCTGCGTTATAAATGTGAGAAAAACCAGGGAGGATAAATATTTTTGTGACAATGAGGTCAGAATGAAAAGCTTCTTAACTCTCCTGATGCTGTTTCTTTTTCCCATAGCCTGTACCGCTGAATCACAACCTGTTGAACCGCGCGTTAAGCCTGCTTATCCCGCGAAAGCCGCAAAAAAAGGATACCGGGTCAGGTTAAAGCGCAATTTGACGTTGACGAGAATGGGCGGGTGACTAACATTCAGTTATTAAGCTCCGATCCCTCCGGAATGTTTGATAATGAAGTCAGGGCCGCAATGGGAAAATGGCGATACGTTAAAGGGAAGCCTTCCAGCAATAACATCATTACCATTCATTTCACGCCGGGGCCGTGTTCCGTTGAGGTGCCAGAGCCAAATCAGCCCGGCAGTATTCGAAGCGGTGGCGTCCCTTTTCGCTAAGATGAATGCACGTGAAATAACGAAGGGACAATCGAAATAAACGTCGGGAACAGGGATATGAAAAAAACAATCGTGATGTTCGCTTTGGTCATATTAACCAGCAGCTGTACGCCGTTTCATCCTGCTGACTGTCATAAAACCTCAGCGCTTGGGAGCTGTAGCTCTGGACGATTCAGCGATGATGATGAATATGGCAGGCAGGCGAGATCGATAAAAGAGTCTATTGATTCCCGATTATCCAATCGCTACGGCTGGACGGGGAAAAAATGCACGATCCATGTGAGTTTCAGCTATGAGGGGAAACTGAATAGCATCACAACGAGTGAAGGTAATAAAAAATATTGCGCTGCGCTGATTGATGCCGCTAAACGGGCCACCTTCCCGCCGTTCACCGATAAGCAGGTGTACGACGCTTTTGCTCAGTCCCGGTTCAGTATGCAGGGTGAGTAAAATAAACGCGGCGATCCGCCTGGGAGCGAATAGTCTGCTGGAGTTCAGTGGCTGGCAGCAGCCACAGATTGTGCAACCGTGATAAAATAAAGCCACATACCCGTCGTCAGGAGTCACCATGGAATTTGATTGCCCCGTGTGCCATGCGCAGCTTGCTGTGCAGGGCAATAGCGCCCACTGCGCGCATTGCGCGAAAGAGTATGTTGTTGAAGCCCGCTGCCCGGACTGCCACAAGCCGCTGGAAGTATTAAAAGCCTGCGGCGCGGTAGATTATTTTTGTCAGAATGGCCACGGGCTGATTTCAAAAAAACGCGTCGAGTTTGTGCCGGTTTAATTTTTATCGCTGACGCAGCTTTCACCGTCGCGCCAGAGTTCAACCAGTGATTCTGGCGCACGCTCCTCCGGGATGAGAATAATCAGGCTGTGGTAGTGCTGCTCGCTGACGATCTGAATGCGAAAAAAACGCTGGTCGCCGCTGCCCGGCGAGTCGGGCTGCCCCGGCGGCTTGCCCAGCGGTAGCGATTGTTGAAGAATTGAAGCGATCCGCTGCTTCTGTTGCTCGTTGAGCTTCGCAACCACAATCTTACGCATTCCACTGAGCGCCGGGATCCAGGCGACGCCCCCCTCGCGAGCCAGCTCAATAATCGCATCATCGCTAAGATCGGCAAGATTCATAGCACCACTCCGACGCGCCCCCAGGCTTGAGTGATGGCATCAGCGATCTCTTTGCCAAAACGTTTTTCGCCATGGCGAACCGTGAGCCTGGCAAAGGTTGAAAAATCAGCGTCTTTTGCCAGAGAGTTATCACACACTGCGTCATACCAGGCGTGGCCCGCTTTTTGCCACGCAAAACCGCCGATCGCGCGGGCGGCGAGATAAAAGGCGTGATTAGGAATGCCGGAATTGATATGTACGCCGCCGTTATCCTGCTGGGTATGCACAAAATCTTTCATGTGAGCGGGCTGCGGATCTTTGCCAAGGATGGGGTCATCGTAAGCGGAGCCGGGCTGAGACATCGAGCGCAGACCTTTGCCGTGAATGCCTTTCGCGAGCAGTCCCTCACCTATTAGCCAGTCCGCCTTGTCCGCCGTTTGCTGGCGCTGATATTGTTTGACCAGCGAGCCAAAGACGTCCGAGAGTGATTCGTTAAGCGCGCCAGATTGTTCGAAGTAGATAAGACCGGCTTCGCTCTCCGTCACGCCATGGCTTAGCTCGTGCGCGACGACGTCAATGGCGATAGTAAAGCGATTAAAAATCTCGCCATCACCGTCGCCAAATACCATTTGCTGGCCGTTCCAGAACGCATTTTGATATTCGTGGCCATAGTGGACGCTGCCGGTGAGCTTTAGCCCGCGGTTATCCAGAGAATCGCGCTGGTAGCTCTTCCAGAAAAACTCATGGGTGATGCCGAGATAGTCATAGGCTTCATCAACGGCCACATCACCGTTGGAGGGCTGCCCCTCAAAACGGACCTGCGTTCCCGGTAGTTCCTGGGTTTGCCCGGCATCGTAAATGTCGCGCTCAAGCTGGCCCGGCGTGGTGACATGGGGCGCAGCGGGGCGTCCGGGAACATGCGCCATCAGGGACTGAACATGGCTGAGGGTATTCTGCGCGCAGCGCTGCTGCTGAAGCGAGCCATGGTCGACAATGCGGCGTAAAATATAGGGCGGAATCACATAACGAGGATAAGCAACAGGCATATCACGCTCCTTAGCCGGATAGAACCGTTTAAAAAGGGCATGAGAGCAGTATAGTTATCCCCGGTTGAAAAGGCAGAATAATCAGGCTTTTTTACGGGAGCGCGTTTTCTTCGCCGGCGTGATGTTTTTCACTTCGCTCTCCACCCAGCCATCGTTCAGGCGGGTAGTGAGAAGGTCTCCCTCGCGTACCTGTTTGGTCTGCTTCAGCACTTTGCCGTCGCTGGCGGAAGTCACGCTATAGCCGCGGGCGAGCGTCGCCAGCGGGCTGACAGCCTCCAGATGCGTGACCATATTGCCGAAGCGCTCGCGCTGCTCGCCGAGGCGGCTGCGGATATTTTCCGCCAGGCGATATTCCAGCTGTTGAATACGGCTCTGGGCGCGGTGAATACGCGGCTGCGGATTTTGCTGATTCAGACGCTGCGTAGCGCGCTGCTGGCGCTGATCGGCGCGCTTCATCTGCGTCTCAAGAGCGAAACGCATGCGCTGACGCAACCTTTCCAGCTCCGTTTGCTGGCGAGCAAGGCGCAGCTGAGGATGCTGCTGCTGCAGGCGGTGAAATATCTGGGTAAAGCGACGATGGCGGTTGGCAAGGAAGTAGTCCATCGCCATCTCAAGACGCTGCTGTCCTGACTGGAGCTGGCGCAGCAGCTCCAGCTGGTTACGGCTGACCATTTCTGCCGCCGCGGAAGGCGTTGGCGCGCGCAGGTCGGCGACGAAATCGGCAATAGTGACGTCAGTTTCATGGCCCACGGCGCTGACGATGGGAATCGGACTGGTAAATATCGCCCGCGCCACCCGCTCGTCGTTAAAACTCCATAAATCTTCCAGCGAACCGCCGCCGCGTCCGACGATAAGTACGTCGCATTCGCGGCGCGCGTTGGCCAGTTCAATCGCGCGAACAATCTGCCCCGGTGCGTCTTCGCCCTGAACGGCGGTCGGATAAATAATCACCGGCAGGGAAGGGTCGCGACGCTTGAGCACCTGTAAAATATCATGCAGCGCGGCGCCGGTTTTAGAGGTAATGACGCCTACGCAGTGCGCAGGGGAGGGAAGCGCTTTTTTATGCTGCTGATCGAACAAGCCTTCCGCCGCCAGGGCGGCCTTCAGCTGTTCATACTTCTGCTGAAGCAGTCCTTCGCCCGCAGGCTGCAAGCTCTCCACGATAATCTGATAATCGCCGCGCGGCTCGTAAAGGGTGATGTTGGCGCGAACCAGCACCTGCTGCCCGTGCTGCGGACGGAAGGTCACCCGGCGGTTGCTGTTGCGAAACATTGCGCAGCGCACCTGGGCGTTATCGTCTTTTAAGGTAAAGTACCAGTGACCGGAAGAGGGCTGGCTGAAATTGGAAATCTCGCCGCTGATCCATACCTGGCCCATTTCACGTTCCAGCAGCAGCCGGACCGACTGATTGAGGCGGCTAACCGTGTAAATTGAGGGGGATTGAGATGGCAACATGTGAGCAAGATCAAATTCTAAATCAGCAGGTTATTCAGTCGATAGTAACCTGCTGAGAGGGGATCGCAAGTATTATTTGCAAAAAAGGGTAGATGCAATCGGTTACGCTCTGTATAATGCCACGGCAATATTTATCCACCCTGGTCGAGATATTGCCCATGCTACGTATCGCTAAAGAAGCTCTGACGTTTGACGACGTCCTCCTCGTTCCCGCTCATTCAACCGTTCTGCCAAACACCGCCGATCTCAGCACCCAGTTGACGAAAACCATTCGCCTGAATATTCCTATGCTCTCCGCAGCAATGGATACCGTGACGGAAGCGCGTCTGGCGATTGCCCTGGCACAGGAAGGCGGCATCGGTTTTATTCATAAAAACATGTCTATCGAGCGTCAGGCGGAAGAAGTTAAGCGCGTGAAGAAGCATGAGTCCGGCGTGGTTACCGACCCGCAGACCGTTCTGCCGACTACGACTCTGCGCGAAGTTAAAGAGCTGACTGAACGTAACGGTTTTGCTGGCTATCCGGTTGTGACCGAAGACAATGAGCTGGTCGGCATCATTACCGGCCGCGATGTGCGTTTCGTCACCGACCTGAACCAGCCGGTTAGCGTATATATGACGCCGAAAGAGCGTCTGGTTACCGTTCGCGAAGGTGAAAGCCGCGAAGTGGTCTTTGCCAAAATGCATGAAAAACGCGTTGAGAAAGCCCTGGTTGTGGATGACAGCTTCCATCTTCTCGGCATGATCACCGTTAAAGATTTCCAGAAAGCGGAACGTAAACCGAACGCCTGTAAAGATGAGCAGGGTCGCCTGCGCGTTGGCGCAGCGGTTGGCGCGGGCGCGGGTAACGAAGAGCGCGTTGATGCGCTGGTTGCCGCGGGCGTCGATATTCTGCTGATCGACTCTTCTCACGGTCACTCTGAGGGCGTATTGCAGCGTATTCGCGATACCCGCGCAAAATATCCTGACCTGCAAATCATCGGCGGCAACGTGGCGACCGGCGCGGGCGCACGTGCGCTGGCGGAAGCCGGCTGCAGCGCGGTGAAAGTGGGTATCGGTCCAGGCTCCATCTGTACGACGCGTATCGTGACCGGCGTGGGCGTTCCGCAGATCACCGCCGTTTCTGACGCGGTTGAAGCGCTGGAAGGCACCGGTATTCCGGTTATCGCTGACGGCGGTATTCGTTTCTCCGGCGATATCGCGAAAGCGATTGCCGCAGGCGCAGCCGCTGTCATGGTCGGTTCGATGCTGGCGGGTACCGAAGAGTCTCCGGGCGAAATCGAACTCTACCAGGGGCGTTCTTACAAATCTTACCGCGGTATGGGTTCCCTTGGCGCGATGTCTAAAGGCTCCTCCGATCGCTACTTCCAGACCGATAACGCCGCCGACAAACTGGTACCGGAAGGTATCGAAGGTCGCGTCGCCTATAAAGGCCGTCTGAAAGAGATTATTCACCAGCAGATGGGCGGACTGCGCTCCTGTATGGGCCTGACCGGTTGTGGTACCATCGACACCCTGCGGACCAAAGCGGAATTCGTGCGCATCAGCGGCGCGGGTATCCAGGAGAGTCACGTTCACGACGTGACCATTACCAAGGAATCCCCGAACTACCGCATGGGCTCCTGATTTTCATCGCCCGGCCACGCGCCGGGCGATTTATTTAACCTGTATCACTTGCCTCGGAATTATCGTCAATGACGGATAACATTCATAAACATCGTATTCTTATCCTGGACTTCGGTTCTCAGTACACCCAGCTGGTTGCGCGTCGCGTTCGTGAATTGGGTGTCTACTGCGAACTGTGGGCATGGGACGTGACTGAAGCTCAAATTCGTGAGTTCAATCCTAACGGCATCATTCTTTCCGGCGGCCCGGAAAGCACTACCGAAGATAACAGCCCGCGCGCGCCGCAGTATGTCTTCGAAGCTGGCGTGCCGGTCTTTGGCATCTGCTACGGTATGCAGACCATGGCGATGCAGCTGGGCGGCCACGTTGAAGCCTCTAATGAGCGTGAATTTGGCTACGCGCAGGTTGAAGTTCAGACCGATAGCGCGCTGATCCACGGCATTGAAGATGCGCTGAGCGCGGACGGCAACGCTATGCTGGACGTCTGGATGAGCCACGGCGACAAAGTCACCGCCATCCCGTCTGACTTCGTTACCGTTGCCAGCACCGAAACCTGCCCGTTCGCCATTATGGCCAACGAAGAGAAGCGCTTCTACGGCGTGCAGTTCCACCCGGAAGTGACCCACACCCGTCAGGGCCTGCGCATGCTGGAGCGTTTTGTACGCGAGATTTGCCAGTGTGAAGCGCTGTGGACCCCGGCCAAAATTATCGACGACGCCATCGAACGTATTCGTCAGCAAGTGGGCGACGATAAAGTCATTCTCGGCCTCTCCGGCGGCGTGGACTCGTCTGTTACCGCAATGCTGCTGCATCGCGCTATCGGCAAAAACCTGACCTGCGTCTTCGTGGATAACGGTCTGCTGCGTCTTAATGAAGCTCAGCAGGTTATGGATATGTTCGGCGATCGTTTCGGTCTGAACATCGTTCACGTCGAAGGCGAGGCGCGTTTCCTGGCTGCGCTGGCGGGCGAAAACGATCCGGAAGCGAAGCGTAAAATCATCGGCCGCGTGTTTGTTGAAGTGTTTGACGAAGAAGCGCTGAAGCTGGAAGACGTGAAATGGCTGGCGCAGGGGACTATCTACCCTGACGTGATCGAGTCTGCGGCTTCCGCAACCGGCAAAGCGCACGTTATCAAATCTCACCACAACGTGGGCGGCCTGCCGAAAGAGATGAAGATGGGCCTCGTTGAACCGCTGCGCGAGCTGTTCAAAGATGAAGTGCGTAAGATTGGCCTCGAGCTGGGCCTGCCGTACGACATGCTGTATCGTCACCCGTTCCCGGGCCCGGGTCTCGGCGTGCGCGTGCTGGGCGAAGTGAAGAAAGAGTACTGTGACCTGCTGCGTCGCGCGGATGCCATCTTCATTGAAGAGCTGCACAAAGCTGACCTGTACAACAAAGTGAGCCAGGCGTTCACCGTATTCCTGCCGGTGCGTTCCGTCGGCGTCATGGGCGATGGCCGTAAGTACGACTGGGTGGTTTCCTTGCGCGCAGTTGAAACTATCGACTTTATGACCGCACACTGGGCGCACCTGCCGTACGATTTCCTCGGCCGCGTGTCCAACCGCATCATCAATGAAGTTAACGGTATCTCCCGCGTGGTGTATGACATCAGCGGTAAGCCGCCGGCTACCATTGAGTGGGAATAAAATTTATTCTTTGCGGTAATTGAATAAAAATAATGCCATTAATGATTGACGTCATTAATGGCATTTTTCATGTTAATATCAAAGGATTACGGAATTACCTGAGGCGATGAATACCGATACGCCGGGCTTCTACTGTTATCCCCGTTCTTCAATCGCCGCTGGCGTATTCTCCTGCTGACACCATGCAATGGCCATCGCCAAAGCTGCCACCATCACAGCCAGCACGGCGGAAACGGCTAAGCTTCCCCTCAACCCGAAATGATGATTTAGCCATGCGTAGGCAAACGGCGATATGGCGGCCAGCAGTTGCGCGGGAATCAACAGAATGCCGGTTAGCCGGGCATAATCCTCGGCGGCAAAGAGCTGCAGCGGTAAAGTGGCCTTAAACACGGTGGTCAGGCCGTTGATCGCGCCGTAACCCAGTACAAATCCGCCGGCCGCCCACGACAGAAAAGCGCTGCTCAGTCCAAGCGCAAAGCAGAGCGGCATCAGCGAGGTCGTCAATATCGTTAGCCGCAGCGGTGTGAGCGCGTAGCCGGATGCCACTTCGAGAAAGCGCGCGCCGGTTTGTCCAATTCCCCATAGCATTCCCACCGCGACAGGGAGCCCAACGCTGGCGATGAACTCGGGAAGATGCGTTGACGTGCCGTTGGATACAAAGGTAACCAGCGCAATCAACAACGCGTACAGCAGGGCCGGACGTCTATCATGCTTTGACTGCTGCTGGTTTTTTTTCACCCTTACCGGCAACGGTAATTTGGTATTCGGCATTTTCCACAACAGAAGAGCGCTAAGCAGGCCAAACAGGGCGTAGACCAGCAGCGCGTGCCGCCAGTCCATCCGCGTCAGCAGCCAGGCGCCAAGCGGCCAGAACAGGGCCGAGGCTAATCCTCCTGCCAGCGTCACGCGCGATATGGTCAACCTGGCACGCTGCCCGTAAAGATTCACCAGCGCCGCGAACAGCGCGTCGTACAGCGCCAGCCGCATACCGATGCCGGTCAGAAGCCAGGCGGCGAACCAGCCCGTCAGGCTATGGACGTAAGCCATCAGCAGACACCCCGCTGAAATCGCCAGCGTACCGGTAATCACTATTCGCTGGCCGCCAAAGCGGGCCAGAAGCCGGGCGATAAATGGAGAAAGCGTCGCCATCATGAGCATGGCGAGGGTCAGTCCGAAATAGATTTCCGTAGCGGTCCAGCCGGTCTCCTGAGCGATAGCCCTGGCAAAAATGCCGGGCATATAAAACGAGATTCCCCAGTTAATCAGCTGATTGCACCCGGCGGCCAGCGTGATAAAGCCCGGCGCGGAGTGCGAGTTCGCAGGTGTATTCATGATTTTCCATTCAGTTACGCTGTTGTCGGCAGCATACCTTGCGCGCTATTGTGCAGGCAGGCCGGTCCGTTTATGACCCTTATAAGAGAAACTTTGTGATGATGACGCTCAATCTGGGAAATCTGGCGACGTTCCGCCTGGTCGTACAGCGCGGGAGCTTCTCCGCTGCGGCAGACGTACTGGGATTGTCGCAGCCTGCGGTCAGCCTGCAGGTACGTCAGCTGGAACAGTTTCTACAAACCAGGCTGCTTGAGCGCACCGGGCGGGGAATTAAAGCGACGGCGGCCGGAATCGCATTGCTGGCGCATAGTGAGCAGATTGAACTGGCGGTGGGCGCGGCGGTGCAATCGGTGAGTGAATTCAATCGTGAAATCAGCGGCTCGGTAACGCTGGGATCCGGAGCAACCGCCTGTATTCATCTGCTACCTCCGTTACTGCAGAAGCTACATCATGAGCATCCTTTATTGACGGTGAGGGTCACGGTTGGCAATACGCTTGAGGTGGTTCGGGCTATTGAAGAGAATCGGCTCGACCTTGGGCTTTGTACGCTACCGGCGAATGGACGCAGTCTGGCGGTTATGCCGGTGTTAGAGGAGGAGTTTGTGTGTATTTTCAGCGATGGGCAGGATGAGTTACCGTGGTCGCTGACGCCAGAGATTCTGCAATCATTACCGCTAATCGCTTTTGAATCGGGAAGCGGAACCCGGGATCTGATCGATGGCTGGTTTCTTGCCGATGGGCGGGCGATAGCGCCAGTCATGCAGTTAGGCAGCATTGAGGCGATTAAGCGCATGGTACGTGCGGGGTTGGGGTTCAGCATTGTGCCGAGAATGGCGGTAGAGCATCCGCAGGATCGTATTGGCTTAAATGTTCAATCACTGACTCCGCTGCTGCATCGTCAGTTAGGCATAATCATGCGGCAGGATAAAATTATCAGCAAAGGTATTGCTGAGATCCTGCGTTTACTGCAGAAGTTGGAGAATGGTCAGGCGTAGCGTGTTTTCAATAAAGCAATGGCTGAATCAACCAGCGGGTGGTGACGCTCGCTGTTCCACGCCGCCGCCGCGGTAACAACCATCTGCTTCTCTTCCAGGGCCTTTATCACCACATTAGCCGGCGCCAGTTTGCGGGTGGAGGCGGGAACCAGCGCGATGCCCTGGCCGCAGCTGACGAACGCAATTTGTGAACTTACCGAGCGGACCTCATGCAGAATGCGGGGAGTAAAACCGTGGGTGCGACACAGCGAGGTGAGGAGATCAAACCAGGCCGGGCTGACCTGGCGAGCAGACATTACCATCGGCTCCTTTGCCAGCGCGCGCAGGCTGACGCGATGCTGTAAGGCCAGCGGATGATCGACCGGTAGCGCGACAGCCAGGCGTGACTCTTCCAGCGGCAAAGTCGTGATGTGGCCTTCGGTCTCACCTTCCAGGCGCACAAAAGCCAGATCCAGTTCACCGTTCTCCAGTGCGGGGATCGCATCGACACTATCGATTTCCCGGATAAATATTGTTAGCCCGGGCGTAGCGCGCTTAAGCTCCTCAAGCACTGGGGGTAAGGTCTCCAGCATGGCCGAGGTTATCGCCCCGATATTCAATACCGCCGAGTGGCCTGCGGCGATTTCATCGACGGTTCTGCCCAACTGGCTGAGCTGGTCGGCGAACTGGCGTACCGCGGGCAGGAGTGCGGCTCCGGCCGGACTCAGGCGGGTCCCGCGCCGCGAACGCTCGAACAGCTGGAGTTTCAGCCCGTGCTCCAGGAGCTTGATTTGTTCCGTTAGCGGCGGTTGCGACATCCCGAGGCGCAGCGCCGCGCGGCCAAAGTGTTCCTCTTCCGCTACTGCGAGAAACATCCACAGCTGCTTAATACGACGAAAATCAATATTGCTCATGAGAGATATTCTGTTACTTATTTAGTATCACAGAGTTTATTTTATAAGAATTTACATATCAACATAGCTGGTTATGATTCCAGCCCAGGAATGATAAGCAATGAGGATATGATGAAAATACAGCCGGAGTTGACATGGCAGCGCTTGCCAATGACGGTGCAGGGCATCGGGCTTGATATCGCGTCCATTAGCCGTGAAGGAACGGGGGAGCCGGTCGTCTTTCTTCACGGTTTTGGCTCCAGCAAAGAGGATTACGCTGATTTCGTGCGCCATCGAGCCTTTGAGGGGCAGCCGTTTATTGCCTGGGATGCACCGGGTTGTGGTGAGAGCCAATGCGCTGATTACAGCAAGATGGGGTTACCCTTTCTGCTTGAGACGGCGCTGAAGGTGATTTCCCACGCGGGGTTTACGCGCTTTCACCTGGTCGGGCATTCAATGGGCGGATTAACATCGCTTCTGCTGGCGCACGCTTTCCCCGAGCGAGTGCTAAGTTTTGTGAATATTGAGGGCAATATCGCGCCGGAAGACTGCTTTTTGAGCCGGCAAATTGTGCAATATGCTGAGCCGGACGCGGAACGTTTCTTCGCGCGCTTTATTGAACGCACTCGCCAATCGCCAGCCTGGGCCAGCGCGCTCTATGCCAGCAGCCTGCCGCAAAAGGTTCGCGCTGAAGCGGTGCCGGGGATTTTCTCTTCGATGGTGGATTATTCTGACCACGGTGAGCTAATGGCGAAATTCCTTAATTTACCGTGTCCAAAAATGTTTATGTACGGCGACCAGAATGCCGGGCTAAGCTATTTATCTTCTATTGCCCGCCGTGGTGTAAAGTTGGCGGAAATTCCGCATTGCGGGCATTTCCCTATGTATTCAAACTCGCCGGAGATGTGGCGACAGATAGCTTTATTGCAGCAGGCCTCACGATGAATAAAGCGTCATCTTCACAGCTGATCGGCGTGCTATTTTCCGTCTGCGCGGCTTTTGGTTTCTCGTTTAAGGCAATATTCGTCAAGCTTGCCTACGAGCAGGCAACGGTAGATGCCATTACTTTACTCATGCTGCGGATGACCCTGTCGTTACCTTTCGTTATCCTGGTTGCTCTACGGGTGCTGCGTAGCGGTGTACCACTGCAGCGTCGTGATTATCTGCTGCTACTGCTGCTGGGAATAGTGGGGTATTACGGTTCGGCGATCCTGGATTTTATGGGCCTGCGCTATATTACCGCCGGGCTTGAGCGGCTGATCTTATTTACCTACCCGGCGCTCACTATTCTGATTGGCGTCCTGTTTTTGGGTAAGCGTTTCGAAAAAAAGGTACTCCTGGCCTTAGCGCTCTCCTGGTCGGGAATTCTGCTGGCGTTTGTCCACGATCTGCAGATTAGCGGTGATATGCATAGCCTGGTGCTCGGTGGTGGTCTGATCGCCGCAGCGGCCTTACTGTATGCCATTTATAATGCCGGGTCAGAGGTGGCAATCCGGCGTATGGGGTCGATGAAGTTCGCGGTTCTTGCCCTGCTGGTTTCATCTCTTGCCACGCAAACCCATTTTTATCTTGCTCAACCGTTATCCGCGCTTAACCTGCCGTGGCAGGTATATCTATGGTGTGGCGCGATGGCGCTCTTCTCAACCGTATTACCGATCTTCTGGCAGTCGGCGGCCGTGCAGCGCATTGGTGCGGAACGCGCCGTGCTGATCGGCCTTCTGGGACCAATGCTAACCGTATTCTTTAGCTGGTGGTTACTGGGAGAACCCATTTCGCTGGCACAAATAGCGGGCACATTGTTAGTGATGGCTGGTGTGCTGGTTGTGCTTCGGCATTAGTCTTTTTGAGCGTTTATTTTTGCTCAGGCGCTTTTGCTGAATCCGAAGGCTCAACGGTGATAGTGGATTGCTGCGATTGCTTTTTGTCCTGATGATGGTACCAGGCACCAATGGAGGAGTAGACAAAGCGTCCAAAGAAGAAGATAAAGCTGATAAGCAGTACGATACGGGTCATGCGACGGTTAAATCGATGTCGTTTACGCATACTGGGTGCCTGACTCACAAAAGGTTCCTTAAAGTATACCCAAAGGCTGGGCGATGTGCGTATTAAGGCACAGGAAAGCGGAAGGGTCAATTGATGAGGATGTAAAAATCCCGCAGGCAAAACATTAATTAATGTTATATAAGATAATCCTCGTATTTACATGCTTTCTGCTTATGGCGGATGAATGTTAAAAAAACGGTATTATTAATATCAGCTACGTGATTTCTTGATTTATATCAATCGTCTGTTCGCAGCGATAACTAAAATCACCAGCCAGTTCCGCGTTGTTATTCCTGGCGCGATTATGACGGTTGGTTGGATGCCTGCCTGAATACACCCTGCAGGATTTAGGGTTATCCGTAGAGCATCTATGAACTTAATTAAACTTTACAGGCAATATCGGGATAAATGGTGGGCGCTACCGCTTATCTTACCTGTATGTTTGCTTCCCGTGTCACGATGGGCTAATACCGTTGCGTTGCTGGATGGTAATGAAGTCTCTCTTTACTATTTACCCCTGGCGCTAGTACTGAGCCTGATGCTGTTTTTCGGCTGGGCCGCATTACCGGGGATCGTTCTCGGGTTGTTGCTTTCCATTACGCGCGGCATGTCGCTGGAAGATACTATCGGCGTCATTTTCCATTTTCTTATTCCGACCGTTTTATGCTGGGGCGGTTATCGCGTTTTTGTCCCGCGAAGGCAGCAAATCTCGCATGGCAACGTAAGTCTGATGCCTCAGCGATTGTTCTGGCAGATGCTGTTGCCGTCCCTGATCTTTCTTATCCTGTCGCAGCTGGCCGAGTATCTGGGCATTCATCCACGCGCTACCGGGTTGATAGGGGTCAATCCCTTAAGTTTGCGTTCGCTTATCACCTTTCAGGCCCTGATGGCGGGATGTTTAACCGGCGTGCCGTTGTGCTACTTCGTTATTCGAACTATCCGCAATCCGCTTTATATCCGCGGGTTTATATCGCAAATTCGCTTACAGATCGACCCAAAAATAAAGCGCTTTGAATTTGTTATATGGGCAGTGGTGCTGATAATTCTATTATTCCTTCTATTGATGCCGCTGAATAGTACGAGCACCATATTCAGTACAAATTATACGTTATCCTTGCTGATGCCGGTGATGTTATGGGGGGCGATGCGCTTTGGCTATCGCTTTATTTCATTAGTCTGGTCACTTGTTTTAATTATTATTATTCACTTTCACTATCAATATCTCCCGCATTCCCCGATTTATAACAATCAGCTGGCGATCACCTCCTCCAGCTATCTGGTGTTTTCATTTATTATCGCCTATATGGCAATGCTGGCGACGCAGCAGCGAGTTTTTTACTCGCGCATGCGTCGGATGGCCTTCATCGATCCGGTCGTTCGCTTGCCTAATATCCGGGCGCTGAGTCGGGCGTTAAATAAATCCTCCTGGTCCGTGCTGTGTTTCCTGCGCATTCCTGAACTGGAAATATTGGGCCGCCACTACGGTGTTCTGTTGCGTATTCAGTACAAGCAGCTGCTGGCCGAGTCGCTCAGCGAGTTACTGCGCCCTGGGGAGGATATCTACCAGATGGCAGGGCATGAGCTGGTGGTTCATCTGAACAGTGAAGGCCATCAGCAGCGCATTCCCCAGCTCTATGAGCACCTCAAAAAATTTCGTTTTGTCTGGAATGGTATGCCGCTGCAGCCGCCCGTGGGATTCAGCTATTGCAACGTTCGCTCGCCGGTGATGCATCTGCATTTGCTGCTTGGCGAACTCAACAGCGCGGCCGACCTTTCTCTGGCGACCGGAAGCCCTGAAAACTTACAGCGCCGCGGCGCCATCAATCTGCAGCAAGAGCTGAAAGACAAAGTCGCGATAATGAATCAGCTGGTGAAGGCGCTTGATCAGGATCGGTTCCTCCTGATGGCGCAGCCGATTGTCGGCATCCGCGGGGATAGCTACCACGAAGTCCTGCTCAGGATGTTGAACGACAATGATGAAATCGTCATGCCGGATATCTTTTTACCGGTAGCACACGAGTTTGGCTTCTCGGCGCGTATTGATAGCTGGGTACTCGAACATACGCTTATGTTTATGGACAAGCAGCGCAAGAAGCTGCCGGGAATGCGTCTGGCGATAAATATCTCACCTTTTTCAGTGAGCAACAGCCATTTTCATCAACAGGTGCAAGCGCTGCTGGAGCATTACGATATTGAGCCCTGGCAGATTATTTTTGAGCTGACTGAAAACCATTCACTGACAAATCCGGAACAGGCGCGTAAAACCCTGGCGCAGCTTCAGGAGCTGGGATGCCGGGTGGCAATTGATGATTTTGGCACCGGTTATGCCAGCTACGCGCGGCTGAAAACGATGAATGCGGATTTGCTGAAAATTGACGGCAGTTTTATCCGTAATCTGGTCTCCAGCAGTCTGGACTATCAGGCCGTTGCTTCCATTTGCCTGCTGGCCCGGATGAGAAACATGCAGGTAGTGGCCGAATATGTCGAAACGCCGGAGATTCGCCAGGCGGTAATTTCGCTGGGGATTGACTATATGCAGGGCTACGAGATTGGCAGACCAGCGCCGCTTGAGGCGCTGGTTGAGGCTTGACAGGACAACGGGCCGGAAGTCCGGCCCGCGTGAGATAAACTAGCTGGCCGCGTCAGGCTTCTCTTCCTCGCTGATTTTTAGCCACCAGTCAGGTACGCCTTCCCAGTACTCCTGCTCTTTTTCCAGATCGAGCAGTACCAGCGCATTCTGGCTAAACCAGTCGTGCGGGAAGGTCAGCGTCCAGTGGTTGGCCTCGGTTTTCAGCGTGAGGGTCGGCGGCGTGGTCGTCGCCTGGCGCTGGTTATTCAACAGCACGCCAAGGCGCAGCAGCTGAATCAACGGCAGAAACTGCTTTTTCTTAAACAGCGTAAAACGCGGCAAATCATCCAGCTTAATCGCTTTACGGTGATAGCGAACCAGGGTGGCCATCAGCATTTGCTGTTCCTGATTAAAGCCCGGCAGATCGCTATGTTGCAGAATATAAGCCGAATGACGGTGCATGCCGCTGTGGTTAATGTTTAAGCCAACTTCATGGAGCATGGTTGCCCATTTCAGCAGCGCCGCCAGATGCGGATTGGCAAGCTTGGGATTCTGCTCCTGCCATTGCTCATAAATATGCGTGGTGGTCTCCAGCACGCGTCGCGCCTGCTCACGGTCGATGTTGTACTGGTTCGCCAGGCTTTGCGCGGTGCGGCTACGGATATCCTGATGACGGAAACGTCCTTCCATCTCGTACAGCACGCCCTCGCGCAGCGCGCCGTCGGACAAGCGCAGCTCTTTAATCGCCAGCGCGTCAAATACCCCGCACAGGATAGCCAGACCGGGCGCAAAAACGGCTTTTCGATCTTCAGACAGCCCGGGCAGGCTCAGCGAGTCGAAGTTTTTATACTTCAGCAGCTCTTCGACCAGCATCTCGAGGCGCTCGGGAGTGATGAACCCGTCTTTCTCGCCCATCGCCACCAGCACTTCGTGAGCAGCTTTAATGGTGCCGGACGCGCCCAGGGCCACGTTCCACCCCTGGATGCGGAACTGCCAGGCCAGCGTTTCCAGCTTCTGCACGGCTGAAAGTCGCGCGCGCTGGAAATTCTCTTTATTGATGACGCCGCCAGCAAAATAGGCCTGAGAGAAGCTCACGCAGCCCATACGGCGGCTTTCCACCAGGCGAGGTTCGAAATCCTCGCCGATAACCAGCTCGGTAGAGCCGCCGCCGATATCGATGACCAGCTTACGGCCTCGTTCCGGCTGCGTATGCTCAACGCCCATAAAAATCAGACGCGCTTCTTCATTGCCGGGGATGATTTCAATCGGGTAAGGGATGACCTGCTCCGCGCGCTTGAGGAATTCTGCGGCGTTTGTCGCCTGGCGCAGCGTGTGCGTGCCGACGATGCAGACGCTGGATGGGTCAAAACCCTGCAGGCGCTCGGCGAATAGCGACAGGCAGTTCAGCCCGCGCGCAATAGCCTCTTCGCTCAGTACAGAGTTTTCATCCAGGCCGTCGGCCAGATGTACGCGCTGTTTCAGACGACCGATGATCTGCATTGCTCCGTCAACGACACGGGCGATCACCATATGAAAACTGTTCGAACCGAGGTCGACCGCAGCGAACTCCTGCGGCCGAGGGGCATTTTCGTTTATTGGCATAGGTTAATCGGGCTGTTCAAGTGATTTGAGGTAGTCGTATATCGCCATCTGTGCGCGCACTTTGCGGCGATTGCCGCGCGGCACGTAGCGATTACTCAGTTCTTTATCAAGATAGCGTGCTTTGACCGTATCGTTGAAGAGGAGATCGAAAATATCGAGTACGCGCTGTTTCAGACGCGGATCCAGCAGCGGCGCGGCCACTTCGATACGATAGTCAATATTGCGCGTCATCCAGTCCGCGGACGATAGCCAAACCTGCTTATCGCCGCCGTTTTCAAAGCAATAAACGCGGTCATGCTCAAGGAAACGGTCAACAATGCTGATGACGCGTATATTTTCGCTGATTCCTTCGAGGCCAGGGATCAGCGAGCACATGCCGCGAATAAGCAAATTAACCGGAACGCCTGAGCTGGAGGCGGCGTAAAGGCGGTCTACCAGGCCTTTATCGACCAGATTGTTCAGCTTCAGGGTGATTCCTGATGGCTGACTATTTTGCGCGTTGGCGATCTCGCGATCGATCATCTCATAAAGCAGTCGGCGCGAGTTTTGCGGCGATACCAGCAGGTAATCGAAGCTGACCGGACGATAGGGGTTTTCGATAAAGTTAAATACCCGGCGGACTTCATTGGTGATGCGCGCATCGGCGGTCAGCAGCGAATAGTCGGTGTACAGACGCGCGGTTTTTTCGTTGAAGTTGCCGGTACCGATGTGCGCATAGCGCACGACTTCATCACCCTCTTTACGCGAAACCAGGAACAGCTTGGCGTGAATTTTGAGACCCGGGGCGGAGAAGATAACGTGCACGCCAGCTTCGGTCAGGCGTTTAGCCCAGTGAATATTGGCTTCTTCATCGAAACGCGCCTGCAGCTCCACGACCACGGTCACTTTCTTACCGTTGTGGGCGGCGTGAATCATCGAGTCGATGATTCGTGAATCTTTCGCTACGCGGTAGATGTTGATTTTGATGGCCAGCACGCTCGGGTCGAAAGAGGCCTGGCGCAGCAGCTCAAGCACGTGTTCGAAAGTGTGGTACGGATAATAAAGCAGCACGTCGCGTTCGCGAATTGCATCAAAGCCGTTACGGAATTTATCGAACCACAGATGGCGCAGACGCGGCATCGGTTTATTCACCAGATTGGCTTTGCCGACGTTGGGGAAGCCGATAAAGTCTTTAAAATTGTGGTAACGACCGCCCGGCAGCATAGAGTCGTAGTTAGAGATGGAGAGCTTGTCGCGCAGCATTTCGACCATCGCGTCCGGCATATCGCGCTGATAAACGAAGCGCACCGGCTCGGCGGTCAGACGCTGCTTCAGGCTGGAGGACATCAGCTCCATCAGGCTCGATTCCATCTCATGCACCAGATCGTATTCGGCATCACGCGTCATTTTCATCGAGTAGGCATTCAGCGCATCGTAATCGAAAAAGCCCTTAAAGATATCATCCAGACAATAGCGCAGAATGTTGTCTAACAGAATCATTGGCTTGCGACGGCGCGGCGCTTCCGGCGGCAGATTCACAAAACGCGGCACCTTGTCTGATGGAATCTCGAGAAGCGCGTAATTGATGCTATCCCCGCGAATAATCTCGACGGCCAGATAGGTGTAATCATCCTTCAGAAACTGAACCAGATCCGTTTCGCGGTTAATCAGGATCGGCGTAATGTGCTGACGAAGATACAGCTTGAAGTAGTTGCGCAGCCAGGACTGCTGGTTGACGGAGAGCTGGCGTTCGTTAATCAGGAAAATCTGGTTACGCGCCATCTCCAGCAGCAGCTCATTGTATAAACCGTCAAACTCCTGATCGGCCTTGAGCACGCGAGCCTGGATTTTTCCCAGCAGATGGCGAGAGTGTGCGGTACTGCCTTGTTCTTCGCTAATGATGATGCGGCGCTTCAGTTCGGCAAAGCGCACCTTGTAAAATTCATCGAGGTTGTTGGAGTAAATCCCCAAAAAACGCATGCGCTCGATCAGCGGATTGCTTTTGTCCGCCGCTTCCTGAAGTACGCGCTCGTTGAAGGATAACCAGCTGAGTTCTTTTTCGATGTATAGCTTTTCCTGGCCCATTACAGCTCACACTCCGTTTTACTCACAGGACATAGACTATTATGACGAAATTTTCCGCATAGCGATTCACTCTGTCACAACAATATGACAGTAAGAAGAATTATTTCTCCAATATATTTGATTGTTAAACGATTTTAATCAAAAAAAAGCCCCGCGTGGATAAAACGCAGGGCGGGAGGTTACTCTTCGGCAGCGTAGCCTTGCGGCGGTAGCTTCACTTCATCAAGCCAGGCTTCGTTGCCCTCCGCGCGCAGGCGGCCGTCGACAAACCAGCTAATAGCCAGGGGATAGATATCGTGTTCCTGCGCCTGTACGCGGGCGGTAATGTCGTCTTCGGTATCTTCAGCGAAAACCGGCACCTTTGCCTGCAATACCACCGGACCGCCATCCAGCTCATCGGTCACGAAATGCACCGACGTCCCGTGCTCCTCATCGCCATTTTCCAGAGCCTGGCGATGGGTATGCAGCCCCGGATATTTTGGCAGCAGGGAAGGGTGGATATTCAGCATCCGCCCCTGATAGTGGGCGACAAAAGCCGGACTAAGAATACGCATATAGCCGGCCAGTACCACCAGATCCGGCGCATAGGCGTCGATCTCGTGCATCAGCTCGCGATCGAAGGCTTCCCGGTTGGCAAACTGGCTGGCGGCGAGGGCGTGAGCCGGAATATTCGCCGCGCGCGCGCGCTCAAGGCCGAACGCGTCGGCCTTGTTGCTGAAGACTGCACGCAGGGTGCCGTTGATTTTTTTCCGGGCGCAGGCGTCGATAATCGCCTGCAGGTTGCTACCGTTGCCGGAAATCAGCACCACGATGTTTTTCATTCAATGACCACACGCTGTTCGGAATCAGAGGCTTTGATATACCCTATTTTCCACGCGTTTTCACCTTTGTCGTTCAGGAAGGCAATCGCCTTATCCGCCGCGTCTGCCGGCAGCGCGATGACCATGCCGACGCCGCAGTTAAAGGTGCGATACATTTCGTGGCTGCTGACGTTACCCGCGGTTTGCAGCCAGTTGAACACTTCCGGCCACTGCCAGGAAGATTCATCAATGACCGCCTGGGTGTTGTCCGGCAGGACGCGCGGGATATTTTCCCAGAAGCCGCCGCCGGTCAGATGGGCGATAGCGTGCACGTCTACGTTGGCAATCAGGTCGAGCACGGACTTCACATAAATGCGGGTCGGGGCCAGCAGGTGGTCAGCCAGCGGTTTGCCGTTGAGATCGGTGGTTTGCGGGTCAACGCCGCTGACTTCGATAATTTTGCGTACCAGAGAGTAGCCGTTTGAGTGCGGTCCGCTGGAGGCCAGCGCCACCAGCACATCGCCATCGGCTACTTTGCTTCCGTCGATAATTTCTGACTTTTCTACCACGCCGACGCAGAAACCAGCCACGTCATAATCTTCTCCGTGATACATGCCCGGCATTTCCGCCGTCTCGCCGCCCACCAGCGCGCAGCCTGACTGCAGACAACCTTCGGCAATGCCGCTGATTACGCTCGCCGCAGTATCAACATCCAGTTTGCCGGTCGCGTAGTAATCAAGGAAAAACAGCGGCTCGGCGCCCTGAACCACGAGGTCGTTTACGCACATGGCGACCAGGTCGATACCGATAGTGTCGTGGCGCTTCAGGTCCATCGCCAGACGCAGCTTGGTGCCGACGCCGTCGGTGCCGGAGACCAGAACCGGCTCGCGATACTTCTGCGGCAGCGCGCACAGCGCGCCGAATCCGCCCAGTCCACCCATCACTTCCGGGCGGCGAGTTTTCTTCACCACGCCCTTAATACGGTCGACGAGAGCGTTGCCTGCATCAATATCCACGCCGGCATCTTTATAGCTGAGAGAGGTTTTATCGGTCACTGCGAAGTCTCCACGCGTTTGCGGTAGCAATAAAAAACGGCGCAATTCTAACAGGGAAAGCAAACGTTTGCGAGCCTGCTTTGCAGTCGATGTAAAACGGCCGATAAGTGCGCAAATTTGATACCGTTCACGAAAATGAAACCGGGTACATTCTTCTGCTTGCCAGCGTTCTCAGGAATAATCATCATGCCACTGAAACCGGTTTCTTTCCTGCTGCTACGCGAGATAAACCGAGAATTTGATGGATTCTGGAGGAAAGCTGAGGATGAAAATTGCCGCATTCGATATCGGTGGCACGGCGTTAAAAATGGGGGTAATGACGCGCGAAGGCGAGCTGCTGGATAAAGGAAAGCAGACCCTTATCGACAGCGATGGCGACCAGATCCTGCAGGCGATGCTGGCGTGGATCGCCGCTCACCCGGAATGTAAAGGAGTGGCGATCAGCGCTCCCGGCTACGTTAATCCGCACACCGGCTTTATCGAAATGGGCGGCGCCATCCGTAAGTTCGATAACTTCGCTATCAAGGCCTGGCTTGAGCAGCAGGTGCGATTGCCCGTCGCCATTGAAAATGATGCTAACTGCGTGCTGCTGGCCGAGCGCTGGCGGGGTAAAGCCGCCGACATGAGCAACTTCCTGGTCCTGACCATCGGCACCGGCATCGGCGGGGCGATTTTCTGTAATAACCAGTTGGTCCACGGCGCACGTTTCCGCGCCGGCGAATTCGGTTATATGCAAACCGCGCGTCCGGGCACCCGCGATGTGCGGCGCTATTCGATGAACGAAAACTGCACGCTGCGCGTGCTGCGCCATCGCTACGCTGAGCATCTCGGCAAAGCGCTGGATGACGTCACCGGCGAAGAGATTTTTGACCGCTACGATGCGGGCGACGCGACCTGTCGACGGCTGGTCGCTGAATTCTTTAACGGCCTGGGTACCGGGCTTTACAACCTCGTTAACTTATTCGATCCGCAAACGATTTTGATCGGCGGTGGAATTGTGGAACGACCGGGATTTCTGGCGCTGCTGCGCGAGCATCTGGCCTGGTTTGGCATTGCGGAGTATCTCGACACCGTCAGCCACGGCAACGATGCCGGGCTGGTAGGCGCGGTTTACCATTTCAATCAGCAACACCGGTCGCAGAGCGGCGACTGCGCATAGGGAGAGAACATGTCTGGATTTAAAGAAGGTTTTCTGTGGGGCGGCGCGGTAGCGGCGCATCAGTTGGAAGGCGGCTGGAAAGAGGGCGGTAAAGGGGTGAGCGTCGCCGACGTCATGACCGCAGGCGCACACGGCGTACCGCGCGAAATCACTGATGGCGTCCTGCCAGGGAAAAACTATCCCAACCACGAGGCGATTGATTTCTACCATCGTTATAAAGACGACGTTCAGCTGTTTGCCGAAATGGGCTTCAAGTGTTTCCGCACCTCCATTGCCTGGACGAGGATCTTCCCGCAGGGCGATGAGCAAGAACCTAACGAAGCCGGCCTGCAGTTTTACGATGACCTGTTCGACGAGTGCCTGAAGCACGGTATTGAGCCGGTGATTACGCTCTCCCACTTCGAAATGCCGTACCATCTGGTGACGGAGTACGGCGGCTGGCGTAACCGTAAGCTGATTGATTTCTTCGTCCGCTTTGCCCGGGTGGTGTTTACCCGCTACCAGCATAAAGTGAAGTACTGGATGACCTTTAATGAGATCAATAACCAGGCCAATTTCCACGAAGATTTTGCCCCGTTTACTAACTCCGGACTGAAGTATCTGCCGGGTGAAGACCGTGAGCCGGTGATGTATCAGGCAGCGCACTATGAGCTGGTCGCCAGCGCGCTGGCGGTTAAGGCCGCCCGCGAAATTAACCCGTCGTTGCAGGTGGGCTGCATGATCGCCATGTGTCCTATTTACCCGCTGAGCTGCGCGCCCAACGATATGATGATGGCGATGAACGCCATGCATCGCCGCTACTGGTTTACCGACGTTCACGTGCGCGGCAAATATCCGCAGCACCTGCTGAACTACTTCGAGCGCCGCGGTTTTAAGCTGGATATCACCGAAGAAGACCGCGCGGCGCTGACTCAGGGCTGCGTCGATTATATTGGCTTTAGCTACTATATGTCGTTTGCCACGAAAGCAACGGATGACAATCCGCTGCTGGATTATGATGAAACCACCAGCCTGGTTTCCAATCCGTACGTGCAGAAGTCAGACTGGGGCTGGCAGATTGATCCGGTCGGGCTGCGCTACTCCCTGAACTGGTTCTGGGACCATTATCAGTTGCCGCTGTTTATTGTGGAGAACGGCTTTGGCGCCATCGACGTGCGCGAAGCGGACGGTTCGGTAGATGACCAGTACCGTATCGACTATCTCTCCGCCCATATCGCCGAGATGAAAAAAGCGGTTGTTGAGGATGGCGTCGACCTGATGGGCTACACCCCGTGGGGCTGTATCGATCTGGTCTCCGCAGGTACCGGCGAGATGAAAAAACGCTACGGGTTTATCTATGTAGATAAAGACAATGAAGGTAAGGGCACCCTGGCGCGTAGCCGCAAGAAATCTTTTGCCTGGTATCAGCAGGTTATCAGCAGCAACGGCGAAAAGCTATAAACAGCCCTAAAGCCCCATTCAGCCCCGCTTTCGCGGGGTTTTTTTATTTTGTTTTATACTGGCTCAGGCAGCGTAAAGCATTTTGGTTGATCCCGGTCAAACATATCGGCTATGGCGTAAAAGGAAAAAGGCGGTATAATCCGGCGATTTTTTTTGTGGCTGCCCCTCAGAGGAGAAAGAGAATGAAGATCGTGGAAGTGAAACACCCACTCGTCAAACACAAGCTGGGCCTGATGCGTGAGCACGACATCAGCACCAAACGCTTCCGTGAACTCGCCTCAGAAGTTGGCAGCTTACTGACTTATGAAGCCACCGCCGATCTGGCGACTGAAAAAGTGACCATCGAAGGCTGGAACGGCCCGGTAGAAGTTGAGCAGATCAAGGGTAAAAAAATTACCGTTGTGCCAATTCTGCGCGCGGGTCTGGGGATGATGGAAGGCGTGCTTGAGCACGTGCCAAGCGCGCGCATCAGCGTGGTAGGCATCTATCGTAACGAAGAGACCCTTGAGCCGGTTCCTTACTTCCAGAAGCTGGTATCCAATATCGACGAACGCATGGCGCTGGTGGTTGACCCGATGCTGGCAACCGGCGGCTCGATGATCGCCACCATCGACCTGCTGAAAAAAGCCGGCTGCTCCAGCATTAAGGTGCTGGTTCTGGTGGCCGCGCCGGAAGGTATCGCCGCGCTGGAGAAAGCGCATCCGGACGTTGAGCTGTATACCGCGTCCATCGACCAGGGCCTGAACGAGCACGGATACATTATTCCGGGGCTCGGCGATGCTGGCGATAAGATTTTTGGTACGAAATAAACGATGAAGTAGAAAAAGCCGACTTTAAGAGTCGGCTTTTTTTTGAATAAAACACACCAACAGCAATCAACAAACGACTCTCAGAGGAAAATGCCATGACGCGCCGTGCTATCGGGGTGAGTGAAAGACCGCCGCTTTTACAGACAATCCCGCTTAGTTTGCAACATCTGTTCGCCATGTTTGGCGCAACGGTACTGGTGCCCGTTCTGTTTCACATCAATCCGGCCACGGTACTGCTGTTTAACGGCATCGGAACGCTGTTATACCTTTTCATCTGCAAAGGCAAAATCCCGGCTTATCTGGGATCGAGCTTTGCGTTTATTTCTCCGGTACTGCTTTTGCTACCGTTGGGCTACGAAGTCGCTCTCGGCGGCTTTATCATGTGCGGCGTGCTGTTTTGCATCGTCTCCTTTATTGTCAAAAAAGCCGGCACCGGCTGGCTTGATGTGATGTTCCCCCCGGCGGCGATGGGCGCGATTGTTGCGGTTATTGGACTGGAGCTGGCGGGCGTCGCGGCGAATATGGCCGGTCTGCTGCCCGCAGAGGGACAATCGCCGGACAGCAAAACCATCATCATTTCGATGGTGACGCTGGCGGTGACGGTCTTCGGTTCAGTGCTGTTCCGCGGTTTCCTGGCAATTATCCCGATTTTAATCGGCGTCCTGGTTGGCTACGCGCTCTCCTTCGTAATGGGCGTTGTCGACACGACGCCCATCGCCGAGGCCCACTGGTTCGCGCTGCCGACCTTCTACACCCCGCGCTTTGAATGGTTTGCGATTTTCACCATTCTTCCAGCCGCGCTGGTGGTGATCGCCGAGCACGTTGGGCATCTGGTGGTAACGGCCAATATCGTCAAAAAAGATCTGATCCGCGATCCGGGCCTGCATCGTTCAATGTTTGCCAACGGTCTCTCCACGGTGATCTCCGGCTTCTTTGGCTCCACGCCGAACACCACCTACGGCGAGAACATTGGCGTGATGGCGATTACCCGCGTTTACAGTACCTGGGTTATCGGCGGCGCGGCGATCATCGCGATTCTGCTCTCCTGCGTCGGCAAGCTGGCGGCGGCGATCCAGATTATCCCGCTGCCGGTAATGGGCGGCGTCTCTCTGCTGCTATACGGAGTGATTGGCGCATCGGGTATTCGCGTGCTGATCGAATCAAAAGTCGATTACAACAAGGCGCAGAACCTGATTCTGACCTCCGTCATCCTGATTATCGGCGTGAGCGGTGCAAAAGTGCATATCGGCGCCGCCGAACTGAAAGGCATGGCGCTGGCGACGATTGTTGGCGTCGGCCTGAGTCTGATCTTTAAACTGATCGGCGTCTTGCGTCCGGAAGAGGTCGTTCTCGACGCTGCCGATAGCGAAGAAGCAAAACATTGATCCTTATACCGGGCGGCGATCCTGCCCGGTTCTCTCCTTGCGTATTTCTGTGCTAAACTCTCCGCGTTTTTCTGAAAGCCTATGTTGAGGTCCATCTGAACGCACCGGCACAGCTCTCTTTGCCACTGTATCTTCCCGATGATGAAACTTTCGCAAGTTTCTGGCCGGGTGATAACCCTTCTCTTCTTGCCGCCCTGCAAAATGTGCTGCGGCAGGAGCATAGCGGATACATCTATATCTGGTCACGCGAAGGGGCGGGGCGCAGCCATCTCCTGCACGCAGCATGCGCGGAACTTTCCCAGCGCGGTGATGCGGTGGGCTATGTGCCGCTGGATAAACGGACGTGGTTTGTTCCTGAAGTGCTGGACGGAATGGAGCAGCTATCGCTGGTTTGCATCGACAATATTGAATGCGTGGCGGGCGATGAGCTGTGGGAAATGGCGATTTTCGACCTCTACAACCGCATCCTCGAATCCGGTAAAACCCGGCTGCTGATCACCGGCGACCGACCCCCACGCCAGCTCAAGCTGGGCCTGCCGGATCTTGCCTCGCGCCTCGACTGGGGACAAATCTACAAGCTGCAGCCGCTATCGGATGAAGATAAGCTCCAGGCGCTTCAGCTGCGGGCGAGGCTGCGCGGCTTTGAAATGCCGGAAGACGTCTGCCGGTTCCTCCTCAAGCGCCTGGATCGTGAAATGCGCTCGCTGTTTATGACGCTCGATCAGCTCGATCGCGCTTCTATAACCGCCCAGCGCAAGCTGACCATTCCTTTCGTCAAAGAGATCCTCAAGCTGTAGCGGGCCGCGGCTTCCGAAGCCAACCGCGGCAGGATGATGCTAGTTAACGATCTCCAGTACCTGCTCCGGCGGGCGGCCGATACGGGCCTCGCCGTGGCTGACGACAATAGGGCGCTCAATCAGTTTTGGATTATCGATCATTGCCTGGATCAGCGCATCTTCGCTGAGCTGCGGATTAGCGAGATCCAGCGATTTATAGAGATCTTCTTTCTGGCGCATTAACTCGCGCGCGCTGGCCATTCCTAACATTTTCAGCAGCTGGCGCAGCGTGGCGGCATCCGGCGGCGTCTCCAGATAGAGCACCACTTCAGGGTCGATACCGTTAGCCTTCAGCAGGCTCAACGTGTCGCGGCTCTTGGAGCAGCGCGGGTTGTGATAGATTTTGACCGTATCGGACATGAGATCTCCTTACATTTTCTGGTACGGTTTAAAGCGTTGCTGCAGCTGGCGCAGCTGATCGATACGCGCATCGTAGCGGGCCTGCTGTAAGCTGCCTAATTTCACCTGCGAGCTGGCGCTGCTGAGCAGGGTAATCGCCTGATCGAGGCGGCCTACCAGCGCCATCCCTTCTGCTCTGGCAGCCAGCTCCTGATCGCGATTGCCCAGTTTGGCTTCCGCCTGCGCCAGCAGCTCCCAACCGTTGATGTCGTCTTTATTATTAAAGGTGTAGCGGTTAAGGATATTCGCGGCTTCCGCCGGTTGTCCTCCTTCCAGCAGGGCGTTGGCGAGGTTGAGCTGCAGCACCGGGTTGGTGCGCAGTTCGCGAGCGCTTTTCAAGCGGTTAATCGCGTCTGTCGCTCTTTTTTGCCCGAGGTCGATATCGGTGGCCAGGTCGAGATACCAGGCGTTCTGCGGTTCTGCGGTCAGCAACGGCTGTAGCGTTTTGCGCGCCAGATCGTAGTTGTTGTTACCCATTGCCAGCAGAGCGCGGCCGTACTGGGCGGCGTGCTGTTCGCGAATATTGCCTTTTTCCCAGCTGCTCAGCAGGTCATTGCCCAGCTTATTATCGCCGGAAGTGTACATACCGAGCGTTCTGGCTTTCGCCAGATAGAAGTCAGCTGAGGACTGTACGACAACCGGGCGCATTTGATTCGCGCGGTTGCGGGCGTCGGCAAGCCGGCTTTCCGGCAGCGGGTGCGTCAGCAGCATTTCCGGCGGACGGGTGGAGTAGCGCGACTCGTCGAGCAGTTTTCCCATAAACGCCGGCATCGCCTGCGGGTCGAACCCTGAGCGCTGAAGGACCTGAATACCAATGCGGTCGGCCTCTTCTTCGTTTTGACGGGTAAAGCTGATCATTCCCTGCTGGCTACCCGCCAGGGTACCGGTCAGCGCGGCCATACCGGCCTGCGGGCTGGCCATCGCCAGAAGAATTGAACCCAGCGCACCGACCCAGGTGAGCGGGGCGTTACGCTTTTGGTCTTCCATGGCGCGGGCAAGGTGGCGCTGGGTAACGTGAGAAATTTCGTGCGCCATGACCGATGCCAGCTCGCTTTCGTTATCCGAGTAGCGGAACAGGGCCGAGTGCAGCACCACGTTGCCGCCGAAGAAAGCAAAGGCGTTAATCTGATCGTTATTTATTAAATAAAAGTGGAACGGGGTGCGCACGGAATTGGCGTGCGAGACCAGGCGCATGCCTAAACCGTTAATATATTGCACCAGCAGCGGGTCATTAATTAACGGCGCGCTGCCGCGCAGCTGGCGTACATAGTAGTCTCCCATCTGCATTTCCTGGCCGATGGAGAGCGTGCTTCCTGCGGAGGTGCCCATGTCCGGCAGGGTGTCTGCGGTGTCGGCAAAAGCAGGTAATATTGAACCCAGCGTCAGCGACGCTATGACGGTCGCCACCAGCGTTTTCTTCAACTGCCTGAACATAACCTCTGTCCTGTAATGTAGGTGTGCCAGTTTGACCGATTGTGCGGCGTAATGTTCCCTGACCGCAAGCAGGTTCAGCGAGTTTAGCCGTCGTTCGCGGCGTTGCAAATATGATATTCACCCGGTCATTAATGTTTGTGGTTTTACCCATAAAAAGCGAAGTCTTTTTTGTGACATTTCGATACAATTCCTGAGATTGTTACAGCTTTGCTCTTCAGGGAAGGGTTTTATGCTTCAGATGTTAATGCAGTGGTACCGTCGACGGTTCAGCGATCCGGAGGCAATAGCGCTGCTGGTCATTTTGCTGGCCGGGTTCGGCATTATGTTTTTCTTCAGCGGCCTGCTGGCGCCTTTGTTAGTGTCGATTGTTCTGGCCTATTTGCTGGAGTGGCCTACCGTCAGACTGGAGCGTATCGGTTTTTCACGTACCTGGGCCACGTCGGTTGTGCTGATTCTGTTCGTCGGTATTCTGCTCCTGATGGCGTTCGTGGTGATGCCTGTTGCCTGGCAGCAGGGTATTTATCTGATTCGCGATATGCCGGGAATGCTGAATAAGCTTTCCGATTTCGCCGCCACGGTGCCGCGCCGTTATCCGGCCTTAATGGATGCCGGGATTATCGACGCGATGGCGGAGAACATGCGCAGCCGGATGTTAACCGTCGGCGATTCGGTGGTGAAATATTCGCTGGCCTCCCTGGTCGGGCTGCTGACGCTGGCGGTCTACCTGGTGTTGGTTCCGCTGATGGTTTTCTTTCTGCTGAAAGATAAAGAGCAGATGCTTAACGCCGTGCGCCGGGTGCTGCCGCGCAACCGCGGCCTGGCCGGGCAGGTGTGGAAAGAGATGAACCAGCAAATTACCAACTATATCCGCGGTAAGGTGCTGGAGATGATCGTCGTCGGCGTGGCGACGTGGATTGGCTTTATCCTTTTTGGCCTTAACTATTCGCTGCTGCTGGCGGTACTGGTCGGATTCTCGGTATTAATTCCCTATATCGGCGCCTTTGTGGTCACTATTCCGGTGGTGGGCGTGGCGTTGTTCCAGTTTGGCGCGGGCACCGAGTTCTGGAGCCTGTTTGCGGTTTACCTGATTATTCAGGGGCTGGACGGCAACCTGCTGGTGCCGGTACTGTTCTCGGAAGCCGTTAACCTGCATCCGCTGGTCATTATTCTGTCGGTGGTGATTTTCGGTGGTCTGTGGGGATTCTGGGGAGTGTTCTTCGCGATCCCGCTGGCGACGCTCATCAAAGCGGTGGTGCATGCCTGGCCGGATGGCCTGATAGTGGAAGACGAGCATTAGCGCGAAGCCGCAAAGAATGGCCTAAAAAAAGACGCCGGGCGATGACCCGGCGTCTTGCGTTTACTCGTGCGTCAGGCGTTTTCTTTCAGCCAGTTCAGCACCACGTCGTGGTGATTGCTGGTTTTGAAGTCATCAAAAACATGTTCGATTTTGCCATTGGCATCGATGAGGAAGCTAATACGATGAATACCGTCGTAGGTTTTCCCCATAAAGGTTTTTTCACCCCAGATACCGAACTGCTCGCACACCTGATGATCTTCATCAGACAGCAGAGTGAAGTTCAGCAGCTCTTTTTCGGCGAAACGGGAGAGTTTTTCTGGTTTATCCGTACTGATTCCCAGAACTTCAACGCCTGCTTTTTTCAGGTCGTCCATATTATCGCGTAAACCGCACGCCTGTACGGTGCAGCCCGGGGTCATGGCTTTGGGATAAAAATAAACCAGAACACGCTGTCCCTGGAAGTCGGTCAAATTTACTTCCTCGCCGTCCTGGTCCGGTAAGCTAAATTTCGGTGCAATATCACCGGCTTTCAGTGGGTTCATCACTCAAACTCCATCCTGTTCATCATGCTGTGAATAATTAACGATGTTAATACTGCCTTGTGCATTCAGTTCTGTACATAGGGCTTTGAACGCTTGTTCGATATTTGATGCATTTTGCGTAGTCGGGCTGTGGGCGGTGATTTGAATAAAAAGCTGTGCTGAATCGTCGTTCGCTCCCGGCTGAGTACGGGAAACCAGTTCGGCAATGTTCATTTTCCACGTATCGCACAGAGCCGTGAATCGCTCAATGATGTGCGGTGAATCCGGCACCTCAACCTGAACCCAGACGCTATTCTGCATCGCCTGCGGCGGCCTTGCGGTTGTACGCTTCATCACGATAAGCAGATCCAGCTCGGCGCCTTTCAGCGGCAGAGTTGATTCAATCAGGTTAATCGCATTCCACGAACCGGAAAGCAGCATGATAAACGTAAACTCATCGCCAAGCATGGCCAGCCGACTGTCTTCGATATTACAGCCGCAGCTGCTGACGTGACGAGTGATCGTATTCACGATGCCTGGGCGGTCAGCACCCAACGCGGTAATAACCAGATAGTGTTGTAATGAGGCTGTCAAACCTGTTCTTCCTTTAAAAAGGTGAGGTAACGTTAGGAAAGCATAAAAAAAACCGGCATACAACATCCCTGATGGCATCGGCTCTCTTGCTTTTATTGCGGCACCAAACGTAACATTGAGAATCTTGTCCCACTTATGCTCTGAGGATGGCCCATGTTTACGGGAAGTATTGTAGCGCTTGTCACGCCGATGGATGAAAACGGCAACGTTTGCCGGTCAAGCCTGAAAAAACTGATTGATTACCATGTCGCCAACGGAACCTCGGCGATTGTTTCGGTAGGTACTACCGGAGAGTCCGCAACATTGAGCCATGAAGAGCATGGTGACGTGGTCATGCAGACGCTGGAACTGGCCGACGGGCGTATCCCGGTCATTGCCGGTACCGGTGCTAATGCAACCGCAGAGGCGATTAGCCTGACTAAAAGATTTAACGATAGCGGCGTGGTTGGCTGCCTGACGGTAACGCCTTATTACAACCGTCCGACTCAGGAAGGACTCTTCCAACACTTTAAAGCTATCGCAGAACATACTGACCTGCCGCAAATTCTGTATAATGTGCCCTCCCGTACCGGTTGCGATATGCTGCCTGAAACCGTTGGTCGTCTGGCGGAAATCAAAAATATTATCGGTATTAAGGAAGCGACGGGGAACTTAAGCCGGGTTCATCAGATCAAAGAGCTGGTTTCAGATGACTTTATTCTGCTGAGCGGCGATGACGCGACCGGAATGGACTTTATGCAGCTAGGCGGCCATGGCGTGATTTCCGTAACGACAAACGTTGCGGCGCGTGAAATGGCCGAGATGTGCCGACTGGCGCTAGCAGGTCAATTTGCCGAAGCTCGTGCGATTAACCAGCGTCTGATGCCATTGCATACCAAATTATTTGTCGAACCCAACCCTATCCCGGTCAAGTGGGCCTGTAAGGCGTTGGGTCTTGTGGCGACCGATACGCTACGCCTGCCGATGACCCCGATTACCGAAAACGGTACGAAGGTTGTTACCGCAGCGCTGAAGCATGCCGGTTTGCTGTAAAGTTTAGGGAGATTTGATGGCTTACTCAGTACAGAAGTCGCGCCTGGCGAAGGTTGCGGGTGTTTCGCTGGTTCTACTCCTCGCGGCCTGTAGTTCTGACTCGCGCTATAAGCGTCAGGTGAGCGGCGACGAGGCCTATTTGCAGGCTACGCCGCTTAGTGAACTTCACGCGCCAGCAGGTATGATTCTGCCGGTTCAGGTGGGTGATTATAATATTCCGGTTGCGACCAGCACCGGTAACACAGGCAAAGCGCTGGATATTCGTCCGCCAGCCCAGCCTCTGGCGCTGGTCAGCGGCGCGCGCACGCAGTTTAACGGTGATACCGCAACGCTGATGGTGGAAAACGGGCGCAGCGGTTCGCTGTGGGCGCAGGTGGCAAGCATCGTGCAGTCGAAAAACTACACTATCGCTAAACGCGACGATGCCAGCCAGACGCTGAATACCGACTGGGTCGAATGGAATCGCCTCGATGAAGACCAGCAGTATCGTGGTCGCTATCAAATCTCAGTTAAACAGCAGGGCTACCAGCAGGCGGTGATCGTGAAGCTGGTGAATCTGGAGCAGGCGGGTAAACCTGTTGCCGATCCGGCTTCGCTGCAGCGCTACAGTACCGCCATGCTGAACGTCATTTCCGAAGGTCTGGATCTGAACGCGACCAGCGCGCAGAACGCTGCGCAGAAAAATGCTGGGGCAACCTTCGACGTGCAGAGCGGGGCTGATGATACCGGCCTGCCGATGCTGATCGTTCGCGCACCGTTTAATCTGGTATGGCAACGCCTGCCGGGCGCGCTGGAAAAAGTGGGTATGAAGGTAACTGATAGTTCTCGCTCTCAGGGTAACTTGTCCGTGACCTATAAACCGCTTTCCGACAGCGGCTGGACCGATCTGGGCGCTCGCGACCCACAGCTGGTGTCCGGCGATTATAAACTGCAGGTCGGGGACCTCGATAACCGCAGCAGTCTGCAGTTCATCGACCCGAAAGGCCATACTCTGACGCAGTCGCAAAATGATGCCCTGGTTGCCGTATTCCAGGCCGCATTAAGTAAGTAATTAACAGGGCTGGAGCAATCCGGCCCTTTTTAATGTATAGTGACGCAAACGTGTGCGTCGGCAGAAAAGCACAAATTTTTATCGTTAATCATCACTGGAGTGACAAAGATGCAAAAGCAAGCTGAGTTGTATCGTGGTAAGGCGAAGACGGTATACAGCACCGAGAACCCGGATCTGTTGATACTCGAATTCCGTAACGATACGTCAGCAGGGGACGGCGCTCGCATTGAGCAGTTCGATCGTAAAGGCATGGTGAACAACAAGTTCAACCATTTCATTATGAGCAAGCTGGCGGAAGCGGGTATCCCGACCCAGATGGAAGCGCTGTTGTCCGATACCGAGTGTCTGGTTAAAAAGCTGGATATGGTGCCGGTGGAGTGCGTGGTACGTAACCGCGCTGCCGGTTCGCTGGTGAAACGCTTAGGGATTGAAGAGGGCATCGAGCTGAACCCGCCGCTGTTCGACCTGTTCCTGAAGAACGACGCCATGCACGATCCGATGGTCAACGAATCCTACTGCGAAACCTTTGGCTGGGTGAGCAAAGAGAACCTGGCGCGTATGCAGGAGCTGACCTACAAAGCTAACGATGTGCTGAAAAAGCTGTTTGACGATGCGGGCCTGATCCTGGTGGATTTCAAGCTGGAATTTGGTCTGTTCAAAGGCGAAGTGGTGCTGGGGGATGAATTTTCTCCGGACGGCAGCCGTCTGTGGGATAAAAAGACCATGGATAAAATGGACAAAGACCGTTTCCGCCAGAGCCTCGGCGGCCTGATTGAAGCCTATGAAGAAGTCGCTCATCGCCTGGGCGTGAAGCTCGACTAATCCCCTACGCCAGGAGAAGTTTTCTTCTTCTGGCGCTCTTCTTGCTGTTTCCTGTGGTAATCCTTCGCTGAACCGCCTACGATCTTATTCATTGGTTAATATGATGAATTGAGGTGCTTATGCGCTGGCAAGGACGTCGCGAGAGCGACAATGTTGAAGATCGTCGTAGTCAATCTGGTTCGCCAATGGGCGGCGGGGGCGGTTTTCGTCTCCCCAGCGGCAAAGGCGGCATTGTGCTGCTGATTATTGTTCTGGTGGCGGGCTATTACGGCGTCGATTTAACCGGCATGCTGACCGGCGAGCCGGTATCTCCGCAGCAAACCACCACCCAACGCTCCATCAGCCCGCAGGATGAAGAAGCCGCAAAATTCACTAAGGTGATTCTGGCGGACACGGAAGATACCTGGGGAGCAATATTTAAAGATATGGGCCGCCAGTATCCGCAGCCCAAACTGGTGATGTACCGCGGCGCGACGCGGACCGCCTGCGGTACCGGTCAGTCCGTTATGGGGCCTTTTTACTGCCCGGCGGACAGCACGGTGTATATCGACCTGTCATTCTACGATGAGATGAGAAACAAGCTTGGCGCCGGCGGCGATTTCGCACAGGGCTACGTTATCGCCCACGAGGTTGGCCACCACGTACAAAAGCTGCTGGGTATTGAATCGAAAGTGCGTGAGCTACAGCAAAACGCTTCGCAGGCGGAAGCGAATCGCCTGTCGGTGAAAATGGAACTACAGGCGGACTGCTTCGCTGGCGTCTGGGGTTACAACATGCAGAAGCAGGACTACATGGAGACCGGCGATCTCCAGGAAGCGCTGAATGCCGCAGAGGCGATTGGCGACGATCGCCTGCAGCAGCAGAGCCAGGGGCGGGTGGTGCCGGACAGCTTTACCCATGGAACGTCGCAGCAGCGCTATACCTGGTTTAAACGCGGCTTCGATAGCGGCGACCCGGCGCAGTGCAACACCTTCGGCAATGCGCTGTAATGCTCTTCTGTCATGGATGAACTGCGTCGTCTGACGGCGCAGATGGCGCGCGAAGGCATTCGTCGTCTGCTGGTTCTCAGCGGCGACGATGCCTGGACTCAGCTTCAGGCGCAACAAATACGCACAGCGCTGGCCGGAGACGGACTGTGGGTTGGCCCACAGCCGATGCCTGCGCCGTACGTCCCGCCTGCAGATCTGAGATCGCTGTTGGGCCGCGAATACCAGCACGCCTTTTTCGATGCCCGCGCGGGCTTTGATGTTGCCGCTTTCGCCGCGTTAGCCGGTACGCTACGCGCCGGTAGCTGGCTGGTATTGCTCACCCCCGACTTCGCCCAATGGCCGGCCCGTCCTGATGCGGATTCCCGGCGCTGGAGCGACGCTCCCGATCCCATACCCACGCCGAACTTTGTTTATCGTTTTTGCCAACAGATTGTTGCGGATAAAGCGTCCATTCTCTGGCGGCAGGGCCATGAACGGGTCGTACCCGTATTTCCCGAGCGCCCGCGATGGCATTTCGCCGATGGTCATCCGCAGGCGGAGCAGGCCGCCGTTCTTGCCGAACTTGCCGATTTCCCCCCCGGTATTGCCGCGTTGACCGCCGAACGCGGGCGAGGGAAGTCCGCTCTCGCGGGAATGCTTCTCCGCCAGCTAAAAGGTGACGCCATCGTTACCGCGCCGGCGCGCGGAGCGACGGAGGTGATGGCGGCTTTCGCCGGGGAGAGCGTTAACTTTATGGCGCCCGATGCATTACTGGCGTCCGGACGTCGAGCGGGATGGCTGATAGTCGACGAGGCTGCCGCCATCCCCGGGCCGCTGCTGCGCCAGCTTGTTTCCCGTTTCCCGAGAACGCTGCTGATCACCACCGTTCAGGGATATGAAGGGACCGGACGCGGTTTTTTACTTAAATTTTGCGCCAGCTTCGCGCACCTACGGCAGTTTAGCCTCACGACGCCCATCCGCTGGGCTAGCGGCTGTCCGCTGGAAGCGGCAATTGCACAGCTGCTGCTGTTCAATGATGAGACCTTCCAGCATGCGCCAGGCGGCGATATCGCGCTGGAGAACGTCAGCCAGCAGTGCTGGCGGCGGCAGCCTGCGTTACCGGAAACGATGTATCAGCTGCTCTCCGGGGCCCACTATCGCACGTCGCCGCTGGATCTCCGGCGCATGCTGGATGCGCCAGGACAGCATTTTACCTGCGCCCATAGCGGCGAGCGCATCGCCGGGGCGTTGTGGCTGGTGGAGGAGGGCGGTCTTGAGCCGTCGCTTAGCCGGGCGGTATGGGCCGGCTATCGGCGTCCGCGCGGAAATCTGGTGGCGCAGTCGCTGGCGGCGCATGGCGGTAGCCCATTGGCGGCCACGTTGACGGGCCTGCGCATCAGCCGTATTGCCGTGCATCCGGCTCGCCAGCGCGAGGGGCTGGGGCAGCGGCTGGTGGCCCGGGCGGCGGCTCAGGCTGCGGACCGGGATTATCTCTCAGTCAGTTTTGGCTATACTCCCGAACTTTGGCGTTTCTGGCAAAGCTGCGGTTTTACGCTGGTGCGGCTGGGCACGCATCGGGAAGCCAGCAGTGGCTGTTACACCGCGATGGCGCTCTATCCTCTCAGCGAAGCGGGACATTGCCTGGCAAGCGAAGAAGCCCAACGGCTGCAGCGCGACGAATTCTGGCTGCGCGAGTGGCGAGATGAACCTGTGCCGCTGACGGCGCTGAAAGCGACTATTCTTACTGAAGAAGACTGGCTGGAGGTAGCGGGTTTTGCTTTTGCCCATCGTCCGCTGCTGACCTCGGCGGGTAGCCTCAATCGCCTGCTTATGCTGGTGGTGCTGCCGCTTCCGGCGCTGCGGGCCCGCCTGCAGCAGCAGGATGAGACCGCGCTTTGCCGAACGTTAGGTTTATCCGGACGGAAAGCGCTGCTGGCCAGGCTGCGCGAAGAGGCGGCGCAGGCGCTGCTTAGCCTGGATGAAAACCGCGCCAACGACCTGCGCCGGCAGGTTCAGATGTTGCAATTTTTTAACTAACTTCATCAGTTAAATGGCATGGTCATATTCCCTCCGCGGCGTAAACTTCCTTGCAGACATTAAGGAGAAAGCCATGAAACACGATCATTTTATCGTTCAAAGCCCCGCAACACCTGCACAGCAACTGCTGCTGCTGTTTCATGGCGTCGGCGATAACCCGGTGGCCATGGGGCAAATCGGTAGCTGGTTTGCGCCGCTCTTTCCCGATGCGCTTATCGTCAGCATCGGCGGCGCGGAGCCGTGCGGCCCGGCTCCGGGACGCCAGTGGTTTTCTGTTCAGGGCGTCAGCGAAGAAAATCGCCAGCAGCGCGTAGATGCGATTATGCCGACCTTTATTGAAACGGTGCGCTACTGGCAACAACAGAGCGGCGTCAGCCCGCAGGCGACGGCGCTGATCGGCTTCTCGCAGGGGGCGATTATGTCGCTGGAAAGCATTAAAGCCGAACCGGGTCTGGCATCGCGGGTGATTGCCTTCAACGGCCGCTATGCGACTCTGCCCGAGACGGCGACGACCGCGACCACGATTCACCTGATCCACGGCGGTGAAGATCGGGTTATCGATCTGGCGTGGGCGGTTGCGGGGCAGGAGGCGCTGCAGCAGGCCGGCGGGGATGTGACGCTGGATATCGTTGAGGATCTGGGGCACGCGATTGACGATCGCAGCATGCAGTTTGCTCTCGATCATCTGCGCTTTACCGTACCGAAGCACTATTTCGACGAAGCGCTCAGCGGCAGCACGCCGAAAGACAGCGATATTATTGAACTGCTATAAATAATAAATCCGGAGGCGGCGCGATGCGCCTGTCCGGGC